>Ga0208375_1001419_pt1 | contig 27010 bp, 28 predicted proteins | sample RifOxyD1_FD_184038 | JGI IMG/M metagenome (GOLD analysis project Ga0208375, IMG submission 184038) | Soil microbial communities from Rifle, Colorado - Rifle Oxygen_injection D1 (SPAdes) | ecosystem: Environmental > Terrestrial > Deep subsurface > Rock core/Sediment | place: Rifle, Colorado...
CACCAATCAATATTATTGCATAATTTTTAGCAATTAGTTTTTCTGTCAGTCCTATATATCTATATATTGGCCAATTCCGAACTCCGGTGCTCTCTCCAGGATTGCTCCCGCCACCAGGGATTACGCAAACAACTTTCTTATTTTTTAATGAATATTTCTTCCAAACAGATTCTGCCTTATTCAAATCTTCGCTCTCTAATTTTAGGTCCATCTTGACATCAGAATAATCTGGATTTACACCCTCTGCTTTCAATAAATCGAGATAATAATATATTTCGTGTTTATTATTTCCATAAAACACTTTGTAAGTAAGCAACATTCCTTCTTTTCCTTGCCTGTCAAAACCTATTCTTTTTTTTATGTCAAAGAATTTTGAAGTGAGATTCAATGCCCAATGTTTGTCGAGTACATAAACTACGTCATATTTCTTTTTCTTTATCTTGCTTGCAAGGGATATATAATCTCTAATTTTTCTCTTGAATATTATTGATTCATCAAATGATATGATATTATTTAGGTTCTTGTTTCCTGTCAGGACTTCCTTGCTTGCATTCCCTATAAGATAATCAATTTCTGCTTTAGGATTATTTTTCCTCAATTGTCTTAGAAATGGTGTAGTCATTAAAGTGTCTCCAATGGCCCCTATCTTAAACAAAAGTATCCTTTTATTTATATACACTCTCTTGCTCGTTTCTTTATTTTTTTTCTTATTCATTGTTATGCCTTTTTACGTGTTTTCAAGTAATTTAATCACTGTATCATAAACTTCATCGACAGTTATTGCATCCATGCACGTATTTTGTTTATCCGTAAGATTGAATGGTGCCAGAGTATGTGATGTATTATCAATAAAAGGACATCCTATTTTTGGATGATATATTGAAACATTATTCTTTCCTAAAGGCGCCCAAATCTTTGGAGTGTTCGGACCGAATAATCCGATAGTCGCAACTCCCTGCGCTGCAGCCAGATGCATAGGTCCAGTATCATTACTGACAAAAACATCGATTTTTTCCATTAAATAAAATAATTCATCGATACTTACCATTCCTGCAATATTATAAACATTCTTTTGTCCATCTCTTATATTTTCATATTTCTCCTTGTCATCTTTGACGCCGATTAGAAGCACATCATAATCACTTAATCTTTTTGATAACTCTTTGTAGAATGGCCATTCTCTTTGCTTGACTGTTACGCCAACGCTTGGACAGAATCCTATTATCGGCTTTTTGATTCTCATCTTCTTAAACATCGAGTCTATTTTTTTCTTAGAATTTCTTGAATATTTGATTTTTGACAATACTATCTTTTTATCAGGATTCATGAATGTCTTCAATATACTAAGATATGATACTGTAACATGTTTATCCTTGTAGAATTGTCCTGTTGCATTATATAACATTGCACGTGTCTTTCCAAAAAAACCAACTCTTTTCTTTCCAATCATAAAACTTATTATTGCCGATATGTTAAGATACGGCTCAAAATCTAATGCGAGATCATATTTTCTAAATAGATGAAAAACCGTCGACGGACTTAACTCTGTTATATTATCGATGAATTCTTGTCCATGGTATACTTTAGAATTCGATTTAGTCACAAGCACATCAATACTTATTTTAGGATTCTTATCTTTTATCTTCTTAATAAGCGGCAGGGTGTTTACCGAGTCACCCATTGCCCACAATTTTATAATAATAATATTTTTCGGCTCTGTGATTGATGTTTTTTTAACGAATAATCCTAGAACTATGCATACTAATGATAATATGTATTTGTCAATAGCTTTAATTACATTATTGACTATTTTCCCCATACTCTTGAGATAACTTGATGTTTTATAAATGTTTATCCTCCAACTTCTCGAGATGTTATTGAGATGTTACTCATCCTATGTTACCCGTTGTATGTTACCCGTCCTTTTAGCTTTTTGAGGAAAATTTATAAATTATAATCATGAATTATCTTAATATATCAGTGGGGTGTATTAATGGTTGAGGATCATAAGAAGAGAAGAGTGAATGAACCTTTAATTGGTCGGGTTAAAAAATTTCTGAAGAGTTTTACATGGGAAGATTATGCATTGATTGCGATAATACTATTGGCAGCGATATCTTATGGAGCACACACTGCGCAGTATAAAACAGTTCCGAGTCCAGTATTTGGTGGAGACGTCTATAGAGACAGGGGATTTGTGCAGAATATCGCTCAAGGCAATGCAATATGGTCTGATGCGTTTTATGCAAATGAAATACAGTACTATGGATATATTGCTCCAGCATTAGAGGCTGGCGTGGTGAAACTTTTCAATATGAAAGTTGATACTGTATTTTTATATTTTGGAATTGTTTTCTTGATTATTAGTTTAATATGTTGGTATGTTCTCGGGTTAGAATTTTTTGGTGATAAAAAATTTGCATTAATAACTGCTATTTCTTCGCTTGTTTTCAATTTGTACAACTTAAAATTTGCATACCTGGCCGCAGGAGTATTTGTACCATTATTCTTATATTACTGGATAAAATATGAGAAGAATAACAAGATGATTGATGGCGTGTTAACAGGATTGATGTTAGGGATTACCTGTCTCATATATGGTGGATATCTTATTCCGCTATCAGCAATATTTTTTGGGTATATGATAATATCATTCTTTAAGGACATCTTTAATGACATATTCAAGGATATTAAACTGAAAAATTTAGGTAAAATCTTAGAGGTCTTGGGCAAGTTAATACTTCATTATACTAAAAAATATTATTTGGCGACGATTGTGTTTGCTCTTGCGATGTCTACTTATTTTGTTCCGTTGATAATAAAATATCAATTAAAGATAGTCAATAATGTTCCGTATTGGGGTGATATTGCGCCTCGCGCACTTAATTTTAGATGGTTCATAGAGATTATTCGAGGGATGTTCTTTAATTATTCAAATGTCCTATTGTTCATTGTTAGCGTGATTTGTCTACTCGGAATTGTCGGATTGTTGTTGTCAAAATCTTCTATCCAAAAAAAGATTATCCTATATTCAATATTGATAGACTTGGTGTTGATTATCCATCATTGGATAACAATCCCATTATTCAATACATATTTCTGGCCTTCTAAAATGTTGATAATACAATTCTTTTTGCCTTTATTGTTTGTTGTCGGGATAAAGTTTTTGATAGGATTGATATTTAAGGATGAAAAAAATAATAACAGACAATGGATAATATATGCAGCTATTGCAGTTCTTTTGATAGTGTCAGCAACAAATTTTATTTCGATGAAAAACTCACAATGGGAGAAGTATGGGATTACTGAAAATCCTTACGTTGATCAATTATATGTTCTTGCAGATCACATCGATAATGTTGTGCAAAAAAATCAAGTAATTCTAAGCAATGATGAGACTGGTTTTATGCTTGCGGTATTATCTGGACGAAAGGTGATGCTTACGAGAAGGACTCATGCTAGCTATTATGTGGATATTGATAAAAGGATCGCAGATGCAAGTGTTGCAATGTTTGGCAGGGATATTAATCTTACTAAAAAAATATTGGCGGATTATGATGTTAAATACTTCTATATGGATGCTTACTTATTTCAGAATGCAATGCGAACACGTCCAGAATTCAAAGAATATCTTACGCAAAATGGGGTGTACTATGTTGAGATGAATGACAGGTATGATATTGCTGTACCTCCTGACAAGGCTGTTTTGGTGCCTATGCTAGTAATACCCCCGCAGAATATTACTGAAGATTTCATCTCATTATGGGATTTAGACTATAATGTGATTGTGCTGGGTCAGGTTGTAGGGCAATTATACAAGCTTAAAGAATAAGCATACGCGTCTTAAAGAATATTAAAGAATATTAAAGAATAAGCACAATTATCTTATAGTTATATTATATGTCTTAGCTCCTCTGAGCTCAAACGAAATATTTATAAACAGTCTTTTATTCCCTTATTTTGGACGGTCATGGCAGACTGGTTACACCCGATCCCTTTTCGAACTCGGAAGTTAAGCAATCTCACGTTCCATGTTGTACTGTACTCATGTATGGGAACCGTGGTTAGCTGTCCACCTTTTATTTTTTCTAACAATTTTATCAACTGAATTAATTTTATCAGCTAACTTATTTGAGAATTTTTTTTAACTATATTATTTTCTTAAAATACTCAATTGTTTGTTTCAACCCTTCTTCTAATTGAACTTTTGGCTGCCAATCAAGTTTTTGTTTTGCTAAAGCGATATCTGGTTGCCTTTGTTTAGGGTCGTCTGATGGTAACGGTTTGTATACTATCTTGGACTTGCTTCCCGTCAATAATATTATCTTCTCTGCAAGTTCTTTTATTGTAAATTCATTTGGATTACCAATATTTACTGGTCCTATGAATTCATCCTGATTCATCATCTTGTATAATCCTTCAATCAAGTCTGTGACATATTGGAAACTTCTTGTCTGCTCTCCACTGCCATATATAGTTATCGGATGGTCATTCAATGCTTGAACTATGAAATTACTAACTACTCTACCGTCATCTTTATCCATTAATGGACCATATGTGTTAAAAATTCTAACAATTCTTATATCGACCGTATTTTGTCTATGATAATCCATGCAAAGACATTCAGCAACTCGTTTTCCCTCATCATAACAGCTTCTAATTCCTATTGGATTTACATTGCCCCAATAACTTTCATTTTGCGGATGCTCAATTGGGTCGCCATAAATTTCTGAAGTCGATGCTTGAAGAATTCTTGCTTTTGTTCTTTTTGCAAGTCCCAGCATATTAACCATTCCTACCGTGCTTGTCTTTATGGTTTTTATCGGATTATATTGATATGCTGGAGGTGATGCAGGGCATGCAAGATTATATATTTGATCAACCTCTAAATATATTGGTTGTGTTATGTCGTGTCTTATCAATTCAAAATTATGTCTTGTCAATAAGTCTCTAATATTTTCAGTTCTACCTGTAAAGAAATTGTCTAGTGCAATAACATGATGCCCTTTATCCAGAAGAAATCTGCATAAATTACTCCCTATAAAACCTGCGCCTCCTGTAACTAGTACGGTTTTCATAAATTACAGGTATTCAAGTTGTTTTAAAAATATTATGGAGAAATGCATGTAATAATTAAGAAGAGCCGTAGCTCCTCCTTATTCTCTTTCCTTCAAGAAGTCTCTTCCTTCCTTAACTATATTATCTATTTCCTCATCTGTCAATTCCTCTTCTGTAACTTTTACAGCATTGCTCAGGACTGCCCTATAATAATCTGTAGGCATGATGTGCGTTATTATAGTCCTGTGTATAAGGAACCGCCCATCCCTACTTGTTGTTATCTTGTTCTCGATTATTGGCATCTTCTTCAAATGCTCTTCACGTTTTTGTGTTAGTCCCATTTTTCCACTCCACGAATAAATAAATTATTCGTGTTAGTGATAATAAGAAATCGTTAATAATAATTACTTAGAATTTTTCGAAGAATTTCCGAAATAGCCGAGGATTATTTGGTTTTTCTCAACTTAGCTATATAAAAACCTTCTGTTCCTGTTTTTTCTGGCCAGAATCTTCTCGTCTTCTTGAGTTCAGAATTTAATTTCTTTCCGAACACTTTCACAAGACCGGGCTCTCCGATTTCAAGACCTGTATCTTCTAATTTCATCTCGGGATATTTTGTAAGAAGCCAATCAATGTTCATCTCATCCTCTTCAGGCTCAAGAGAGCATGTACTGTAGACAAGAATTCCGTTTTTTTTCAAGACTTTGACCGCAGCTCTTAGAAGCTCTTTTTGTATTCTTGATCTCTCAAGTATCCCTGGAATGTTTTTTGTTTGAAAGAATTTCTCTTCAATAACATAATTTCCTGAACATGGCGCGTCGAGCAATACTTTATCGAATTCCATCTTGAAATCCATTATGAATCGTGCATCTTTCTTGTAAAGCATCGTATTCTCTACTCCACATCTTTCAAGATTGTTTCTTAATGATAGAAGCCTTCTTGAATCATTATCTACAGCCATTATTATTCCCTTGTTTTCCATTAATGCCGCCATCTGTGTTGTCTTGCTTCCTGGACTTGCGCACATGTCAAGAATCACATCTTCTGGTTTAGGGTCAAGAACTTTTGCAGGCAACTGCGACGCTGATTCTTGAATATAAACATATCCATTCAAGTATTCTGTAGTTGAAGCTAGTGAGAATTTTGAATCGTAAAAATATCCGTAATCTGTATACGGTATTTTTGTTAATTTAACTTTCAATTCTTTTAATCTTGAAACTATCTCTTTTTCTTGAGTCTTTAAAGTATTTATTCTCAAAGTCTCCTTTAATTTTATTGCTTTGCAACTGCATCCTAATTCTTGATATCTTTTTATTAATTGATTTGCTATCATTTTTGTTTTTTTATCCTCTTAAATTATAATTCGTCTAATTCTATAGTTATTGTATGATCTTTCTCACTGATTTCCTTTATTATTTTAGAAAATTTTTTATCATCTTTTATTCGCTTTCTAACTTCTTTCCACCCGTACTGTTTTTGAGCATCCTTAATTATTTTAATTATATCCTCTAATTCTTTATAATGCTCGTATATTGATTCTGCTTTTTTCTGGTTCTCGATTATTTGCTCTTGTGTTTCTTCAAGTATTGCAGTCTGCTGATCTATTATCGCATCAATCTTATCTTTTTGTTTATTATATTGATCTTTTTGCTCATCTTTTAATTCAATATTTTTAAGTATCGCATCATTAAATGATTCATAATAATTCTCTGCTTTCTTTGTCTTTAATTCAAATGGAAAAACCTTTCCTAAAATAGAATTTGCCTTAATGTCTTTTGAGAGCAGAGTCTTTATTCCTTTTAATATTTTTTTTGAATCAACTTCTTTAGATTCTTTATCTATGCCGATTATTTCGCACAATTCTTCAGCGTATACCCCTCCAAGTCCAAGGTCCATTGCAAGTATTTTTACAAGACTATATCTTTTTGATTTTTTTATTATATCTGAGATTTCCTCTTCTGTAATCTGTGTTAGATTATTTGATATAGGCTGCTGATATTCTTGCTTTCTTTTTATATCTCTATCTTTCCAGTGCTCTTCTCTTAATGTATTTAGCACTTGAAGTTTTGAATCGCAGAATATTATATTTCCTTTACTGAATAATTCTATAATCAGATAATTCTTCTCTTCTTTTCTTTGGAACGTGAGTGTGAGGACTCTCTCAAAGCTTAACTGCTCTATACTTGTTAACATGCTTGCTTCTAAATACTTTCTAAGCATCATACATAGGCCCGTTGCTGTTCCTTGTTCTTCTTTAGAATAATCCATCACTACTAAACTTGGAAGTACTATTCGCAGTATGTGTTTTCCCTTACCTGTAACATGCACTATTATCAATAATTCTTCAGGATTCTCTTTAGTATGATATATTCTGTCTACTTTAGAGTTTTCTAATTGCTTTAACTCTTTTAACAGATAATACAAATCCATAGATGATAATTCTTTAACCATTTTTGTTCCTTTTTTTAATTTACTTTTTATATACTATCCATTTCTTATAACAGAAATATTCCTATTAAGGTTTATTGCCTCTTCAAGACATATATCAAATATTTCACTTTCAACATTCTCCTTTATTTTGTCATCTGGATAATCTCTTTTTTTAAGACGAGAATTTATTTTTTTTATATCTGCCTTAACTACGATGCATATATCTGAATTTAAATAGTGACTCAAATGGCTGTCTATTAAAATTCCCTTATTTTTTTTTATGATTTTTTTAAGTTCTGGAACTGTCAATTCTTTTTTTATGTTTATTCTTTTCTCTATATATTCTGTGAATCTCTTGTCTATTTTTTTGAGAGTTTCTGCATCAACATCATATGTCATTGCCTTTTTATCATAATTATTATATAATTTCTCTTTTTTTATTAATGCATTAAGGTCTATATATTTCCAATTCTTATCCGCGAGTTTTTTTGCTATATGCGTTTTTCCAGTTCCTGGTGTTCCTGTTATTGTTATTATCATCTTATTTGAGTTTCCTCTTCAAAATTTTCATTCCTGGAAACGCGAATAATGCAACTATTACTATGACTATCCACATGATTGTTGCAGAGTATATCCTGAATGCGAACAGTAGTAGGTTTGCTATTAATACTATTATCAAAAATATTGATATTGTTTTTATTAATATCGTATTATTTTTTCTCATAATATCAATAATTTGTGAGGGTTTTAATATTTAACTGATATGGCTAGTCCCTTATCTCTACTATAGAAATATTCTTTTCAAGAATTTCTTTAAATCTATGAAGATCTGCGTGCAGATATGTTTTTTCTTCTCTATATGTATCATCAACTAATGAATCCTGCTTATGGAATTGCTGGATTACATATTTTTTTGACCCGTTAAGCATTTGTGCTATGCTGCTTATCTCTTTTTCTCCAATAAACTTTGGAAGTATTGTCGTTCTAAATTCATAATCTATTAATCCTTTGTTTCCTGCGTCAATAATGATTTTTATACTTTTAACTATGTTTTCTGTATTTACTTTCATATTTGCTGTCTGTTCATATTTTTCTAGAGAATTTTTTATGTCCATTGCAATAAAATCAACGACTTTTTGTTTTATTGCCTCTTCAATAACTTTTGGATTAGTTCCATTAGTGTCAAGTTTGACGCTTAATCCTTTTTCTTTGATATTTTTCATGAATTCTATTATTCCATTATGCAATGTGGGCTCTCCACCTGTAATGCATACTCCATCTATCCATTTCTTTTTCTTATCAAGAAAACCCATGAATTCTTCAACTGGAATGTCTGGGAATTCTCCCTCTGCATCATTGCTGAATACTAATTCTGGATTATGACAGTATGGGCAACGCATATTGCACTTGTTTAGAAAGACTATGCTTGATATCTTTCCAGGGTAATCTATCAAAGAAACTTTCTGAACCCCCTTGATATGTATATCCATCATAAATATTATTCAATTAATGATTAATTGACTTACTTTATTATCTCATTAAGTTCGTCAACAGTTGGCGCCTGACCTAAAAATTCTCCAAGGACATTATTTTCATGATCAACAATAACAATTGAGGGAGTGGCCATAACATTGTATTCGAGTGCCACAGCAAGACCGTCTGCTGTTTTTATATCATAACTTTCTACCTTTACCTTGTGCTCAATTTGTTTAACAACTGCCTTTGCAGCAGGACATCTTGGACAAGATGGTTGCGTGAATAATTTTAAAATCATTTTATTTACCTCTATTGTTTTTGTATTATTTACGGCCTGTGCTGCCAAAGCCACCTTCTCCTCTTGTTGTCTCTGACAATTCATCAACTTCAATTAATTCAGCCGTTTCAAACTTGTTGAATACTATCTGTGCAATTCGCTCTCCACGTTTGACTTCAAAATCTTCTTTACCATGATTTATTAGTATAACTCCTAAGATTCCCCTATATTGGAAGTCTAAAGTTCCAGGACTATTTAGAACTGTTATTCCATGTTTTGCTGCAAGTCCAGATCTTGGTCTTACTTGCAATTCATATCCCTCTGGAATCTCGAATTTTAGACCAGTACTGAATATCTTTTTCTCTCCATGTTTTAGTATATAGTCTTCCGCACTATATACATCCATTCCCGCATCACCATAATGTGCATATTTTGGTGTTGGAAGCTCTTTGTCCACTTTTAAAATCTTAACATCAATCATTTTATACCTCTATATCTAATTAATAAATAATTAAAAAAATTATTTACACTCATGATCTTTTACTGCGTAGTCTCCTTTCTGTCTTGACTTAAACTCTGCTTGCTTGCTCTTGTTCCAGTTGTTTATTCTTGAAAAATATCCAACTACTCTACTTATTCCATACACGTTTGTGCTTCCGCAATGTTCGCATTTTGCCATTTTTATTCACCTCATGAATATTATTTGTCTGGTTTATTGATTAGTTGAATCAATCCCTATCGTATCCTCTGCCTACTTGATTGCAATCGTTGCATACTGTAAATTCTGGACTGATTGTTACTTGTGCAGATTGCGTTTTCTCAAATGTTTTTTTTATTAATGAGAATATTGCTTCCTTGTCTGGTTTTTGTTCTCCTACAAATATATGTGTTATTGCCCCTGCTTCGATTACTGGATTGAATTTTGCTTGTTTTTCTATTCTTTCCATTATATCTATTGGCGCATCTGCTTCTAGGTGTATGCTGTTTGTGTAATATATTTCTCCTGTTTCAAGGTTTCCTCTTACAAAGTTCTTTGATTCAGGATATTCGTGCGTGTCTATTTTTGCCATTCTCAAACTTGCGGATTCTGCAGGACTCTCTTCAAGCACTATTTTTAAGCCGTGTAATTGCTCAAGCTCTTTTGCTTTCAGATACATTGCTGATGCAATCTTTAATCCAAGCTTATATGCTTCATCAGATTCATGCAATGCCTTACCTGTAAGATATTTTACGCATTCATTCAATCCTATCATTCCAATGATGTAACTTGCATCATTCAAGTCAATATATGGTCTTCCATCTGCGGCTTTCATCCCTACCTGCCAAAGAGGCGTTCCAGGAGAATTCGAAATTTTGGTTATGAATGCTTTTTTTTGCAAATGTGCTTTCATTGCTAAATCCATTGTCTTTTTTATTTCATCAATTGTTCCTTCTACTGTCTTTCCCCTGTATGAACATTGCGGGAGGTTAATTGTCACATTCTGGAATCCGCAGAATCTTAAAGATTCAGGATGATTAATCAAGTACTTATCAGTTATTTGCGTCCTTAACCTACAACAAGCGCTCAGTGTAACTTCATCCCTGTCAAACACAAAGTATGTTGATCCGTTGTCTGATGATATCTGGCATGCATATTTTAAAAGTTTCAATTGTTCGGGGTCATTGAATGAATCCTGGTTTATGTGGAAATCCATTTTAGGGAATGCAAACACTTTACCTTGGCTGTCTCCCTCATGCCATACTTCCATTAATGCTCTGCCAAACATTTGAGCTTCTTTCTCAAAATCTTTGTATGTTAAGAATCGTCCATCTTTGCCCATATCTTCTGGTTGTATTAGTTCATCATTTTCATTTCTGAATTCTTTTGAAATTTCTTTGACTTGCTCTATTGTGCCATCTTTCTTCTTTAGCATATATGTTCCGCCAGGTCCAATTGCTGGAATATTCTTGAAGTATCCAGGAATTCCCGTATGTATATTGAAATCAATGAACAATGTTTGTCCGCCTCGCGAAAATGCATTTTGGCTGCAAGAAAAAATCAAGTATTGTGCTTCCTGTTTCAATTCCTTTGCTGTCTTTCCAACAAGCAGTGGCGCATAGAATATATTTATATGTGCAAGGCCAAGAGCGCCTGCATAAAATGCCTGCATTGATGCCAGAAACGTGTTCAAGTGTCCTGTTAATGTCTGCGCGTGTTTTGCAGGGCTTGATTCTGAATTAAGGTTTCCTAATCTCAATCCATACTTCTTGATATATTCAAGACTATGTGCCGAGCAATAAACTCTTATTGCATATCCTAAATCGTGTAAGTGTACTGCTCCTTTAAGATGCGCTTCAGCAACATCTTTGCTGAATACTTCCTTTAAAGCGTAGCTTTTGATTACTTGCTCAGCTATTGCTAAGTTGACGGCTTCAGGATTGTTACTTACTACGTTACTGTTCTCATTATTTTTTGAGAATATTATTTGATTAAGATTGTAGACGCTTATTCCTAATATTTCTTGCTTTTCAAGTTTCTTAGTCATTCCTCTTTCGAATAATTCATTATTGACAAGCTCACGCAATAAGGATGTGGATATTACCTTTACTCCTGAGCGTAATACTTTTTTCTCAACAGCTACTGCTATATCTTCAGCATCACCATGTGTTAATTTAATCTCTTTTTCAAGTGCATCAATTATCCTGTCATGGTTCCATTCGGTTATAGTTCCTTTTGCAGGTGTTGAGACTAACAGATTAAGATCTGTAGTATCTGCATGTTTTGCCTGTTTATCATGACTTACCACTTTAAGATTTGACAATTCAGTCTCAAACTGTTTCAAATCTTTAAACTCTCTGTAAACAGAAGCGAATCTAATGTATGCTATCTCATCTAGTTTTCTTAGATGATTCATTGTAATTTCGCCAATATCGGTGCTTTTAATTTCCAATGATTCAGAACTTAATATTTCGGATTCTATATCATCTAAAGTTGCTTGTATTTGCTCATCGCCGATTGGTCTTTTCTCGCATGCTTTAATAAGTCCTTTCAATATTTTATCGCGATTAAACGGTTCTCTTCTGCCATCTTTTTTCACAACCTTAATCTCAACCATCTCTACTCGCTCATAAGTTGTGAACCTTTTACCGCATTTAAGACATTCTCGTCTTCGCCTATTTGACTCATTATCACTTACTCTTTTATCAATGACTTTCAATTCAGAACTTGAACAAAACGGACATTTCATAACAACACCTCAACCCCTAAATATGGCATAATACTACAGATTATGCTATTTTTCATACAATATATGATGCCGCGCGCAACAACATCGCCACACTATATATTGTGTATCGCTTATCAAAGTATGGTTTTTTATACTAAATATTGTATTCTTTCCATTTAACTGGGCAAGTTATATATAAAGATTATGGTTGTTTAATATATCATTTCAAAACATATCTCTTCAAAACCGGTGTTAAATCACTCATTTTCGAATGAAAATATTGAAAAATGTATGTTTGAGCACAGAAATATTTATATATAAGTTAGGCGCAAAATAAAACTAGTTACACTACATCTTGTGTTCTGATTGTTTTTTAACCACAAAATGTAGGAATTGTGCCGATTGTCTTGGTATCATTTTTATATTGATATCCAAAAAGATACTATGAGGATTTTTGGAGGGATTATCATGAAAGAACAAAAAACAAGCTCAAAACCAAATGAAACAATATCAAAACCTAATGAAACAATATCAAAACCTAATGAAACAATATCAAAATTACGCGTAGTAAAAAGAGACGGGTCAGTTGCAAATTTTGACAGAGAAAAAATTGCAATCGCAATATTTAAGGCAATGAGTGCTCAAAAACATGGCGTAAAAGTAGACGCAGAAAGAGTAACGAACGGCGTTCTTGATTTGATACATAAGAATTATATTGAAAAAATTATTGAAAAAGAAAAGAACAACGAAATAGTTTCTAAGGAAGATTATCCAACAGTTGAAAAGATTCAAGATTATGTTGAAGAGTCTTTAATGACTGAAAATTTTCATAATGTAGCTAAAGCATACATTCTTTATCGTAATGAGCATGCAAAATTAAGAAGAAGAGATATATTCAAGAAAAGAATTCCATTAAAACCATATGAATACCCTGAACTATATGAATACGTAACTGCAATTAGGCATTCTTACTGGATACATACTGAATTCAATTATCTTAGCGATATTCAAGATTTCAAGATTAACATTACTGAACCAGAAAGAAATGCAATTAGAAATAGCATGCTTGCAATAGCGCAAATTGAAGTTGCAGTAAAAACATTCTGGGGAGACATATATAAGAAGCTTCCAAAGCCGGAAATTGGGGCAGTAGGATTCACATTTGCTGAAAGCGAAGTACGACACATGGATGCGTATGCTCATCTTCTTGAAATATTAGGATTGAACGAAGAATTTTCAAGAATAAAGGATATTCCAGTTATTACTAAGAGAATTGCATATTTAGAGAAGGCGATTGCTAATTCAAGAAGTGATGAACCAAAAGAGTACGCGCAATCAATCTTGCTTTTTTCATTATTTATAGAACATGTTTCTTTATTCTCTCAATTCTTGATAATAATGTCATTCAATAAACATAGAGCATTATTCAAAGGAGTGTCAAATGCAATAGAGGCAACATCTAAAGAGGAACAAATACACGGATTGTTCGGGATTGATGTAATTAACATAATTCGAAAAGAGCATCCTGAATGGTTTGATAAGGAATATGAAGATTCAATAGTTGATTTATGCAAGCAAGCTCTTGAAACAGAGGAAGAGGTTGTTGATTGGATTCTTGAGAAAGGGGAGTTGAGTTTTCTTCCAAAGAAAACAGTAATTGAATTCATTAAGAACAGGTTCAACAATTCACTTGTGAGCATTGGAATGAAGAAATTGTTTGATGTTGACGAACAATTATTGAAAGACACTGAATGGTTTGATGATGAGATACTCGCCACAAAACATGGCGATTTTTTTGTAAAGAGAAGCATAAATTACAGTAAAAGAACTCAGAGTTTGACTGGGGAAGACTTATTTTAAGATAAGCAATTTATTAAAATTTAAGAGAGGGGATTTGCGATGGAAACAATGGAATGGTTAAATGATTATAGCAGAGTGTTCTTAGCGAGAGGATACCTTTCAAAAGACTTGAAAGTAGAAGATAGAGTAAGACAAATTGCTGAGCATGCAGAAAAATTACTTAAAAAAGAAGGATTCGCAGATAAATTCTATGACTACATGTCAAAAGGGTATTATTCACTTGCGTCTCCAATCTGGTCAAATTTCGGATTATCAAAAGGACTTCCAATAAGCTGTTTTTCATCATATGTTGGAGATGATATGTCTCAAATATTATTCACTCAAGCAGAAGTTGGAATGATGAGCAAATATGGCGGGGGAACTTCAGCATACTTTGGAGATCTTCGGCCAAGAGGTGCTCCAATAAAGGATAATGGATTCTCAAGCGGCGCAGTTCACTTTATGCAATTATTCGACACGTTAGTAACTACAGTAAGTCAAGGATCTATAAGACGCGGAAACTTTGCAGCATATCTTCCGATAGAACATGCAGATATTCACGAATTTCTAAATATTGGAACAGAAGGGAATGCTATTCAAGGAATAACATATGGCGTAACCGTTACAGACAAATGGCTCCAAGAAATGATAGATGGAGATTCAGAAAAGAGAGCAACATGGGCTAAAGTATTAGAGACACGAAGTCAAATTGGTTATCCATACATAATGTTTCATGACACAGTAAATAGAGACACAGTAGATGTGTACAAAGATAAGAAATTAACTATACATTCAAGCAATTTATGCTCAGAAATATTATTGCCTACAAATGAGGAATGGTCTTTTGTTTGTGATTTATCATCAATGAATTTGCTTTATTATGATGAATGGAAAGATACTGATGCCGTTGAAACATTAGTTTACTTTCTTGATTCGGTAATGTCAGAATTCATCAGCAAATTGGAACTCTTAAGGGATAGTGATGATTTAAGAAAAAAACAGTCATTCCATTTCATGGAGCGCGCATATAATTTTGCAAAAGATAACAGGGCTTTAGGTTTAGGAGTTTTAGGATGGCACTCATTATTACAAAGCAAAATGATATCACTAGAGAGCAAGACTGCTGCGCAATTGAATACTCAAATATTTCGCTCAATTAAAGAACAAGCATATGCTGCTTCAAAGAAACTTGCAAAAGAATATGGTGAACCAACAGTTCTAAAAGAATATGAGAGAAGAAATACTACATTAATGGCTGTTGCTCCAACAACGTCCTCAGCGTTCATACTTGGACAAGTGTCTCAAAGTATTGAGCCTGTATGGTCAAATTGTTATGTTAAGGATATTGACAAGATGAAAGTTACAATAAAAAATAAGTATTTGACTAGATTGCTTGAAGAAAAAGGGGAGAACACTCCTGAAGTTTGGAGTAGTATAAGAGATAATGATGGGTCAGTTCAACATTTAGATTTCTTGACTCAAGAAGAGAGAGATGTGTTTAAGACATTTCAAGAAATTGATCAGAAAGTGTTGATAGACCATGCAGGAACAAGACAAGCATATATTGATCAAGGACAATCATTGAATCTTGCAATAAATCCAAAGACTCCGGCAAAAGAAGTTAATGCATTATACTTGTACGCTTGGAAAATGGGAATAAAGACGCTTTATTATCAACACAGCATAAATGCTGCTCAAGAGTTTGGGCGAAAGAAAGCATTAGAAGCATGCGCTACATGTCAGGCGTGAATTTTGGAAGATTAAATGAAGGATGAATGAAGTCGAGGTGTTTAAGATGGAAAATTATGTAGAAAAGATGTTGCTTTCTGCCGATGCAAAGGCATTTGCAACATATTCGGAAGGCAACCTAAACGTCATTCCAGTATCAACCATAAAGATTGTTGATGGGAAAATACTGCTTGTAGATTATTTCATGGAAAAGACAGTTGAGAATGTTTTAAAGAATGATTCTGTATCGCTTGTTTGTTGGAAAGATATGAAAGGATTCCAAATAAAAGGTATATGTGACTATTTGACATCAGGAGAACACTTCGATGAAACAGTTGAATGGGCAAAGACAGAACATCCAGATAGAACAGTCAAAGGCGTATTATTGATAACGCCTTCAGAAGTTCATGATATTGCTCCGGATAAGACGTCTGGGGGATTCTAATTTTTCTTATAAACAATCCTGCATTTATTGCCCCAGGGGATACCGCCTGTATCTCAGAACACTTTAAATGATTCAACATTATCTATTCTTTCAAGAGCCTTATATGCTCTAGATTTTGTAAGAAATCCACTCTTGACTATCTCAAAAGTCGGGTTATTATCTTGATTCTTATAATTTTCAATAATATTTGATATTTCAGCATCATAGTTGTAAATCATTCTCAAATTCCTTTAACCATGTATGGTCCTTCTTGTTCATAGCCTATTTTTCTGTAATAGCCGCGTACTCCAACACCTGATATTACTATTATTTTGTCTTTGCCGTTTGTTCGTGCTATTTCTTCTGCTTTTTCCATTAATTTCTTGCCGTATCCTTTATGTTGCGATCGACTTTCTTCGTTTACTCCGATTTTTACTGCTTGACCATAGACGTGTAATTCGCGTATCAAAGCTGATGTTAATGTTATTACTGGATGTAATGAACGTGGAGGTAATCGCAATCGAACGAATCCTAATAATTTATCTTCTGCTTCTATTGATATAAAATATTCTTTACCGTTTGATGCATCATATTCTCGCACAACAATTGTTGGTTCTTCTTTTATTTCTATGAATTTAATTTCTCGACATCTTATGCATCTGCATTGGACATTTTTTTCCTTAGCAACTTCATCAACATATTGCCTCAAATTTGTTCGTCCCACTCCTGCTGTTGTTGCGTATGTTGGAATGTCACGTTGTATTCTCATTATCCTGCAATATTCTGGAACTATTCTTTTCATTTCTACTATTATGTCTGCTGCGTCTTCAGTTGATAGTGGAATAAATGTTCCTTCTTTGAAATTCTCTTCTAGTTTAGTTCCTGGCATTACCATGCACGGATAAACTTTAAGCATGTCTGGTCTATAATCTGGATTAGTAAATATTTCTTTTAAACTAGAGACGTCTTTTTCTTTTGATATTCTTTTTCCATCAACATCTGGTAGGCCAGGCATCATGTGAAAGTTTAATTTGAATCCTAAATCACGTAAGTCTGCAATTGCTTTCTTTGCGTCTTCTGCGCCGTGTCCTCTGTTGATGTATCTTAATATTTCATCATAGACTGTTTGTATTCCAAGTTCTACTCTTGTCGTCCCTAAATTTAGCATTTCTATTCCCTTGTCTGCGAATGCCCAATCTGGTTTTGTCTCGATAGTAAGTCCGATGCATCTAATGTTTGAATTCTCGTTATCTGAATGTTCTTCTTCAAGTGTTTTCACATTCTCTAATTTTAATTGTAATAATTTCTCTTTAATCCTATCTCTTCGTGCAGAATCGTTTATGTCTCCTGGTAATTCGAAGAATTCCTTGAATTTATCAATATTCAATTCTCCGTCAATAAAGAACATTTTTGAGAAATCATTGTATGCCTTGAATGAATAATAAACGTAATCGTGTTGATATTTTTTTGGGAATGCAGTAAATGTTCCGCCCATAATTATTTGATCTACTTTGTCAGGATTCTGTCCAATCACAACATATTGCTCTAGTCTATTAAAGACAATTCTGTATGGGTCGTAATCGTTTCTAATCCCGCGCATTGTTGAAGGCTCTTTTCCAGTGTATGATTTTGGAGTATTACCAAAAAAACTATCTATTCCCCCAGGACAATATATGCACGAACCATGTGGGCAATTAATTGGCTTAGTCATTGTTGCAATAATTGCAACACCGCTTCCAGTTCTCATAGGTTTAGTCTGTAAATATCCTCGAATAATTTTTGCATCCTCACTCGTTGCATTAAGATAAATAGTTATATCCGTCGGAATTTCCTTAACCTTATACTTCTTACACAAATCCTTCTTATGCTTTGAGAGCTTAATCTTATCAGGCTTATTCTCTTTAATCCATTCGATTATTTCTGGGAAAAACGACATGATTAAAGAAAAAAGTCAGTATTTAAATGTTTAATCTAATCTCATCCTATCTCTATCAATATGTGATTCTTGTCTGGCAGAGAAACTGATATTTCTTCTCCTCCTTTGAGGTTTAGGCTTCTTGCTACATCCTTATTTATGTACATTCCAAGTCTGTCTTGGGAGAGTTTAACGATTTTTTGCCTCATTTTTAGAGGTGTTTCTCTTAATTCTTCAATAACTTTTTTTGAGGTGTTTTGTTCGAATTCAAAATAATCGCATTTAGTGCATTGACGACTTAAAACTTTATTTTTTGCACCTGCTATTGTTACATATACTTCTCTTATTTTTGATTTACAATTTGGGCATTTGTTGTTATTTTTCATTTTGCTTCTTAGCGTTTATTACGTATAATATGTTATTTTCTATCCTGAAAAGTACGTAATAATTATTTTTTTCAATTTCAAAATTGTCTCCCTTTTTTCGAGGATTTTTTGTCGAAAGTATTATTTCGATGACTTCATGCCATGGAACATCTTTTTCATGCTCATTCTGATAGTGTTCTGTCGGGCAGATTTGAGTAAAATAAACCATATAGTCTTCCAGACTACATTTATGTAGTCATTAATTTTATTTAAATGTTGTGTTTTTTAAGAATTAATTATTGTTAATAACTATTGCTCAGAAAATTACGGAAAATATCCGCTTAATGTCGGAAATATTATTATTTCTTCCTAAAACAACTCGTTAAATGATCATTAACCATTCCTGTTGCTTGCATGTGCGCGTAGACAATAGTTGATCCCATGAATTTGAACCCGCGTTTTTTTAAGTCAGTACTTACAAAGTCCGAGAGTTCTGTTTTTGCCGGTAATTCTTTTATTGTTTTGAATTTATTTATTATTGGCTTATTCTTTACGAAACTCCATATGTATTTGTCGAATGTGCCGAATTCTTTTCTTACTTCAATAAATTTTTGCGCATTGCTTATTGTTGCCAGTATTTTTAATCTATTGCGTATTATTCCAACATCATTCATTAACCTTTCAACGTCTTTATCTGTGAATTTTGCGACTTTTTCATAATCAAAATTTACAAATGCTTTTCTGTATCCTTCTCTTCGATATAGAATTGTTCTCCATGAAAGACCTGCTTGCGCAGATTCTAATACAATAAACTCAAATAATGTTTTATCATCATGAATTGGTTTTCCCCACTCTTTATCATGATACTTAATCATTAATTCATCATTATTCGTCCACGGGCATCTTTGTTTATTTTTTTCTTGAATCATCTTTTTTTACCACATATTTTACAATCAGGATTTTTTCTCGTCTTTATTTTCATCATTTCGTTTGTATTTAAATTTATTCTTATTAATTTATCTTCGCGATTTTCATCGAGTAAATATTGTATTGCAATATTTATCGTCCACGCGCCTATGATTGCAACTATTGAATTCAGAACGCCTATTTCGCATGATGTTTCTCCGTCTTTATCTTGGTTGATACATTCAAAACATGCATTGTCTTTTATTAGATAGATTGTTCCAATATTGCTTACTGCCCCAGAATATATCCATGCAATATTATTTTTAACGCAGTATTCATTTATTATTTTTCTCGTCTCAAAATTGTCTGTACAATCGATTACCAAGTCTGGTTTTTCTATTATTTGTGAAATGTTGTTCTCATTTAATCTTTCACTTATTATATCTATCTTTGAGAATTCAAATAACTTTTCTTTAACGACATCGACTTTTTTCTTTAACAAGTCTTCTTTATTAAATAATATTTGTCTTTCTAGATTAGTATTATCAACAATATCGTCGTCAACAATTGTAAAATTGATATTCATTCTTGAAAGTAAATCTGCAACTATGCATCCAAGGCCTCCTGCGCCTATTACTATTATTTTTTTATCTTTTATTTTCTTCTCGAAATCCGGATGTATTTTTTTTATTGTCATGATGTTATTTCACTATTATTTTGTCGCTATCAATTCCTCTTCTAATTTGCAAGCATTACATGTATCGTTTGGTGATGGATCTCCACATCTTGTGCATGTCTTGAATGGCTTATTTTTTTTGTAATGTTCTTTTAGGGTCGGGAGTATTTCAAGGAATGCGTTGACGACTCCATTTTTTGCTCCGGGGAGTTTCGATTCGATAGCATTCAATTCATCTCTTACAACTGCTCTGAATGATTGGTTGATGTTTGGACATTCATTAAATGAAACTTTGAATTCTTTTAATAATGCAAATAATCTTGTTTCTTTCTCGAGGATAAAATATAATGGTTTGACTCTCGGAATAAATTTATCGTTTAAGTTCAGGCCTGTTATTGGTCCAAGGGCTGCATTATGTGACATGTTTCCAAGTAGCAAATTCATCATGTAAGATTGTGCTTCATCGTCTAGATTGTGTCCTGTTACTAATTTTGTGGCGCCTTTTTCTCTTGAAGCCCTATTGAGTGCAGTTCTTCTGAATATCCCACATACCGTGCATGGTTTCTTGTTTTGTTCAGTCAATGCTTTATCTCTGATATTGTCTAGTGTATCGCCGAATTTTTCTTTGAAAGAAACGACGTGAAGTGTTATCTCATATTTATCACAGAATATCTTAAGATCATCTAATGTGTGGTCTCTGTATCCTTTTATTCCCTCATCTATTGCTAGTGCAAAGAATTTTATATCATATTTTTTACAATAAAGCATTGTCATATACAATACTGCTAGACTGTCCTTTCCGCCTGATGTAGCAATACAAACATTATCTTCTCTATTAAATAATTCATAACGTTTTATAGTTCTAAATACTTTATTTTCAAAATAGTTCAGGAAATGATTCTTGCAGAAATTCTGCCCATGACCATGATATACTGCTTTTTCCTCACATTTAGTACATTTCATTTTTTATTCTTTATTTTATTATCCGCCCGATATTACTGATAGTATCTTTATTTCATCAGTATCTTCTAATAATTCATCTTCAAGAACTACTTCATTATTCTTTACAGTCAGGACTGTAGATGGGTTTATAGTTAGATTATCAAGAAGTCCTTTAATATTATTAATCCCTTTCAGTTCTGATAACTTAAGCTCTAACAGCTTATCTTCCTTTTCAACATATACTTTCATGCGTTAACCTCCTGAGACTAGTACCCAGTAGTTCTAAGAAAGAGGAATAAATATCGTTTTATAAAGGTTTATGATAATTTACTCTTAGTTAGTATCGCAACCTTTTTATATTCTTATTATTAGCTTGTATCAATGGTAAAAAAGAGGTTTAGTGTAATGCCTAGAAGTATTAAGGCAAAATATTCTTGGGGGGATAAGGTTCCTGCATCTGGAATATTTGAATGTTCTGTATGTGGTAATTATGAAGCTTTTAAGAAGGGAGAATTCTTCAGCCAATGTCAGGATTGCATAAACAGTCACAGGGATGAAGAGAATAAGTGGTATGTTACTAATGAATTTCTTTATTTCATGTCTAAAAACATGAATATTGAGTTTGATAATACTTCATCGCTGCAGGTCAGAGTTGCTGACAAGATTACTGGATGGGCTGGCTCGATGGGTTTTGTTTATATCCATATTGTTTGGTTTACATTGTGGATAATGGCTAATGACGGATTCTTTGGACTAAAATATATATTCGATCCATTCCCTTATGGATTATTGACTATGATTGTCTCTCTTGAAGCAATATTTTTAGCAACATTCATCATGCTTAGCCAGAACATTTCTGGACAAAAATCTGAGTTACGTGCGGAGCATGATTATCAAGTCAATCTAGAGACAGAAAAGAATGTTGCTGAACTTCTTATATTAATGAAAGAGATGCGTAGAGAATCAGAGTTAAAACATGAAACAATTGATGATATTAAAGAGACTGTCGAAGAGATAGCTGAACATACAGAGGATCATGATAATACAAAAGATGAAGAAGATATCGAAGAAGAAACAGATAAGATATTAGATGACGCAGGAATAGATGTCATAGAAACAGTTCCAGATGAACTGCCAGTAATAAAGAAGAAGAAAATTAAGAAGAAATCCTCGAAGAAAAAGGCATCAAAGAAGAATGTTTCAAAAAAGAAAGTGCAGAAAAAACCTTCGAAAAAGACAACTTCTAAATCCAAAAGACTAAAGAATTGATTATTCTAATAATTTTTTACTTAAAACATTAAATTCGCTATCTAACTCATATTCTGTTGGGACGCCAGTAGGTATTTCATAATTTGGAATGTCTTGATCGGATATCTTTTCTAGATACTTGACTATAGCTCTTAGACTATTTTCATGTGCTACAATAAGAACTGTTTTTCCGTTTTCTAAATCTTTTTTTATAGTCTTTTCCCAATATGGAAGAACTCTTTCTAGAATATCTTTTAGACTCTCGCCATTTGGGGGCTTTACATCAAAACTTCTTCTCCAAATATGAACTTGCTCTTCTCCAAATTTTTCAGCAGTTTCATGTATATTTAATCCCTGTAAATCTCCATAATATCTCTCTGCTATTGCTTTTGACTGGAAAATGTTTAATTCAGTTGCAGGGTCGCCCTTGTGATGTTCTCTCTCTCTAATCTGTCCATCATCATCATGATATATTATGGGAGTTCTTGTGAAGAATTAATTGAAGAGAATGAATGGAGCGTATCATATGAGAAATATATATACTGTCAAATTTGTAGTCTTTGAGGAATTGTCCTGCGTTTATCGCTTCTTCTACTCCTTCATCTGTTAAACCGATATCAACGCATCCCTCGAATCTGTTCTCTTTGTTCCAGACGGATTGTCCGTGTCTAACAATAACAAGTTTTGCCATAATCAATAATTCTGGCTAGTGCTATATAAATTTTTTGGGTTTGTTTTTACGATTTCTTATATATTATGTTCTCTATAATCAGGATAAACCATAACTATCCATTTATTATGCCCCTTATAGAAGGATAAAACGAAAAGAACTGTCATTGAGCTTTTGACAATGATGAACGAGAAAGAAGAAGTGATTATTCTATAATTGATTCTCCCGTCATACCAGAAGGTTTTTCTATGTTCATAATTTTTAAAACGGTCGGTGCTATATCCTGCAATCCTTTTCCAGGTTTTAATTTTATATTTTTATTCTCATCAACAACTATGAATGGTACGGGGTTTATTGTGTGGCTCGTTCTCCATTGGTCTGTTTGATCCTCAACATTACCGTGATCTGCAAATACTAAAAGTGTGTATCCTTTCCGGAGTCCAGCCTCAACTATTTTTCCAAGAGCAGTATCTACTGCTGTTACTGCTTTATGTATTGCATCTACATTGCCAGTGTGTCCAACCATATCTCCATTAACTAAGTTGGTAACAATGAAATTATACTTTCTTTTGTTTATTTCCTTTACGAGTTTTTCGGCGACCTCATAAACTGACATTTCAGGCTTTAAGTCATATGTAGATACTCTGGGGCTAGGCACGAGTATTCTGTCCTCGCCAGAATTTGGAGTTTCTATTTGTCCATTGAAGAAAAATGTTACGTGTGCATACTTCTCTGTCTCAGAGATTCTTAATTGTTTTAATCCGTTTTTACTTATTACCTCTCCTAGTAAATTCTTGAATATCTGGTCTTTAAATGCCACTTTTGCATTCATTGGCGTATAATATTGTGTCATTCCAACATAAAAAACGTCTAATGGTTTTCTATCCCATCCTTCGAATTTTTTTTCGACAACTGCTTGTGTAAATTGTCTTGGTCTATCTGTTCTAAAATTATAAAATATTATCGAATCATTCTCTTTTACTCCAGGATATTTTATATATCTTCTTGGTACTATAAATTCATCAGTCTCATTGTTTTTATGGCATTTCTTTGCTGTAGATAAAATATCATCAAAAGATTCTCCTTGCGCGTTTACGATGCAATCATAAGCTTTCTTTGTTCTATCCCATCTTTTATCTCTATCCATGGCATAATATCTGCCAGAGATGGTGGCGATAGTTCCAAAACCAATTTTCTTAATTTTTTTTATTAATGCATCAACATGTTTTATGCTATCGTTTACGGGTGAATCTCTACCATCTGTAATTACGTGAATATACACGTCTTTGAATTTCTCTTTTTTACATAAATCCAATAATGCGAACAAATGATTCCTATGTGCATGTACTCCTTCTACTTGTAATAATCCTATTAAGTGTAGTGCTGTCTTGTTTTTTTTACAATTATTTATTGCTTGTAAGAACTCGGGTATTTTGAAGAAGTCCTTATCTTTGATTGATTTGTTTATTCTTGCAAGTGATTGGAATATTATTCTTCCAGAACCTATCGTCATATGCCCTACCTCTGAGTTTCCTTGATACCCAACAGGTAATCCGACAGCCTCTCCTGATGCGTTTAGCAATACGTTAGGATATTCTTTCATTAATCTGTCTGTGTTTGGGGTTGGGACTTCAAATAATGCATTGTTCTTTTTTTCTTTTCTATACCCCCATCCATCTCGTATAACTAGAATTACCTTTTTACCCATATTCTCATCTGTATTGCAGTTGTTTTTAAATTTTATGCCTCTGTATCAATAAAAATATAAACCCTTATCTATTGTGTGGTGTTATGAAGAAGAAAGATTCCTCTGAAAGGATGTTTTGGAAGGTGATTTTATTTCCTTTTAGATTTATTTTTAGATTGCTTTCTCTAATTTTTCAGGGTATTATTATGAGTATTGAGAAGGTAATAACACTTTTTAGGAGTAATGGTTCTGAGATAAAGAAGAAATTCACAAGAAAGCCATCTGCTGATACGTATGTTGAATTCTCAACTGTTGAATCTTTGAAGGGCGATTATAAGAGTTTTGAATCGTTTATTGCAAAGAATCCCTCAACTATTGGAATAATCCTTGGAGCAAGGGGCACAGGTAAGAGTGCGATTGGTCTAAAACTACTTGAAAATCTTCATGTTCTTTCTAAGAAGAATTTTTATGCGATGGGTTTTAAAGATTTGCCCGACTGGATTGATGTTGTTGAAGATATTAATGATATAAAGACTGACTCGTTCGTGTTGATTGATGAAGGCGGAATATTATTCAGTTCAAGAAAAAGTTTTAGTGACGCAAACAAATTGCTTTCAGAATTATTACTCGTTGCACGTCATAATGATTTGTCAATACTTTTCATCTCACAAAATTCATCTAACCTTGAAATAAATGCGATAAGACAAGCAGACTATCTTATTATGAAACCATCTTCACTCTTGCAGAAGGATTTCGAGCGTAAAAAGATAAAAGAGATATATGATGAATCTTCAGACAAATTCGAGGAATATAAGAATACAAAAGGTATAACTTACATTTATTCAGATCAATTCAAAGGCTTCGTAACAAATACACTACCAACATTCTGGAGCCAGAAAGTGAGCAAGAGCTTTAGGAAGAAATAGAATTTTATTCTAATATATCAACACAACTATCTTTCCTTGTATTTGTTCTATTCTTATCTTGTCTGGGTCTACTACGTTATTATTATCGCCTTTTGTTATGTAGTAAATTCCTAAATCATCACTTCCTATGTCAACAATTCTGTGGACTATTAAGTCGTTGCCTTCATTGTATGAGATTATGTCTCCAATTTGAAGGTTTTCTGGTTTGACTTCAACTGCTTTTGTGTTATGATTAAGTGTTGGAAGCATCGATGATGTTGCGGCAAATGTTGCGAGTGATGAATTTCCTATTGTGATAATTACTTTATTCCCATCTATCACTATATTATCAACGCTTATTAATGCAGGAGTGTTTTCCATCACTTCATCAGGTATCCTTGTTGTTGTGGTATAATTGTAGACGCAGTAATTATCAAGGAATGTCGCATTTCTCAAAAGGTTTGTTGTTGTTATCATTTGTTCATTAAAGTAATTATTGAAGCACACATTTCTTGATTCCATATATTGTATCTTTTCATCTAATGCTTTTATATTTTGCAATGAATGATGCTGATAATATATCATTGCTGTGAATATGCAAGTGACTATCATTATGAACAGTATTAGCCATATATGACCATAATTCTTCATTAAATCCCTAAATTGTTCTGAGAATTGTTTGTTTAATTGTGCAGTGTGCGATTTTCTTTCAAGACTTTTTATCCTATTATCTATAATTTTTAAATATTTTACTTTATCTTTTACATAACGTAATCTTTGACTTAATGAAATGTCTCCTATCGCTCCGCCAATCCAATTTGCGAAGTCATCATGATCTAAATTACAATGATGCCTGAATAAATCTTCATCTAATGCATTTATCCCTTGAGACAGCTCATAAAGATTCCTTGCTTTACCGCCATTACTGAAATAGAATACTTTATCCGAATCTACATCCCTCAGAATATCCATATACACCTCTTTTTAGAATTACCGTAGAGAGAAGTTTATAAATTTATTGACAAAAAATGAAAATAAAAAAATATTTCTAAATTATGTTCATTTCTTGAACATCTTCACAAGCAATGGAATCATCAGCAATATTGCAACTATCAGATACCAATACCATTCAATGCTCAATACTGCATTCCGAAATTCAGGCCATACCGCAACTAAGAACAGCGTGAAGAAAAATACGCACAGCTTCAACATTGAGATGTCATACCACTTCATTCTTTTTAATCCCTTTTCTAGCCAT
>Ga0208375_1001422_pt1 | contig 26980 bp, 40 predicted proteins | sample RifOxyD1_FD_184038 | JGI IMG/M metagenome (GOLD analysis project Ga0208375, IMG submission 184038) | Soil microbial communities from Rifle, Colorado - Rifle Oxygen_injection D1 (SPAdes) | ecosystem: Environmental > Terrestrial > Deep subsurface > Rock core/Sediment | place: Rifle, Colorado...
GATCATTGTAATAGTAGGCCCAATCTTCGCAATCGAAATCTTTCTCCTCTGTCCTGCGTAATTTGAATCCCATGTGCCTTTCGCGGAAAGAAGAAAGAAAGGAATATAAAGGTTTTGGGAAAAAGAGCTTTATAAAGATTTCTACAATCAGATTTCAACAACCTGTGCCCTTACAATCTTTACCTCTGTAACAGGCCTATCACCAGAATCTGTCCCCACAGCAGCAATCTTATCCACTACATCTATGCCCGAAACAACCTTGCCAAATGCAGGATGCTTGCTATCAAGAAAGTTATTATCAACGAGATTGATGAAGAATTGGCTTCCGCCAGAGTCAGGCCCTGCATTTGCCATGGAAATCGTTCCTCTGTCATTCTGATTTGTAGAGGTAAATTCATCCTTTATCTTATACCCAGGTCCTCCAGCTCCAGTTCCCGTTGGATCTCCACCCTGAATCATGAAGCCCTTAATCACGCGATGGAAGATTATGCCATCATAGTATCCTTGAGAAACAAGCTTCCTGAAGTTTCCGACAGTTATGGGCATGTCCGAGCGAAGCTCAATCGTTATATTGCCCATCGTCGTCTCGAGCAAGACCTTTCCGCCCTCGAAGCCATCTGCATCAGAACCTTTGAATTTTCCTTTGTTCACCATTGCAAAAATCAATAATCCTATTATCAAAATGAAGACTATAAAAATCCAACTCTTTTTCATTTTCATCCTGCAGTCCTGCACTCAATCTTCTTCCTGTTTAGAAACGCCCTCAACGAAAGATGCGATATTCTCAAAATCCTCTGTATCCTGATGAACCACAACAGAGGAATCAGACTCTAACTCTCCTTCTTCGAATTTTTCCCTCAGTTTGTCATCGGCATCTTCCTCATTTTCAGCCTCTACCTCCAATTCAAAGGAGTCTATGACATACATTTTACGAGTAAATCTTGCCATTTTCTACCCAAGCGGGAGATTCTTATAAAGCTTACCCTTCCTATTTTCAGAAGAACCAGAAAAAATAACCAGGAAACCAAAGCGTCAAATCCTTATCCTTCCTTCTTGCCAAGGTTGCCGGCAAATTCATAAAAGATGATATCAAAGTCGCCGGAATTATTTATCCATAAAGTGCGGAAAAGGTGGTTTAATCTCTTTCTCATATCTTTCTCCTTTATACGATTTAATGATTTTTGAGAATCTCGATACCATTCTTTGCAATATTTACATTTGTGATTGATATGCACGATTGTTTTTCTTTTCTTCATCTCCCTATCAGTTCCAAAAACTCGCCGGAGCTCATAATTTTGATGCCTTTGTGCTCCTTAAGCTTTAGCAGATGCTTATCACCCGTTACGATAAAATCGGCGTTTCCATCAACAGCTGTTTCTATGATCTTATCGTCTGTCGGATCTTCTGTAACAATTTTAAGTCTGGTTTTTATAGTAATTATTTCGCAAAAGTTTTTTAATAAAGCTAGTAGTTCTTCGATTTTGTCCTCCGGGAATCTGAATTTGTCCCTTAACGTTCTAACAACCTCGTCAACTATATCTTTAGAAGTGACTAAGACATAATCCCCCTCTAAACCCTTCTTTACAACTTCGTGCTCTTTCCCCCTCCAGAAGATAGATGATAGAATTATATTGGTATCTAAAACTGCTTTTATCTTAGTCATCCTCTAGAACATCTTCTTTTTTAATTCCCTTTTTCTTAGCGAACTTCGCACCGAATGAAACGAGCTTTTCAAAGTCCTTTACAGTCGGCACTGAAATTTTCTTTAGGATTATAGTATCTCCTTTGCCAAATACAGCAAATTTTGTACCTTCTTCTATCCTCAACTCCCTTCTTACTTCTTGCGGGATTACTACTTGTCCCTTGAAAGAGGATGTAGTAAGCTTAATTTTTTCTTTCATTGTAGGAAAGTAAAACTTTCTTACTTTATATACTTTTCGTCCTCGCACACAGGGCCAGAAGAATCAAGTATCAGACCCTTATCTTCCCCTCTTGCCAGTCCCTGATTATGGTCTTTGCCGTCCTAGGTTCATCCACAACCCCTCCCTTCTTCAGGAAGCCTTTCTTCCTCCCGAGTTGTTCTATAAGAGCCTCAGAATCCCCGTCAACAGAAAGGCCATAGAACTTTTCAATCTGCTTGGAATATCTTTTCATCAGATCAGCGACAACCATCTCTGGATCACGGATGGTATTTGCAGTGCGAGCACCAATCATCGAATGCTTCTTTATCGCTCCCTCTTGTATATGAGAATACTCTTCTGTCGGAATTATGCCTGGTGTATCAAGAATCCTGATTTCAGAAGTGAAGCGTATTCTTTGCACTCCCCTCGTGTATCCTGCCTGAGAGCTTGTTCTCGCCGCACCCCTTCGGGACAGAATATTAATCACAGATGATTTCCCAGTATTAGGATACCCTATGATGCCGACCTGTACCTTACGCTCGCCAACTTTTACCTTGCGAGCCTCTGCCTTTATTCTGTTCCTGAGCCTTTTTATCCCAGTTCTCTTTTTGCAGGACACGAAGAAGTAAGGGTAGAGCTTAAGCGATTCAGCTTCCTCAATCTTGGCTCTGCGATCGACAATATCATCTTTGTTTATCACATACATCAGCTTCTTGCCCCGTGCAAGAATCATTTCCTCAAGTTCCTTATTACGTGTCTCAGAGATGAAGCGCGCATCAAGTATTTCAAGAATTATATCGGAAATCCTGATTATCTCTTTCACCATTTCAGGAATCTTAGGCTTCGGTTTTGGAGGCTCAACAGGAAATTTGGCCCTCGCTTGTTGGTTCTGGTTCATTTTGTCTTTATCACAGGGAGAAGTAGGGGGATTATTTAAGGGTTGGGGCTGGGGAGTGATACCTATGTATGAATTTTACTTTTCCTTTAAAGCGTTTGAAAGATGATAGAAATCTTTTTATTATACTCTCATTTATCATCAGCATGGTTAAATGTATTTTGTCAAAGGGGGATGACCCAATAAAACAAATTAGTGAAGGTTTAAGTATAATTGAAGAGATGAATTCTCTTTACAAGAAAAAAGAAGAGATAGTCTTAGACTTATCGGGAATTGAATGGATTTTACCATGTTCTGCCTTATTGTTAAGTGGTAAGATTATGGGTTTTATAGATAAGGGTATTAAAATTAAGTATATTGAACCTTCAAAGGAATCTGTAAAAGATTACCTTAAAGAGGTAGGTTTTCCACTAGGTTCAAAAATGGATGGGAGGACTTATTCACCAATAAAACATTTCGGTCGAGATAAAGAGATAAACCGAGAAGTAAGTAACCTACTAAATAATCTAAACGATAAGGTTCCTGGTCATTTTGGGACGAGTATTCATTATATACTGGCAGAGCTTTCAGATAACATTCAACAGCATTCTAGATTTTCCTACGCTTCTATAATGGCACAGTACTACCCACAGAAAAAATATGTAGATCTTGGAGTTCTTGATGATGGGATGAGTATTCCTTGCTTGTTCGAGGAGAACAATATAAAATTTTCAAAGGATAGTGAAGCCATAAATTTGGCTTTGACCGGAACAACCACCAAAAAGGGAGATGGTCCAAGGGGCTTTGGCCTTAGAAGCACAAGAGAGATTGTTAAAAAAGCTCTAAATGGGAAGATGTATGTAATATCTAGGAAAGGAGTAGTGATTATTAATCCGGAATCAAAAGACAAATCTTATGATTTTAGTAAGGAATCACTGAGCGGAACCATTCTGTATATGAGGTTAAATACTCCAAAGGAATATTTAAATATATACCCCTATTTAGAGTAATATGGTCAAAAAAGTGATACTATTGTATAAAGAATTTGGCGATAACATCATCACACGAGACACCTTTTCTCATTTTTTTGAGAGAATAAACAGTTCAAGAGAAAAAGAAATTGTTATAGATTTTAAGAAGGTAGGGTTTATTTCGAGGTCCTGTGCTGATGAGTATCTCAAACTCAAGAAAAGATCTGAAAAGAGTATTGTAGAGAGAAATTTATCAAATGAAGTAAAATCTATGTTTAAGGTTGTAGAATATCAATTAAGAGAGGCTAATTTTTCGTTTACCCCGAAAAATCCAGCTAATGTTTTATCTATTCCTGCATAATTGTTCTTATTTGTCTTATTAATCCTAAATTATTAAGGGTGCGATACCGAAGGGAGCGATAGTGGAAGTATCTTTCCCAGAAAATATCAGGCTCATCAGAGAGCTAAGGCACGTAGAGAATCTGCCAGGTTGGATTCAATGTTTTGAGAGAACCAAGCAGATCCGGGAAGAGTTTTTGGGGCTTTGTGGGGGGTGACTTTTGGGGGGGCTCATTTATTTTTCTTCTATTTTAACTTTAATTTTATTGGCTATATCAACTATCAACTCATGCCATGTCTCCACTTGCTGAAATAGCGCTGGGTCTCGAAATACTTCTCTTAAATCAGTACCATCAGCATGAGCTGAATGAATATTTCTTGCTGCTTTGTAAGCTTTACGCCAAGTATCGTTTATTTTCCAATTAGTGTGAACATACCTATTCCTTGTTTCTTTAGCAAGCCATAATTCATCTGAATGAGATTTTATTACATCAGAAAGCTCAATCTTTAAGGAGCTACTCTGAATTGCTACTTTTAATTCTTCGAATAAAGAAAACAGAGTTACTAAATGTCCAAGAGTAAGGTTGTCGTCCATTGTAATCAATATTGTATGTAATTGTCGTGGAGTATAATCATGACTTTTATTTTTTGATTGGGGTAACCCTAATTTTAGTTTTCCGTCCCAATTAAAAGTATTTTTAAATGTTTTTTCGATATAGGCAGAATAAGGATGTATTGCCATATAAGTGGCTTTCCAAAGGTCTTCACTTTCGTTTATTCTTTGGATTATAGACAAAATGTTCACTGGTATTGACATGACACAAGAAAAGGTATAATGATATAAATAAATTCCGACTCTTTGTTCTCTAAGCTCTATCTTAAAGCAGGGTAAAGGAAAGTTTTTAAGGTTGTGAGATTATAAACCAGTATGAAACTAAAACATGCTCTTTTGATATTAATTTTACTTGTAATTATTGGTGTTGGTGCAGAAGGATGCTCCTTTGTTAACACAACTGATAGTGATAAGCTACTAAAAACAGCAGAAAATATTTTAATTAATTTGAAATGGAATACGTACATAGACGAAACCACCTATCTTGATGTAAATGAATCTAAGAGGTATCCTGTTGGATTAATGAATATGCCAGAAACGATAAATATAGCTTATGGATTCACCGCCGAAGAAGATGCAAGGGTTGATGTTATTATATTAGCTGATGAAAATTCAGGACTGCTTTATCCATCTTGTAGTATAAGCAATTCTCAAAAGGGTTCTGAAACTTGTCAGAGAATTAAGGGGATATCTATTTTAGAGATTACGAATAAGAGTCCTAAAGTGGTAAAAATAGAGATAAAAGCTTCGTGGTCAAGAGCAAATGGCTAAAGCTCATCGATTACGCGAAAATTACAGAAAGAAAGGTTTGTCTCTTTTGGAAAAATTAAAACGCTATTGGAAAATATTTTCGCACTCAGCTGATTTATTATTAACTTTAATTTTTATATTTATTATAGTATTGCTTGCAAGTTATTTACTAGCGGGATTTTTAGAAATTGCTAATAGAGAAATGAATGAAGGGACAATAGATTTTGTCAAATACTTAACCTTGTTATCCTTCACACTTGCTGGTTTTACTTTTCTTTCTGGTTCATTAAATAGAAATAAAATTAAAGACATTTCCAACGTGGAAATTAGCATCTTTTCAATCTCTTCAGTCTTTATACTTTCAGGGTTCTTTGGCTTAGTGTTTATAGCACTAACATATCTAAATCCAATAAATGTATTTGGACTTCCTATTGAAAATTTTGAATTTATGAAGACTAAGGTATATCCCATAAGTATAATGTTTTCTATTCTGTTCTTCTTAGCAGCTCTTGCATACCTCATGATAATTCTTAGAGTATGGTTGCCACATATAGAAAGACAGAGGCAGAAGAAAATAAAAAGTAAATCTTTCAAGGAGGCCTTAAGTGTGCAAAAAGCATTCTGGAAAGAGCAAATTGGACTTGATTAATAATTATACAAAGGTACTCTCAAGATCGCTGAACTATCTTAGTGGCGTCTCCTTCTCCCCGGAGCATAAAGCCCAGCAGCCCCAATCCCAAGCCCTACAAGAGTTGAAGGCTCTGGGACAGGATTTATGTACACATTGTCGTAATCCATATGAACTAAGCCATTATGCCCGGTTCTGGTTCCAAATCCAAATGTATGTTGCTGGCTTGAAGAATTAAGTCTTCTGAAAAATTCTGAATTATCTGGCCTAGTAATAAACAAATTAGCACCCGAGTTATCAAATTCCACATTTGCATGATATAATCCGGGATCATTTCCACCAGGTTCTATACCATTCCAATATCCTACTTGGCCAAGCCATCTGTAGTCATTATCTAAATCAACGATATGTATTCTGTTTCCGTTTCCTCCCGCATAATTCATATCGTACTCAAGGGAATCCCCAGGATAGAAAATGTAGTTATTGAACATCAAAACTGTTTCTCTATCAGATTCGTTCAAATGAGCAGTGTGATAGGCTCCTTCTGCAGGATTAACAAAGTGCTCATCATGGAACATTGTTTGTGTACTCTCGAACCATTTGTTAGGATCGAGTGTTCCGGATGAGAAATCATCGTATAAGAATGCGTTCGCATTTGCCACTCCAAGAGCAACTGCACCTATGCATGCTATCTTTAATTTTTGTATTAATGACATTCTCTTTGATTATCTTAATTACCCCTACAGATTTAAAAGTCTTCTTGTTTCGTAGGGGTAAATATTGCAGAGTGCCTTCGCCCCAGCCGGGCTAAAGCCCGCGTCACCTTATCCCCCTTTTTATCTTCCGCATCTGCTCCTTTAATCTCGGAAGGTCATTCCTTACTATATTCCAAACAATATTGAGGTCAACACCAAAGTAATGGTGAATCATCTTATCCCTCGTACCAGCAATATTACTCCATTCAACTTCCTTCCACTTACTTTTAAGACTTTTTGATACGTTCTTGGCAGCTTCACCTATGACCTCTATCTCCCTTATTATTGCGCTCTGCTTTAACCTGTTTTTAATAATCTCTTCTTTTGTAACTCCCCTAGAGAATTCCTCAATCGCATTAATGCTATCTAAAATGTGCTCAATGAAGACTAAATCATATTTTTCAGTCATATTATCCTTATCTCCTCATTAAGAATTTTGTCTTTCAGAAATGGGCTAATGCCGTTATAACTGACTAAATCAACATTTTTCTTTAATTTACGCTTAAGCTCCAACTCAATACCGGCAAATTTGAACCCGATTCCCTTAGGAGGCTCTACAAGTATGTCGATATCACTATCTTTTCTCTCCTCGCCCCGAGCATAGCTTCCAAATATTCCAGCTCTCCTTATCTTGTTTTTACTCAGTGTTCTCTTGATTTCAGGAATAATTTTCCTGAGGGATTTTAATCTTTTTTCAGGATTTAGCTTAATGTCGGCTTCTCTACTTTTAGCAATTAATTCTTCTTTTGTTAGCCCTTTTCCCAGATAAATCCTCACCTTTCTGAACTCATCTCCCTTCCTTATGCTCCTGACCCTATAGTAATATCTCTTCCCATTACTCTCTTTGACTTCGGTATATGCCATTAGGTTTATACGGGCACTATCTTTATAAAATCTTCTATGTGGACGTAAACGCCCCAGCCGGGATTTGAACCCGGGTTTCAACCGCGCTGCAGCACTTCCTTCCCAAGCTTTCTTGGTGCAGGTTCTTTTCTCTGAAAAGAAAGTGCGCTGACAGGGTTGCGTGCTGGGCCACTACACTACTGGAGCATTGCCTTTACACACTATATTTTCAGTAGAAGAGATTTTTAAATCTTCTCAAGAATTAAGAATTACGGAGCTACCTGCAGGTGGGGGAAGAACGGCAATGATTCCTTCGTGCCTTAGATAAAGTCATATCCGGTGCAACATCAAATCCTGCAGCAGTTACAGTGACATTCACGGGGCCGGCAAAATATCCTCTTTGAAGAGGAGCTCTGATTGTGATGATATCACCGACCATGCAGGGGCTCTGTAAAAGCTGGCAATCAATCAGGTATTCATTGCTTGTGCCACTATTCCCATCCGGGCCGATTATATCGGTAACATTATCTGAGAGTGTACCAGGCCTGTATGCAATAACTTTCATTCCGTTAGGGCTTTTACCATCTGTTGCATTATGGACATACCCTGTAATAAAATGCGAGTCTGGGTCTGCCCTCAAGAGGAATGTAAAAGATACTGAGAACAAGACTAAGGAAAGTAATAGGAATACATCTCTCTTTTTCATGGTAATGTAGCATGGAAGAAGTATAAATATTTATCGTTCAACCCCGAGCACTTGTCCGGTGCTAGCATCAATAATCACATCCTTTTCAGTTCCATCAGCATCTGCTTTGATCTCCACAACATATGCTATCTTCCCATACTTCCTTTCAATAGAAACATCTGTCACGATTCCGGGAACTTCTCTCAGGGCTATTTCACGTGCTTGTGCCTCTGTAATCCCAGTCGTAAGATTCTGCGGCCGCTCGGACTGCCCCGCGCCCCCGGCCTCGGGCTCTGTGCCCTGCGCTCCAGGCTCTGCGCCATACTCAACAGAAACAAGCTCAACCCATTCACCGCTTCCTAGGCCGACTTCAAGCGCAACTCCACCGACTTCAGAGCAGTAATACTTATACTCGCGCACATCTGGCTCTAGGGGAGTGTAATCTAAGGTCCTAATACAATCTTTGAATTTTCCGAAAGGAACATCTACCGCTTCGCCCAGCGCGATAACATCAGCCATATCCTCTGCTTCCCCAGCAAAGAATTCTTGCCTATAAGTCTGGCCAACTCTTGGATTCGCAAGCATCGCAATGCCTGGCTTGGCTCCTTCAACTCCTGTTTCCCACGAGCCCTTCGTGTTCACAACTTTACCATCAATCATCTCCTTAGTATCCTCTCCAAGATACCATACATTCCCTTCCTTGTCTTGAGCATACCAATCTCTCGTGTCCTCTATAAGCTCATCATTAAGCCAAACCCTGTCCCAGACGACAACTGCCTCAATTCCCGCCACGAATTTCTTTTCATTCGTGACAAAAACTTCAATCCTTTCTTTTCCTTCTTCAACTTTAGACTCAAAGACCATCTTCTTTCCCGGAATAAGTGAGAAATACTTGTTTGTAACAGAAGATGTGAATTCTCCAGGATTGATTTGTGGATTGTATACTCCTTCCCCCCCTGATCGCTCCTGAACTTGCGTCTGGGGGCATCCTGCTGCCAAAAATAGCAGAGAGGCTAACACCAGAAACATTAAAGCGAAATTTGTTTTTCCTGTTCCAGACATTTAAGATGTAACATGTCAAGACTTTTAAATTTTCGCACAGAGGGGAAGGAACAAGAGAAAGAAAGATATAAAAATAAAGGGCACCCCTAGAAGAATAGGTAAATAAAAGAGAGAAGCAGGAACAGGGCAAATGTCAGATACGCAGCTTGTCCACGAGTTAAGCATTCCAGAGCTTAATGAAATGCCCAAAGAAAAGAGGCTGGAACTCGTGAGGAAGCTTGAGAGCAAGCATGCAAAATTTTCTTGCAGCGTCTGCACAAAGAGCAAGATTTCCGCGGTGCATTTCAGCCTGGGAGACCAATGGCTTGTGGCAAAACTCCTATGCGGGAATTGCTTCAACTCTCAGATGGTCTCGGTGAAGAAAAAGGGATTTTTTGAGGGCCTCGGAAAAAAGAAGTATTAAAAAAGAGGATAAGTCAAATGGGAAGGAAGGTGGCATGGGCAAGGCCTGAAAGCTTGTGCGGACCAAACCCACGCAGTTTCACATTTAGAAAGTAAGACTTAACACCAAAACCCCCTCCGCACACTAAGGTGTGTGGTTTCCTTCGGGATTTGGATAAGTCGGATAGAAAAGAAAAATGGCATGGGCAAGGCCAAAGCAAAACGCACGGAAAACGCCCCTACAGGTTAAAGCCATGTAGTCACTTAACAAAAAACCAAAAAAAAGAGAAAGAAAAATGGGATTCGATCTAGACATCTTCGGAGGAACAAGAAAGGGAGATATAGAGATTGAGGAGCTACAGATAGAGACACTAAATTCCCTTCCCCTGAATCAGCGCCTTACGAAGACCAATAAGTACCAAGGAAGAGCTGCGCAATTCACATGCAGTGACTGCAAGAAGGCAAAGTTCGCGGCAAATGTTCACATCTTATTCGACAAGGATTGGATAGTCCACAGCTTGCTCTGCTTCAAATGCCATCAGTCAAGGCAGACGGTGAAGAAGTTCGGCCCCGCCATGGTGAAGAAGCTCGCGAAGAGGGGCGTGCGGGTGTGAGTTCTAAATTCTAATTCTAGGTTAAACCTTTATCTTACTTTTCACGAAAGAAAAAAGTCTCTCCGCATGTTTTATGGCATCATCGGCATTGCCCCTATTAAGAAGCCTTTCACCATATTCAGCATCGGTTTTTATTTTTAATAACCCTACTAGGTGATTGGCATATGATTGTGTATCTTTATCGTTTCTATCTGTACTCAAAAACAAGTTGACCGAATCAAAATGGTTTTCACTTGCATTTCTTAATCCTAGCTTAAAAATACAAAGGGCATCTGCCGCTGCAATGGCGCAATGTATTGCATTTATTACACAAGAATTCCAATTGCCAATTTCAAAAGCATTATTCATTGAAGTCTTGCATTCTTCAGCTCTCTGAAGGTAATTCTTAGAACTGAGTTTTCCAACAGATCGAGTTTTCATTTTTCCAGTACAATAATCCCCTCATTCACATTTTCTAAGAGTTTCTTATTTTTTGTATTCATCAAATCCTTTGGAGTGAATATATGCGGAGAGAGAGCATTGCCAAATTTGTTTATGATATATGTACTTAAGTCAGATAATGGTGGTAACATTTTCTTCTTATCCTTTTCGTTTCCAACTAGGATAAATAAGTCTATATCACTATTTGGAATTTCTCTACCTTCAGCAACAGAACCAAAAATAATAACTTTTTTAACATAAGAGAAAGATAACTCGGATTCTATATCTTTTTTTAAGTCCGATAGGGGGATTTTCTTTATGCCTTCTTTAAATGATCCAGATAAGAATTGATAAGAGTAGCTATCTTTATTTAATTGCCAGATAATTACAGAACCAACCCTCATAGGACTTACTAGGTTAAATTCATGAAGCTCTTTCAGTGTCTTACTTACTGCAGTATGAGATATTCCAAGTAGTTTGGCTAAATCCCTTTCACTAGTTATAGCCTCTTCCAAAAGTAGCTGTCGGACTAATTTAATTTTTACTCTGGATCCAAGCAAATTTTCTGCGAAATTGTGGAATTGCATTAAATAAGGTACAAATGGAACTATTTAAAGTTTACGATTGGAAACTTTTGTTTACACATTCAAATCCGGGAGAGATAATGAAATCCCACCTCCCGGATTTGAACCGGGAACCACTCGGGTTCGGCTGATTAAGCCTCATCCTTCTCCTCTATCTCCTCGTGCATTTCCTCATGCAAGAAAGCTGAGGAATGTCAGCTTAATGTAAGAAACTACAGCCGAGTGCTCTACCAATGCCCTTGTTCTGGAAATCCAAAACAATTTGAGCTAAGGTGGGTGGGACTAAGTATAAATTAGGAATTTTGTTTAAATAGTTTTTCATATAACTATCTTATCAACTGGCATTTACCCCCAATACATTTCGGCTTAGCATAGCAAGTCCAATGGTCTGAAATCACCGCTGTACATAACATATCCTCACATTCAGCTGATAACTTATTGCGCCAATAATTTAGGTAATCTCTATTGATAGTAATCGCCTCTCCACCAGACCCGCATCCACAACATCCAGGGCTTATTGAGATACATTCTCTATCTTCTTTGCACAAGTATATCTCATCGTCTTTTGAAGGTTCCTTCTGCATTCCTTCATCAACTATTATCTTAGTATAGAATGTTTGAATTCGTGCACCAGAAATAACCGCGCCCCCCATCTTATCTACTGCTTCATTCGTTACTTTAAGAAAGAAGCCATTTTTCCCAAACCTCTCAAAGATCACTTCTCCCTCCCCAAAGTTAGAGATAAACTCATCTTTTATCCTTTCTAATTCGGCTTGAGAGATATTCTCTTCATTATAGGGAGAGCATTCTTGGCATAAGATTAATTCGATATCCCAATCATATATCTTTTCTTTGATAGTTAAATTGGGGGTATTTACTTCGTCAGATGTGCTTTGTTTGTTGCCGCTATAAGTGATAATAAGAGCCACCCCAAGTATTGCTATGAATCCAAGAATTAGATAATAGCCCTGTTTCATTACTATATCTTAGAATAAGATGTACTTAAACTTACCGAAGTTTCCAAAAGAAATTTACTTCCTGAATCCGTAATGGCCACTTCCGCTCGTGCTGGAGCCTGTACCTCTCCCAGCTCCGTGCCCTGCGCCCTGCGCTGTGTGGCCTGTGCCTGTGTGTGTAGAATGCGATGGCTGTACTGAAGTGCCCGCGCCTGCTCCGAGCCCTGAGCCCTGTGCGCCCTGCCCCGAGCCACGAGCCTGCACCGGAACCTGCAAAGCCTCAACCCTCGCTCCTCCGCTATATTCAACCTGAGGCTCTCTATGCAAGGTTAAATAATTAACAGTGGCGCTTGGCAATGAAATCGCTCCAGGAAGTTCGTTCTCAGATACGATGTGATAAGTAAAGACGCGCTCTTCTCCGCCCTGAAGCAATGGAAGATGCCATTCTACAAAGTTCTCACCAATCTTCGCTGGCTTGATGAAATCGAACTTCTCATGCACTTTCGCTCCTGCGACATTAGGGAAGATATCTTTGATCTTCACCTCGCGTATTGCATCTTTTCTGTTCTTCACTCTGATTGTGACCTTGAATGCACTTCCACGTGAAGACTTGCCTCTGGATGCAGTCTTCGTGACAATGATTCCCTTTCCTTGGTAACGCACGGTAAGGGCAAACCCGCCTACGATGAGTACAAGCATAATCAAGGGAAGCAAATAATTTGTCTTCACAACAACCTCTTCCTTAGTATAAGGCTCAACCTCAAGGTCCCATGTTGCTTTCAATGATCCGCCCTCTGTCTTGAATGCGGGTTTCTCTGAGAAGTAGCTGAAGATCTTCTCCAGGAAACTCATGTCTTCTTCTACATTCACTTCTTCTTTTGTATTTCCGGTATTATCATAGGTGAGTCTCTTCTCCCGAATAAGGAATCCTGTCAGGCTCCTGCTCTGCTCGAAATCATAAATAGTCTCTAGAGTATAAGGAATATCTCTCTCAAACGCAAGAGTTCCATCTTGGTATCCTTTTATGTGAATATCATGCTGCCCCCCCTCTGCACCTTTCAAGGAAACAGGAATCTCATATCTCAATTCTTCTTTTGCAGAAGCTGAAAATTCGAAATCTTTGGAGAAGATAGGAGAAGAGGCCCCAAGCTTGACGTTCTCCAGGTTATTATCAGCCCTGTTCTTGATGATAAGTGTAAGTTTTGAATCAGAAACCTTGAGAAGCGAAGGCTCAACATACATGCTTAATGAATCCTTCAGTGTAAGCAGCCTTATTCGAGCAGTAACTGTCTTGTCCTCACGCGTAATCTGGTTCCGCACGAAGATCGTGACTTCATAAATACCACTCTTATCCAGTTTAGGGAAGAAGGTAAGCCTGCTCTCCCTTGTGTATCCGCTAGGGACAACCATGGTCTCGCCGAGGAAAGAGAAATCAGTGCTCAGTGAGAAAATCTCATATGCGACATTGGCATCATTATTAGTCAAAGTAAGGACGAATACGGCTGGCTGAGTCTCAGTTATTACATCTTTGATCGGTGTAAGAGTAACCTCGTATCCTGCGGCAAGGACATCTGAAGCTCCGAAAGCCATTAATGTCAAAAATAGGACTGCCAGAGCGAAAACAGCAAGATAACCAACTTTTTTTTGTCTCATTTTCCTCTCTTTATATCGTTGGAATGAGTAGTAAAAGTTTAAATACTTTTTCATTAACTTTTTCGCACAAAACTCGGATTTTACCTGCGCATTTGCTTTGTTTTTGATTCGTTTTGATTAAATCCCGGAATGGTAACACAGCAGAATATATCTTTTTTCACGATAATCTTTATATAATTGCGGCACTTCAGTGAAAAAGTTAAATTTATCTAGACTAATTACAAAAGAGGATTTAACTGGGGATAAAAATGCCGCATCAGCGGCATTTTTTTATTTATTATGGGACTTGAAGACACGCTAGGAGAGAAGATAAGTGATATAGCAAGTGATAATTCTTTAGGTGCATTGGCAGCGCAAAGTGTATCCCTGTCATTAGCTGGAGGAGTCGCGGGGGGAATTGTATTGTATAAGATAGCAGAGAAGATGCTAAAGACTACACAGAAGAAGGGAGGGGAAAGGACAAAGCCAGCGAAGTTATATGGAATCCCACATGATGTAATCATGGTAACGATGGTTGCATGTGGCATCTACGTCGGAACGCAGATTGCACAGGCGATGCCAGAGATGTATAATGCAATCTTCCGCTGAGAATTAACGCTAAGCATTTAGTTTCCCATACAGCCTAAACAACCCGACTCACATGCCCCTCTTTCTGCGCACGCAGAACATTATCGACAAAACTTTCTATCTTTGGGTTATGGCTGATCAGTATTAGTTGTTTCAGATTCAGCTCCCGCAGGACATCGCGCATCTTATCCAGCTGCGTGTATGAGAATCCTTCTGTCGGTTCATCCAAGATCAGCAAGTCCCTTGTCTTTATCTGCGAGATCAGAGAATTGATAACCTGGTTCAATGCGAGCCTGTAAGCGAGAGCGACAGCTGTCCTCTCTCCGCCAGAAAGATGCGAGTATTCGGTATCAAATCCTGCCTGTTCCACTATAGGAGAGAAATCAGGATCAAGGCGCACATTCATCTCCTGCTCCTCGACAAGCATCGCGAACCATTTTCTCAGGAGAGATTCGAATTGTGAATGCAGTGTTGCAAGAACGCTCTGCTCTATCTTCAGCAAGATCTCAGAAAAATTCTTTGAGATCCAATCGCGCATCTCTTTCAGATAGATGGCATCTGCCTCATGCTTTTTCTTTCGTGCGATTTCCTTCGCCAGTTGCAGAATCTGAGATGAGAGATTCTCGCACATCCGCGAGAATCCTGCCTTCTTTATCTCGAGTTCTTTCTCGCGTTCTCGCGCAGCTTCAAATTCAAGCTTCTTCTTCTGATACTCAAGTTCGAAATCCTTCAAATCCTCAAGAGAAGTTTCGAGCGCAAACGCTTCCTTCTCCAGCTCCTTGATGCGCAGGCCGATATCTTCTTTCTCCTGAACGATTCTCTTCTTCCTTGCGTGCTTCTCCGAAAGCGCATCAGATTTCATCTCCAGCTCCTGCATCGCCCTTTCCTTATTCCCAGTTATCTCCAGCTCTTTTTCAAGAGATGTCTTCTCAAATTCTTTCTGATCCTTAAGTGTCCTGACTTCAGACATCTTCTCATCAACTTCCTGAATCTCCCGCATCGCCCTTGTCTCTATCTCAAACTTGTGTTCAGAGGTAACTTTCTGTCCGCACTCGGGACAAAGAGTCACGCGGGAAATCTTCTCTTTCAGGGAAGAGGCTGCATCTTTCTTCGCTTCTGCCTTGCTCATCACCTGAAGAAGATTCCTGATTTCAATTTCCGCTTTCTTCAAGCTTTCCGAGATCTCTCTCTTCTTCTTTGCCAAGGCCTCAGCCTCATCACGGATGAATTTTTCCGATGTCGCAGAGTCACCATTAAGCTGTTTCTCTAATTCAATTATCTCCTTATCCAACGCAGAGATTTCGCGCTCCTCGCGCAGGATTCTTTCTCCATTGCTCCTTATTTCAGCTCTCTTTGAAATCAAGAGTTCGCGCAGCTTTCTTGCCTCCTCAATCTTGCGTTCGATCTCCTGAAGGATCTTCCTCCGCTCATCGAGTTCTCCTTTGGCGGCAGAAAGCAAAGGTTCGAGCTTCCTAAGTTCCCCTTCTTGCAGCTTCAGCTCTTGCTCCTGCAACTTGAGAAGTTCTATCTTCTCAGGCAGATCGAGGATTGCTCCTTCCTTTTCCTTTATCTTGTCCCTGAAGAATGCGACGAGCACTTCGGAATTTTCCTTGATGGTCTTGTATTTATCCACTCCGAAAACCCTGCGCAGGGTATCCAACCTGAGGTCGCTTCCCTCGAGAAGGATGGATTTCATCTGTTCTTGAGGTGTATAGACAGTGTAATGGAATGGCAAGCCCTTTCCCTTGCGCACAAAATCAAGAGGATAGTTAAATAGCTGTAAGACGCGAGTTTTGAGTTCGTCAGCAGAAAAATTCTCGGTGCGATCATCAATCCTTAGCTGTCCCACAGATTGTGAGATCTTTTCACCCTTGCGCTTAAGCGTGCGCCTGATCTCAATCTCTTTCCCCTCAAGTGCGAACACAAGGGATACAGAACATTCATCTGCGCCCCTGCGCATGAGAGCATCTGCCTTCACTCCATCATTTCCTTTCCCCAATCCAAAAAGAGCAAATTCGATAGAGATGAGAATGCTGCTTTTCCCCGAGCCAGCTTCACCGCTCAGCATCAGGCTTCCAGCCGGGAATGAAACCTCCTGATGCAGGTAACTTCGTACATTATCAAGAATAATTTTTTTCAGTTGCATTTTACAGGGCTATATCTTCTCCTCCAGATTCAGGATTTTTATCGTCTCATCAACAATCCTTGCAGAAAAAGATTCTCTTGTTTCATCTTCTGCCTTTTCCTTGTTCAGGAGATGCATCAGCGAGAAAACAAGGTCAGACCGCGCTTCCTTTTCCTTGTCATCAAGATTCTTGAAAGCTCCATTCACGACATCCAGCTCAATCTCTTCAACACTTGATGCCTTGCTCACGGCAACTTCAAATTCCTTAGTCGCAAGCCCGTGCGTATTCCGCAGGAAAGAGAAGCATTCTTCTTTCTGTGCGATCTTTTGCACAAGCTCAAAATTTATGTCAGAAGGTTTTCCAGAAGAGAGAGTTCCAGAAACTTTGAGCAGGAGAATCTTGGCCCCGAGCTTCTTCCCATCCAAGCACGCAAGGATCTCACTTTCAACTTCCTTTGCGCTCTTACCCTCTGCATCAAATTCAAGCGAGATCACATCACGCAGTTTTATGTCCTGCTTCTTTAGAGAAAGCTTTTCACTTGCAGGATCAAAATCAGCAAGGATAAAGCTTCCGTGCTGGATGCTTGCAAGTTCTGTGAAGTTATTTGGGAAGATGCAGCCAGAATATGCGGCCGCGCCCCGCGCTCCGAACTCTCCACCCCCAGCTCCTTGCTCTCCGCTCCCGGCTCCCCGCCCTGTGCCATCAAAAATTATAGGATCATGGATATGTCCTGCTGCATAATAATGAAATCCTGCGGGAAGGTCTGAAAGAGATATCTGCTCTATGTGCTCATTCGCAAGTGCAGAGGGGAGCAGTTCAGTGACAGCTGTATGCACCAAGAAAATCTTAAGGCCTTTCTCATTGTTCACAGCTCTCTCCACTTCTGCCTTATCTATATTCTTCAGCACATCAACTTCCATTCCGATACGAAGACCAAGAACTCCTGTAAGGACTAAGTTCCGTGCGGAATCTTTGAAAAGTTTCAGCGTAGTTTTGCCATTATTTCCATCATTGCTGGATTCAAGCAGATTCATCAGATTTACGCAGAGGCCTGCGGCCCCACACACACGGAGCATGCTCGAGCCGGATGCAGAGAAATCATGAGAGCCAGGAATCAAGTACAAGGGAATAGAAGCCTCTTTAAGTTCCCGGAGCTTTGAGAAGACACGGGCAAGAACAGACGTATTGGTGGGAAAAGAGATATCAAAGAAATCTCCGGCAACAATGACAAAGGAGACGCGCTCGCTGAGACAGGAATCGATAGCATACTCAAAGGAAGCCACATTAAGCTCCTGAAGCTCTGGCTTCCTGCTCCATGATCCAAGATGACAATCTGCAAGATGAGCGAATTTCATTCTATTTTTCCAGTATTTTCCCCATAATCAGGTAAAAGGACTAAAATTTATATAACTTTATCTAAAAAGAGGCTGTAAGAAGTAGGAAGAGGCACAAAGCAACATTTAAAAAAATGCCGGGACTCATAGTAAGATGAAGCATAAGTATTCCTCAATTGTGATATTGCTCCTGTTTCTGTTATTTATCCTATCTTTCCTGTCATTCCTATCTCTCTCACTACATAATGTTTCAGCGCAGGGTTCTTCCCAAGATTTTCCGCAGCCATATGACACAAAGGTGAATGATTTTGCTTTGCTCTTTTCTCCAGAACAGACAGAAGAGCTGAAGAATACGCTGGCGCAAGTGCAGGAGCAGACAACTGCAGAAGTGGTTGTAGTGACACTGAGTTCCACCTCTCCATTTTCGCCGCAGGAGTACAGGACTGCCCTCTTCAATGAATGGAGCATAGGCAAAAAAAGCAAAGACAATGGGCTTCTCATCCTTTATGCGGTGCAGGAAAAAAGGATAGAGGTTGAAGCTGGATACGGCCTTGAGGGGATTCTTCCCGACTCAAAGGTAGGGAGAATACTTGATGAGACCTATGTTCCCCTGCGGGACCAGGGCAATGTGACAGAAGGCATCGTGGCTGCGGCAGAGGCGCTCTCGCAAGTGGTTGTAGATAATACAGATGAAGTGATCTCAGGAAGGAAACAAAATGAATGGGTCAAGCAAATTATATTTGCCATTGTATTATCCATACTCATAATCTTGATAATGTATGCCATCACAGAAGCCATATCAAGAAAGAAAGGAGTAAGAAAGATTAGAGGCAGTGGAGTAGGATGGGCAGGAGCGCCGATCTTCTTTCCAAGATCAGGGGGCTTCGGCGGCGGATTTGGCGGGGGAATGGGAGGCGGCGGATTCGGCGGAGGAGGTTCTGGCGGAGGCGGAGCTGGAAGATAGTTTTTTAAATAATCCCAGATTAAATTCAACATGGAGAAAAAGAAATTTTCAACAGGGAAAATTGCCCTCATCGTTGTCGGAATAATTGTCCTCTTCATCCTATTATACACCATCCTCGCCTATAACAGATTCATCACATTAGAACAAAATATCAATGGCAAATGGAGCGAAGTAGAGAACCAGTATCAACGGCAGGCAGATCTGATTCCAAATCTCGTTTCTACCGTATCGAGTTCTGTCAGAATTGAAACTAGATTCATAAAAGAGGTCACAGAAGCTCGCTCCAGATGGCAGACAGCGAAGAGCGACTTCGAAAGGGATGCTGCAGGAGTGCAGATGAATAATGGGATTTCTGCCCTTGTGAATGCAGTTGCTGTTGCAGAAAATTATCCGGTGCTCCAGGCCAACAAGCAATACATAGCACTTACAGATGAGCTATCTGGAACGCAGAACAGGATCACAGTTGCAAGAGGGAGATACATCGAATCTATCCAAGCATATAACATCGCGATAAAAAGATTCCCAGGAAATATATTCGCGAGATTATTCGGATTCTCCGGAAAGGATTATTACAAGGCAGAACTTAGTGCTATGGAGACACCAGAGCTTGGTACAGGTATATTGCCTTAAGGAAAATCCACGGTAAATTCTGTTCTCGCGCGGGCCTGATTTCCAGATAGCTTATCGATGCACTTAACATCTAAGAAATAATACTCTTGTCTTACTTGATTATTTATGGTCTCTTCGAGCTTCTCGATCAGCTGAAGATGATGAGTTTTTCCAGTCACGGACATCTTATAGTATCTGCTTCCGCTACATCCACCACCATACTGAAGCTGAAAGCACTTCCCGAAGCTGTACATGCAGATAGCATTAGCATTGGTTGAGACATCAAGCAAAACACGATCTTCTGTAACGACAGAGCCATTCACAGGATTATTTATCTGCATCTTAAGCCCATCTCCAGCTATGACTAAAGGGGAGAGTGTCAATAGTGCTATTACAAGTAATAAGGTTAGTTTTTCCATCCCATCTCATAAATCCAAGATAAGGGGGCATTGAGCCATTAATAACTTTTTGTTTCATGAGGGATGCAGCAGAAGCCGAAATCCCTAGAACAGCAAGAGCAGCGCCTGAGATAGTATAGTTCTGAAAAAGCTCGTATGAGCTTTTAGGACACCATAAGGTAACAGAAAAGTTTAAATAGTTCCAAAAATATTCAATAGCATGAAACAAAGATTAAAGGGGGTGAAAGTAGAAGAGCTTGAACGTGCTTACGAAAAATGTTTAGTATGGTTCTTTGCTTTCCCAAGAAAGAAGATAGGCCTTACAGAGCTATCTCATTCAGTTAAATCATCTAAAACAGCAACAAAACAAGCAGTAGAAACACTGATACGGCACGAATTCATATTCAGAGAAATTGCCGGTAGAGCCTGGATTCTATCCGCAAATCAAAAAAACCAGCATTTTCAAAGAAAAAAAGTGGTTTACCACCTCGACAAAATATACGAATCTGGAATTCTGGAGGCAGTACACAAGTCTATTCCACAAGCACGGGCAATTATCTTGTTTGGAAGCTATCGCTGGGGAGACGATACCGATGAAAGCGATATAGACATCGCAATTGAAGTTTTAGACAAGCATGAGATGAGGATAATCAACCTGGGGACCATTGAAGGATTGGGGTATAGAAAGAACGTTCCTGTAAATTTACATGTATTTTCCAGAAATAAAATAGACCTGAATCTATTTGCAAATATTTCTAATGGGTTTGTACTAGATGGATTTCTGGAGGTAAGACCATGAACGAACGCATAAAACGTCCAGACACGAAAAACGCCCTCAGTATCGTCAACGCTGCAGAACGAGAGCTTAACTATACTTTAAAATTGCCGGTTAACGAGGAATCTGCATTTAATGTTATAAGAAATATCTATGAATGTTTTCGCATGCTTGGAGATGCTAGATTAGTTTCAAAAGGAATTAATTCACAAGACCATATCGAGCAGATAAAAGAACTCGAAACAATCCAAGTAAAAACAGATAGGCCAATCAAGCTAATCAATGCCTTAAGAAGAATTCGGCATAACATCAATTATTATGGATATATTCCATCAAAGGCTGAAGCAGAAGATGCGATTTCAATTGCTAAAGCCTGTTTTTCCCCAATACTAGAAAGTATCAGGGAAGAGATGAAATGAACCAGAATTCTAATCCCTAGAACAGCAAGAGCAGCGCCTGCGCTGCTCCTGTGAAGATGAAGGTGGCGATGAAACTGCCTGCAAGCAGCATGAACACATATGCGATGATCTTCCCGATGTTTATGAAAATCTCCCTGAACACCAAGTAGCCGGTAGGACTCTTGCTATAATGTGCCTTTGTGTAGGAAACAGAGTCCATTGGAAGGCCAGCTATGTCTGTAACAAAAGAGAAAATCGTGACCAGAAATACATGCGAAGCGCTAGAGACAAGTGTCCTGAAGAACCATAACACAGATAAGGAGTAAGCACCAACACGCAACACATTCTTCCTTCCAACCTTATCAGCAACCCTTCCGATGATTATGGAGGCGACAGAAGACATCAGCGCTCCAAATGTGCCTACAAGACCTAAAGCGAAGTATGCACCAAGCAAGGAAAAGATGAAGATGGGCCATAAGACTCCAAGAGTTCCTATCTCAATTCCCTGCCCCATGAAAGCAAGGGCATCTCTAGCTTTATTTCCTCTGAAGACATCACGGGCAGAGAATGGAACTCTCTGATAAAAGTCTTTTGTGAAGAATAATGGGATTGTAGAGAGTAGAAGCAAGACACTTGTGACAACAAATAAGACAACATAGCTGAATTCTGTAAGCAGAAGTCCACCGACAATAGGCCCAATCAGCGCAGAAACTCCGACAACAAAGAATGAAAGGCCCACTTGAGAAGCCCTTTTCTTTTTCTTCGTGAATTTCGCAAGATCGGCATGATGCCCAATCCAGTAAAATCCAGATGCGATAGCTCCTGCAGCTGCAATCAGGAAAAGAGGGATGCGAAAATTCTCCAGCAAGGCCAGCAGAAGGATGAATGATATCTGGAATGGTACGCTAAGCAAAATCAGATGCTTGAATCCGATGCGCGCAGAGATATACGCTGCAAGCAAAGAGGAGAAGATGAAGAAGAATGCAAAGGCTATGAAGAAGTACAGGACAAGGGAAAGTGGAAGGGCAATCTCATAAAGCAGAAAGATAGGAATGAAGATCCCGATCATACTGAGCGCGAGGAAGCGCAAGGCTATGGAAACATAGAACTCGCTAAGCTCTTTGTTATGCGTAAAGTGCAGCAAGTAAAGGCCATGCCCGCTAAGAGTCCTGTTCATTTTCCCTCTCTTTCGACTTTCCATAAAGTAGGGAAAAATCCCTTAAAAATCTTTTTCCACAAGATTTTTTAAGTGCAAAATCTCTGTATTGAGAAGAAAAGAGGATGGGGAGAGGTTTCTTGGTGAAGCTTCTTCTTAAGAAGGTTCATGGAACACGATCACAAAGAGAGCCATAGAAGGCTCGCCTATATTGCGGCATTTGCATTCATCATCCTACTTGCAGGAGTGTTCTTTTACCATTTTTTTGAGGGATGGAGTTACCTAGATGCAGCTTATTTCTCTACAGCTACTTTGACTACAGTAGGCTATGGAGACCTCACACCAGTAACACCATTAGGAAAGATTTTCACCATCATGTACATGTTTGGCGGAATAGCGATTATCCTCTATGGATTGTCAGCTGTCGTAGAGCATTTCACTGAAACTCATGATATATCCATACCAAAGAATTTCCATAATATCGGGAGCCACATCAAGAGCAGACTGGCGCGCAGAAAAAGATAGAGAAGAGGAAAAAATCAGGAAGGAGTTTCTTGGTTGAGCTTCTTCTTAAGAAGGTCAAATGGAAGAAGAAATTATTGCAGCAGGAATCCATCAGGCATTGAAAAGAGGAGAGCCGCTAAACAGGGCCATCCAAAGTTTCATCAATGCAGGCTACTCAAGAGAAGCAGTAGACAAGGCTGTAAAATTAGTGAATTCATCCCAAGATCTTTCACTCTACACTCCGCTCATCCCTGCAGCAAGGCCGGGGATGAAGTTGCAGCCAGATCTTCCTCCGGGTTTTGCTCCTGCGTCGCAGCCACAGAGACAGGGAATACAGGGCACAGGGCGCGGGGCCGGGAGCGCAGAGCGGGGGCAGGGCCAGATGCAAAACCAAGGAATAAAGAAAAAGAGGAAGAGCCATCTCGGATTATGGCTTCTTGTCATCCTCATAATTCTCATAACAGTCGCAGTGAATGCATTCCTCGTGTGGAAGTTTTTGCTGAATAGGTGAGCGCGGGGGAAAGATATAAAAGTTTTGACCGATATAAAAAAGCATGAAAAAGTGGCAAAGGAATTTCATTATCGCCATAATAGTGCCGTTAATGATATTTGGTGGCCTAATTCTATATGGTGCATATTCTTCTAAAGAGGTCTCTGCTCAAAGAGCTTGTAGTGGGAAGTACAATATCCAAACAAGCGGATCTGGACTGCCAACGTATACTAACACTACAATAGCTAATGGTAGTAATATATGGGAACAAGTAATCATCCTTCCGGAAAAGGAGTTATACCAAAAATTTGAAATTACTTCTGCAAGGGCAATTTTTAGCTGTAATTCTGGAGATATTTGTACTTTCTACGTAAATAGTAATGCTTGTTTAACTGGAATTGAGAGTGGTAGTAAGTTACGTCAGTTAGATTGCTTAGAACTATTTCATGAGGGAGTTAACACTGTTGGATTAAGGGAACAGCCGTCAGGGATAAAATGGTTATTCTTTGAAACATACATGACATCAGCGAGATGTTAATGTGAGAAGATTTACCTCAGCTCCAGGCTCCGCACTCACTTCAGCATAATAGCATTCTTCAATCCACGAAAATGCTCATCGCCCGTCAGGACTTTTGCATCAAGTCTTAAAGAAGTTGTAAATATCACTGCATCAACCAAGCCAAATCTTTTGTTTTTCTTTTTCAAGTCAGTGTATAACACGCCACACTTTTCAATCACTTCCTCACCCAACCCGATGGCACGGGAGTGCATTTTTATGAAATCCGAGATATTCTTAAAGTCCCATTTTTCTTTTGCGGCCTTGCAACTAAGCTCCAGAAGAACAATAGAAGGAGTGAATATCTCGTTATCCTTATCTTCCAGATAAGTCTCAACCCTTTTACCAATAGGGCTTCCGATTAAATATTCAATCCAGGCATAAGTATCAAAAACCAGGCGCATCATCCCTAGGCAAATCTAAGCTCATCCTCCCACAAATCTTCTCTTTCCTTTCTAGTAAAAGACTTAGATCTCCCTTTAAGAGAACCAAACATGCTTTTCGGGACTTTTTTATGCTTCTGAATAAGAGAAACTATGAGGGACTTGAAACTATTTTCCTTCATCTCTTCCTTAAGCCTCTTCAACCTTTCGAAGGTTGGTTCGTCTAAAGCTATGGTCTTCATTATATATCTTATAAGTTATAACTTATAATTCTTTCTGTTTTACATCTCCAAGAACAAGAAAACTTCTACTTCAGCTCCAGGCTCTGTCCATCCTGCACCAGATGCACATTCTTCCCTATATCATAGCCCATCTCAACGCAGAGTTGTGCCAGCGTTGAAAGCTTGGGCATGTCCCCATGTGCAGGAATTATATGCTTTGGCTTTAGCATGGTGATGATGTCACGCAAATCTTCCTTGGACGCGTGCCCAGAAACATGGACGTCTGAGAAGATTCGGATATTATTCTCCCTGAGTTTCTTATCAAGGGCATTCTTATTCGCGATATTTATCGGCGCGGGAATTGTCTTGCTGCTGAATATGACGTGATCTTGTGGCTTGAGCTTGAAAGGAAGCTGGTCATTAGCCATCCTTACGAGCACGCTTCCGGGTTCTCCCTGATGGCCTGTACAGACAAGCAGATACTTACTTCTTTTCTCATTCACTTGCTTCATCGCTTTCTTCACATCCTTCCTGTAGCTGTGCATCTCGATATCTCTATGGAAGTCAATCAGATTGCATCTTACGGCAGCATTCACGTACTTGTAAAGTGAGCGCCCAAGGAAGAGAATCTTGCGATCCATCTGCTTTCCGAAATCGACAATACTCTTCAGTCTCGCGATATGTGACGAAAAGGTCGTGACGACAATGCAGGCATCTTCATTATTCGTGTTAAGGAGAACATCTCCGAGCATATCTCTTGCAATCTTTTCAGAGGGGGTTTTCTGTTCTGCACCGGCATAAAGTGCATCTACTACAAGGGTGTGCACTCCCTTAGAGGCGAGCTTCTTGAGCTTTGCATAGTCTGGCTTCTTTCCGATGACTGGGGTATTGTCAAACTTAAAGTCATTGGCATAGACCATTGGTCCTTCTTCGTCATGAACCGCGACAATCGCTGTCTGCAACGTAGAATGCGTCACATGCAGGAATTCCACTTCAGTGCCTTCAACGTTAAGGCTTGAATTAGGCATTATCACTCTTTTCTTGTTCTGCAATTTTATGTCGTTATCTCGTGCAAGTGCGTTCAGCACCTCCATTGTAAAAGGAGTGCCATAGATATCTGCCTTGTAAGATTTCTCAAGATAGGGCACTGCTCCAACATGGTCGAGATGTGCATGACCTATAATTTGTGCTTTGATCCTAGATTTAATCTTGCTCAGTATAGAATCATTTGGGAGTGCACCAATCTCGCGCAAGCGGGCTGGCACATGTTTTCCTTCTTCAAGCTCTACTATAGGTGGAAGATAAAGACCTTCATCGACAATATAGGTCTTGCCATTCCTCATCTCCATGGCAACCATATTCTTGCCGACTTCGCTGAATCCGCCCACTGCATGGAATTTCATTTTCTTGTTTTTCCTCTTTCTTTTAGTATTTCTCTATTTTTGGTAGAACTATTGGATTTAAAAATCTGGCTATTGCCATGATTCTGGCGCTAAGTTTATAACATTGCTCAGAATGTGTATAGGATGAAGCTTGATGAGTTAAGAGAAGAACATCTTATAGAAGGTATAAGGCTCTATGAATCACATTGCGGCTATGGAAGAGAGTTTAGCGATGCAATGTTTCAGGAGCCAGAGACAGTTTTGAGAAATCTAAGGAAAGAGAGTAATGAGGAGTATAGGATAGGGTCAAAATGGGATATGCATTCAAAGATATACTTCAAGACAGATTTTGAAGGGAACTTAATCATAAGATTTAATCCCAACTTGATCCACAAGGCAGGAAGAGCGAAAGGCATAGTATTGCTGAAAAAGCTGGAGAAGAATTTGTAAAAACTGCAATGCAGTATCTCAATTCTCAGTAGCCCTAGTCCTGAATTGTGTATGCCCTGATATTAGGTCAGTCTAAAAATATTTAAAGTAATGACGCTATACTCTTTTATGAAACAAGAAATGGTAACTATAATGAAAGACGAATACGAAAAGCTAAAGAAGAAAGCTGAAATAGCAGATGACGCTCTCGTTCAATTAAAGCTAGGCTTAGAAGACCTAAGACATGGAATGGTTAAGAAGTATGATTTAAAGGTTTCTTAGATAATCCATCAATTCTTTCATATTTGTCTTGATAAAATCTATGATGTTCTACTGATCTTTCTTTGAAGCAAATGAAATTAATAGTATCTTCTTAGTGCTTTCATCAATTAAGAAATAAAGCCTCTTATTCAGATACTTCTTCTCTCGAAACCAGCTAAAAGTAAGAATTTTTCCGGTAGGATTCTCCTCAAGTTTCTTTTTCGTCTTATCAATCCATTGCTGCTCACTTTTGTCTAAAGTATAGAATAACTTTTCAAACGACTCAATCAAATAAACCTGATATTTTTCCATAAGTAGCTAAAATCTGGCCCTTTTTTAAGTTTATTTACCAGATTTTGTACGTTTCACTCCAGCTTAATCCTCATCCTCCGCGACTT
>Ga0208375_1001423_pt1 | contig 26968 bp, 25 predicted proteins | sample RifOxyD1_FD_184038 | JGI IMG/M metagenome (GOLD analysis project Ga0208375, IMG submission 184038) | Soil microbial communities from Rifle, Colorado - Rifle Oxygen_injection D1 (SPAdes) | ecosystem: Environmental > Terrestrial > Deep subsurface > Rock core/Sediment | place: Rifle, Colorado...
TCCCTTTCCTCTTCAAGGCTGTCAAGCACATATGCAAACTCAACATCTTTTCCCTGGGCTTTGCATATTGCCCTCACTTCATCCATCACAGATTCCGGGAGAGACTTTGTATCATAGAATAATCTTCCGATCAGTGTGGATTTGCCGTGGTCAACATGGCCGACAATGACTATCTTCATGTATTCCTTCAATCTTTTATTTTCATTTTCATCTTTTCCGGATCTAATCCCTGTTTCTTTATTGTTCTCTTTATTGCCATTTTTCATGAAGATCCCCCTGTTACATATATCCCAATGCCCTCAGCTTCTGCATCATGTATGCCTTTTCTTTGTCCTGTGCCCTTCCTGCCCTTTCTGCTGTGTTGGTTGTCTTCAGCTCATGCACAACAGCATCAACATCAGCCGCTTCAGACACAACAGGATTGCAGCATGTCTCGCAGCCTATGCTTCTGAATCTTTTTCCGTTTTTTGCGAAATACAGGCCAACAATCGGTATCTTTTCCCTCTGTATATATTCCCAGATATCAACCTCTCTCCAGTGCAGCATGGGATGGACTCTCAGGTGGGTATCATCGTCGGATTTTGATTTGTACTGGTCCCATAATTCCGGCGGCTGGTCTTTGTAGTTCCATTTGAAATCGGTGCTTCTCGGAGAAAAATATCTTTCCTTTGCCCTTATGCCGTGCTCGTCTCTTCTTATCCCCAGCAGAAGAGCCTTAAATTTATGTTTTGCAATGGCCATCTTCAATGCCTCTGTCTTTAATCTGTTGCAGCATGTGAATCTTCCTTTTGTCGGGCCTACTCCCTCGCTTAATGCCTGTTCATTTTTTGCAATGATTAAATTAAGCCCCCACTCTTTTGCGCATCTGTCCCTGAATTCGTAGATTTCCTTGAATTTATAGCCGGTATCAAGATGCATCACTGGAAAAGGGATCTTTCCGAAGAATGCTTTTCTCACAAGCCAAAGCATGGTGGTGGAATCTTTTCCGATTGACCAGAGCATTGCTATATTTTTAAACTGCTTATATGCCTCTCTTATGATATATATGCTCCTGCTTTCAAGCTCATCAAGATAATCCATTTTAACTCCTCCATTGAAATGTTAAACTTGTCAATTGATTTACAGATACCCCAGGCTTTTCAGCCTTGCTTTTACTTCTTCCTCTTCTTTTTTTGTGAATGCTTCCTTAACTCCCTCTTCTTTCTTATTTCCTGCAAGATTGGGATTTAAAGCAGTGATATTTGCTGTATTGCTGCCTGAGTTTACCTGTGGCATTTGGTCGCTTGAGATGATCTGCCTAAGCACATAAGTCACATAGCTGGAGATTGAATTGAATCCTGTGCCCCTGCATCTGTTTCTTATCTTCTCAGCCAAAGGCTTTGGTATTGATACTGTGGTTATGTTTGTTTCTGCCATTTTAGTCCTCTTTTGATTGGATATGGTGGTTGGATATGATAGGTTATATATAAAGTTTAATTAGATTTAATTAGAATATATGTTGAGGTTTATAAAGTTGGTGGTTTATGGTTGAAAAAAAGTTAAACATGGATGTTTCTATTAGCAATAGAAGATAGTTTCTACTGGCAATAAAAAGAAAGTACATAATAAGAATTTATGCATGAAATATGCGCTGAGCAACGTCTAAGGAAAATTAATATGTTCCGGATTATCCGCAAACAGATACTCAATGAATTTATTCTTGTCTCTCAGCCAGCATGGCTTGCATTTCCTGACATCAAATTTATCCATATATTCCCTTCTTTCTTTGCTGTGGACTATCTCCTTCAGCGTGTTCTTTTTCAGGTCTCCAAATGCAAACTCAGGATGGTATTTCACGATGCAGCACGGATAAACCAACCCATCATATCCGATTGACCATGTGAAAAGCATATATCCGCAAAAATTAAAGTCTGTGTTGCCAATTGCATAATGGCTAAGCCTCTGTATGCTTCCAAAAACCTTGAATGTGTGGTCTTCTATTTTTTTCGCTTCAATAAGCTGCATTTCCGCCTCTCTTCTCTGCTCTTTTGTGAGCCTTCCTCCGCCGTAATCTGATGAGTCATAGCAGAAGCTGAATCTTATATTATCAACTCCCATTTCCTTAAAGAATTTTGCAGCCTGCGCAATCTCATTTACATTTTCCGGAACAATGATGTAGCTTATTCCCAGCCTGCAGCCCTGCCATCTGCCGATGCAGTTTTTTATCTGCTTGATGACATATTCAAAGACAGATCCGGGAATGCCGTGGACTTTTGAATATGTTAAGGATGTAGCGGCATCTACGCTGAATCTCAGCCATCTCATCTTTTTTATCTTATCCTGCAGTTTTGGAGTAAAAAGATGGCCGTTTGTGACAACCGCAAGCTCAATGTCATACTTTGCAAGCTCATCAAAAAATTCGCTTATGTAAGGATATGCAAGAGACTCTCCTCCGCCTGTTATTTCCACTGATTTGACGCCTGCTTCATGAAACTGTTTTGGAAGGCTTAATGCGATCTCTTTTTTCATTCCGCTTACTTCAGGTATCAATTTTCCCTTTGGAACTCCCTGCTGGCCAAATTTGATCTTATCCATATCAGCCCATTCTTTCTTAAAGAACTGCATGCCTACTTTTTCAAAATTTGCGTTTCTGTATGAGCAGAATTTGCAGTCATGCGGGCACCATCCTTCCAGATCAAGCTGTATGTTTTTCGGCGGAAAAAGATTTCCTTTTTTAACTGCCTCTATGTCTTTCATGTGCCATAGGGTTTTCCAAGGGCTGTACACATCCATGCTCCGGTCTATGTCTTTTACTTTCATTTTTGACACGCTTTAATATGAGATAATATATCAGATATATTTGGATACGCCCTCAACAGCATATCCTAACAGCATATATCTTCCAATAATATCTTATTGGGAGCACACATAAAGAAGGTGTTATAAATCTTGCGCTTTTTCCCAGTATTTAAACCATGACTTAAGCCTTCTTTCATCAGTGTCATCATACAGTGTAGATAAAGACGGCTTAAGCTCCATTATATGCTTGACGCACTGCTTTGCTGTGTTTGGCTTTTCCATCCATGAATGATCCCAGCCTGTCTTCATTTTATTGGCTTTCAGCATGCATTTTTTTATGTATTCAGAATCCTGGCCTGCCAAAAAGCTGGATTTATTCCAAAGAACTTCCTGCCTTTCTATGCTCAGCCTTGGCACAATGCACGGCACATGAAGCCAGCATGCCTCTTCGCACACAGTGCCTGAATCAGAAACAATAAGCTTTGCATTTTTTTCAAGATTAAGAAAGTCTAAAAAACCAAGCGGCTCAATAACCTTAAAATTATCCGGGATCTCAATTCCAAATTCCTTTATCCTGGCAACTGTCCTGAACCAAAGGGATATAACAACAGGCAGATTAATTTCTTTTGCGCCCTCGCTTAGTCCCTTAAATATGCTCTTAAGTATGCCCGGATCATCAACACTCACATTCCGGTGTATTGTTGACAGAATATATTCTTTTTCCTTTAATCCAAGCCTTTTCAGGGTATCTTTTGCAAGAGCCTTGCTTAGGTTATTTTTCAGAACTTCCACAATTGTGTTGCCTACAACTTTTATCTTTCTGTCAGGAATATTTTCCAATAAAAGACTTTCCCTATAAAAATCTGTATAGACCAAAATTAAGTCAGAGCATGAATCTATGATCCTCCTATTCTTTTCCTCTGGCAGCGAATTGTCATAGCTTCTCATGCCTCCTTCAATATGCACTGTTAAAATATTCCTTTTTGAAGGAACAACTGCGCCGATTGATGCATTTGAATCTCCGAGAAAAACGCACACATCCGGCTTCTGTTCATCAATGGTGTTGTCAAGCGCCTCAAAGACCTTTGCTGCCTGGACTGCATGTGTGCCTGAGCCTATATTAAGATTGATATCAGGCTCCCTTATGCCAAGCTCATCAAAAAAAACATCATTTGCCTGTTTGCTGTAATGCTGGCCTGTATGGACCAAAATATGTTTGCAGTCCGGAGTTCTGTCTAACTCCTTTATGATCTCAGACATCCTGATAAAATCAGGCCTTATTCCCACGATTGTCATGATTTTCCGCATATTCTTATCCTTTTAAAAGCCTCTTTTGGCAACCTTTTTATACTTTTCGGAATAACAGCAGATACAACAAACTTAAGCGCCATAGATATGCTTAATATGCTTGTGCCTGGCCATATGCTATATGTACACTATGCCAAGTTTCCCTGCTTCCTCACATAGCAGGGAAGCAGGGAAACTTAGAGGATATAAGATTAATAATATTAAGATGATGATATTAAGATGATAAAAATGGCAAACAAACTAAATATATTATTTGTAGGCTGCACCCATTATCCGGATAACAGCGGCGCAGTAAGAAGGATGATCCCTTTATTTAGGGAAATATCCAAAAAAGGCCATAAGGTATTTATGATTGAGGATTTCAACGGCGCAGAAAACAGGCTGCTGGGCAGGGACAAGACAGCGGGCAATATGCAGGTCCAGTGGATCGGCTCAAGATGGCTCTGGAGCAAAGGCGGAATCTTTAAGGTTCTCTCTGAGCTGATAATCCCTTTCCATGTATTTTTCAGCGCGCGAAAAAACATAAAAAAATTCAATCCTGACCTGATCCATGCATTCAATCCGAACATAAGCGGCGGAATAGCAGGATGGATGCTTGCAAAATTCCATGCAAAACCGCGCAGGCTGCCTTTGGCATTGGAGATGAATGATCTTGTTGCCCAGCTCGGCATAATGAGCGGCTGGACAAAGGAAAAATCGCTGAAAGGAAGGGTTTACCTGTTCCTGCAGGATAATTTTCCAAAGCTTGCGGATGTGATAATAACAACGCCGTATATAAAAAAGCATCTTATGAAAAAATCAGGGATAGATGCAGATAAGATTGAGATAATACAGTGCGGAGCAGACACTAAAAAATTTGATCCGGCAAAGATCAGCCCGGAAGAGATATCAAAGATAAAGCATGGCCTTGGACTGAAGGATGAGAAGATAATACTCTACTGCGGCTCGTTTAATCTTGAGTTCGGCGCTGAAAATATACTGAAGATAATTCCGGCTATTGCAAAAAAATATGATAATTTTAAGCTTGTTGTTGTCGGGCCTGTCGCAGAAGACCAGAAGAATAAAATAGAAGGCATGATAAAAAAATTAAAGATCAGCAGGTATGTCATATTTGCCGGCAGGCATCCCTATGATGAGATGCCAAGATTCATCTCCATCGCAGATGTCTGCGTAAATCCGTTTCCTGCAACAGAATTATGCAGGTCAGGAAGCCCGATAAAAGTGTTTGAGTACATGGCAATGGAAAAGCCGGTTGTCCATCCTGATCTTGAAAGCATGGAAGATGTCATTATTGACGGCGAAAACGGATTCCTGTACAATGCGGATAATCCTGAAGAGATGGCAGATAAGATACTTTACCTGTTCAATGATCCTTCTGCTGCAGAAGAAATCGGCCGGAAAGCAAGAGAGGCCATAATAAAGAAGTACACATGGAAAGCCCTTGCTGAAAAGATGGAAGTGGCTTATTATAAGGTGCTGAGATAGTTTTGTTGAAATACTCCCTTCTGGATGTATATTATTGAAATCCCCCCTCATTTCAGCAGAGAAATCATCTCTCTGCACAGCCTTTCCCCTGCCCTGCCGTCCACATATATATTATTCTTCTGCATGAACGCCAGCCTTTTCCTCTTCAGCATTGCCAGCGTCTTTTTATCCCTCAGAACAAGGCTGAGATAAGGCTCCAGCTTGTTTTTTTCATCTGCAAAAAGGCATGTTCCTGATTTCACATAATCAAAGTCAGGGAACTGGCTGAAAAAATCAGCGACAATTATCGGCTTGCCGAACAATATGGCCTCAGGGACAATGGAGGAATATCTTGAGATAAGGATATCAATCGCGTCCAGGATCTTATATGTGCCTGTCTTTCCGGTGATGATCGGAAGCTTTGTATTCTTTCTCATAAACCGGATATGCTGATTTTTTTCGTTCGGATGAAGCTTGATCACAATCTCAGCATCTTCATTTTTTGATCTGAAATTTTCAAGTATGCCTATAATTTCCTTTACCTCTCCTTTGTCCATGCCGCCTATCTGGTTGGGGGCCCAGAGAATTATTTTCTTAAGCGGCGAGATATTGAATCTTTTTGAAAGATAAAACCTGTTATCATCATGGTTCTGCATGACATCATAAAACATATCTTCTCTTATTGAGCCGATGACATCAACCTTGTCATAATCATAGCAGTTATGCTTCACAAGGCAGTCCTTTGCTGCATCATTCCACACGCCAACTTTTGAGGGGAAGATCTCATGGCCCTTGAATTCCCTGATCTTGAAATAGCCTATGGTTGAATCCTTCAGGATTATGCCGTGCTGCAGGAATAAAGATGGAATATTCCTTTTGTTCAGTTCCATCAATATGGCCTTTGCGCAGTCTTCTTCTGCAACATACATAAACAGCTTAGGATCTAATTCTTCCACTATATTTTTTGAAATTTTATTCAAAAGATAGGCATAAGGCGCGACAATCTTGAGGAAATACCGGACATTGAAGGATATGTTCTCAATCTCTTCATCTGAGAAATCAGGTTTGCCTGATCTTTTATCCTGCGTTTTCAGATTTTTATCCGGCTTTTTCTTTTTTGCATCTGCAGGCCTAAGATCATCCAGATAAATATCATCCGCCAGCTTATTAAAATAAGAGACTGCTTTAAAGAAGCCTATTGGGCTTATTTTTTTAAAGAATATATCAGCAGGAAGATGGGCAACAGGCTTATAGGCAAACAGCTCCATCAGTTTCCTGTATACTGCGCTGTTTAGCGGCTTATTATAATTTGTCAGGGGGTATACAGAAACAAAATCATAGCTCTCACTGAGCATTTTTATCGGCGCGCTGAAAAACTCGTTTTTTAGGATATATCTGCCTGTATGCCCGTCATATTCCTTTATCCATTCGGGGTATGATCCATAAATGAGTATCTTTGGCTTTTCACTGTTCCTGGCTTTCCTCAGCCTGAGCCAAAAAAACCAGAATGCATATTTGTTCAGGAACATCATCGCAAAAATGTACAGATTCAGGAGATATGAAAAGAGATTATATCTTATCAGCGCAGAAAATATATTATTTTGTTCTCTTGTCCTGCTGCATATTGTTCTCACGAGATACTCATTGAAAGAGGGGTAGAAATTTATTCCTGCATAATCCAGGCAGTCAATCAGCCTTTTGCTTTTTATTTCGCTTTCTGCCATGCATTTGGCTTTATTTCCCGCTGAACTGCCTTTTGCCGCAGTTCCTGGTCTGGCCTCTTCTTTGTTAAGCCTGAAATTTACCCTGCTTCTCAGCACATTAAGCGCCTTTCCCTTGATCTCCTTTTCATTTAAATAGGCCATCCGGGAAAGGTAAGAAGGGGTATTTAAAAAACTTTATGTTGGGGCATTTTGAACGCTGCTGCGGTGAAACATTTATAAATATGCAGGTTAATCGTGCAAAGGGGGTTTTAAATGAAACTGATAAACTCAGCCTATGAGCTGGCAATGGCTCTTGGGCTGATATTAAGGAATGAGAAGGGGCTTATAAACAGGATAAAGCTGTTCCTGATTTACCTAAAGCTTGCCGGAAAATATCATTTTATTGTAAAACTGCTGCATATAAACCTGAAAAAAGAGAAGGTATTTGGCTATAAAATCCATTTCCCATATTACAAGCTGTTCCGCAATCTGGTGACTGAGATCTTCATAATGAAAGAATATGAATTCAGGGCAAAAAGAATAAATCCATTCATACTTGACTGCGGCAGCAACATAGGGATGGCGACATTGTTTTTCAAGAAAAGATACCCAAATGCAAAAATAATATGCTTTGAGCCTGACAGGGATGTTTTTTCCTATCTTAAGCAGAATGTCCAGAAAAATAAGCTGACAAAAGTCTCGCTGAACAATGCTGCTGTGACAGGCAAAGGAGAAAAGATCAGGTTTTATTCCAACGGAGAAAGCTGCGGCGGCGGAATAACCAAAAGCTGGGTCAAGGATTATGCAAACAAGGCTGTAGAAGAATATGAAGTTGAATCTGCTGTGCTCTCAAAGTTTGTGGATGAGCCTGTTGATCTGTTAAAGCTTGATGTTGAAAGCGCAGAATACAGCGTGCTTGAGGAATTATCAAAAAGCCAAAAGCTGAAGATGATAAAAGAGATAATAATGGAGTATCATTATAACCCTAGCAGGGATATAGATAATACTGGCAATGACAACAGCTTGGCAGGGATATTAAAATTATTTGAGGAGAACGGATTCAGATATGTGATAAGCTCTTTTATGAGATCCCCTTTCGCAGAGCATAGGGGAAATCCTTATCTTATGATGATCTATGCCTATAAAGAGGTTAGATGATTATAACAATTATGACAAAAGGGATGGGTTTGATAAAAAATGATCAAAGCGGCAATTATCGGATGCGGAAGGATAGCCTCTCTGTTTGAGGATGATGGATTCAGGCAGCACCCATGCACCCATGCAGGCGCATATGATTTCCTCTCTAAGAACAGCGTGCTTATAAATAATATTCCTGTTAAAATAGTCGCTGCTTCGGATATAGACAAGAACAGCCTTGAAAGATTCTCAAAAAGATGGAATGCGCCGAATGTTTATGGGGATTATAAAAAAATGCTGAAAAAAGAAGATATTGATGTCTTAAGCGTATGCACCCATCCTGACACGCATAAAGAAGCTGTGATTAATGCGGCAAAGGCAGTGAAGAAAGGGAAAAACATAAGATCCATATTCTGCGAAAAGCCGATCGCAAATAGTCTCGCGGATGCGAAAAAGATGGTTGATATCTGCAGAAAAAATAATATCAGATTGACAATAAATCACACAAGAAGATGGTATCCTGCATGTGTAAAGGCAAAACAGCTGATTGAGGGCCGGGAAATAGGGGATATTGTCTCAATAAGGGGAAACTATAATTCCGGACTGATGCTTATGGGCACGCACATGGCTGATCTGTTCAGGTATTTTATTGTGAATACAGGAATAAGCGATGTTGAAAGTGTCATCGGAACAGAAGAGAAGACTGAAAACAGCGGAAAAGATGCAGATGGCATAAAGCTTGCATACAGCGAAAATTTTGATGCAGAGGACGCGCCTGTCTCCGGAATGATATTTTTCAGGAACGGCATTGCCGGCCATATTGATGCGAGCTGCAGAAGAAAATACCTTATTTTTGAAGTGATAATTGACGGGACAGAAGGAAGGATAATGATAAATGGCAACGGCGCGGATCTGCAGCTGTATAAAACAAAAAAAACCGCCAACTGGCTTGAGCTTGACAGGAAAGGCCTGAAAGATATCTGGCCTGAGGAAGAAAGGTCAAAAAATGCATTTGTGGAGGCTGTAAAAGAAGCTGCTGGATTAAGCATTGGCGGCAGTGATCCGCGCAAAAGCAGCTCTTCCGGAGAAGACGGGCTTGAATGCCTAAAGATACTTTTGGCGCTGAAAAAATCCGCAAAAACCGGGAAAAGGGTGTTCCTATGAGCAGCACGCCAAACAGCAATAAGATAAGCGGTAATGCACTAAATCTTGCAATACTCGGAGGAACGCCTGTGAGGCAGAAGCCGTTTGATTATTATCCCATTTTTGACAATAATGAAGAAGAAGCTGTAAAAAAGCTTATGGAATCAAGGAAATTATCCGGCTTTTTCAGGGATTTTCTCGGCGGAGAAAAAGTGCAGGAATTTGAAAAGGCATTTGCAGGTTATTTTGGCATGAAACACTGCATTGCTGTAAACTCAGGCACATCTGCGCTGCATGCCGCGATCGCTTCCTTAGGCATAGGCCCGGGAGATGAGGTCATTGTTCCAGCATATACATTCACAGCAACTGCATCCGCTGTTGTGATGAACAATGCAGTTCCTGTGTTCTGCGACATAAAAGATGATTTCACAGCTGATCCGGAAGATATTGAAAGAAAAATAACTCCGCACACAAAAGCGATAATCCCTGTGCATCTGTTCGGCAAAGTATGCGATATGGAAAAGATAATGGAAACCGCAAAAAAGCATAATTTATTTGTAATTGAGGATGCATGCCAGTCGCCGGGCTCAAGGCTCGGAAAAAATGGGAAATTAGCAGGAACATTCGGGGATCTTGCATGCTTCAGCACAGTTGAGACAAAAAATATTGTGACAGGGGAAGGCGGGCTGATAACAACAAACAATGATGAATATGCTGAAAAATGCAGGATGGTGAGGAATCACGGCGAAGCATGGACTAGGGGAAAGCCAAGGGCATATTTATCCAACATGCTGGGATATAATTTCAGGATGACTGAGTTTGAGGCTGTTATAGGGATTGAGCAGATAAAAAAACTGGATAGATTAAACAAAATAAGGAATGAAAATGCAGCTTTTTTATTAAAACGGCTTTGTAAAATAAATCAGTTAAAAATGCCTGAGATCGGCGACGGCCAGGCAATACATTTATTGTGCCTGCAGTATGATGAGAATAAATCCAAAGTGCCAAAAGAAAAAGTTGTTGAGGCTTTAAGAAAAGAAGGAATCAATATTTCATTGGGATACCCGCATCCGTTGTACATGAATCCCTTATTTATGGAAAAGATCGCATTCGGAGATAAAGGATGCCCATTCAAATGCCCATTTTACAATGGCAGTGTAAAATATGAAAAAGGTATGTGCCCAAATACAGAAAAGATAATAAGAAATGCAGTGTGGATAATGGATATAAGGGCTCCAAACACACTGGCAGATATGGAAGATATTGCAAAGGCATTTGAGAAGGTGTTTGGCAGTTTGAATATGCTGAAGGATGTGAAGATAAATGAATAAGGATGATAAAAAAACAGAAAAGAAAAAACTTTATGTTGTTGGTGTTATCACAGCCAGAGGCGGCTCAAAAGGCCTGCCAAGAAAAAATATACTTCCGCTGAACGGAAAGCCGGTTATTGCCTATACAATAGAAGCTGCACTGAAAAGCGGTGTTATGGATAAGGTTATAGTTTCAACAGATGATAAGGAAATTGCGGAAATTTCCAAAAGATACGGCGCTGAAGTTCCTTTCATGAGGCCTGCCGAGCTTGCGACAGACACTGCGCACAGCATAGATGTGATTGAGCATGCGGTCAATTTTATTGAGCAGAAAGAAGGCAAAAAGGCTGATGCTGTGTTTACGCTGCAGCCTACATCTCCATTGAGGACAGCAGAGCATCTGAAGATGGCTTATAAGAAATTTTTAGAAAGCGATGTGGACTGTGTTGTAAGCGTCAAAAAAGCATATCCTCCATGGTGGATGCTCAAGAAGATTGGAAGCGATAAAAATGGAAAGGATATATATGGGCCGTTTGCAGAGCTTGGCAACGGAGCCAATGCGCACAATCTTGAAAGGCAGCAGCTGCCTCCTGTATATGAGCTGAACGGCGCAGTATATATAACAAGAGGGGATTATATGAAAAAGGCGCATAATGTGACAAACCCCCACAACTGCAGCATCATAGAGATGAGCGATGAAGAATCCTATGATATTGATTCAGAGGTTGATCTTCTTGTGATTGAGAGGATAATAAAGAAAAGAGAATAGATGATTATAGATTGAGATAGCACAGGCAGGCAATTAAAAAGACTGCAAGAGAAGATGCAAAATGACTGAATGGAAAATCCAATTATTCAAAATATACTGGGATGAAGAAGATGTCAAGGCAGTAGACAAAGTCATAAAGCGCGGCACTGGCTGGGCCGCAGGCCCTGAGATAGGTGAATTTGAAAAAGCACTTGCCGATTTTACAGGAAAAAAATATGCTCTGGCATTCAATTCAGGAACATCTGCGCTGCATGCCATGTTCGCTGCATTTGATCTGAAAGGCAAGGAAGTCATTGTGCCTTCGTTTACATTTATTGCAACAGCAAATGCTGTTGTGCTTGCAGGCGGAAAGCCTGTGTTTGCAGAAAGCGAAGAAGACACTTATGGTCTGGATGCAGAGGATGTCAGGAAAAGAATAACCAAAAAAACCGGCGCAATTATAGCCTTAGATTATGCCGGAGGAGCCTCAAGGGATATTGAAAAGCTTAGAAAGATTGCAGATGATAACAAAATTCTGCTTCTTGAGGATAATGCACATTCTCTTGGCGTAAGAAAAAATGGGAAACAATGCGGAACATTCGGCCAGGCAGCTGCACTAAGCTTCTGCCAGAACAAGCTGATAGCGACAGGAGAAGGCGGAGCAGTGATAACAGATTCCCTGGAAGCCTATGAAAAGATGAAGTTGTTCAGGTCGCACGGAAGAGTTGAGACCGCAGATGATTATTTTTCCTCTGTCGGAGACAATGATTATACTGAAGTCGGCTATAATTACAGGATGCCCACTATCTGCGCTGCATTGGGATTATCGCAGCTTAAGAAATTTGACAGAATAAAAAAGATGAGGATTGAAGCAGGGGAATATCTAAGCAGAGGCCTGTCTGAGATAAATGCCGGCATGAAGAAGCAGATCATAAAAGTGCCGAAGCCCTTTGAGAATTCTGATCATCTGTACCAGATGTATACAATAATGGTTGATGATAAGCAGATAAGAGATGATCTCCAGAAATATCTGGCAGAAAAAGGCGTGATGAGCAGGCCATATTACAATCCTATCCACCTAAAAACATTCTACAGGAAGAACTACGGCTGCAAGGAAGGAGATCTTCCAAGGACAGAGAAGATATCTGAAAAGATACTGACACTGCCGATCTATCCGGGGATGAAGAAAGAAGAGATGGATCTGGTTGTTGGATCTATTAGAGAGTTTTTTGAGAGGTAATATTGGTGTTAGCTGATGATGATTGATAATGAAAAAACAATACGGTTTGGACAATTTTTTCAATCAAAATGTGGACGTAGATGTGTTCGGGCGCATAATACAATACTTAATGCAATATTAGATCAATTTAGGGCAAGAGGATATGATGCTATATCTGAATGGCAGGATAAAGATGAAGATTCCACATACAGATATGATATTATTGCTCAAAAAGATAAAGAATTTTATGTTGTAGAAATAAAAGATGTTATTAATATACGAGATTTTGGTCAAATTGAAGCATATTGTTTACAACTAAAAAGAGAAAATCCAAATGCTAAAGTTTGGCTTGGTACTGATTGTAAAAATTATAATAATCTTATCCAAGGTGAAATAGGATTAATGACTTTGAGATTGATGAAAGAACACAGATTAGGCATTATTTTGATTAATCCCTCATTGGTATGGTTTTTAGACTCTCATAAAGATTTATTAAATTTACAAGAGAGAGGCCACATTTGTGAAAATTGTAATTTCTGCGAGAGAATGGTTTTTGATGGAATAGCAATGAAGATATTTATCTGGATGGAGGGGGGTTGTAAGAAAAAAATTCCAAAAGTTATGCCGTCTGATAAATTAATGAAATATGAAATAACCAAAAATAAATTTCAGGAATTAAAAAAAGAATTTACTGGTATCCGCAAACAAATGGGCAAAAAGAAGTTTGAAGAAAAAATAGGCATTAAATTAGAAGGTTAGAAATTCTCTCTACCTCTCATACCATTCCATCGCTTCGCCTGTCTTCTCATTGAACCATTTCCTGCATCCCATGCAAAAAAAGCGCGCAAATCCGTTCCTTTCATAGCCTCTTTTGATTATATTATACCTGCCATTTACCTTCTCCCTGATCGTTTTGCATGACGGACACATGCAGTAGACCATATTTTCGTCATTTTTAGGCTTCCTGCCCATTAAACCACCTTTAAAGCCCGAAAATAAGGTGCTATATAAACCTTAGCAAAAAAGCGCGCATTTGGGTAAAATTTATAAACCTGCCGGAAACCCTTAACCTCTCAAAAATTAATAATAATCTTCAAAACATAGGGGGCTTAACATGACTGCAGATCTAAGAAAACAGCTTAAAGAAGGCAAAAAAAAGATTGGGATATGGGGTTTAGGATATATTGGATATTCTTCAATGGCTTATTTCGCAAAAGCCGGCATTAAATGCATCGGAACTGATGTCATACAGAAAAGAGTGGATGATATAAACACAGCCGGAAAATGCGTAATTCCAAACATGGATTACTGGCTTGCGTTTGATGTTGCTCCTTTGGTAAAATCAAGGCTTATGTATGCAACAACAGATTGGAATGAGCTGATGAACAGAGATATCGCAGTCCACCTGATTGCTGTGCCAACAGAAAAAGAAGGAAAGCCATATGATGATATCCTTATGGATGTTCTTGATAAGATGGCCAGATTCAGGAATGTCGGCTATAAAGAGCCGCCGCTGGTGATAATTGAAAGCACATTAACGCCGAACAGGGTTGAAAAGATGGTGCTGCCGTTTTTGGAAAAGAAAGGGATTAAAGTGGGAAAAGGCGGAGATATCCTGCTGGGAGTTGCGCCAAGAAGAGACTGGTTTGTCTCTCCGGACAAAACACTCAGGACACTGCCAAGAGTCATAGGCGGAACAGATAAGCATACAACAGATATGATGGCAGAAGTTCTTGGGATAATATCAGACACTGTGCTAAAAGCGACAGACCATAACCATGCATGCATTGTAAAGAGCATTGAGAATGCATACCGGCAGCTGGATATCACATTTGCAAACCAGCTTACACTTGCATATCCTCATCTGAATATGGTTGAGATCCTGAAGCTTGTCGGAACAAAATGGAATGTGCAGACATACCATCCTTCATTCGGGACAGGAGGCTACTGTATCCCATTGGCGCCGCAGTATGTTTTGGAGGGCGCAAGGAATCCGGAGGCGCTGACCTTATTAAAAACTTCGCTTGAGACAGATTTCAGCCAGCCAAAAAAGGTCGTTGATATGCTTGCAAAGAAGAATTTCAAGAATGTAGGCATACTTGGACTGGCATATACAAATGACATAAAAGTCCATACATTATCGCCGACACTTGCCCTTGTAAAGGAAATGAAGAACAAAGGCATCAGCGTAAAAGTTCATGATCCGTTATACAGCGCAGATGAGATAAAGAAAATAACAGATTCTGAAAGCTTTGAATTTCCTTCCGGATTAAAGGAATTTGATGCTGTGATCCTTGTTTCACCGCATATGCTCTATAAGTTCACAGACCATGACACAATAAAAGAAAACATGAAAAACTGCAGATTGGTCCTTGACAACATGGGCGGCTGGAAAGAGATTGACTTTGAGAGCATAGAATACCATGAGGCAGGAGATGCCAACTGGCTTAAGTAGGTTAAGAATCAAAAAAGCAGCACAACAAAATATTCCTTGCTGAAAATTTAACGATATAAAAAAAATAAAAAAATATTGGAGGCAATAAAATGACCTTGGCATTGATAACCGGCGGAGCAGGCTTCATAGGCAGCCATCTTGCTGAAGAGCTTGTAAGAATGGGAATAAAAGTGAGAGTCTTTGATAACCTTATGAAGGGCAAGCTGAAAAGCATACAGCCGCTGATCAAAGACGGCAGGATAGAATTTTATGAAGGTGACATAAGAAGCGCTGATGCTGTGAATAATGCGATGAAAGGCGTTGATTATGTCTTCCATATGGCCGGCGTCCATATCAACCAAAGCCTAAGGTCAATGGATGAATGCATTGATATAAATATAAAAGGCTCGCATAATGTCTTCAGGGCTGCGCTGGAAAACAATGTCAAAAGAGTGATATTCTCATCTTCATCAAGCGCTTACGGCGATCCTGAAAAGCTGCCGATGGCAGAGACAGACCATCCAAAGCCTGCAGAGCCATATGGAGCTGCAAAACTGATGTGCGAGCAGATGCTTCATGCTCTTGCAAAAAAAGGGCTGAAATACAACGCATTAAGATACTTCAATGTATACGGCTCACGCCAGGCTGCGCATGCTTATTATACGACTGTGATCACGCATTTTATCAACAGGATACTGAAAAAAGAGGCTCCTGTCATAGACGGCAAAGGCACGCAGTCAATGGATTTTACCCATGTAAGCGATGTGGTAAAAGCCAATATCCTTGCGATGGAATCTGATGCTGTCAATGAGGTTTTTAATGTCGGCACAGGCGTATCAACAACAGTAGCACAGCTTGCGGATATATTGATAGAGGCGATCGGCGCCGATGTAAAGCCAATATTCAAAGACAGGGAAGTTGTTGTGACAAGAAGGCAGGCAGATATGGCAAAAGCAGAAAAACTCCTTGGATTCAGGGCAGAAGTTGATGTCAAAACAGGATTAACTCAGGTCGCAAGGGAAATTGCAGAGCATCCTGAAGAATATGTATATTAGTTTTATAGGGGAATAAAATGGCTTATATCCAGATAGGAAAACACAGAATAGAAAGAGAAGCAAATAATGTGCTTATTGTGGTAGAAGTAGGCTCAAATTATGACTGCGACATGGACAAAGCAAGAAAAATGATTGATATTATCGCAGAATCCGGAGCTGATGCTGTAAAATTCCAAACTTTTAAAGCAGAAAAGCTTGTCACAAAAAAAACTCCGAAATGCGCATATCAGAAGGCCTCGCAGAATGATGAAAGCTCTTATTACAGCATGCTGGTAAAGCTGGAAATGACAGAGGATGAGCATAAAGAACTGAAAAGATATACTGAAAAGAAAGGCCTAATATTCCTCTCAACCCCTCATTCGCAGGAGTGGAGCGTTGATTTTCTTGAAAAATTGGGAGTATGCGCATATAAGATCGGCTCAGGAGATATGAATAATCTCCCATTTTTGGGGTATATTTCAGGAAAGAAAAAACCGATGATAGTTGCAACAGGAATGTCAACGCTGGAAGAAGTAAAAGAGACTTATGCTTTCCTTAAGCAGAGAAAAGCGGAATTTGCGCTGCTGCATGCAACCTCTTCATATCCGTGCAGGTTTGAGGATGCAAATCTAAAAGCAGTCCAGACACTTCTGAAAGAGTTCCCGGATATTGTGATCGGATTTTCAGACCATACGCCAGGAATAGAATCTTCCCTCGCAGCTGTGGGCGCAGGCGCAAGAATAATTGAAAAGCATTTTACATTGGATAGAAACTCAAACGGCCCAAGCCCTGATCATAAGGCATCTATTGAGCCGGATGAATTAAAAGAGCTTGTGATGAAAATAAAAAATATTGAAAAGGCGCTTGGCAGCGGAGTAAAAAAGCCCGCTGCAATAGAGCTGGATGTCGCAAAAGTGGCAAGAAAAAGCGTGATTGCATCAAAGGATATAAAGCGAGGAGAGATATTTTCAAAAGAGAATCTTGAGATCAAAAGGCCAGGCACAGGCATTCCGCCTAAAACCTATTATTCTATCATTGGAAAAAAGGCAGTGAGAGATATAGAAAAGGAAGAGCTTATCAAAGACGGCGATTTCAGATGATGCCTGCAACTTTTTGTGAGAAATCCAGCAAAACCCCCCATAAGCGGATCATTGCATTGGTAAGCGACAGCCGATGCTCCCATGGAATATACTCGCCGATAATGGATGCCATAAAAAAAAGCGATAAGCTTGATTATTTCTATATTGCCGGGGGCATGCATCTTTCAGATGAATACGGCAGGACAATAGATATAATAAAAGAGGAAGGCTATCATGTTGATGCTGTGATGGATATTTCTGACAAAGAATATAAAGAATGTTTAAATGATAAAAATAACGAATGCAAAAGCAAAAATATAAGCCCATTGGGTATACAGGCAGAAAGCATTGGAAAAATGATAATTAATCTTACTGAGATATTTTTGAAAAATAAGATAGATATCATTCTTGCGCAGGGAGACAGAGGAGTCACTATTGCCTCTGCAATTGCCGGCGCCCATCTTAATATTCCTGTTGCCCATCTTCACGGCGGAGAGGTCAGCGGCACAATAGATGAATCCACAAGGCATGCTGTGACAAAATATTCGCATATCCATTTTCCTGCGACAAAAAAAAGCGCTGAACGCATAGAAAAGCTTGGTGAGCACAGAAGCAGGATATTCCTTGTCGGCGCTTCTGGGGTGGAATACATCAAAAACAGAAAACTGGTTGAAAAAGAAGCATTGTTTAAAGAATATGGCCTTGATATAAATAAAAATACAGCTGTGCTTCTCCAGCATCCTGTCAGCTGGGAGGTTGAAGACTCGCGAAAGCAGATCAAAGAGACACTCAGCGCATTGGAAGAAAGCGAAGTTGAACAGATAATCATAATCTATCCAAATTCTGATGCAGGAAGCACTGCTATCATTGAAGAGCTCAAAGAGTTTAAGTCAAAAACAGGAAAAAATGCAGTCATTAAAAAAAGCATCCCATTTATTGAGTATTTAAGCCTGTTGAAGCACTCTTCAATGCTGATAGGCAATTCAAGCGGAAGCATTATTGAGGCTCCTTCCCTGGGCCTGCCTGTCATAAACATCGGCACAAGGCAGACCGGAAGGGAAAAAGCCATTAATATAATTGATGCTGATTACAAAAAAGAAGAGATAAATAAAGCGATAAATAAAACGCTTAATGATGCTTCTTTTTTATCTGCAGTCAAAAAATGCGAAAGCCCTTATGATCCATTTGGAGACGGCAGAATCTCAGAAAGGATTGTAAGGGTACTGGAAAACATAAAGATTAATAAAGATTTATTGAATAAGGTAATAACATATTGAAAAAGAAAAAATGATGAAAAATGGAAGAAAATAATATGAATGAAGATAAAAAGAATGAATGGCAGATGCCTGAGATAAAAGAAAGAGGATTAAACAGGCATCTATGGACCGTTTTCCACAGGGAAAATTTTAAGCTTGGCAGAGACACTGATATCGGCGCATTCACACTGATAGATGCAACCCACGGCGTTGTTATTGAGGAAGGCGTCAAGATAGGCTCCCACTGCTCAATATATTCAAGGACAGACATTGATTCAAAAGCAGGCAAAGTGGCCTTAAAGAAGAACAGCAGTGTGGGAAGCCACTGTGTTGTGATGCCGGGCATCACAATAGGGGAAAATTCGATCGTGGGCGCAATGAGCTTTGTCAACAGAGATATACCGCCAAACGAAGTATGGGCAGGATGCCCTGCAAGATTTTTGAAGAAGAGATAAATAGTGGATGCAGGATGGATGAAAAATAGGCAATAAAATGGTAAAAATGGACATCAAAAACAAAAAAAGCAAAGGAACAGAAAGAAAAGATGAAAAAGACAGCACAGATATAGACATACTGATAATGACAGCCACAAAACCAAGGCATAAGTATTTTGCGATAAGGCTGCTGAATCATTTTATTCCGATGGGCAAGAATATAAAAGTATTCATTGAAAAATATGAGGATGATACTCCTAAAAATTACAATATAAAGGATGAAGCAGAGACTCCGCTGATAAAAAAGCATTTTCAGGATTTTGATAAAATAGAAAAGGAGTTCTTTGATGATTTCAACAGAAAAAATAAGGATATCCTTGAAAAGAACATTATAAGAATAACTTCGAGAAATACTATAAACAATGAGGAGAATGTTAAATTTCTTAAAAAATTAAATCCTAAGCTCGTGGTTGTGTATGCCACATCAATAATAAAGGATCTTATAATAAATCTATTCCCCAGAAGAATGCTGAATATGCATGCCGGCCTGTCCCCTTATTACAGGGGATCAGGAACTAACCTATATCCATTCTATAATGATGAGCTTGAATATACGGGCATGACTTCAATGTATATCAACGCAGGCATAGACAGCGGAGATATAATAACCCAGGGAAGGCCTGTTTTTGAAGAGAATGACAATACCCATACAATAGGGTGCAAATGCGCAGCAGTCGGCGCTGATATAATGATAGCGGCAGTTGACAGATATCTTACACAGGGCCCGCCGCCGTGCGCAAAGCAGGATCTGAGCAAAGGGCGATTGTATTTAAGAAAGCATTTCAATGATGAGGTCATAGCCAAAACATACGATAACATCAAAAACGGCATGGTCAAGAGATACTGCAAAAACCCAAAGAAAGCCAGGATGATCATCTGGGGCGAAGAGAAAGAGTGTTGATGCAATAAACAGGGGAAACCAAATGAAAAATATAGCTGTGATGTACCATTATGTGAGGGACAATACCAATTTCAAATGCTTCACAACAGATGAATTCAGGAAGCAGATTGAATTTCTCTCAAAGAGGTATAAGATCATAACCTTAAGCGAGCTTCTCCAGAATAAATATCCAAATGAAAAAACCTGTGCCATAACATTTGATGACGGCATAAAAGACGGAATCACAAATGCGCTGCCGATCCTGAAGGAATTCAATGCAAAAGCATCATTTTTTGTCTCCACATCAACATTGGAAGGCAAAAAGCTCCTTGCAACGCAGAAGAGGCATATCCTTCTCGCGGCAATAGGCACAGAGCAGTTTGTGAAGGAATTCAATGAGGCTGCAGATGATTATTTCAAGGTTGTCCCTGATGAAAGGCTTAAGGGCAAATATGATGATGTCCTGACATCTTCACTTAAATATGTTTTGGACAACATGGATTTTACGGAATCTGAAAAGATACTGTCAAAAATATTCAGCATGCATTTTAATGAAGAAGAGGAATTTAATAAGATTTTTCTAAGCAAAAAAGATATTGAAAAATTAAAATCAGAAGGCATGGAGATAGGCACGCACGGCCATAAGCACCATTGGCTCGGAAGGCTGTATTTTCCTGACCAGCTGAAGGATATGCAGCAGAGCGTTGATGCCTATAAACAGATATTTGGGGAACGCCCAAGATTTATGTCATATCCTTTCGGCAGCTTTAATTTCTTTACCCTGAGGATTGCAAAAAAACTTGGCTTTGAGGCAGGCATAACCACAGTGGAAAAGCCGAACTTTGACCTGAAAAAGCCGCTGGAGCTTAACAGGTATGACTGCAATGGCTTCTTTCCGAGAAAAGATGAGAAGGATTGCAGGTATATTTAGCCCCATAAAAAGCCTGTTCCGCTGTATTTTGGCGGGCTTATTTATTCTCTTTCTTGGTTTATAAACCCTCCCAGCAAACTTTATAAATAATCATCAAAACAGGGATTATCAGGTGAAAAATAATGGGTAAAATGATTGTTGACGGCGCTTTCTATATGAAGAAAGTGAAGGAAAGGGTAGATCCTGCCTATGTGGAATACAGAAGAAAATGGAATGAAAACCCAAAAAACCATACAGTAGAAAGATTTCCCATCCATGTTGATCTTGAATCCACAAGCGTATGCAATTACAGGTGCAAGATGTGCTTCCAGTCTTTGGAAAACGAGAAGATAGACAAAGGCTATATGGACTTCAATCTTTTTAAAAAGATAATTGATGAAGGCGCTGAAAAAGGCCTGTGCTCTATAAAGCTCCAGTTCAGGGGAGAGCCTCTGCTGCATCCAAAGATTGTTGAGATGGTAAAATATGCAAAAGACAGCGGCATGATTGAAGTGATGTTCAACACAAATGCAAGCCTTCTGGATGAAAAGATGGCAAAGGGCCTTATTGACGCGCATCTTGACAGGATGATATGCTCTTTAGATGCTGCGACAAAAGAAACATATGAAAGCATAAGAACCGGCGGAAAATGGGAGAATGTCCTGGATAATATAAAAGGATTGATGGCAATGAAAAAGAAGATGGGTGTGGATTACCCAATTGTAAGGGCGCAAATCGTTGACACGCCATGGAACCATGATGAAGTCAGGAAATTTATTGAATTCTGGGGCGGCATAGTTGATGAGGTATCTGTGACTGACATGAAAGACCACAGGGAAGGAAATACCAAAGGAGATTTAATATGGAAAGATTTTGAATGCGCCCAGATATGGCAGAGGCTTTTCATAAGGTGGGACGGCACAGTCACATTATGCTGCGGAGACCATTATGCCAAGTATAAGGTCGGCGACGCAAACAAAGACACAATAGAAAGCATATGGAAAAGCCTGAGGGTTGAGGCTGTCAGGAAGATGCACATGGCAGGGGATTCCCACAAGCTGCAGATGTGCAGGGAATGCGGCATGAGGGAAGCGGTGATCAATGCGCATCTGAAGCCGAAACAATAGATAAGATGGGAAAAAAGATAACCCAAAAACTCATCCATATAAAATTCTTTCAATCCTGAATTTTATGTCCAGTCTTTTGAACAATGATTCTATGTCCACCCACATATCATCTCTCACCAATAATCCGCTTTTGCCTGAATAAATCACGCTGGCATCGTTGATTATCCCTTTATATCCGATTCTTCCGTGCAAGGCCCTTGAAAGAATCACTCTGTTTACTTTATTGGTGTTTTTAGTGTCAAAAATATATAATCTGAATGGCTTTAATCCCAACTTATCTTTATCCATGAACCAGAATCCCCTGCTGAATAAGACCTTTCCCTCTTCAAACATCTTGCATAAAAGAGTTTCATCTTCCCTGCTTACTGCTGATATCTGGAATTCCGGGTGAATTTTAACCCTATGTTTAATATTTAATCTACCTATAATTTTTTTAATAATATCTTTCTCCTTATTAGTTTCAAGTATTATTAAAATATCAATATCAGAGTGCCTTACAGAATAATCTCCGCGGGAAACAGAACCATAAAGAATGACGGCAAATATGCTTTTTATCTTTTTAAGCTCTTTTTCAATATCTTCAACTGCGAGCCGGATTTTGTCCATCATATTTCTCCAATGAATTTTTTTGCGAATCTTTTCATATTTTCATAGATTCTGCCGTTTTGGCCCCTATATGCAACCTGTTTCTTGCATCCCTGTCTACTTCATCATAAAGCCTGTATAATTCTTCATTAAAATCTCATTTTCCACCGGTGTATTTCACCGGTGGTTTTTAGTTAGCCTTAATTTATGTGGAAAATGAGAACAGAAAATCCGACCCGAGCCCGAAGGGCGAGCAAACCACCAGTCTATTGACTGGTGGTGGTCGGATTTTTTGATATTTCAGGATGCTCTGCCATATTCCTGTTTCTGTTCTCATGATTGAAAGAATGGGTTGATATTTTTGCCAGCATGGGTTCGATGGCATTGATTCCTGCATAGAAATAATTCTGCGAGGCTACTGTCCTTAGGGCTGTTTTCCTGTTTTCATCCTTTTCCTCTCCTATTTTTTCATCATATTTCTCTGCAGTTTCAAAATGCTCCTTTGCAGCGATTGTGTGTATCTCAGCATTCATGATCTCACCTTTGGTTAACTGGTTAACAGATATTTGTTAAAAAGTGTTATTTGTTAACCAGTTATATGCAGGAAGTATATAAATATGATAGGTAAAGCGGAGAGTATAAAGACAGTAAGGGGAAATAAAAATTAATCAAAACACAGCCCTGACATATTTTACTATCTCTTTCAGCGTGATCACTCTCAGGATCACTGCAATAAACACATAAACCAAAAACGCGGCGAATGAGACAAAGATCACTTCAAGCCAGATGTTGATGTCAACAGCATTCTTCAGCAGTATGGCAATCAGCAAAAAGCATAATCCAGCAAACATTGTCTTGCCCCAGTCCATGACAGGGATCTTAAACTTCACAGCTTTTCTTATCTCATAGAATGAGAATCCAAACACAAGCATATAGCTCGCTGCTGTCGCAATTGCAGCGCCGTTTATGCTGAACAAAGGGATTAATACCAGATTAAGCGCAAAATTAAGCACAGCGGAATAAATGACCATAAGGGTAACTTTCTGCGGCATCCCTATTCCTGTAAGCACTATGGTATTTATCTTTGCCAGTGTCATAAACAATATTCCTGTAAGCAGAAACTGGAATGCCACATATCCTAGAGCGTATTCTGCACCAAAAACAGCCCCGATAAGCTCTTTTGAATATAACACAAGAGCAAAAAATACAGGCAGTGTTATCAAAAAAAGATACTTGTGTATTTCCCGTATTCCTGAAGCAAGCTTCTCTTTTTCATTTTTTGCGTATAATTCAGAGCTTAATGGAAATAACACCTCGGAAATTGCATCTGAAAACATGATAAACAGCAATGCAGTGGGAAGCACAACCTGGTATATGCCAACTGCGGCCAGTGTGTCCATATAAGTAAGCATCAGGGTATCCAGATCACTGACAATTTTTGTTGCTGCAACAGTAAATGTTGCGGGTATGCTGAACATGAGTATTTTCTTGAATATGCTGCTGGAAAACTCTGTCTTCTCTTTAAAAAATGGGTATCTGGCCAGCATAGTGCAGAAAACCGCAGACATAACAATAAAAACAGTCATATAGGCAATTGCCGGAGAAAATATGCCAAGGTCAAAATAAAACAAAAGCAGGACTGTAATTGTTAGATAAGTTATCTTAACCAAATCCATCATAAAAGCCATGAACATATTCTGCATGCCCTTGAATGTATTCATTGCCACAATATAGAAATTTTCAAAAAATAGCATGATAAGCAGAAGCTTCAGTATCGGCCCTGCAAGACTATTCCTGAAATAATGCTGCGCAAGATATCCTGAGAGAAAGAACAGGACAACGATAAGAACAGATGTTATCGCAAGCTTAAAAGATAATATCATCATAAGCACAGATTTCATCTTTGAAGGCTGCTTTTTGGCATTGTATTCTGAGATGAATTTGATCAGCGCGGAATTAAAGCCAAGATCCCTTATCACATTGAAGAAATTCACAAACACAAAGACTGCGAAGAAAAGGCCGTATTCCTCTACTCCAAGATTCCTTGCAAGTATGACTCTTAATATATAGCCGACCAGCCCTGCAAGGCCTGTCAGGACGAAGATTATTGCAACATTCCTCATTGATTTCTGAAGATAGGCCATTTTAGATGCTCACAGAAGGATGGATTTAAAAAATTATGGGTGGATAATGCAAAAATGATTAGAGATTAACCAACTACAGGCAAAACTCCCTTCTTCACCAACTCATCACTTATCACATCCGCCGCCAGCTTATTCCCACCAGCATTCCAGTGGCCGTCATAGGAATAGTGGAGCTTTTCCATGCCAATCTTCTTTTCCTGCGGGATCATAACAGGGTAGAGATCAATATAATTCAGTTTATTCTCTCCGGCAAATTCACCAAGTATCTTGCCCGGTTTTGAGAAATCCATTTCTGATCTGTTAAGCCCTGGATTCATATCTTTTATCCTCTCAAACTGATCATCTGTCGGATTCCAGGGGATGTTTATCAGCAAAAATGGAACATCATTCTTATCGCATAACCTCTTGGTCAGCATGATGATTGCTTTTGTAAGCATCCAATCATTATCTGTTTCATGGGGATATGTTTTTTGGAAGACATCATATTCATTGTCTGTTGCTATGCATTTGGATGCAAGATTCTTTGCTTTTATTGCCTGCAGATTGTCCATAACTCTCATTATCAGCGAAACAGTCTTGACATGCTGCCTCAGATAATATTTCATTTTCAGGGTTTTCTGCGCTGCAAATTCTGTCTTGTCAAAAACAAGCTTTTTTCCGTTTTCATTGTCTTTGATAAGAAACCCCTGCCTTACTGAAGACGGAGTGTTTCTTGAGACATCATTATAGAAGAAATTCATTATCACAAGATCCGGGTCAAACCCCAGCGCGTAATGCTTCAAAGCAAGATATTCATGCGCAGTAGAATAGGAGTTTACCCCAAAATTCAGTATTTCAATCCTGTCTATCTTATTTTTTAGATTATTCTGTCTTTTGCTTTTCTCGTCTTTATTCTGCTCTTCCAGCTTCTCGTTCAGCTTCTTTTCAATTATTTTCCATGCGGATTTTTCCGGCAGAACAGCCATGTTTGCTGTGAATGAGTCTCCAAGAACAGCTATTCTGAAAACAGATTCATTTTTTTCCTGCTGCCATTCATCATCATAAAACCCATAGCTGTTTATTCTGATGGGATTTTCAAATTCCTGTATCTGTTTTGTATAAACGCCTTCCATGTTCGGCGCATATTTGATGCCGACATTGCTGTCATACGCATAGAAGAAATCCTCAGGATAATCCGCGATCCTCAGGCCAATCTCCAGCAGAATAAGGCAGATCATAAGGACAGCTGCAAGAAGGGCAATATTTTTTAAAAATTCCTTTATGTTTAATTTTATGCTGCCTTTTTTCATGCTGTCTGCCTAATCATTATATTTTTATTATATTTTTGCTGTTTTTTAAATTCTGCTTTTTAATCATCTGCATATTTCTCGCTGTCCCACATATGCTTCTCATTGTCAAGCCTTTTGATCAAAAATTTGTCCATAATAAGATAATCTATTCCTGTGCCCATCATGCACCTGTAAGCATCCATCGGCGTGCATACGATCGGCTCTCCCCTTATATTGAAGGAAGTATTTATCAGGATAGGCACTCCTGAAAGCCTGCCAAATTCCTTTATCAGATCATAATACTTTTTGTTCTGGCTTCTTCTTATTGTCTGTAATCTTCCTGAGCCGTCTACATGTGTGACAGCAGGGATTATCTTATGGAACTCCTTTTTTACAGGATAGACCATGAGCATATAATCTGCCGGCTCCGGTATCGGGCTGTCGCATTCAAAATATTTCAGCGCATCATCCTCGCAGACGACAGGCGCAAATGGCCTGAATTTTTCCCTGTGCTTCACTTTCTCATTCAGTATCGCCTGCATATTCCGGTTGGCTGGATTTGAAAGTATGCTTCTGCTTCCCAATGCACGGGGACCCCATTCCATCCTGCCCTGGAACCAGCCAATCACATTATCCCCAACAAGAAGCTTTGCTGTCTCTTTGACAAGCTCATCATCATCTTTGAATCGGGAATATTTTATTTTGTTGATATCCAAAAATTTCTCAATTCCCTCTGCAGAATATCCCGGGCCCAGATAGGCAGAAGTGAACCTGTATCTTCTTTTGTTGCGAAGGATTATATTCTCAACATAAAATGCCGCGCCGATGCTCGTTCCGCCGTCGCTTGCATTCGGCTGTATCCATATATTCTTGAAATTGGTGTTTCTTAATATCTTTCCGTTGGCAACGCTGTTTAATGCGCATCCCCCTGCCATCACAAGATTGTC
>Ga0208375_1001427_pt1 | contig 26877 bp, 33 predicted proteins | sample RifOxyD1_FD_184038 | JGI IMG/M metagenome (GOLD analysis project Ga0208375, IMG submission 184038) | Soil microbial communities from Rifle, Colorado - Rifle Oxygen_injection D1 (SPAdes) | ecosystem: Environmental > Terrestrial > Deep subsurface > Rock core/Sediment | place: Rifle, Colorado...
ATCAATATTTTTTCTAACCTTATTGGTAGCCTCCATATTGCGCCAATAACCAAGCATAACATTTGGTCCACTAATCCAAATATTACCAGTCTGACCATCAGATACCTCATTACCACTCTCATCAACTATCTTACACTCTATGTCTGGCAACAATCTTCCGATCATTGCCCACTCAATTTGGCCTGGTTGCACATCGCTGGGTAAACAACTGGATATACCTGGAGAAGCTTCAGACTGACCATAAGCTCTCAATATTTTTACATCGGACACCTCCAAAAAACGATCGGCAACCGATTGACTAATCGGTCCAGCGCCAACAACACAAAGACGAAGCGATCGCAATTTCCTTTTGAGATCTATATTAAGCTCGGTAATTAGTGCCAACATTATACTTACGCCAGGAAATATGGTCACTTTGTAATTTTCAATATTTTCAGCAACCTTCTTGGGTAGAAATTGGGGCATTATGACAAGCTTTGATTGTAAACCCAGTAGGGCAAGATTAATACAAACACTCAAACCATATATGTGAAAGAATGGTATGACTCCCAGCGTCACTTCATTACCATCCTTGACCCATGGATCAATTAGATCTCTGATCTGCCAGAGATTAGCAACTAAATTACGATGCGTAAGCATAACTCCCTTTTGATCTCCAGTAGTCCCACCACTATACTGGATAACGGCGACAGAATCCTGATCTACGGGAACGGCACTCATTTCAATACCCCGAGAGATAATCTCCTTAAAACGTTCACATGTAGGTGGAATATCCACTAGTTTATTCTGCCACCTAGCCATCGCCAGATAGACTGGCAGAACATGCATTGGTAGATAATCCCCTGGACTCGTAGTAATAAACATTGGTAACCAATCAAATTTAATTTTAGACAAAAGCGGGTATAGAAAATCTACAGTAATAATAATAGTCGGATGCGAATCAATAAGCTGATGAATGATTTTGGCCGTCGGTTCAATAGAATTTGGATCCTCGTTTTGCCTCAATGAATCGAAAATTGAGAGCAGACTAATTGGCACAAATATTCTTCCGGCGAATAATGTCGCTAAATATGCGATTACAAACTGTGGCAAATTCGGCAGAAATACTGCTACCCTATCGCCAGCTTTCGTATTATCTCTGATAAATCTTGCTAGAACTTTAACATCTCTCAGTAAATGTCCGAAAGACATGGATTTGCCCTCAAAGGAAAGCGCGATTGCTGATTTGCGCCGCAGTGCGACATCGCTGAATATATCACCAATAGGACGCGTATCCTTATCGTCTAGAAAAGCCATGAAGCGCCTCTTTTCAATGAACTGCCTAAACTATATGCCAAACAAAGCTAGTAGTAAAACTGGCCTCATCTGAGGCCAGTTTTACTTTAATATTCTTTTCTCGAAATATTTCTGCTTAAGATATTCCATATTTATAAGAAACTCTTTTTCGATATCAACATCTAGCTCATCTGAGATAGCAAGAATTGACCATAGGCAATCTGCGAGTTCGTGGCTAATTTTTTTATAACCATCCTTTGTCGGTTTTTTTGAATAACTCACTAGTATCTTAATCAAATCGCCCACATCTCCCACAAATGCATCAGCATAATCTTTCGCATGCCAAACTTCCTTGCCCTTTTTACGATTCATCTCTGCGTAGGCATTTTTAATCTGTTTAGTAATTCTTTGTAATTTTTTTGTATCCATTAGATTCTAAGCTGACTTGCCAATCTATGATATATATCTCTTGCATCTTCAAACTGAAAAGAAGTGCCATCTGGTTTTTCATCAGCCGTAAGATAGCCAATCTTCTTGGCTCCAGCAAGTTCTGGAATTAATTGTCGGACCATTTTGTCTAGTTCGGCCACCTTTTCTGTGTTTTCATACAAAATAGATACCGAGACTCTATTTTTATCGGAATTGAATTGTACCATAATACGATAACCATCAAACATTCCTGCTCCAAATGGATATTCCTCCGTGTTGTATAGAGCAAAAAATCCAGAATGATCAACTGGCTTAATCTCAAAACTTCTCTCGTAAAGCTTTATAGAACTTGGTTTGGGAGTCTGAATTAAATCAAGACCAATTTCTAATTGTTCCAAATACGATTTATCTTTTAGTGGTCTAGCAATGTCTTTCCCGCCAGACTCAAATTTTCCATAAAATGACTTCCAGGAAGTTTCATAAAATTCTTTATCAAGATGCGGGAACCAAACTGGTCCGTATTTATGGGCCGTAAGTATTGCGGTTTTATTTTTTTCTAATACTTTCGGCAAATCACGTCTCAATAAAATCAAAGTCATAACCAGTGTACCCATATCTTGAATGCCTTCGTCAGTCAGACGACTTTCGACACAATCAATCATCTCATCTTTAGTCATGACTTCCCCGTTTAATAAAACTACCGAATCAATATTTAAGTTTCTAGACTCGACGACGAATTTGGCTAATTGGGCGAATCTTAAGCCATCTTTAAAAGATATGAAATGTCCGCTTAACTGCCATTCATATAACTTCCTTAATATTTCGCCCATATCTCTTCCTGGTTTAGCGCCCAGTTCCAGTAAATCTTTTCCGTTGAATATTGGCTTGGGCTTTGATTCGGCCACAGACAAGACTTCCGCCATTTTGCATATTTCTGGACCTTTTGTGGGCTGATCAAGGCCCATTAAATCTGCTTCTGAAAATAGGGTTAGCAACTTTATACTAATCGGTGCGATTTGGGCTGAAAGTTTTCTCACACCTTTTTCAGTCACTTCACTCATAAACAAAGGCCGCATATGATACTGGACAACAATACAGACCTTCGTAATTAAATCTTTGGGAATGTTTATACCTTCAAGAAATCGCTTAGTTGGCTCAATACCAGCATCTTCGTGATCATGAGAAATAATTTTCCCATTTTCATCGGTGATAGTCTTTTCCGGTTTTCCTAAATCATGACAAAGCGCACTCAGCATTATCAATTTTCTCTCATCTTCATTTAAATTTTCTCTAAAACAAATAACCGCCGCTTGATCGGCTACCTTCTTGATATGCGTCCAGACATCACCTTCTGGATGATATTCTGGGTTCTGTGGAACATTAATCAACGCCCCTAATTCCGGATGCAGTTTATCAATCACGCCCAGCCATCGCATCGCCTCGAGACCAATGCTCGGTCTATCTGATTTTAATAGTAATTTCATCCACTCTCCACCTATACGCTCCTTTGGTAATTCCGTTATATCCGTATCTCGCGAAATTTTAATTGTCTCCAAATCTAATCCAAAGCCAAACCTGCCAGCAAATTGTGCCGCCCTTAGTACTCTTAATGGGTCATCTCCAAATTTTTCTGAATCAACGACGCGAATATTTTTATCCCTTATATCGTCAATACCGCCATAATAATCAATGACCTCGCCAGTTAACGGATCAAGCAACATTGCATTGATAGTAAAATCACGACGCCGACTCGCTTCAATCATGGGCATCTGAGGATTCCCCTTAATCTCAAATCCTTTGTGACCAGCTCCAATTTTGGAATCAGATCTCGGCACAGAGATATCTAGATCTCCCACCTTGAATACACCGAAAGATCTGCCAATCGTATTAACTGGGCCAACTTCTAGCAGTTCTAATTCCAAAATATCTGGCTCAACACCATAAACCTCGATATCAACATCTTTGGATCGCTTTCCAGTACCAAACTTAGCCATAATGGTATCACGCGTATAGCCACCCACAACCATGGCTATTCCACCCAATTTCTTTACTCGCTCAGCTATATTTATAGTTTGTTCTAGCATTAATTTTAAACCAGGATCTTCTTCTCGTTTAGCCAGATCATAAAATGACGAGCAATTTTCTATTTGAGATCTACTCTGAATCTCCAAGACTCTCTCATCCAATTTTTCTTTTGGCAAAGAATCCAATGCTTTTCTTAATTCAAGATGATCCTCTGTCATTGGATTAAATTTATCTCGATTACTCATATAATAATTTTACACTAAAACAACCTGATATTCTATCGTCTAACTGCATTGTTGAGATAAGCTAGGCGTCTTTTTTCTGGAAATCTTTCAATGGCATAACGCAGCATTGTCCTAGGCATAATTTTATAATACTTTTTTAAAAATTCTTCCTCGGTCTTAGTAGATCTCTTGCCAATCTCTCTCAGCATCCATCCAGTAGCTTTTTGAATCAAATCGTGATCATCCGACAACAAGATTTTTGCCATTTTCAGTGAATCGCCAAATTTATTATTTTTTATGAAATAAAAAGTCGATAATACGGCAATGCGTCGATCCCAAATATTTTTTGATACTACTAATTTGTATAGAATACTTTTTGGCTTATCTAATAAATAATGCCCGATGATTTTGTGAGCCGACAAATCTATGAGATCCCAGTTGTTTATATACTGCCTATGGCTTAAATAAAATCTGGCTATTGTTCTTTTCTCGGAATCACTGGCGCGTCGATAGCGTTCAACTAGAATCAAGATGGCCAAAAGTCGACTTTCATGAATTTTAGATTTAATTAATTGCTCAACGATTAATATCCCGGCATCGCTATTCTTTTTTACTAACTTTCTGATTTCTGGCACCGTTATTCCTAGAAATATATCACCATAGCCATACTCTCCTTTGCCAGTTTTAAAAAATCTTTGTAACAATTTTGCTCTTATTGGATCACTATGATCTTGCAGCTCTTTTTTTATTTTATTAATATTAGCCATTTACATATTCAATCATACTATCCCACCAATGAACATGGCTACAAGACTGAGTACTGAAATCATTGACTATTGCCCGTAAAAAATTATACTTAAAATAGGACATTGACACGGAGATGTCATTATGAAGAAAAGCGACTGGGGAATCGAAATAACCAAAGTCAGCAATGGCTTTTCTATAAAAGACCAGCACGGCGATATAACCGTAATCCAGGAAGACGAAAACGACGAGTTGTTATTGGCCGAGAAATTATTATGGCAAATAATTGAATTTTTTGGCCTTACCAGAGATAGTTATGCCCGAGATTCTATTGCTATAATTAGAGTGGCCGGACGCAAATATGAGCCATTGGAAGACGAAGCGCTTGTCCCAATAGATGGTTCTCATTATCTAGTCAGAAAAAGTGCAGATATTACTGAAGATCCTGACAAATAAAAATCCGCATGTATGCGGATTTTTTTATTTTGATCTTTTCGTTTTTCTACGACGAAGATCATTGAAATTAAGAGGCCTATCCCCCATTACTTTAGTCACTTCCTCTAAAGACCAGGGATAAAAGAAATGCGAATCAACACCCACATCAAGAAGTTTTCCCTCAGTACTAGCGTAATTGTCCATTCTTCCATGAGAGTGCCCAAATAAATGCCATGAACCGTAATGGGACTTTGGCCAGATCTTATGTAAATAGTGGTTCAGAAACACCTGTTGAGTATTGCTTACATTGATAAGAAATGATTCCCTTATCTCTTCGAAATACCTTGCCAGTTTCAGTATGTCTTTATCATGCGAACCCAGGCACAAATATTTTCTACCATTCAGACGCCTAAGGATTTCTTCTGCCCTCTGTAAGTTTCTCCATGCAAAGTCACCCAAATGATAAATAGTATCATTTCTACCCACGATACTATTCCAAAGCCCTATCATTGATTCATCCATTTCCCAGGTATTACTATATGGCCTGCGACAATGAATAATTATTCCGGCATGGCAAAAATGATGATCCGCCGTAAAAAACACCCTATTGGCCATAGTTATCCCATCTTTCCCTTTAAATAACTGCCAAGATAATATCATGCTTAATTCCATAAAAAAAGTCCCGCATATATTGCGGGGCTCTATCTGGGAACTGCCAAATTAGCTCTAACTGACAGGAAATTTGCATATTGAGCATTATACGTATCTGGATAATGTTCATTAACACGCCGTAGTGTATGTGCTAGCCACTCTTTTTCTTCTTTAAGTATCTCCCAATCTTCCAAAGTAAGCTGGGCAATGGGCTTTAATAAAAGCACCCAGGCTGCCCATTGCCGACTTGTGATACCTATAGCCGACAATCCGTTTGGCATTACACTTCTCCTTTTCTTGGCATCACAACGGTATTATGGTTAAAAAGACAATGATATATAACAAGAAATGGCTGTCTAGTCGTTTCTATTGCTACTACTCCGCATTCACCGCATCTTATTTCACCATTTTGGAAATCAATATTTCGAGCGATCTTTCTCAAGTCGTTAGCCGTCAAAGGATTGCCATCAACGAAAAACACACCATCCTTGATCGTGCCGATAAGTTCTGGTTCCGATCTAGTTTCATTGTCGAAATAAACTTCTACCTGTCCGCTCTTATCCGGAAACGGCACAAGAAGGACCATATTCTCAACTCCTGTAAAGTAACTGTCCCTATGCTATCATCCGATCTCTATTTTTGCAATAAGATTCATATTTAATAGAAATTGATAATTTGAATATAAAAAAGCCGACTGCTTGCCCCGAGTTTATCGAGGGGTTAGTCGGCGCTGACAAGACGAATTAATCTTTGATGATGCGTGGCATGCCCAGCGAAGTCGATCCAGGGTCAGATTTCTGTTGCAGTAAACTAGTGAAAACAGCTACTCCACTATCAATAGAGGATAACGAACGTTCAAAGGTACTTTTAAAATTTTCGGGTGAGGCAACAAATATTTGAACTCCAACCCATACGATCTTTCCGGCGGTAAAAATTTTACAGACTTTTGTCCGTACATTTGTATAATGAGCCGCTAATACAACCTTCAGCATCTCCTCCTCGGTATCAACTGACCAAAGACCCAAAGCCACACTGAAGTACATCGGATCAGTCTCGTCGACAAAAATAAAATATAGCCGACCTTCGCGCTTAAACATAACATCGCCGTCAGGGTCAATTTTGGGCGCATATCCCTCTGTTACCAAATAATCCATATACATTTTCTGAAGATTGGCTTTTCTGACATTAGTATTCTGAGCAAAAACGGGTACCGCAATAAACATCGAAGCGATAATGATAACCATAAAAATAGCGCAAATCCTAGTTGATGTTTTCATCGTCTACTCCCTTGTCAAAGAACACCGTAACTACACCTTGAGAAATATACCAAGGTGCTAGACAATGTCAAGTAAACTTGAATAGAATTCTTTTTTCTGCTAAAATTTCAATGCTTTGTAATTTAATAACACATTCCGCGATAGCTTCAGCCGTAGGCTGATCAACCTCTAGCTGACAATGGTAATACAATGTACTATACATACGCTCTAATTAGTTTAAAAAATCACAAGAGATATATTGGTCAGACTTCAAAAAATGTTCTTGAAAGGTTGCGAGAGCACAATAACGGATCTAATAAGTGGACTCGGGCAAATCATCCGTTTAGGATTGCCTACTGGGAAGAATTTCCGTCAAGAACCGAGGCGATAAAAAGAGAACATTTTTTGAAGTCTGGTCAGGGTCGAAAGTGGCTAGACCTTAATTTGACAATATAAATACATTCCGCGATAGCTCAATGGTAGAGCGGCTCCCTGTGGACGTTTTTGCTCCTGATTATGTTAAAATTAATACATATGACGGACAAGAGAACCTATGCTGATCGTCGTGAAGAGTTAATTAAAGCAGTCGCCAAAAGACGACGCAAAATCAAAACTCTAGCGATAGAATACAAGGGTGGCAAGTGCCAAGTCTGCGGTTATAGTAAATATCCAGGTGCTCTGGATCTACATCATATAACCAATAAGAAATTTGGTATCGGCGATAAAGGATACACAAGGTCATGGAAAACGGTAAAGACCGAACTTGATAAATGTGTCCTCGTGTGCGCTAATTGTCATCGTGAAGTAGAGGGAGGCATTACGCAGCTTCCTAGCGAAAGCTAGGTTGAAACTTTTCGGGATAACGGTGAAGCCCTTCGGGGTAATACCGTGGGAACCTCGTAATTTTTATGAGGGCGCCGTAGAGACTAGATACCGAAACGCCTAAATCGAAAGATAAGGCGAAGATATAGTCCACCCCATTTCGAAAGATATGGATTATGTGTAAGGAGAAGGTTCCAGGTTCGAGTCCTGGTCGCGGAGCCAGATAGGACAGTTAGCTAATTCGAGAACCGTATTGAACGGGTTTCGTAAGGTATAGCTTAGTGTTTTGCCCGATACTGTCGGGTTCTGAAGTAAGTAGTTCAAAATTGCTCGTTTCTCAAGCAATTCAGAACTTTCAAAAATTTCCTTCATATGTCGGGATAGGTTTATGACCGTAGATACATGGATATGGTATTGATGGTCCGCTTTTGTGTATTCGTCTAACTCGACGCTAAGCAGATACTGCTGATCTTTAAGTTGTTGCAATTTTTTGTCATGGTCGTCCTTTGTAATACTCTCGTCTAATAGGAGATCCATCAGCCGATCAACCTTGCCCTGAACTCGACTATATTCTCCTTGAATACGACGGATCTCTTTTTGATGGAACTCAACCTCGTGCTCATTGAGCTTCCGGAGCTCGTTTACGATCCTTTCCTGAACATCTCTTGGAATGCGACTGAAGGCCTCAAAGTCCTCGTAGATGGGCTTCAATAGGGTCTTCTCGGGCACATATACCCTTTGACAGTTTCCTTTGCCGTTTGTGCAGGAATAGTAAATAAAAGTTAGACCGCTTGGTTTTGTTTTTATTTCCGGGGTCATCAGACATCCACAGTTCTTGCAGGTCAAAAGCCCTCTGAACATAAACGGTTTTGTTTCCACTTCCTTTGATGGTTTATTGCTTCGGCCCTTCCTAACCTCTTGGCACTTATCAAAAAGCTCTTTATCAATAAGGTGGGGGTAGTTGTGCTGATAAGAGCCGTATTTTTTCGAACGAGCTAAACCGTAATAGAATGACTCATGTAGGATATGATCTACATGGCTTCGGACTAATCTTTTACCATCATCATTGCGTAAGCCCATTTCTGTCATTTTCTACCAGAGAGATGTTAGTGAGTAAGTGCCGGTTGAATAGAGTTCAAACAAGGCCGTGATAAGATGGCCCCGTTCCGGATCAATGACTATATCCTTTCGCAAACGCTTTTCTTCGTTGAGGTGGATGTTCTTGTAGCCGATCGGAGCTTTGCCAGTGTACTCTCCACTTCGTCGCTTCTGTTCAAATGCCCGTTTTACATTATCACTGATTGCATCCGAGTAGTATTTAGCTAAACCCAAGCTCATGCCGAATTGGAATTTCTCAACGGCAGACATCCCGGGACCAATAACTTGGCCGTCTGATACGAAGTGCAGTTCAATCTCATCTGCGACAGCTTTTTCATAGAGGAGTGAAACTCGTTTATCAAAGACATTACGAGAGAGCCGATCTACCTTATCAAAACAGATAGCAACCTTACCTTTATTGGTATTGAAGTATTCAAGCACCTTATCAAACTCATCTCGTTTGGTTTTATAAGCACTCTCGTCAAAGCTGAAAGTTTCAACGATCTCAAAACCCTTACGCTTGCAGTAATTTTTCATCCTTTCAATCTGGGCCGGTAATGAATTTCCGGCCTCTCGTTGCTCTTCGGTTGATACTCTGGCTAGGATTATCGCTTTCATATTATTTAAATAAGCTTTCAAAAGGTTTCCAGTTTTTGTCTTGGCTCATTTTGCCTTTTTGATAAGTGTATTTTTCGGACCCGTTATAATACCAAATACCATTTTCAAAGACTGCGATCCCGCCAGTATAATTTTTACCCAACTCTTTAACTTTCAAAGCTAAAGCTTTGGCCTTGTCGGCAGTTTCCGGATCTGTGGCCGTTTGGTCGCTCTTAGTATCAAAGATGCCTACACGACCGTTTTTGAAGCGTACAAGCCAATCGGGATAGAATAGCTCATCTTTCTTATCAATACTGTTGTTGTATTTAATAGCAAAGTAATCCTTGCCTTGATTGCCATTTTTAAACCACCAGTTAATCTTCTTACCCTTGCTTTCAAGGTATTCAATAAACTTTTTTTCATTCTTTTCGCCCTTATAATTTTTAAGGATAAAGCACTTATCTAAAGCACAAAGTTTTTGTGGTACCGCTTGGTAATCATCTGTAAATCCATATTTTTCCATAATTTCAAACATAGGGGTTTTTTGCTCATCCTGCTTTTTCTGGCGTTCCCTTAATATCTTTTGTGCTAATGGCTTAAAATCAATCAGAGCTTGCGTTATGGCTGGCCGTAGCTTACTACTTGGACCCTTTTGAATGTCTTTCACAAATACTCGGTAATAATAATCACCATCTTTGCTTATGGTTGATTGAAACCAAATTCGGATAGCTGATTTAAACACGCCCCAAGCACGGGCAACATTACTGTATTTAGCTTTTTCGTCTGTCTGCTCTTTTAGGAGTTGTAGACAAAGATAATTAAATGTTTTTTCTACGTCGTTAGTAGACATTTCCAGCTCAACATCAATACCTCTTTTTTTGAAGTCATACGCCAACTGCTCAAAGTCTTCAAACTTTGCATTCGCAATAATACTATTCGTCAATTTACGGCTTAAATCTAAACCTTCCTTTTCTAGTTTCTTTTCGGCTTTGCCCATTACATCATTGAGGGTGATGCCAAAATATTGGTCCATTGATTTCTTAAAGCTTTCTTGAAATTTATATGATGCCGGAATATCGCCATAATCAATGCGAGAAATATAAGCCGATTGAAGTTTGATATTCTTAATCCCGTCTTTTCGGATAGCGTGCTGGGTCGGGATTTCATTCTTTTTAACATCCGGCAGTTCAACTTGATTGCGTTTGTAGTTGGTATAGAGATACCCAATCCTTAGATTAGGATTATTTTTATAATCATCTTTTGCGTTTGGTTCCGGCATTCTAAGAATACGGCCGACAGTTTGAACATAAAATATTTCCGAGCCTATCTCTCTAAACATCACAAGCACGCAAGCTCGCGGGCAGTCCCAACCGGTCCCTGCGGTCTGTTTGAAAAGCATAAAATCGACCCCGCTATCGTTGTCGGTTATATAATCTAAGTTCTCTCTCTTACCATCAAACCACTTAGCTATTTTGGGGCTCTTAATTCCATTCTTTGCTAAGAACTCGCTAACGATTTCCTCTTTTGTTTTGTCGCCCTTAGCAATGAGATCATTATCGTCATTTGGTAATTGGATAAGCATCAATGGATTTATATCCTTACCAAGTTTTTTAAGTTCGGTCTTAAGCTGTTCTCGTCTCTCTATTCCAAGAGCCAACAGAACCTCATCTAAATCTTGGCTTTTATGCTTTTCCAGATCTTCTTCGGTCTGGACAATAATTTTTTCCTTAATCAAACCTTCTTCAACGACATCTTCTCTGGGGACCTGAACGAAGCTATTTAGGGTTGCCGCTTTTACTACATCTTTATCTTTCGGCGTAGCTGTTACATGGATGATAATTTTCGGGTCAATCTGATCAATAATATCTTGTGCTAGGACCGTGCTTTTATTTACATGGGCTTCGTCAATAACCAAAATAATCTCTCGGCCATCTTTCTTAGTCTTTTCAATTACGTCCTCGAAGTAGCTTCCGCTTTCCTTACGAGCCAGTTTATCTTTTGGTCTGCGAAGTTTTAACTTTCTTGTGCTGGCGTTGTCTTGGACCACTTTTTGCCAGTTCAAAAATAAAATATCATTCTCAAAAAGCTTGCCTCGGTTTATATCATTGACGGTTACTAAATTATTCTCAAGATTATTCTCAAAATATTCTTTGAATTTATCTCTGCTTTGCATGGCCAGATCATCGCTAAAAGTAATCCAAATAAAGGCCTTATCTATTTTCCATTGCGGTAGATGATTAAGGCCCCTTATAAAATGGGCAATGGTGAGGGTCTTACCGCTTCCGGTAGGCGATTTAAAAACTAATGGCAGTTGTCGGTCCTGCCTCTTCCAAAGACGCAAAAAGGCCTCGTTTAGATTGTCTATGGCTTTCTTTTGAAATTGTAGCGGATTGAATGAGGCCATATTAAACAAGGTTATATATCTGTTTGTATATCTCTAGTATTGGTTGCGGTATTGTCTTAACGGTTATATTTTTATCATCTTCAAACTCATTGAAGTCCAGTTCTTTTTCCCAACTAAAGATGTACACCGAGGTTGGTTTTTTGAGCTTTCTAACCCGCTCAATGAAGTCATCAAACTCGCCAAATTCTTCTTTGAAATAAACGGCCGTGTTTCGTTTGTCGCCTTCAAAAATCTGCCAGTGATCATTCTCTTCAAGCTGATCAAGGGTATTCTCGGCGATAGCCAACATTCCACCGGCATTGTGAGCCAACTCTATCTTGTCTGCATCATCTGCCCTTAAAATATTATTCTTGCCGACAAAAGCTGTTCTAAAATATTTAACAGAATTACCTAGCCCCATATTGCCATTATATCCTTTGATTACCTTCTTAATTCTTGGATAACAAATATCGGTCATTATCTTGTGTTCTTGTCCATTAACTATCTCGTCATTGTTTGTAACTAGGATAAATTGTCTGTTGCCAGTATCCTCACGATTAAGGTCCATAACCGCATGCCCCGTCGTCCCAGAACCAGCGAAGAAGTCTAAAACTATAGCATCATTACCTGCTGATGATCTGATCATTTCCTTGATTAGCTTGGTTGGCTTAGGAGTAGAAAATGGGACATCATCTTCGCTCACGCCGAATATGTCAGCCAACTCTTTTTTGCCGTAATTAAGGGATCCTAATCCCTCCAAAATAGTTTCAAAATAAAAGTCTTTTTCCTCATTCTCAAAAATTTTTAGTGCTGGAATGCCCGCACCATTTTTAGGGAAATATATTCTGTTATCGTCTAATAGATTTTTAAATTCATCTTTTTTAACAAAGAATTGTCTAGTAATTTTTCTTCCCGATGGAGTCAGGATGGTATAATAGTATTCTGATTTTTTATCTTCATTGTCGTGCCCTTCCTCAAATGAAATGATACCCTGTTTGTACGCCCCTCTAGGGTCATTGTCGGGATTAGTGTATTTGTTTAACCAGTTCGGTATTTTTCTTATTTTTTCAAAAGTAGTGCTATCTTTATCTTTGTAAGCAACTAAAATAAATTCGTGTATTCTCTTGGTCCTCTTCGTTATTTTGGCGTTTGTATTCTTGTCATATTTCGGGTCAATTTTTTTCCAGATAACAATATCGGTATTCTTTTCATTAAATACCTCATCGCATAGTAATTTCAACTGTGCCATTTCGTTATCATCTATAGATATAAATAAAACTCCCTGCGGGGCCAATAATTCTTTTGCTAGTTCTATCCTCTTACGCATGAAAGATAGCCAGTAGCTGTGTCGTAGCGGATGTTCAATCGGCACTTCTGTCCCATCAGGATATTCTTTTAAATATCTCTTGTCTTTGTATTTAAACCCATCAGATCCAGTATTGTATGGCGGATCAATATAAATCACATCAACCTTGCCCTTATGGGTGTAGTTTAGGCAGGTAAGGGCATGATAATTATCGCCCTCAATCAATAAATGAGTCGGCTTGCCGTCTTTGCTGTTTATGGCTAGTTTCGGCACTTCTTCAAGGATGGGTAACTTATTTTCAGCATCATCTTCAAACGCTTCCGGCACATCAAGCCAAACCAATCCGAACTTGTTTTGTTTCAACTCTATTGCCTCATACTTGGCAATTTTTTTGTTGAGCCGAGCTACCTCGTTATCAAGCTGGGCAATCTGATTGTCTTCCGGTGTTCGTGTTTTTGGCATATTATTTTGTGCTGGTTTTCTTTAGAAATCTCTCAAATTCAGAGCGCTCAATCCTAAACTCCTTTCCAATCTTGTATGCCCTTACTTTACCAGCCTTGATATATCGGTAAATAGTCATTACGTTTACCCTTAGCTTGTCGGCCAGTTCCTTAGCTGTGTAAAATTCTTTTTCCATAGTTTTACTTTTCAGTTGTGTTTCTAAAATATTCGACCCAAAACTTATTTATAGGGGGCTTGATTTCGGTTGGTCCTAAAAGTTTTAGATTGTTGTTATCCCATAGAAAGTAGAATGGTCGCAAATCAGTATACATAATACCCTGTGCCCCGATGCCATGGGGATAGCAAACACCTCCATACGGTTTAATCTCTTCAAATGCTTGCGTTATTACAGATTTTGAGTCCAATATAATCAGGTTGCTGTCCTTCCTAAAATCCAATCCATAGCCGATATAGGGGAATGTATATGCCTTGCCATTACTCCTATCGATTATCCAGTAATTATCGCCCCATCCTGTCATTCCCACGCTTACAATTGAGTAATGACCAGCAAAGTTTACTCCTTCTTCAAGCCCACGGCGTAGCATGGTCCTAAACTCCCTTGCAAAGAGGTTGCTATTTATATCAAGGTCGGCTGGTGTAGTAGTAAAAATGTTGCCGATCTTATATTCTTCAAATGTAAATTTCTCGGATAGCTTCTCGTTTTCCAAATACTGATCTTGGACCGAAATAGCATTAGCACACTCCTTGTCTACTATCTTTGTTTGAGAAGGTTGGGATGTAGCATCGCCAATCAACGCTAGTTCGGGTCGGGTGTTGGTAAACCCTTTTATGGAAACCGAGACAACCAAAATCAGAAGAACGAGCCCAATCTTTACCCAATTTTGTTTTATCCAGTTCATATTTAATTATATTCTATTCTTCATACTCTTCTATGTCCCATTCTGCCCTACACGAACACTCTTCAGGATTATCCCAATAAATTTTACAAGCATCACAACGTTGAGTAATAATGTATTTTTCTGCTTCTTCTATACTCTCAAACCCACCCTTACTTTCTCGAGGTTTTGGATCATCAGGCAAGTATATAGCTTTATATTTCTTTACCATAATCATAAGTATACTTTACAATGGTTTACATATCAACTGACTTGCTGTGGACAGGTTTATAGTCGGAAATGGCCTCATAAACTTGGTCATACCACTCTCTTGGTTTCAGCTTCTTCAAATCTAACGCAATCATGTTGAGATCGTCCATAATCCGATACCAAGTCCGATTATCAATTTTTCGAGATAGGACTGATCGCAATTCTCGTAAGCCATTACCATCTCGTGCAAGCAATATAAGTCCAGTAAAATAGATGGCTTGTTTGCCCTTCATCTTTTTTCGAGAAGTAATGATTTGTCGCAGAAGGTCTTTATTTGTGGGAGCGTGAGCAAAAAGCATAAGTCCATTTTTAGTTATCATCGTCTCCCAGTAGTATAACAGAACTGCACGACTTTTTTGAATTGAAAAAACATCTTTAAATGTGGGATTTTTAGCAAAGCCCAGTTTCTCAAACAGAGAGTTCATTTTTCGTTTTTGGCTCAATCGTGCTTCCATCCGAAGTATCTCTTGGGCTGATTTTTTGAATGTCTCAAATAAACTTAACTGGTAAGGTGTCTGTTCTCGATCAATGGCCCGTTTTGGACTACAGGCGAGGTCCGCTATTTTGTCATAGATTACGAGCGAGTGGGCCATCGTATAGGCGTATATGCTCTGGCCGTCGTTGATATAACGAGCTCGGGTCATATCAAAGCGTTGATTAAGATTTATCTTTCCGAGTTCCCCGAGAACATACTGGGAAGTGTAGCCGTTCTGAAGCTCTATATTTTTGGAGTAGTGGACTGATTTGACTGATGCGTTTTTCAGGTCATCTAATGAGACGATAACGCCCATCTCAAGAAGTCGGTTTTGTAGAGCTTGCGCCACCCTGTCAAATTGATCTTCAGTAAGTTCGTCTAAATTGTTTTCATAAATCAATTTTGGAGCAGAAAATTCAATTCTGGTTGTGGAGTTCCAACCCGGCCCTGACATTTTTCGATTGTAGCCGGTAAGTCGAGGAAAATATCGACCACTATCAGTATTTTTCTTTGACGGGTTCTTTACAAACTTATCATAGACCGGAGTTCGAGATTGCAAAGACCACGGATCGCTTCCGGTAGTCGCTTTGGTCTGCTCCTTAGGTAATAGAAGAATGATGGTATCAATCATGTTGAATTGGTTTTTGAATTTCAGCCCACAGCCTTGGATTTCGTTTTGCAATTTTGAACAGCAAGTCATATAGGCCAACAATGTTTCTTTTGGCTTCTGGGTCGTCAAAAATCTGGGCCATTTGTTCGCTGGTTATCTCTGTCTTCTTTTTGTTTTTTTCTTCGTTTAAAAACATAAAACCCGATGGTTATATCATCAGGTTATGCTTTCTTTAAACTGGCGTATAAGAGTTTTCTGTATCCCAGAAAATATCTGTACTACACTTCTTTTCTCTTTTTAATTTCTAATGAGACAATCTTGCCTATGTGCCCATAATCTAGGGTTTCTTTAAATTTATCTGTAACCATTCTCATTATTTGTTTTCTTGGCAGGCCCTTATTTTGATATATAAATTCATTCCTCCTTTGGATATTATCTTTTTTTGATCTAACCTTACCAATTCTTATATCTTTAACTCTATATTTATCTTGATAAGATAGGATAATTTTTTTCACGGCCTTATTCTTTATAAAATCAACCAGATCTCGCTGGCTAGCATAGGGGCTTATCCGTATAGCTACCGGATAAGCCATATCATCACTCTGCTGGAATAGCTCTCCAAAAGGATCTTCTTTTTCATTAACAACATCGCTTATTCTAAATAAACCGCAAGAATTAGCATCAGCTAACGGTTGAAGTATGTCATAGAGAACATATAGCTCCACCACATCAAGATAATCAAAATAATGTAGCTTAAATTTCTTACAAACTTTCTCAACAATATCTGTGTGGAGTTCCGGTAATTTATTAAAGCCTTTTGGGGGTATGTAAAAAGAATTATCGTCATCTGGCCCAAATCCCTTTGCCGGTATGCCATATTTAGCCCTAGTATCTTTTATGAAATTGACGAAATAGTCAGTTTTAGTGATTTCAATGAAATAGTTCCACATCTTCTGAAAACCCTTACTTTTCAGGTATGGTTCGATGTTCTCTTTATAGTACTCTTCGGGATCAAACTCATCCTTAATGTTTTTCTTATCCATGTGCTTTACTTTAGTTTACTCCAAAGTAAAATGCAAACCGAGCCTATGAATAAAAACAAGCGCTGGAAAACTTGTTTTTCTGGTTTCTATTTGAGGGGTTGAGATGTGTTTATATCTTCTGAACTTTTAACACTTAGCCTACAACCGGTATTTTCTTCTCCCGTCGCTGGATCCCAGCATTTATAAGCGATAGACACCTCGTCAATAAACCCAGTATGGTCGTTTGTGTTTAAGGCTATGGTAAAGGAGACTTCGGGGGAGACATTGAGCAATGAAGCCCAATCAGCAGTTAGGATGGAGTGGTCTTGTATGCTACGCCAATACTGAATTTTATCTAAAGAGTAGATATACTCCGAATAGCTTTGCCCATCGTTTACTGAAAAAGCACTCTTGGAAAGAAGGTGTCCACCAAAAGCATTAGGATTTATGTAAACATCTTCCCAGCTTTGAAGCGCTCCAACCGTTTCAGTGCCTGCCCTAATAAACAAGTAGCCACAAGCGACTTTAGATGTTGCCGTTTCGCTTTTTGCAATAACCACTTGGGAATTTACAAATTCCTTATTTGATGCAGACATATTTTTCTTTTGTCCTATCAAGCTCACAACCCGATCATTGTTCTGACTAATAGTAGTATAGGAAAGACGATCAGGTGGGCACGAAACTATTGATCTCGTTGCTTGAAGATCTTTATTGCCACGAGTAAGCCACGTAGAAAGAAAAACTGCGGATAATACAAAAATCAGTGATGCAATAAAGTAACCGAGAGCTTTAAGAAAATTATTCATGTTAATTGTTATCTTTGGTAATAATACTGCTTTTTATTTGATAAATTGAATGCATTAATACTACTACTCCAATTGCTATAAAAGGTATGACTATCGTCCACTTATGTATTGCTATAGGCTGGTGCTTCCAATCATTGCTCATTCCAAAAAATCCGCCCACTACTGGTCCCAATGCAGCTCCTAGAACTTGCGGCGTCCCTCTAAAGAAGGTAATGGCTATGATAGTCAGCGCACAAGTAATAGCTAATGCACTATATAAATGCCATTCTTGCCCGGATTGATATTTACGAGCCGACATAAAGTGATACTACAAGAAACACTTATTTAATTCAATACGTTTCAAAAAGCAAAAACCCGTTTCAATAATCCGAAATCTGTAATAACTTTAGCCCATTCGGGAGTTCTGAACTTGTCTAACGGTTGGAGCATTTTTCAGAGAATGGCTTAAATAGCCACTTTTTGGTATTGCAAATTCTATAATATCATGGTACAATATAGATAGGGGGAGTTACCTATGCGTAATGTGCTGATCGTCCTTCTCGTGATTGCTATGATCTCGATTTCTGTGGGATGCGACCACAAGATTGAGGCCGTGCAAATCAACAACGTGGTCAGGGTCTTCTGGCATGAGGGTACGCGATACTCTGTACAGGTTCGCGAGCCCGGTTCTACTGAGATCAAGACCTACGTTCTTCACGGTTACATGTGTACCGGTGAGCCACAAATCTTCGCCGACGTTGCGGCCGAGAACCGTATGTGGGTCAAGTACGTCATGGATCGGAATTGGGACCTCGACTGTCTGCAATCTCTCGAAATCCATGTTTGGTCCGAAGCCGACATTGAGGGCGGTGGCTGGGATCACGGGAAATTCGGACGTGGGCAGACATCTGTAATTAAGTAGACCGATCTGCCCTCGCGTCGTCACACAAGAAGTCGTCCACTGGATGCACTTCCCAGTGTGACGACTTTTTGTTTTATATATGCTCATACTTAATCAAATCTTTCTGAATACTAATCCAATCCAGCGTTCTGGTTCGGCTTTGCTCACCACAGGTGAATGCATCCTATAGTCGGAGCTAACAGTGCACATGAAATTTTCTGATTTCAGTACTTCCTCACTCTCGCTCGGTCGCTGCAATAAAGACGTTGACAAATACCACGAGAGTGGTATTTTAGGTTAGGTTCTTTAATAAAAAAGAAGCGAACCAATGGAACGGAAGTCACCTTACGTCGTAATGGTAGAAGAAATCAAGAGATATTGCGAGATTCAAACTGTTGCCGAAACATTACGAAGTAGCCACCCCGAATATAGGATTCTTGAAAGTCAGGCCAATTTTGGTATAGCTACAATTTGCGATGTACTGGAAATGATGATTATACCGAAGGATAAGATTCACGAAATCATAATCGAGCTTGAGGCTCTTCGACGCCATCATGCAATTATACGTAATGTAATCGACAAACTTCAGGCGTATGAGTCTGAAACTACACTGGCAGAAATTTTGAGTGAAATCGACGGAATTAATAAAGAGAAGGCGAAGCTCGATATCAGGTTAGGAACGCTTCAAAAACAATTGCAGGAATTGTGTAAGCATCCAAAAGAACATATTTCTCATAGCGGAAGCTCCGATAGATGCGGGATGTGTGATAAGATATTAAAGAGCTAGACACCGAGGATGGGAAACCCTATTTAATCGAATGGGGTTTTTAATTACGCAGAATTGGTTTTGGCGTTGTTATGTTTGATTTGATTTTGGTTATGTTCTAAAATTGTTTTATGAATAGTTCCGAAGAAATAAAGAAAATTGTTAAAGAGGGATATAAAAGAATAGCGACGAGCGGTCTGAGTTGCGGTTGTAGTTGTTCCTGTTCAAGTGCGAAGGCTATTTCCAAAAGCATTGGATATACAGACGAAGAACTTGCCATTGTTGGAGAAGCTAATCTCGGCTTAGGATGCGGGAATCCTTTGGCTTTCGGAAAACTCAAAGAAGGGGATATCGTTCTAGATCTCGGATCTGGAGTGGGAATAGATTCCATTTTGGCCGCAAAAAAAGTTGGCAATAGTGGAAAGGTTATCGGAGTGGATATGACAGAGGAAATGGTGGTTAAAGCCAAAGAGAATGCGGCGAAGCAAGGGATAACCAATGTTGAATTTTTAGTGGGTGATATTGAGAATCTCCCACTGAAAGATAATTCTGTCGACACCATTATTACCAACTGTGTCATAAACTTAACTCCCGATAAGGTAAAAACTTTTAGCGAGGCGCATAGAGTTTTAAAGCCTGGCGGTAAAATTTACTTATCGGACATTGTTTTACTAGAATCTCTTACCGATGAACAAAAAAATAATAAGGATTTAATTACAGGATGTGTGGCGGGTGCTTTGATGAGAGACGACTATCTAAATAAAATAAAATCGGTTGGCTTTAAAGTTCGTATCCTGTACGAAAATACTGAGATTAGTAAACGACAATATAGTGGGATACCTTTAGAAAGCTTAATGGTTGAAGTCACGAAATGAGACTAATAAGAAATAGATTCTGCCATCAATAACCGGTTCTGACATCAATGCGTCAGGGGAGTATCTAAAAAAGCCAGATAAAACTGGCTTTTTGGTTGGACCCGCTGTGGACGTTAGAACTGATTTTTGACAATATTGGCATGATCGTATATTCTACTTGCAGTCCTTTGAGGAAGGAGAATGCATGCCTAAACCGATTTTCATAATCGACATTACCAAGGAACCATATGTTCCAGTCCCGAATCATCAATATGAAGTACCTCAAGATTCAACTGGATGTGCAATTTGCGGTATGCATGAAGAGTGGCATAGAAAACCACCCAAAAAACAATTACATCAAGAATCAACCGAACCCACTTCGACATCTACCGACTAACGTCGGCTTTTTCTTATTCGAACAATAGTGAGCCACCCCGCAGGGTAAATCATACACAATACATTCTCAAGTCTGGAATATACATATACTCCCATTTCTTCCGTATTATAGTTCTCCTTCGACAGGCTCAGGACGAGTAACGTTGTCCACAATGCGGAGCACCTAAAAACATCGCATTCAATGCGGTGTTTTTGCTTATACCCATCTCAGGCTCGAACTTTTTATGTAAAAGTGATTTAATTTAGACATGGATAACAATGATACTAATAAAAATCCTTACGGACTTTTGCCACCGAAAGTGCCTCTAATTTTTGCGGATGGGACTGATGTCTATAATAAGCTGAAAGAAGCTTATATTACGCATCCAATCGGTTACTTTATTTTGGCACCCTCTGGAGCTGGGAAAACTCATTTTATAAATAAACAAACAGAACAACACTGGATCGATGGAGATCATCTTTGGTTGTCGGCAAAAGCCCACCCAGATAGCCAATGGTGGCTTGAGCCATATAATATCATCGATGAAATTGATCAACGAAGCGATATAATAACTGTGGAAGCAAAAAAACTGGGATTTTGGATAATGGGGGCTTCAAATAATTGGCTCAAACCAGATGCCATAGTTTTACCGAACTGGAAAACCCATAAAAAATATATTAAATATCGGGAGACCCATAATTACGATGGCGGCGCTAAGAGCGATAGGCTCCAACAAGTCCTCGATCACAGGAAGCAGATTTCAAGATGGAAAAAACAAGGAGTTCCAAATTTTAAATCAATAGAAGAAGCTACGGAATATTTGTCAAACATAATTAAATAAATGGAACCAAAAATAGAAATACCAAAAAGAATTGAGAAAAAAGACATTGAAGCATTACCAATAGATATTGGCGGAACAGAGATTATCCTCGAAAGGCACGGGATATACGAGAGAAATCGAGAGAGCTTTAATGTCGGCAGTCTTACAGAAGAAGGAGCGGCAGAAGTTACTAAGTTAGGTGAAGATTTTTTTAGAAACTTTTTTAAGAACATCCCAGAATCAGAACGTAAAGAAGTTGATGTTCTGATAATTGGTAGCGATACCCAATATTTGCAAGGCGGAAGGCGTTCCATGGAAACTGCGGATCTGGTAATGCAATGCCTAAAGAAGACTTTAGTAGACCTTGGATTAAGTGAAGATCAGGTCTTAAATACCTCTAAGCGTTTTTCTGGAGAAGGCGGTGTTAGACCAGAGCCACTGCTGAGAGAGCCTCAGATATTCGAAAATTCTTGGAATTTCGTCCAGTTTCTGAAAGAAAAATATGGCAACATGGGAAAAGAATTTTGGATTGCATTTGAAGAAGATATCGAAAAAGAAAAAAGAATTGAGATGGGAGCTGAAGGACCTGACGAGATTGCAGATCGGCTAAAACAAGTGGTTTCGATCTTATCAAGATATGCCAGAATGTATCATAAAAATAACCCCGGTAGGCGCTTGGTTATATGGGCTGCAACTCATTACGATACGATAAGCCCTTTTGTTAAGAGAGGCATATTTGGAGTTGGTAAAGAGGTGCCACTGGGCGTAGATTATGGAGCGGGCATTTCTATTGGTATTGATTCTGCTGGGAATTTAACAACTAGAATCGATGGACAAGAACATACCATTCAATCACCCAAACAAAAAGAAATATAATTGGAAAAGCTAATTAATGTAAAGCTCTTAAATCCGGAACATACACAAACTCCCCTTTCTTCGTAATTACAGTTCTCCTTCGACAGGCTCAGGACGAGTAACGTTATTCACAATGCGGAGCACCTGAAAAAAGCCAGATAAAACTGGCTTTTTGGTTGGACCTAATGTGGACGTTAGAACTCTTTAGTGATTAAATTAAATTGTATGTTACCTAAAAGAATAAAAAATATTGAAGATCTCGGATATGACGAATTTTTCGATTCCAACCGTAGAAAACTAGGATTTGATAAATTCTCAATTGCACGCGTAACGTCTGAGCATAGAGGAGCCTACACCGTGATAAATACAAACGGTGAGTTTCTGGCTAAAATTACTGGCAAGCAAATGATCAAGGCCTCTTCGAGAGAAGACTATCCCGCCGTAGGTGATTGGGTAGTAGTCACTGAGCTAGAAGCTGGCCAAGCCGTCATCCACGCAACTCTACCACGCAAGACGATTATTAAAAGAAGGTCTGGCGACAAAAATAGGAGTGGCGAGAAAACGGAAACACAAATTATCGCCACCAACATCGACGTCGCGCTGGTTACTGAATCATTGGGTAGAGATTTTAATCTCAACCGTTTCGAGAGGTATCTAACTCTTGCGACAGACGGAGGCGTCAAGCCAGCTATTATATTGAATAAGATAGACCTGGCTTCGAGTGAAGAGTTGAAATCAAAATTTATTGAAATAGGAAGTAGATTTCCTGGAATTGATGTCATACCAACAAGCACAGTCAGTGGCGATGGGTTGAGTAAACTGAGGGCCTATTTATCACCCGGTAAAACCTATTGCTTTCTAGGATCGTCGGGAATTGGCAAATCCTCTCTTATAAACAAACTTCTGGGTGAGAGCATGATAAGGACTAACGATATAAGCTCCTATTCGGGTCGCGGGAAACATACCACAACTGGACGAGAAATGTATTTCTTGGCTAATGGTGGCATCGTTATCGATAATCCGGGGATGCGTGAAGTTGGGATGACGGATTCGACCGAAGGTCTCAGTGACTTATTTGATAATATAGAAACTCTCAGCCGCATGTGTAAATTTGTTGATTGCAAACACATACAAGAGCCCGGCTGTCGTGTCATTGAGTCGCTAAAGTCTGGCAATCTAAACAGAGACAGGTATGCTAATTATATTAGGCTAAGGAAAGAGGTTGAATTTATGGAAATGAGTGGGCTTGAAAAAAGAGGTAAAGAGCGTCAATTCGGAAAGTTTATCCAAAATGCAAAGAAAGAATTAAACAGGCAAGGCCATAAGGACTACTAATTACACTTCGATATTTTATACATACCCATATTTCACCAAATCTTTCTGGATAATCCCCCAATCCAGCGTTACGAATGCGTCCTGCAGTCGGAGCTAACAGCGCTGTCATACAAACGCCACATAAAACTGGCTTTTTGGTTAGACCCAATGTGGACGTCAGAACTATTTTCTGGTTAAATTTAGGATATGCATAATAAGTATAGTGTTGTTGTGGAATTTACGGCAGACAGTAAAGTGATTCCGAAAGATTTACTCCTACTTGCCGATCCTTCGCAAGACTCCATTCAGTCTTATATCGATAAGGCTAATTTTTATATTGCAAAATCTGAAGATAAAATTATTGGCATTGTAGTATATATAGTTAACAGCTCGGAGGTAGAGATTGTTAATATAGCCGTATACCCCGAGTATCAGACTATGGGTGTGGGTAAGAAATTAATAGATAGCGTCATCGACCATACAAAGAAAAATGATTTAAAATTCCTCGAAGTTAAAACCGGTAATTCAAGTATCGGGCAGATAGCATTTTATCAAAAAGCTGGCTTTAGAATAACTGGGGTAGAACGCGATTACTTCCTCAAAAATTATATTGACCCAATTTACGAGAATGGCATACGTTGTTTGGATCGAATAGTATTTACTATGGAGTTGCAAAGCTAACAGGTTCTGACATTAGTGCGTCAGGTGAGCTAACAGCGTACATGAAATCTTCTGATTTCATGTACTTCCTCACTCTCGCTCGGTCGCTGCAATAAAGACGTTGACAAATACCACAAGAGTGGTATTTTGGTTTTAGTTCTCTCTTGAGAAGGGGTGAATGATGAATAATCGGGTTATGGATGATCACTTGGAAGAGCGCCTCATTCGTGAAGATGACGAAAGATTCGAGAAAATTATGGCGGAAAGGCTAAATCCAAAACTTCAAAGTATTGCATTGGTCGTTGCATGGTCCTTCGCTTATGCTGATCCAATTCCACTTGACGAGAAACATCCCGCCTGGCCAAAGTTCTTTAAATTAAGCGAGTGGCTCAGGAAAGTAATTATTAAGCAACTTCGCTTGCCTGAGGACACGAGTTGGGAAACGGTATACAGAATCTCAGGTTTTTTGGTAGAAGAAGAATATCCAAACGAAGAAGAGTATCGAAAGGCTCATGCTTTCGGAAATTCAACGATTATCAAGACTCCCGGAACGCTTAGAATACTTGACGAGCTTGAAGATTTAAAATTTATTCACATTACCCATAGATTATAATCACCGATGACCAAAAATGGTCATTTTTTAATCCAAACAGGTTCTGACATTAGTGCGTCAGGTGAGCTAACAGTGCTGTTATAACAATAGGCCACATGCCAACATTTGACTCGGTTTTTTGGATTGATATAATTTATTCATGGCTAAGATTAAGAAAGACAAAATTACTCTAGACAGACTGGCAAATATGGTCGCGGGCGGGTTCGAAAATACCTCTACGAAGCAGGATATTTCTGGTGTTAATACAAAAATATCTAACCTAGAAAAAAAAGTTGATAAGATAGATTACAGAGTCGACGAAGTATATGATATTCTAAAACGGTTTGAGGAGAACGATATCCTCAATCTCCAAAAACGCGTTCAAATTCTCGAAAAAGCAGTAAGGTCTTTGGCTAGCCAATCACAAAAATAGCAAAATAATCTTTCATTAAAAGTCAGATAAAACTGGTTTTTTGGTTAGACCTAGTGTAGACGTTAGGACTGGTTTGACATAAACATCAAATTTTCTATACTTAAAATATGAAAAAGAATATTACGATTGATACTCTAGCCAGGATGACTCAGGAACAATTCTCTAAAATTGATGAGCGCTTTGATAGTGTCGACTCAACCTTAACCGAACTTAAAGAGGGTCAGCGAAAACTCGAGGCTGGGCAACAACGCATTATTGAGGTTCTTCTTGAGATCCCCTCGAAAAAAGCTATAGAACGTCTGGAAAGTAAAGTGCAAACATATGACGTTCGCCTTACCTCTGTAGAGAAAAGGGTCAATAGTAAATAAGAGCCCACCGTCTAAATAACTAAACATTGACAAATAACCATGAGAGTGGTATTTTAGGTTAGGTTCTTTTTAAGGAGACTTTCCATGAACTGGTTCAGACCAAGGAATAATCAGGAAATTACGACAAAGCCAGTACGCGTGCCTGACCGCACGACGCTCGAGGAAGCGGCGTTCGATTTCCCACCTGATATTCCAAGAGTCGGCCAACTGATAAGGGCCGCATTCTTTGGGAACGAAAGAGGAGATATCACCACACTAGAAACAACGGTGATTAACCGCGAAAGCAACACGTCGTCGGTTACTATCAATGTTCTTAGTCTAGTAAACGGAAATCGAATTGGAGAGCAAATGTTCATGCGTTTTACATGGGATCGCAGCTGTAAACAATGGTTTTACTATGATAAATACTATGGGAAATATAGACTAGCGTTTATCCAACTGCTCTAATGTATTCGCTCGTATTGAGCTCGCTGACCGAGAACGGTCCTTTCTTAATCCAAACAGGTTCTGACTTCGTTCACCCAGCGGAACAACGATAAAACACTATGTAAAACGTGGTGTTTTTATTTTACCCCAGTGTGGACTGGCGAACCTAAATGTGGTAATTGTAAAACAAGTCTAGTGCCTTGAGGAGTTGATTGTGACATACGCCGAGAAAGAATTGCTGCCGTTAGGATTTAGAAAAGTAGAAGAGACGGAGAATAAAGTTATTCTTTTTCTTGGTCATTTAAAACTTCAGTTTGATTGTGTTTGTTCGGCCTACCCAAACATTAAAGCATTGGGTTGCCCCCTCCATCATTCTGGCCCTGGTTCATCTTGGCCAGTTGATGGAGCAAAAAAAGTAGTAACGCTAAGTTAGCAAGCAGAAACACAATCTCGCAAGTCTCATGGGTGTGGATTTTGTGGAGCGAAATTTTCAACTGTAAATGACCTTTATGTTCACTAGCAAAAAGCACACAACCCAGACTGGATCATGTTCTCAGAGTTTGGACCGAAGTAGCCGACTAACGTCAGCTTTTTTAATCCAAACAGGTTCTGGCATCAATGCGTCAGCGGAGCCAAGATTGACACAATACCACTTAAGTGGTATTGTGTTTTTATAGTTCTAAAAAGACAAGAAAGGGACATCTATGACACGAGAAGAAAAGGTCGCAAAGTTGCTTTGGAATAGTGGGGGTAATGGTTTCGGAATTT
>Ga0208375_1001428_pt1 | contig 26821 bp, 45 predicted proteins | sample RifOxyD1_FD_184038 | JGI IMG/M metagenome (GOLD analysis project Ga0208375, IMG submission 184038) | Soil microbial communities from Rifle, Colorado - Rifle Oxygen_injection D1 (SPAdes) | ecosystem: Environmental > Terrestrial > Deep subsurface > Rock core/Sediment | place: Rifle, Colorado...
CAATTATTGAAAGGAAAACATGAACAGCAAGAAGAGAAAAAAGCCTAAATCCTATTATTAGGTTATGGTTAAAGTACTCCTCTTTTTTTAATCTTTGAGTATTTGCAAATTGTGCTATTTTCTTTAGCTCTTTATCAAGACCTTTCATTCGGCTTATAATAATATAATCTGATTAAAAACTTTTGTTTTTTTGAAAATAACGCAGGAGGGAGGATTTGAACCTCCATGTCTAAAAGACGCTGGTTTTCGAGATTCACCATCATTTAGATTCCAGTGCTCTACCAGGTTGAGCGACTCCTGCAACTAAATTACTCAGTTTTTGTTATTTTAAAGGATGATTAAATCCAATATTTATAAGATATTTGTATCTTTCTTCTTTTTTAGCTATCACTAAAAGATAATTCTTACTGTGGTTTTTGCGTTTTCTTTCATAAGCATAAAATTTTGTATTGATGTCAAAATCCTTTAGTAATTTTTGAGTTCCTTTTAATCCTTTTTTATTAACACTTTGTCCCACTACAGCTTTCTTACTAACATGTGCTTCAGAATCAAAAAATGCTTTAAGCCATTCTGCCTTTCTATTTTAATTTTCCCTCAACTATTTCCATTGTTTCTTCTGGAAGATATTCCTCGCCACATTTTAGACAATATTCCACATCCAAAATACCGCAGTTTACTCCTTCAACTATCACTTCGTCCTTTTTCCACTTAACTTTTCCGCCACAAGGGCAAGGATATTCTATTTTTTCCATTCTTAATCCATAACAGTTATAGGGTATATTTTTCTTATATTTTTTATTCTAAATTCCCTGTATATTACTCTAAACCACCTAAAGTCTGCGATTATTGAGTTGTCTTACCTTATTCTTTTAGCACCTTTTTGCACTGCTTATTTAATATTGTCTTTTTTTATTCCTCTTAATATTATTCTGCCCAATATAGAGTACTCTCTTTTTTCAGAGTCTTTATGTTTTTTAAAATTTTTGAATTTTATATTTATTTTTATTTCAGACATATTTAGAATAGTGTATACAAGTATATATATCTATTATTATCTTTAAGCTTCTACATCCTCTATAACTACTTTTACCCATATCACACTCAAATTTCAGAATAATTGGAACGGACTCGGAGGGATTTGAACCCCCGACCACTTGGTTAAGAGCCAAGTGCTCTGGCCAGGCTGAGCTACGAGTCCATAAATAGAGACTGCAATTCAACAATATTTAAATATATTTGTTATTAAAAAAACACCATGATAATAAGCCTAGACCTGGATGGAGTACTGGCAAGACTTGTTTCTGAATTTGCCCAATTTATGAATTTGAAGTATAATCTTAACTTAGATCCTAAAAAATGGAGAAGTATTGAGGAAGCTCTAAATCTAAAAAGAAGAGAAGCTGATAAAAGAGTATTTGAATTTTATCAGGAAAATGGTGTAAAGAAGATAAAACCTGTAGATGGTTCTATAGAAGCTGTTAAAGAATTAATAAAAATGGGAAATAGAGTAATTGTTCTAACATCTAGATCAAAATTAGTAGAAAATGAAACAAGAGAATGGCTACAGATATATTTTCCGGATATTAAAGAAATTTTAATTACAGATTACGAAAAAAACGGCAGGAAATTTGATTACTGCAAAGAGTTAAGAGTTGATTTTCATGTTGATGATTATTCAAAACATGCCATAGGAATAGCAGAACAAGGGATTGAAGTTATTATGTTAAACCAGCCATGGAATCTGCATGAAGAAATAAACCATCCAAAAATTCAAAGGGCAAAAGACTGGAATGAAATAGTTCAAATATTAAAAGCAAGAGCCAGTTGATTTACATACAGTGTTTTCTAAAGCATCTCTTGGCAGATAAGAATTTCTTGTAAAGTATTCATTGGTCTTTTTGTCAAAAAACACAAAAGAAGGTGTACTAACAACTCCAAATTTAGAAGCTTCATCAGAACAAAACTCTATGTTGTATTTTTCAACTGAAAAAATATTTCCTTTTTCCCTTATCAAGCTGTTTATTGCTATTTCCTCACCCATACAATGAAGGCAATTAGAGGAATAAAAATATTTTATCTGAAAATTGGCATCTTGGTTTCCTAAAATTGTGCTTGGACATGAATCACTATCATCTGCTGGCTGCAATGGAGAAAAATATTTTATTAAAGGGACTAAAAGGAGGAAAATAGCTATAGCAATTATCCATATCAGTAAAGCTTTTAGGCTTTTTTTCTGTATCTTGTATTTTTCAGCCATAATAATCTAATTTTTTAGGTCATTAAATTTGATTTTCCAATGAGAGCCATCGCAGAATGGCTTGTTTTTAGATGCTCCGCACCTGCACAATGAAAAATGCTCTTCTGCTTCCGGTTTTGAGCCTATATTATCAGCTAATTTAATACTGCCCTGGATGTAATAAGGACCGTTTTTAGAAACTATAATTTTTGGCTCTCTTTCTAAATTCTGATATCTTTCTCCTTTTAAAGTGTAACTTAAAGCTCCTGATGGGCATTTTTTTATCTGTTTTATTATTTTTTCTCCATCTGCGCCATCCGGGTCGATCCAAGGCTCTTTTCCGAATGTCCAAACAGAGGGCAACCCATTAGAGCAGTATGCAGCATGAGAGCACACTCCCCTGTTATCATTTATTGTAACTTCTTTGCCTTCATAATCATCAACTTTATCAGGAACTCTTTTTGGAGATTTTTTTTGGTCAAATCCTATCTTTCCATGAGTTCCGTCGCAAAAAGGCTTTGCTTCAGAGCCTCCGCACCTGCACAAAATCATTATTTCCCTAGAATCCAATTTTTCCCTTTTAGAATTTTCAATATCATCAAGATTTTTTATAACATAATGTCCGTTTGTTGAAACATCGATAACAGGTTTTTCCTTAGCCATTGAATTTCAAAAGTTATATCACTTAATAAAATATTCGTTTTTGATGCTTTGGATATATTTAAATATTCTTTAATAATCTTAAAACTATGGTTGAAGCTCATGTGCATGGAAGCTACTGGAAAAGTTATTTATTGATTATTTTAGGATTAGTTATTCTTGTTGTTAATGCTCTAGTTCAGTTTAATTACTTGAATTATAATCTTTATCTTTCAAGCAGAAATCTTTACATGATTGGAGCAGTCTTGTTAGTCTTGGGTTCATTACTAAGATTTATTGAAAGAGGCAGGGTAAGAAGTTTCCAGAGAAGAATTTAAATATAAAAATAAGAGGTAAGAAATATGAAAAAAAGAGGATGGCATAATCCTAGCAAAGCTTTAGAAACAGCTAAAGAAGGTTATTGCAATTTGTGCCATAAAGAAGTAAAGTCTTTAGAAGCACATAAAAAGACAAAGCATATGAGGAGTAAATGAAAGTAAAATATTTTCTTTTTATTTTTCTTTTATTAATCTTGTTAATTCCATTAGTTTCTGGTCATGAAGAAGAAATATTTGAAGAGGAGGTTAATCATGAAGAAAATAAAGTCCATGAAGCCAAAGAACTTTCCGTAAGGCTGATTATAATTGCCTCAATAATTATACTGACTTTAGTATTTATAGCTATTTTTGTAAGAAAGCCGACAGAAAATTTAAAAAAGATTTTATTCTTTGGCATAATAATAGTTACATTAGCTGTTACATTTTATGTTGCTTATTCAACTATAACTCTTAATTTAGTATCTGAAACTAGGGGGCCTGTTCACTGGCATGCGGATTTTGAGATATGGAATTGCGGCAAGAAAATTGATGTTGTAAACCCTATGGGGCTGTCAAACAGAGTTGGAAGCAATGTATTTCACGAGCATGGAGACAACAGAATCCATGTAGAAGGAGTAGTAATCAACAAGCAAAATGTAGATCTGCATAATTTCATAAATGTTATTGGAGGTTCAATAAAAAAGGATTACTTAGGACTGCAAACAGTTGAAGGGTCGTTTGAAGTCAAAGATGGAGACTTATGCAATGGAAAAGAAGGGAAATTGCAGGCATTTGTTTACAAAACAGAAGGAAACAAATATGAGCAGATTAAAGTAGAAGACTTCCCTGATTATGTATTAAGCCCTTATGCTTATGTTCCTCCGGGAGACTGCATTATAATAGAGTTTGATGAGGAAAAAGAAAGAACTGACAAAATATGTGAGACTTACAAAGCAGCAATACAAAAAGGTGATATAATTGGCAGTTGAGGCATATTTACCAACTATATTGACTGTTGTTACAACAGCTGCAATAGATTCAATTAATCCGTGTGCTATCGGTGTTTTGATTTTAATGGTTTCTGTTATTTTGGGAAGCGGAAAATCAATAAAACATATGCTTCTTTTAGGAGGATTATATGTTTTCAGCGTATTTGTTGTGTATTTACTGGCAGGATTTGGGTTATTGTTCTTCCTTGCAAGCCTGCCTCTGGCTTTAACTGAGTATTTATCAATTTCAGTTGGGATTATTATAATACTTGCAGGCTTGCTTGAGATAAAGGATTTTTTCTGGTATGGAAGGGGATTTTCTTTGGCAATTCCAGTTTACTTTTCAAAAAAACTGCATGGGCTTGCCTCTAAAACAACTATTCCAGGAGTAATTTTACTTGGGGCTTTTGTTTCTGCTGTTGAACTGCCTTGTACTGGAGCTCCTTATCTGGCAATAATAACTCTGCTGTCACAATACTTTGATTTCACTGCTTTAATGCTATTGATATTGTATAACATAATATTTGTCCTCCCATTAATTGTAATCTTATTTTTAGTTGCAAGCGGAAAGAAACTGCAGGAAATAAAAAAATGGAAGCAGGATACAAGGGGCGTTATGAGATTATTAATTGGATTGCTGCTTATAGCTATGGGCTGGTTATTGATGTTAATTGCAAATGGAACTATAAACTTTGGTTAAGGAGGTAAAATGCATTTGGTTAAAAGAGGGGGAAAATTAGAAAAGTTTGATGAAAGGAAGATATATGCTTCATGCTATGCCGCATGCTTAAGCTGTCGTGTAAAAAAGAAAGAGGCAGAATCTATATGCAGCAAGGTTGCTAAAGAAGTTAAAACTTGGATTAAAACAAAGAAAGTTGTAACCTCAAACCAAATATTTAAAAAGACAGCGGCAGTAATAAGAAAACATCATAAAGATGCAGCTTTTATGTACTCAACACACAGAGACATAAGCTAGAGGTGTAAAATGGCAAAGGCAAAACCAAAAAAGACAGGAAAAAAGAAAAAACCTGCTATTGTTAAGAGCAAGAATGTTTGTGAGTATTGTTAAACATTAATTATATACTATTACAGGCAGAGATAAATGGAAGAACTCAAATGCAATAACTGCGGAAAGAGCTTTAAGACTAAAGAGTCTCTTAACCAGCATATAGCTTCTAAACATTCTGTCCATAAAAAAACCACATCCAATAAAGGTGTTGGTAAAAAACTCATTGCTTATGGGATACTATTATTAATTTTAGTTGGTATTGGCAGCTTGATTTATTCTTCTGTAGTTGGAAGCCATAAATACGACGACTTTGCAAAATGTTTGACAGACAAGGATGCTAAATTTTATGGTGCATTCTGGTGCCCTCGCTGCGCTGATCAGAAAAAATTATTCAGCAAATCAATAGAATTTGTAACTTATGTTGAATGTTCTACACCAGATAGGTCTGCACAATTACAAGTATGTGTAGATGCAGGAATAACAAGCTATCCAACATGGATATTTGAAGATGAATCAAGATTGTCTGGAGTAATACCTTTAAAACAATTAGCAGAAAAAACTGGATGCAATTTAGAATAAAAAAAAGAAATTAAGTAGTTATAGTAAAGCTTCCTGAAGCATAATTCTGACCATCATTAGTCACCTTAATATTAAACTTTATGGCTGATCCTTTTAATGCTCCATCTTCTGCCTTTATGCCAAATCCTATTTTCTTTTCACTGCCTTCGCTGATTGTATAAAACTCTCCGCCTGGCAAGTAAGCAGAAATCTTTTCTAGATCTATCTGCTCAACAATTTCAACCTTAAACCTGTCTGATGATGCTGTTCCATCATTTCCAAGAGTAAACTGTAAGTTCTTATTTTCAGGAACGCCTAAAGTATTGTCTTTTGGCGCTATAAACTTATTAACGCCAGGAATAGGCTGCTTAACAATGACATTATTTGTTACCTTGTTTGTTTCTGCTGTTTTGTCTACTGTCTTTTCTGCAACTTCTGAATTTTGACTGCATCCAGAGATTACCAAAAGGACTATTGATAAAATTGCTAATGCTATAATTGTTGTTTTTTTCATAACTAACACCGAAAATATAGTTTATAGTATACTATTTAAAGGTTTTGGGCAAGGTTTATATACAAAAAATAAAGAAAACTACAATGGAAGGAGACATCATCAAAGATAATAATGAAATAGGATTGAATAAGCCTGAAGAGCCTATTTTAAGCAAAAAGGAAAGAAAAAAACTAGAAAAGCAGCAAAGAAAAGAGGCTTTTATAGCTGGAAGGGATAAAACAAAAAAAGGCAGGAAAATCAAGAACATTGCCCTTCTGGCGGTTATTCTGCTGATTTTAGGAGGAATAGCATATCTTATTTTTGGATCTATTAAAGAAAACTCGCCTATTACTGGAGCTGCTATCGGAGACGATTCTGAATTATTTCCAACAAAAGGGCAGATACACTGGCATGCTGATTTAGATGTTGAAATATGCGGAGAAAAGCAGGATTTGCCTAATCCTTTTGGAAACGAGCATTTGGGAAGCCCTCTATTGCATACTCATGATGATGAAAGAATTCATGTTGAAGGTTCTGTAAGAAAGGCATCAGATATAACTTTGGAGAAATATTTAAGCAATATAGGAGTTAAAAATGACAGAGAAGAAAGAGATATATTAAAAACCAAAGATGGAGACCTTTGCAAAGGAAAAGAAGGAAAATGGGCATTGTTGGTAAATGGCAAAGAAGATGAAAGATTTTTAGATTATTCCATAAGAGATGGCGACAGATATTTGCTAAAGTTTGAATAATAAGATTTATATATGAATTAATTTCTTAAAAATAAATAGACAAGGGGGTATCTAAATGAAAAAAGTTATTTTAGGTTTGATAATTCTTAGTATTGCATTTATAGTTGGATGCGCATCTGCTCCAGAAAAATCTTCAGAGCCAAATGTTGTAGAGCCAACTACAGAAGCTCCTGATGAAAGTTTAGATAGTGATTCAGGTACTAGTTCTGATAATAATGTTAAAGGAGAAGCAACAGCAGATACTAAATCTGGCAGCAAAATGGTTGAAGTAAGTTTACAAGGCTTTAACCCAAGCACAATAACTGTGAAGAAAGGAGATACAGTAACATGGACAATTAAAGGAACTGGCTCTCATTGGCCGGCATCTGCTGTTCATCCTACACATACTGCATATCCAGGCTCAGGCAGGACAAAATGCGGAACTGATGAGGAATCCAATATCTTTGATGCATGCCATGCTTTAACAGATGGTCAGACATTTTCATTCCAGTTTAATGAAGCTGGAAGCTGGAAATACCATGACCACTTAAGCCCTAGCTTAACAGGAACTGTTGTAGTAGAGTAAATTTTTTTCTTTTTTTATATTTCTTCCAAACATTTTCCTTGAAAATAAGAAGCCCTTGCAACATCCAAGCTTAAATCTGATGTTAATGGATTTTCTTTTCTTTTAAAAACACCGCTAAATCTATTTTCTTTAGGAATAGGCCCAATTCTAATAGTTGAATCCTTATCTGCCAATAGCATATTAATTAAATCATATCTTCTTGTCTCTACTTTCCTTATTCTTCTTGTATAAATAAAATCTCTGAAATTTCTGTAATCTGGTTTATATTGTTTCATGGGAATTGAATGGCGAAAGTATGTGTTTATAAGATTATTTAATAAGTGGGCTGTAAAGTTAACGTCATCTGTTTTCGGTAAAATTTCGACAGCTTTTTAAACTTCGGGTTCCTAATGATTTTATGAAAGTTATGAAAGTGGTTGATAAAAAAGTTGGAAATACAACTTATTACAAATACAGGATAAATTTACCAAAAGAAGCAGTTGAACAATTAAATTTACTTAATAAAGAATTAAAAGTAAAAGTTGAAAAGAATAAAATAGTTATAGAAAAAGCTTAACTATTCGGGTTCCGAAAGGTTAATATACTTCGGGTGCCTAATTATAGCATGGAAAATGCTATAAAATGTAAACATTGTTCAAGCTTAAATTTCTGCAAGAAAGGATTTAGAAAAACAGAATATCGAGGAAAAATCCAAAAATATTATTGTAAAGATTGTCACAAGTTCTTTACAAATGACGATGGTTTTTACAGAATGAGAAACACGCCTGAAATTATTACAATGTCAATAGATATGTATATTTCTAATTTATCAAGCAGAAAAATGAGGAATCAATTAAAGAGACATCTGAGTCATAAAGTTAGCCATGTTTCTGTTTTAGATTGGGTTAGAAAATATACTTTGAAAGTTCATAAGTTTATAGAGAAACAAGGTTACAATTTAGGCAATAGTTTCTATGCAGATGAAACTATGATAAATAGAGAAGGAAAGTTAGATAGGTTTTGGTGCTGTCTTGATTGGGATACTAGATTAATTACAGGATTTCATTATAGTTTATCTGTTAATCCTATTGAAGCACAAGAATTTCTAAAGAAAGCAATAAACAAAGGAAAGCCGAAGTATATTCAAACGGATGCAGGAGTTTTCTATCCAAGAGCATTTAGAAAACTATTTTATTCTAATAAGCTTGGTGGTTTATCAGTAGAACATAAGATACAAAATTATCAAACAACAAGAATTCATAATTACAGAATTGAAACTGTCTTTATGAAAATCAAGGATAGAGTCATAGATTTTAGAGGATTGAAAGCTTTATGGTCTGCTCCAATCCTAATGACTGCTATCGTTATCCAGCATAATTTTATAGAAAATCACTCAACTACTGATGAAGTTCCATCTGAAAGAGCAGGAGTTAATTTAGAATTAGGAGAAAATAGATGGTTAGATTTGATAAAAATGGCAGCGCATAATTAATCGGAAGAGTTTTCATTAGCAGCTTCTACTCTCTACCAATCCGTCAGAATTAAAATAATATGTACATACAGCTCCAAATTGAGGTTCTACCTCTTTTACCTTAATTAAATTACTACCTAATTTTTTCCATAAAATTTCATGAGTTATAGTATTATTTTGTGTAAATATACACGATTTATAGTTTAAATCTCCTTGTAGGGTTGATGCATCACTACAGCAGAGATCTAATGCTTCCCCATTAACAAAAGAGTGCTTTTCTAAGCCCGTAATTAGACCCCCGCACTAATTCCTTCAGGAATTGGAGTAAATCTTGAGTTACCAACATTACAATTAATCTCGTTTTCTTTAAAATTGTTATTAGAAGAACTGGTATCACTAAATTTTTGAGAAAATAAATATCCTCCGATAATCAAAACTAATACTAGAATAATAAAAATCCATATACCTTTCCTCATCATAAAAATATATAATATTAATTCTTATAAATCTTATGTTTTTTAAAATCAACTACCTTAAGTCTTTTATTTTTGACATTGCTACGGCTCTTAAAACCCAAATATAGACTATTATCAAAATCCAAACAAACAAAATAATTCCCTTAATAACTGGGCTTGTAATAGTATTAGAATAAAAAAGAGGTATCGTCATAAGTATAAAAAGAGCAGTAATGAATATTCCGCCCCAAAAGTATATTTTACTATTTATGGGGGCTTTAGGAGAATAAAGAATATGTCTGAAGAATCCTCTTTCCTTCGAAGAGTAGCAATTATTACAAAAAATTCTTAGTATAAAACCTAAAAATGCAAGAACATTTGCATCATTCTTGCTGATAATATTTTTACCACAATTATAACAGGTTTTCATATAAAGTAATGTGATTTAATTTATTTATAAACTTAATCTTTAAGTTTTCTATTGTTTAGGTGACGCTTACTTTTACAGCTCACTAATAAGAATTATTTTCTTTTACTATGTATTAAAGGCTATAAATATTTATATACAATAAGTCCTAATTAAAATTTATTGAGGTGATCTCTTAATAAAATGAAGGTTGTAGATCTTATTGCAAGAGTTGAATATGAAGGGAAAATATTAGTTAGCAAGCTAGAAAATGGTGAGTGGATTTATCCTTGTGGAAGAGCTTGAAGAAGTAGAGAATCTTTAAAGATAAAACTTATATACTTACTAATTTTATTATTTATCAGGTGATAATATGGCTGAAAAAAAGAGCAAAACTTCTAAAGGAAGATTATTGGAATTCTATGGAACAGAATGTACTTTTTGCATTAAGATGTCTCCTTTAGTTGAGAAACTGGAAAAAGAAAAGAAAGTTAATGTTGAAAAGATTGAAGTATGGCATAATGCTGAAAATGCAAAATTTATGCAGGAAGTTGACAAGGGATTTTGCGGAGGAGTTCCTTTTTTCTTTAATGAAAAAACAGGGGCAAAAATATGCGGTGCTGTTTCATATGATAAATTAAAAGAATGGGCTGGTGTTAAATAATTGGAAGAAACACCTATAATTGAATATGCAAGAATTAGTGAATGCTGCAGACCATCTTACACTCTTGTTATCTATACTGACGGCATTGTAAAAAAGCTTGATGAATGCAGTAAAAAAATAGGGGAGATTTCACAAAGTAAATTAGAAGAACTATTGGACATTCTAAAAAATAATGGCTTTTTTTCTATGAACGATAAATATCACCCTCTCATCAAACCTATTTGCATCTTAATGGAAAGAATTACCTACATAAACAACGGACAGACAAAAAGTGTTGAAGCAAGCACAGCAGGCAACACTCCTGATAATTTCTTTCGTATAAGGGATGAAATAAGAAATGTTGAAAGAGGAGCTAAATGGAGCAATTAGCTTTAAGGAAACCTGAATGGTTAACTATAACACCTCCAAAAAACAATTATAAGGTTAATTCTATTAAAGAAAACTTAAACAAATTTAACCTGCATACTGTCTGTGAGGAATCCCACTGCCCAAATATTTCTGAATGCTGGTCTTCTGGAACTGCAACTTTTATGATAATGGGAGATACCTGCACAAGAGGATGTAAATTCTGCAATGTCAAGACTTATTACAAAGGAATTGAATTAGATAAAGATGAACCAATAAAATTAGCAGAAGCTGTAAAAAATCTGGATTTAGATTACATTGTTGTTACTTCTGTTGACAGGGATGATTTAAATGATCAAGGTAGCAGCCATTTTGCAGAATGCATCAGGGAATTGAAAAAAAATAATATTCTTGTAGAAGTGTTAATTCCTGATTTTAAGGCAGATTATTACTGCATTAAAAGAATTGTTGAGAGCAAGCCGGATGTCATTGCACATAATATAGAGACTATCAGAAGACTGCAGAAAAAAGTAAGAGATCCAAGGGCAAACTATGAACAATCTTTAAAGGTTTTAAGAACAATTAAGGAATTAAACAAAAATATTTTTACTAAATCATCTATAATGCTTGGTTTTGGAGAAACAGATGAAGAAGTTATTAAAACTATGAAAGACTTAAGAGAAATAGATGTTGATTTATTTACATTGGGGCAGTATTTAAGGCCCAGCCAAAGGCATCTGAATGTCGAGGAGTTTATCCATCCAGATAAGTTCAAGTTTTTTGAAATCAAGGGAAAAGAACTTGGTTTTAGGTATGTTGCCTCAGGACCTTTTGTAAGAAGCTCTTACAAGGCTGGAGAACTGTTTGTTAAAAATTTGTTAAAAAATAATCCTTAACAAAATATTTAAATGCAAAGAAATTGTAAATTATTAAAATAGGGGTGATTAATGAAAAAAGTATTGGAGCAATTTGGCGTTGAATATCTACAGATTCTTAAAGAAGATGGAAGTATAGATGAGCATTTAATGCCTAAACTGACTTCTAAGCAAATTAAAGAGATGTACAAGGCTATGGTCTTGGCAAGAATCTTTGATAATAAATTACTAGCTTTGCAAAGGCAAGGTTCAGTAGGAACTATTGCGCAATCTACTGGGCAGGAAGCTTCTGCTGTTGGAAGCGCTTTTGCTTTGGAAAAAAATGATTTTATATTTCCTTCTTTCAGGGAAAGCGGCGCTTTACTCTACAGGGGGCTGCCAATGGATAATATAATAAGAGTATTCGGATGGGATGAAAGAGGAGCTAAAGCAGAGAACGTTAATGCATTCACAATGTCAATTCCTGTAGCAACTCATCTTTTGCATGCTGTTGGATATGGGATGGCTTGCAATATTAAAAATGATAAAAAAGTTATCATGGCTTATTTTGGAGATGGCGCAACTTCAGAAGGAGATTTTCATGAAGCGATGAATTTTGCAGGCGTTTTTAATGCTCCTGTTGTTTTTATTTGCCAAAATAACCAGTTTGCTATTTCTATGCCAAGGGAAAAGCAGACTAAGGCAAAATCCTTAGCCCAAAAAGCAATTGCTTATGGATTTAGGGGAATTCAAGTTGATGGAAATGATGTTTTCGCTGTTTACTCTGCTGCAAAAGATGCTGCTGACAATGCAAGAAAAGGCAGAGGACCTACTTTAATCGAATGCTATACTTACAGGATTGCAGACCATACAACCAGCGATGATGCTTCAAAATACAGGACAGAAAAAGAGCTTAATGAATGGAAAAAGAAAGATCCAATTGACAGGTTAAGAAAGTATATGGAAAAGAAAAAATTATGGAATAAAAAAGATGAGGGAAAATTAGTAAAAGAACTTCAGGATTCGGTAAATAAGGCTGCTGAAAAGGCAATGGCAATAGAAAAGCCAGATATTGAAGATATTTTCAAATATATGTACAAGGAAATGACTAATGAATTAAAGGAAGAGTTAAACGATTTAAAGGAGAGCTTGAAATATGAAGCTTAATATGGTTGAAGCTATTAATTTAGCTTTAAAGCAGGAAATGAAAAAAGATGGGAATGTAATCGTTCTTGGAGAAGATGTTGGTGTTGATGGTGGCGTATTCAGAGTTACAGAGGGATTGTTAAAATTATATGGAGAAAAAAGAGTATTAGATACTCCTCTTGCAGAGTCTGGAATCATCGGAACAAGCATCGGAATGGCTGCTTATGGATTAAAGCCAGTAGCAGAAGTTCAGTTTTCAGGATTTATGTATCCTGGATTTGACCAGTTGATAAGCCATGCTTCAAGAATAAGAAACAGGTCAAGAGGAATGTTTTCCTGCCCTATGGTTGTCAGAGCTCCTTATTCTGGAGGAATTAGAGCATTAGAGCATCATTCAGAAAGCATGGAAGCTATTTATGTCCATACTCCTGGATTGAAAGTAGTTATTCCTTCAAGGCCTTATGATGCAAAAGGATTACTGATAAGCAGTATAAGGGATCCTGATCCAGTAATATTTCTAGAGCCTAAAAGAGTTTACAGGGCAATTAAAGAGGAAGTTCCTGAAGAAGAGTATACTCTTCCTTTAGGTAAGTGCAATGTTGTTAAGGAAGGAAATGAAATTACAGTTGTAAGCTATGGCGCTATGATGAAATTAGTTTTAGAAGCTGTTGAGAAACTGGAAAATGTTTCTGCAGAAGTAATTGATGTGAGGACATTAAGCCCTTTGGATGATGAGACAATAATCAATTCTGTTAAAAAAACTGGAAGGTGCGTGATAGTTCATGAAGCTCCAAGATCATGCGGATTTGCTGCTGAAATAATTGCAAGAATAAATGAAAAAGCTTTATTAAGCTTAGAGGCTCCTGTAAAAAGAATCACTGGTTATGACACTGTAATTCCGCTGGCAAAATTAGAGAATGAATATCTTCCCAGTGTAAAAAGAATTATGCATGGCATAGAAGAGGTGCTTAGTTTTTAAATGGCATTTGAATTTAAATTTCCTGATGTTGGAGAAGGAATAACAGAAGGGGAAATTGTTAAATGGATTGTAAAAGAAGGCGATATGGTTGAACTAGACCAGATTATAGCAAAAGTTGAGACTGACAAGGCTGTTGTTGATGTTCCAAGCCCCAAAGCAGGCACAATTCTAAAAATTAATTTTAAGGAAGGAGAAACAATAAAAGTCGGAGAAGTTCTTGTTGTAATTGGAGAAAAAGGAGAGAAAGTTTCCAAAGCAAAAGAGAAAGTTAAGGGAAAGAAAAAAGATGCCGGCTCTGTAGTTGGATTTTTGGAAGAAGCTCCTGAAGAAATGCCAAAAGCTGCAAAAAAAGAAATTACTGGCATATTGGCTACTCCAAATGTAAGAAAATTAGCAAAAGACCTTAATGTTGACTTAAACAAAGTTTCTGGCTCTGGACCTAACGGAAGAGTAACCAAAGATGATGTTGAAAAAGCCTCTAAAGGAGAGGTTAAAGTTTCCAAAGCTCCTGGACTGATTGTGCAAAAAAAATATGATATGTTTGGCCATACTCAGAGAGTCCCATTAAAAGGGATAAGGAAAACTGTTGCCAGGAATATGAGAAATTCTCTTGATAATGCTGCCCATGTTGCCCATATGGATGAAGCTGATGTGACTCATTTATGGGATGTAAGACAGAAGGAAAAAGAAAAGATGAAAAATAAGGGGATTAAATTAACTTTCCTTCCATTTTTGATAAAAGCTGTTATTGCTGCCTTGAAAGAGCACCCTTATGTAAATGCTTCTATTGAAAATGAAGAAATTGTTTTAAAGCAGTATTACAACATTGGAATTGCTGTTGACATTCCTGACGGATTAGTTGTTCCTGTAATTAAAGGTGCTGACCAAAAAACAGTTCAACAGATAGCTAAGGAAATTGAGGAACTTGCAAAGAAAGCTAGGGAAAGGACTCTGGATCTGATGGATATGAAAGGAGGAACATTTACAATAACTAATGTAGGAAGCATCGGAGGCATATTTTCCACTCCTATAATCAATTATCCTGAAGCTGCTATTTTAGCTCCCGGAAGAATTTATGACAAAGTTGCTAAAAGTGATAAAGCTGGAATTATTGTCAAAAAAGTAATGCCTTTGTCATTGAGCTTTGATCACAGAATATTAGATGGTGCTGAAGCTGCAAGATTTGTAAATAAAATCAAAGAGATGTTAGAAAATCCTGATTTTTTATTAGTTGAAGAATGATTTATTCTATATAAAATTCTTCTGGGTTTCTTGCAAATAATCTGTCCCATCCTTTAGTATAATTCTTTGGGGTTTGTAATTTTCCAGTAAATCTTTAACTGCCATAAATAGCTGATAACCTTAAGATTTATAATGTTTTCTTTATTCTGATATATAGATGGAAGTTCCTATTATCAACAGGGATGAATTAAAGAGATTAATTGAGACTAAAGGAGAGTATGTTCTGATTGATGTAAGGGAAGAGGATGAACTTAAGCATGGAATGATTCCTACTTCAAAAAATGTCCCTATGTCTGAATTTAATAATTTTTTTGATTTAGATGAAAAGGAGTTTAAGGAAAAGTTTGGTTTTGAAAAGCCGAAAAAGGGTGATAACCTAATATTTTACTGCAGGTCTGGAAACAGGAGCCATTTTGCAACTGAAGTTGCTGCTGAAAAAGGGTATAAAAAAGCTAAAAATTATTTCGGAAGCACTAATGACTGGTCAGAGATTGATAGTAATGTTGAGAAGTATTAAATTAAAAGTTGATTTTATCTTATTATCCCTCTAAGATGGGGCAAATATTTTTCAATAAATTCAATTATTTCTTTTTTGTGTTTTGGATTTAATGATATTCCTGTATAATTTGTCTTCTTTTTCACAATTAACCATCCTATGTTTTCAAGATCTTTTATTATTTTCTTTAAGTTGGGGAATCTCTTAAAATGCTCTAACCTATCATACTTTGCCCCCCAATTCTTTTTTGAGTAAGCAAGCTTAAATATAAACTGAGCTTTTTCTTTTTCCATATTAACCATAAAAATAGTCATTATTTAAATGTTTCTTTTTTTGATAGTTTAAACATCTTAAAGAGAAACATTTATAAGTAGTATTATAATATAATTTAACATGAAAAAGGAACAGAATAAATCAGCATTTTTAGAATATTTTGGAGATACTCCTAAACTAAGGTTTTTGGATTTTCTTATTGGGAATCATTTTTTTGACTTCAACATGACTGACATGGCTAAAGAAGCAGGTATAAGTTATAATTCTCTTAAAAGTTTTTTTAAAGAATTTTTGGATAAAGGTATAATTATTAAAACAAGAAGAGTTGGAAAATCAGACATGTACAAATTAAACATGGATAATGAGACTGCAAAAAATTTCCTGAAATTTGCATGGTTTTTGACAAAACAGGATTTAGGGATAGAAAATAAGGAAGTTATTTTGGCTTAAATGCAGATTTTAAGAACTCATCTTTTTTTGTTTTTATTTTTTATTAAAAGGTTATTGTGTATTATTGATGAAATCTTCAACATTATCTAAATTTCCCATTTTATTCTTTCAAAAAATCTTCAAGAGGGCCTAATCTTGCTAAATCAATAGCCAAATTTTCTTTATGTTTGATTTTTATTTCTTGAACTTTTGCACCATACTCCTCTCTTTTTTTATGTAAAGATAATGCTAACTCATCAATTTTTTGTTTAGGAACTTCAACAGACCTTCTTACAGTAAATCTTTTATAACTGGGCAATATCATTTCCTCTCCAGGATCTTCCCCTCTTGATAAACTAACTATAGCCCCTTCTGGAAAAAGATTGTCGGTTTCTGAAATTTTAAAACCCAAAGCATTATCTTCATCTCTAACCTCAACTAATCTATACTTTGTTGAATGAAGTTTATCAGATAGTCCAATTAAAAAATTCCTATTATCAGCCAGATATTTTCCTTTTTTAATTATCCCTCTTCCATCTGCCTTTTCTGTCCAGTATATCCTATAATTTTCTTCTGCCATTTTAATAAAGTGTTCTTTATAGTCAATACTATTTATTTGAGGTTTATAAATCTTTCTATTTGTTACTACTTAAGATAAGTAACATGCTTCCTTTAACTTCTCTTTATTTGTTCCATTGTTCCATTCTGAAGTCTTATACTTATTTTCAGCTAATTCTTGAGCCAAGCTTAACTCATCTTCTGTTAAAGAATCAAAAAAATGGTCTTTTTTGCAGAAATTTTCCTTTAAAATTTTATACAATCCATCTTTGCTGATATCAAAATGCTCTTTAACAAAGGTTATTCTGCTGTTAACATTATCCAAAGATAAATTGGTATTTAAAACATTCAGCATCTTCTCAAAATCAACATCATAGATCAAAGTTCCATGCTGCAGTAAAGCATTTTCCCTTCTAACCTGTGCATTTCCTGATATCTTTTTTCCATTAACCGCAATATCATTTGCATTGCTAATAGAAGGCTTTAAACCCAAATAAGATAAAGTATCTAAAATGGGTTTACAAATTTCCTTATAAGCTTCAACTAAATTTTTAGAATATAATGATAAAGGAGCAATAACAGAATAAGTAATCTCTTTGTTATTATCATGTAAAATAGAGCCTCCACCAGTAATTCTTCTTACATAATCAACATTAAGCTTTTTACAATTCCCAACATTAACTTTTGAAACATTCTGAAAAAAACCAAAAGATACAGAAGACGGCATCCAGTCATAAAACCTAATTACTGGGTTAGAAGAGTTCAATAAAACCTCATCTATGGCCATGTTCATATAGCCGCTATTTACACTTAAAGGAATTACCCTGAATTGCATATTTTAAAGAATCAATATCTTTATATATAGTTTGCTTTTAAAAATATTTATGGCAAATTTCAACAAGGTTCTTACAGAAGAGGAAATAAAAGAAAAACTAACTGAAGCTCCAGGATGGGCATACAAAGGAGACAGAATAGAAAAAAGATATGAGTTTAAGGACTTTAAGGAATCAATGGAATTTGTGCAGAAGATTGGAGAGATGTGCGCTTACGTAGGCCATAATCCTATTATTGGAATTAACAATAACAAAGTTGTTTTATCATTAACAACTAAAGAAGACGGCGGAGTTACAAGCAGTGACATAATGGTTGCCCAGAGAATTGACATGCTATAATCTCAAGCAAATTTATATTGTTCTTTATATTCATTAAAGCAAAATTTACATATATCCTTTAAGCTGCCTTGTCTTGAGTTATCCAAAGAGTTTATATAAACACTTCTTTTTTTTGAATGTATAGCTAAAGGCTGAAGACTTTTCATCATCAAGATCCAATTCATTAATAATCTTCCAACTCTGCCATTGCCGTCTATAAAAGGATGTATAATCTCAAATTGGGCATGAGATTGGAATGCGGTTTCAAAATCATCAATTTTTTTCAATGCTTTTTTCATCCAAAAAAATAACTGATTCATTTTTTCTTCTACAAATAAATGTGAAGTTGTGTAGGAATTTCCAACATAATTTTGATTTTTTTTGTACTTTCCAAGCGTTTCTTCTTCCTCTACGCCTTTATTGACTAACTTATGCAACTGAAAGAGATGATTTTTTGATGGGAATTCTTTATAATTGTTTTCTAAATATTTCCAGGCTTCAAACAGATTTGATGCCATATTCAGTTCTTTTTTTGTATGATTTCTTGGGACTGCATCTTTGAAAAGGAAATCGAAAGTTTCCTTAACTGTTAAAGTTGAGCCTTCTATTGCATTACTATTGGAGATAAATACACTAAGAAATTTTTCTTTTTCTTTTGAAACTTTGTCTAATTTTGACAGGTAATTGCTGTAAAAATCAGATGCTTCTTTTAGTTCATTATGGTCCTGATATGACAAACAGTCTTTAAAATCATTGAGAATCCAATCCTTTTTTTTATAAGAGAATTTCATGCATTCAAATTCTTCATTAGGGACAGGTCTTTTTGCCCCTATGTACTTGATTGTTTTTTGAATTATTTTTTTGTTTTTACGGATGGAATCAACTAAGTAGATGTATTCTTTTCCCTTTATTTTCTTTACAACTATGCTTACCATAGGCTTAGTTAACCACTACATATATATAAATATTTCGACTATATCTATTAGAATAAGCATAATTTAAACCAGAGTTAACCACTACACTATTAAAGTGCTCTGTAGAAAGTTAAATTAAAAAGTGGGTTTCACTCACCTTTGTTGCTTTGTTGAGTAAAACAAAGGAGAGGTGATTCCCATGGGTAAAGAAGTATTAAGTTATAATAAGCTTGGGCAGAGTAAAATTTTATATACTACTAATGCTACATTAATTAGCTAAACAATCTATATAATAATTACAATCATTATAATAAAAAATGGAAAAAGAAATTGTTTTAAATCAAGAAGAATTCAATAAAATGGAGAAGAGAATTCTAAAACATGTTAAAGACACTTCAGTATCATTCTTAGAAACTATAAAATTTCATATGCTTTATGGAACCAAGGTTACACCAAAACAAAATAAAACCACTATAAAATCTCTTAAAGATTTTAGAACTAAAAATTGGGACAGTAAAGTAAGTAGAAATGAAGCATATAAAAAATATTTAAAGCACTATTAATATTTTTTCTTTAATCTTTTTGCATCTTCTTTTTCAATATCCTCTTTTGGCATAGGAAAGATATTCATCCCCAATTCTTCACAAGTTTTCAAGAATCCATTATCTCCAGAATGCGCGAAGTTAACTTTATTTCTTAAAAACCCAGCAATAATAATTACATCAAAGTATTTAGATAATATTCTTTATAAAACTTTTTCTTCCTTATTAAATTCTATTTATTTTAATCGCATTACATTATATCTCTTGGAACCCACTAAAGAAAAGGCTTAAATATTCTCTTTTACACCAATAATTTAGGGTGTTTAGAGTTGAACAATAAAAAATTAGGCATTATCTTAATATCAGCTTCTGTTTTATTAGGTGTTTTTCTGCTTGGCTCTATGTCAAATTTATCGGCAAAGGGAAATGAACTAGGGTGCTATAATAATGCTGAATGTAATCAGGTTGCCGGAGCTTTGGGAACATCTCATTTTATAATTGGGATTTTAGCAGCATTATTCAGTCTTGGAATTTATATGTTTGTTTTCAATAAAAGCGAGGAAGCTATTTTAAAGAGATTAGAGGATAAAAATAAAGAGGAAATAGAATTAGACAAGTTTAACTCAGTCCTTAAGATTCTAGATGAAAATGAGCAGAAAGTATTAAAGGCGGTAAGTGAAAAAGAAGGAATATCACAAAGCAATTTAAGATTCAGGACTAATTTATCAAAAGCAAAAATCAGCCAGATAGTAACTAATTTTGAGAAAAAAGGCATTGTAAAAAGAGAGTCACAGGGAAAAACCTATGCTATTTATCTTGCAAAAAGTTTTTAAATTTTAAAGCCTATTTCTGCCTCTGTGAACGGTAATAAACTTAATTCAAACTTCTTTAGTAAAATAAGAATGTTTTTAAACAAAGTTTTCAAGACAATGTATATATAGTTACAAATATGAATAAAAACTATTAAAATTTAAATTAAGGAGGATTAAAATGGATATTCATCCAAAAAAAGAAGAAACATATACTTTAACAAAAACTACAGTCTGGAAAGGGCTTTCTGGAGGATTGTTGATTTTGCTTGTAATATCTTTGTTTACAGGAGGATTTGGATTGGGCAAAGACTCTGCACAGCCTACAATATTGCCAACCCAACCTACTCAGGAAAGAGAGCAGGCTCAGCAAGTATTAAGCAAAGTTAATTTAGAAGGTGCTGCTGTTAAAGGTGATGAAGATGCTGAAGTTATAATAGTAGAGTATTCAGACTTCCAATGCCCTTTCTGCGGAAGATTCTATTCAAGCACTCTGCCAGAGGTAGAAAAGAACTTTGTTGACACTGGAAAAGTAAGGTTTGCTTACAAACATTTCCCATTGCCATTCCATACAGAAGCAGATGAAGCTGCTGAAGCATCAGAATGTGCAAAAGAGCAGGGAAAGTTCTGGGAAATGCATGACTGGATTTTTGAAAACACAGGATCATGGACTGGAAAGAGCGGAGACAGCTTAAAACAAGCATTTTCTGATGGAGCTTCAAGCATTGGATTGGATAAAAGCAAGTTTGAATCATGCTATGACTCTGGAAAATATAAAAGCTTAGTCCAAAAACATACGCAAGAAGGAAGCAGTGATGGCGTAAGTGGAACTCCAAGCTTTTTGATTGGAAACGAAAAAGATGGATATAAGGTTGTTGTTGGTGCACAGCCATACAGTGTATTTGAGCAGGCTATTAATGCCGCTCTTTAATTTTTTTATTTTTTTATAAAAATGGAAGAGATAAAAATAAGCAAGAAGACAGTAAAGATTGGCTCTTTTATAATTATATTATTAATAGCATTATCCTCATTTCTTTTATTTTATAAAAATTCTGGTGACAATGAAAATCAGGAGTTGGTGGCAGGAAGTGATGAAAAGTTTGTTGTTTTAAAAAGTGCCAGCAGCAGTTTATGCAGTGGACCATCTTTTATAGACTCTAAAGAGGAAACTGACAGATTGCAAGGAGCTTGCTGTTCACAAATGGATCTGCATAGGTATAAGGAACAGGTTGAAGGTTTAAAGAAATATTCTTATATTGAAAAAATACCTTCTGACCCTTATGACATTCCTGTAAGTTTGGTCAGAGAACTGCTTGATTACCAGAAAAATATAATATTAACGCAAGAACAGCAGCAGATTTATGATGAAGCAGTAAAAATGTCCCATGAAGGAGGGCCTTGCTGCTGCAAATGCTGGAGATGGTATGCTTTTGAGGGACTGGCAAAGTATTTAATCACAGAATATGATTTTAATTCAGAGCAGATAGCAGAGATCTGGGATTTGGAAGACGGCTGTGGCGGCAAAGGGCATGCAGATCATTAATAACAAAATGAAAGTGTTAAAAGTAATAAAACAGCCAAAATATCTTGCTATAGCAATAGTTTCTATAATTTTAATGACCTCTTTATACCTATATAGCCAGGTTTTAGGAAATATTCATAATCTTGACATCTGGTTTGATATTATTCCTTGGTACAATGCTTTGTTATTTACAATTTTTGCTATTCTATTTGGGGTTACATTAAGCTACCAGATTTATGTATGGAAGCAGCCTAAAGTCTGCAAAGTAAGCGATAAGGTTAAAGGTGTAGGAACAAGCTCAGCTCCTACTTTTGGAATTTTTCTAGTTGCACAATGTCCAGCCTGCGCTTCATTAGGAGCTTTATTCCTTCCTTTGTCTGCAGTAACTTTCCTGACTAAATTCAGCTGGCTTATTAACTTATTAGGAATCGGATTGTTGTTATTCACAATTAATTACTTAGGCGGATTTAAAAAAGAATAATAAAACGGATTTTTTTATCGGGCTTGCTGCTGCAATAATGGCATTACACTTAATATTTGTTAGCAGAAATTCGGGGGCTCGCCAACGGAAAGAAGATTTTATAAATGATAAAATTAAAGAATTGATTATGAAAAACATAGTAAAAGTTCCATTGATAGTTATTGGCATTTTTGTCGCTGTTATTGTTTCCATGGCAGCTTTGAAGCTCTGTCCTCCACAGGGACCCTGGACCATGCCGCCGTGGTGTGAAGGCGGGATCGAATTACCAAAAGGCCCATCATTTCCAATAATTGAAGCTGCTGGAAAATCTACAGTTACTGTTCCTTATTGGACGCAGGGAGATGTTTATCTTGGAATCGGTGATAATCCAACCTATTTAAAGTTGGAGAAGGTGAACGAAGTCACTTACAAAGGAACAGCAAAACTTAAGGAAGGTACTGAATATTACTATTCACGTGGCTCTCTCGAAACCAAGTCAACAACAACTTATAAGACAACCGACTTCCCAAAAGGACTGAATGCTGTTATTGATTGGATAGATTCCAATAATACGGTTTCACTGCCAGAATTTCAAAAAGGCATAACGTTTGGTGGAATGTTGTGGGAGCCCGAAAATTTCCAATATGCAGAATCAAATTTGAAGAGATTGTCAGAGTTTGGAGTGGACTGGGTTCTGATAATTCCTGAGTGGTTTGTAGATGATCAAAACGGAACTGAGATATATCCTTTTTATGCCAGTCAAGGAGAATTTCCAAATCCTACCACCTGCATCACACCAACTCTTACAGATGAACAGGTCAGATATCTCATTCGCAAGTCAAATGAGTTGGGATACAAAGTTGTTTTGAAGCCCCACATAGATCCTATGGATTTTTGTGTTAAAACCGGTTCTTCAAGAGGCAATTTAAAACCTACCTCTTGGGATAAGTGGTTTGAAAGCTATAAACGATTCATTACGCATTATGCGAAAATTGCCGAAGAAGAAAATGTTGACTTGTTTGTTGTCGGGACGGAATTGGATACATCAGCAATGGGCAATCTGCAAGAAGTCGGGGCGCCATCTGATGCTGAGCAGAGATGGAGAGAGGTTATAGCAGATGTCAGAAAGTTTTATTTCGGCAAGATCACTTATTCTGAATCATGCACGGCAGAACTTGATGCAGATTGGAGAACCCAATGTCATGGCCCACGTGACATAAAATTCTGGGATGCGCTTGATTATATAGGATTTGAGCCTTATTTTGGCGTAACGGACAAGACAAATCCAACAATTGCTGAGTTAAAACAAGGTTTTGATGAAAGACTAGCAGTATTTGCAGAGCCTCTTTACAAGCAGTACAACAAAAAGATAATTTTTACAGAAGTAGCATTTGCGAGTTATGATGGCGCAGGCATTAGTGCATTAGAAGGCAGAAAACCTAATAGTGTTCTCGATTCTCAGGAGCAAGCTGATCTTTATGAGGCGTTGTTTCAGGCGATTCAAGAGAAAAATTACATTAAGGGCATGTATCCTTGGGCATGGTATATACGCACACCTGATGACACTTTAGGATGGCAGAAATATTCTATAGGGCCTTCCACGGGAAGTGATTTTGATGGAAAAATTGCAGGCCAGGTAATAAAGAAGTGGTACAGCAAAATAGATGATTAATCTTTTCAGGCTCGCCCCCGAACTCTTTGGCAACTTCGTTGCCTCGACTTCATCTCGGTCTGCTAACACGGATCCGATACGTTAGTTGCAATCAAATTTTCATTTAAAGAATAAGGGGTTTTCTAAAAAAATAGAAAGAGAAAAGGAACAAAAAAATAAAAAATTACTTCTGAACTATAATGCTTTAATTTGAACTGATGCTCTAATTTCAGCAACTTCTGCAGAAATATCCTGTCCTATTCTTTGAGCATATATGCTTGCAAGATCAAGTGCAGATTCCATAAATGCAGGTGCAACAAATGCAGATTCCATAAGTGCGGATCTCGTAAGTAATGCAGATTTCATAAGTGCAGATTCCGTTCTTGAAACCTTTCCTCTTTTTGCAAATTTTCTTGCTTCTGCAAGGTAGACTAGAACAGCAGCTTTATAGCCCACTTCTTCAATTTCAGCAACTTCTGCAGAAACATTTACGTTTACTTTTTGAGCATATTTTTCAGCACCTCTTAGGAATGGTTCAAAACCAGTATTTCCTTTCTCAGCTCTACTTCTTGCTTCTGCAAGGCAGACTGGAACAGCAGCTTTATAGCCCACTTCTTCAATTTCAGCAACTTCTGCAGAAACATTTACGTTTACTTTCTGAGCATATTTTTCAGCACCTCTTAGAAATGGTTCAAAACCAGTATTTCCTTTCTCAGCTCTACTTCTTGCTTCTGCAAACAGCTCTTCAACATTTTTATCAAGCGTCATTTTGGATTTACCCCTTTATACAATGGATTAATAATAACAAGTATTTAAACCTTTCGGTTATTCACTACTATCAAGATACTACGCCAACCTCCTAAAAACGCTTACCTTAAAAATAAAGCTCGCCAACAAAAACTCCTCCGAAACCTTCGGTTTCTCGGTAGCTCCAAGTATTTGTGAGGACTTAACAGCGACCGCATATGTTAATGAGCTAGCTATGCAGGATATAGGTTGCTGTCTATTTTCTTTATCTTAGTCAAAAAGAAATTATCCTCCTTTAGAGAAAAGCAAATAAATTTAAATAGACAGATAAAGCATCTTCTTATATGACAAAAGCTAATCACAAGACTGTAGGATGGATGCTGATAGCACTTTCCATTATACTTCTTTTTATACTCGCATTTGTGAAAATAAATATTGACAAGGAGGAGGAGTTTATTTGTGAAGCTATATCTGAAGATCCAGATTTGGATATGGAGTCCTGCCCTGCGCATAATAATCCAAATTCCTGGCTTATGCTTCTAGCATTTGGCATATCTTTCTTGATATTATCTGGCGGAGCGTATATGGTACTTTTGCCAATTAGAAAAGAATTTTTGAAAGAAGAGACTTCATTTAAGAAGATTGATGTTTCGAAGCTTGATGACGAAGAAAAGAAAATCTATGCCCTAATAAAGAATAATAAGGGCTCTATATACCAAAGCGATATTATAAAAGATACTGGGTTTTCAAAAGTAAAGACGACCAGAATCTTAGACAGGCTGGAGAGCAAAGGCGTTGCCGAGAGAAAGAGAAGAGGGATGACTAACATCATCATTCTTAGGTGATTTTACCTGAAGCTTTGGCATTTTATGCACTCTTCTATCTGATTGCATCTTAATTTTTTATCAAAATATTTTGCATTCCATGATTTAATGCTGTCAGCTATAGCCTTAAATTCCTCGCCTTTTTTTGTAAGACTGTATTTTGTTGTTTTTATTTTACTGCTATCTACCTGCTTTATTATCAGACCTTCTTTTTCAATATCTTTTAGTTTTTGAGAAAGAATTTTTGGCGTCAAGCGACTAAACTTTTTGAGAAGGAGATTGAATCTTATACCCTTATTCAGGTAAAGTTCCTGCATAATAACTAATGTCCATTTTTTCCCCAGAATATTTAATAGATTGTGTGTTGGACATTTATTCATCTTTACACCGCTTTCTTTCAAGATACTTATATCTTTATTAATACCATATATAAATCTGCTTATAGAATATAAAAACAGAGGCGGTAAAAATCAGGGATATACTGTTAATTGCCCATATATTAATTGGATTAGCATTGATAGCTATTTCTATAATCATATTAGTCAACCTGAAAAATAAACCATTAACTAAAGTTCTTTCCCTTATTAATGCTGCATTGAGCTGGTTATTATTATACCCTTCAGGAAGATTATATCTTGTTTTTTACCCTGCAACAAAAAGTGTTGTGAAGGCTGGTGGGTGGCCATGGGCGCATAATATTCTGATGGAAACAAAAGAACACTGGGGCCTGCTTGTACCGATAATAGCAACAGTTGCAGCATTTCTTGTCTTTAAGGATAAACGCGATGAGAGCAGAAAATGGTGGATTTTACTGATAATTATTTCAGTTTTAATAGGTGTAATGGGAAGGCTTATCAAGATAGGAGCGATGGTGCGATGAAAGGATTCAATGTTTATGCAGGGGCGTCTGCAAGTGCATGGCTTTTAACATTAATGATCATAGCTGCTGAACTTTTGGCTCCGTTCAAGGATCTTTTAAAAGATATTTTTGGGCATCACTGGATTGGCAAGGCAGTTGTGATAACTGCAGTTTTTGTTTTAGCAGGGCTTTTAATGAAAAACAAAAACTCCTTGTTTGGTTTTAATGATGAGAAATTGGCATGGAACAGCGTTGTCGGAAGCATGATAATTATAATATTGTTTTTTATCATTGAATATTTCAAGTGAGGTGAACAAATGACGTCCTCTCCACACTAAAGTGTGGAGTTTCCTGTGAAGGTTGAGCCATGGTGCTCTTCCTGATGTAAGATATAATGCAAAGTTGTAGGAAGATCAGAATAGCCAATGCTTGAAGCAAACTTCCCGCGACTCCAGAGATGTCCTTTAGGATATCTTAAACGAGCTTT
>Ga0208375_1001429_pt1 | contig 26815 bp, 35 predicted proteins | sample RifOxyD1_FD_184038 | JGI IMG/M metagenome (GOLD analysis project Ga0208375, IMG submission 184038) | Soil microbial communities from Rifle, Colorado - Rifle Oxygen_injection D1 (SPAdes) | ecosystem: Environmental > Terrestrial > Deep subsurface > Rock core/Sediment | place: Rifle, Colorado...
CGGTATTGTGGAGAAGCCGAATCTTGTGTGGGGCAGCCATTCAAAGACAAAGCTCGGCGAATACAATTTCAAGAGGGATACGATAAAGATAAGCAGGGTTTTTTCAAAGCTTGATGCTGTGCTCATGGATTATGTCATGTACCATGAGATGCTCCATAAGGTAAATAAGTTCAAAAGCACAGGCCTGAGGACAAGATACCATGATAAAAAATTCAGGACAGCTGAAAAGCAGTTTGAGAATTACGAAGAAGTTGAAAACAATCTGAAGAAGGCTTTAAGATATGCCAAGCTGAAGAGCTTATTCTCGTTTAAGCTGTTTTAGATTATGCCCGTTATTGTTTACTCAGGCTTATATTCCTGGCCGAACAACGGGGGCCTCTTGAATCCCTGCGCAGGATAGAATGTGTCTGCCGACGGGGTAAACTGCTTCATCTCAAAATAATCCTTCATGAATCTCTGTATATAATACATATCATCCCTTGTGCTGTTCTCTATCGCATCTTTTCTCTTTCCCCAGAATCTTTTGATATACAGGTCCAATATATGCTTTAAGAACCAGTGATTTTTCCATTCATCAAAAGGATCCATCGTCATATAGCAGTTATAATGGACTTTTATCTGCCCTTTCTGGACTTTTACTTTTTTGCCTCTGGTCATTATCTCAACATCTTTTATGAATCTCAGATGCATCTCTATATCTATGTTCTGCGTGTAGAAAGTGGATAATTCTTCTCCCTTGGCCATTCTCCACCACACCCATACAGTCCTTCCTTCCACAGGGCTTGCTGTATGCTTTTCCTGGTAATGGGTTTCCATATACTTTTTTTTCTTGTCATAATCCAAAAAGCCCTTATCAACGCAGACTTCTATCAGGCCCCTGTAGAATTCCTTGAAATGGAATATGCCTTCAAACTCAACACTGCCTTTTAGGCATTCCTGCTTTACTCCCCCTTTGACTGCCATAAGGGATATTACCTTAATTTTCTTTAAAAATATTGCGGTTTAATGGAGTTTAACGCTGCCTTGCTCTAGAAAACTATATAAAACGGCCTGTAATCCTCCAATTTATGTTAGTCGGACTGGTCGGAAAGCCATCAGCGGGGAAATCCACATTTTTCAGGGCAGCCACATTGGCAGAGGTGGAGATAGCCAATTATCCATTCACAACAATAAAGCCAAATTCGGGAGTAGGCTATGTGAAGATAGACTGCATTGATAAATTCTTTAATAAGCAGTGCAATCCAAGAACAGGCTTCTGCATAAGCCACAAGAGATTTGTCCCTATACAGCTGATAGATGTTGCCGGTTTAGTGCCAGGAGCGCATGCAGGCAGGGGCAGGGGAAACCAGTTCCTTGATGACCTTAGGCAGGCAAATGTGCTTATACATGTGATTGATGTTTCAGGAAGCATAAATGAGAACGGCGAGCCGGTTGAGACAGGAAGCTATGATCCTGCGAAAGATGTGTGCTTTCTTGAGTTTGAGATTGATATGTGGTATTATGACATCCTCTCAAAAGGCTGGGAAAAGTTCGCAAGGACAACGATGCAGGAAAAGCAGCAGATCAATAAAGCACTGGCAAAACAGCTTTCCGGGTTTGGAGTCACTGAAGATATGGTCGGCAGCGCAGTGAAAAAGACAAAAGTGAAAGAAGACTTTATGAGATGGGACCAGGAGGATCTGAAGATTCTTGCGACAGAGCTGAGAAAAAGGACAAAGCCGATGATAATAGCTGCAAACAAGATAGACATTCCCGGAGCAAAGGAAAATTATGACAGGCTTGTCAAATTGTTTCCTGACTATAAGTTTGTGCCGTGCAGCGCGGAATCAGAGATCGCATTAAGAGAGGCCGCAAGGAAAGAGATCATCAGTTATGCTGCCGGAGAAAAGGATTTTACCATTTTGAAAGAAGATGCGCTTAATGAGCAGCAGAAAAAAGCCCTTAAATTTGTGAAGGAAAATGTCCTTGATGCTTATGGAAGCACAGGGATCCAGGATGTGCTTGACTATGCTGTCTTTAAGCTGCTTGGCTATGTCACAGTATTCCCTGGCGGAGTCAATAAGCTGGAGGATCAGTACGGCAATGTCCTTCCGGACTGCTTCCTTATGCCGCCAGGATCAACTGCGCTGGATTTTGCATTCAAGCTCCACAGCGATTTTGGAAATAATTTTGTCAAGGCAATAGACGTCAAGACAAAGAAGATAATAGGCAGAGAATATGTCCTGAGCATGGGCGATGTTGTTGAGATTGTGAGCAGGAAATAGTTTAGATAAAATATATTAAATAATCCGTAAAATCTCATTTTCCACCAGTGTATTTCACTGGCGGTTTTTAGCCATCCTTACTTCATGTGAAAAATGAGAACAGAAAATCCGACCCGAGCCCGAAAGGCGAGCATACCGCCAGCCTATTGACCGGTGGTGGTCGGATTTTTTGATAAATTAACTTGGGTTTCCGGCAGAACCTATCTATCGCTTTTATTTATCCTTCCTTTCCCTTCTGAACGTCTCTGCAAGATCAATGATATATTTTCCTTCCTCAAGCTTGTACACAAGCGGATTCTTCTTGTTGAACAGATGCACGAGATCCAGCTCAAATTTGCCCGGCTTCACAACTCTTATCGCTTCAAGATCAAGAATAACAGGCTCTTCGCTTGCATCAACGCCGATTATGTTATATACATCTTTTTCAATCTGCTTTTTCTCTTCAGGCTCAAGTTTCTGTATCGCATCCTGAGTAGCCTTTAATTCCTTCAGCTTCTCTTTTCTGAGGAAGAAGAACAGTTTAGCGCCGCAGCTGCACCCGGAGATTATCTCCTGAGAGCCGTCCTCATATATTTTGCTGCACCTTACGCATTGATGGGGCATGTTTACCTTCTTTTTTTGCTGTTTTTGGCTTTATTTGCAGAATGATTGTTTCTTTTCTGTTTTTCCTTAAGATGGACCTTTGTTGTGCCGTCATCCTCTGTGACAAGCTGTATCCTTTTCGGGTCTTTCTTTATCTCCTTGACAATTGAAGCAGGTCCAAGTATCGTGATCCCAAGCCTGTTTCCTATAAGGATATTTATGAAGCCAAATTTTAATTTTTTAAGCATATCCTCTGTGTCTTCACCCGGATAGATGACAGCCATCTCTATGCCTCTAAAGTCATCATTGATCTCTTCCATTGTTGTTTTTATAAGTTCTACTTCCTCTTCTTTTCTCAGCCTTCCTTCAAGCAGCACTATCTTATTATTCTTCGCAATAGTCAGCAGCTTTCTTATTCTGCCGAGAGATGAAAGATCTTCAATTTCTGTATAAGGAATGAATTGTAATGTAACACCCATTTTTTATCACCGATTATGCCACTAAATCAAATACGCCTTCATAAAGTTTATCTATGTTTGTGCCTTTCTTTGCGCTGATTCCTACGACAGTATACTGCGGAAAAGCCGCCTGCACTTTCTTGATATCAGATTTTCTGAGATCAATCTTATTTGCGACTATAAGTACAGGAATGTCTCTTGCTTCAAGATTTCCAATGATTGTAATATTGACTTGTGAATAAGGATCTTTTGTTGCGTCAAGAACAACTATGACGCAGTCCATGTCATCCAGCCATTTGATCGCGTCAATGACTCCCTTTGTCGCTTCCTTTGCTCGCTTTTTTGCATCCTTCTCGCCCAGCCCTTTTTTCATGAATTCTTCAAAATCAATCTTTGTGGCTATGCCTGGCGTGTCAACAAGATTGAAAGAAAGCTCTTTTCTGCCGGATTTTATGTTGATCTGCTCTTTGATCTGTATCTCCCTGGTCTCATGTGCTATGCTTGAGACCTTTCCCATTGTCTCTCCAAGCCAGTCCTTGCAGATCTTATTTGCCAGGGTTGTTTTTCCGCCGTTCGGTGGCCCGTAGAGTCCCAGCTTGATATGCTTCTTATTCTGAAAAAGATCCATGAAGAAGCTATTAATGAACTTTTTGATTGCATCTATCATCAAACCACCTTATTCCTGAAGAGTTAAAATTTCTTTATAAAGTTTTTGATGGTGCAATAGCACAATCAGATGATATAGTATCAAATAAAACCCCAGCTAAATAAAACTTTATAAATCTGAGTTGCCTTGATCAATATAGGTGATATCATGAATCCATTGACCCAGTCCATTCTTTTCGGTTTTGCTGGCGGCGCTGTCAGGGGAGCTATCGGCGTGCTCAAGGCAGTTTCGCTGAAAAAAGAGATCTCTGTGAGATACTGGAGCATCAATGCGGTCATTGCCGCGCTGATCGGAGGTTTTGCGGGGTTATTGTTCACATCTGATTACAGGATCACTTTGCTTGCGGGCTACTGCGGGACAGACATACTGGAAGGAATTTCAAAAGCAGCAAAGAAGGGAAAGATGTGGAGATTGGGAGGATAGTTTATTTGTTCCATTATCTTTCAGTTGTTTTACATAACAAATAAAATGAACAGGGCAATAATCACAGCATCTTCACAAAGGCATCTTTGACAAGGCTCCTGAATCTTTCTGCATCTGCTTTTGTCCCCACAACTCCGGAGCCGTAATGCATCGGGATGACAGCTTTTGGCCTGATCATATTGTTGACGGCATCTGCAGCTTCATCTGCATCCATTGTATATGTTCCTCCGACAGGAACCATAGCAACATCAATATCTTTCAGTTCGTTCATCTCCGGAATGGCATCTGTGTCTCCGGCATGATAGATTCTCTTTCCGTCTATCTCAATCACAACACCGATTTTTCCGTCTTCTTTCGGATGAAAAGGGATCATAGGCCTTATGAACTTGTTTGTGTTATACGCCGGCACAATGCTTAATCTGATGCCGTCAATCTCCATATTATCTCCGGGTTCAACCAATCTGAATTCTGTTTCCATTCCGGCTAATTTGCTCTGGCATTCAGGCGGGATAATAATAAGGGTGCCGGGTTTTATGAGCTTCTGTATATCCGGAGGGCTGCAGTGGTCAAAATGCTGGTGCGTTATTATGATGATATCTGCTTTGCCGTTATTCTCAATTCTGAACGGATCAATATAGATCACCTTTCCGCTGCCTTCCAGCCTAAAGCAGGAATGGCAGATCCTGCTTATCTTCAGGCTTTCAATTCCGCTGTTTCCATTGCTTCCAATATTATTTTCCATCTGAACCACCATAACAGCATATAGGTATGCTGAAATAATCAACAGAAATTGATTAAAAAATCAGTGATATATAAAACTTTAGCCTTTCAGAAAAATGCCTTCTTTTATGACAACTTTTCCGTCAATGACCACAGTCGGCTTGCCAAAAACCCCGTCCAGATGCAGGGGAACATCAACTTTGCCGCCATAGGACATGTTGTTTCCAAGGGCAATATGGACTGTGCCATAAACTTTCTCATCCTCAAGCACATTTCCGGAGATTACTGCTGCGTCATTTGTGCCGATGCCAAGCTCTGCAATATTATACGCCTTCTTTTTGTAGCATTTATACTTTTTTAAAATATTTTTTAATTTATCCGCTTCTTTTCCGCCGGAAATATTAACAGCAAAACCCTTTTTCACTGTAACTTTTATCGGATGCCTGAGTTTTCCAACACCTGCAAATGATTTATCCACAATAAATATCCCTTCTGCGCTTCCTTCAACAGGGGATAAATCAGCCTCTCCTGAGGGGATATTTGAAAAATCGCCTTTTTTATAAAAGAATCCTTCTTTTCCGGCTCTGCATCCTCTTCCCTTTATGCTCATCCTTATATTTGTGCCGAGATCTGTTTTAATAAGAACATTATTTCCTTTTGTCAGCATCTTCGCAAGCTTTTTTGTTCTCTTTGAGATTGCGTCATAATCCGCCTCTGCATTCCTCAGCAGCATATCCTCTGTGATGCCTGGCATTGATGCGATTCTTGCTCCTGCGGAATTTGCATCCCTTCTTGCCTTTGTATGCGACAGGGATTTTGTTGTGGCAAGAATGATCACATCATATTTTTTCATTTCTCTGGCAACATCATTCGGAGGCTCTTCTCCGCTTTCTTTGCCGATTGGAATCTTGATAATGCTGACATGGTCGGATAATCTTTTTCCTGCAGCTAAAAATGCCTCTGCTATGTCAGTTATCCTGCTGTCAAATATCACAAGAAGCTTTTCATCTCTTTTCAGATCCATATTTTTTTTAAGGACATGATAGCAGGCATCTGTTAATTCCATGGCTTCACCTCTTTTTTAGCTGAAAATCGTTGCATATATCTTTATCATGGCATATGCATCATACTTATATTATAGCGCATGCATATATCTCATAGTTTGAACAAATATCTACCTTGTTATCTTTTTCAGGCCTTTCCACCAGTCATTAGAGCTTGTTTTCTCAATAACAGACAGCAATTCCTTTGCATTCTTTGTTTTTAAGACTGCTCTCACATTATCAATCCAGTTCTGCGCATCCTTATAGCCGATATCCATATATTCTTTTGCCTGGACAGCGCATTCAAGCAGATCAGCATCTCTTGCGATGATGGATTCTTTTGTCTTCTGCTCCTGAAATTCCTCATGAAGGCTAAATATGCGCCTGCCGGTCTCTCCCAACAGCATTGTCTGCTCCCTGTGGGCCTTTGTCTCTGCCTCCTTAAAATCAATATACCTGTGGCCGACTTTGTGCAGGTCATTTATCCTTGCTTCATGCAGGTCATTGAACAGGCACATCAACACAACCCTTTCAGAAATGATATCTTCAGTTTTCTCCATCTGCGCAAGGATATATCCTATGACCGCAGCCCTATGGGAATGCTCTGCAACAGTTTCCGGGTTATCAATATTGATCAGCCACCAACCGCTTCTTTTCACACGCTTAAGCTGGCCTGTTTCAAAGAGAAAATCCGCATATTCCTTCATGGCGCCCCCCGATTCCCGCAGCTAAATCTTGTCTTTAAGCTTCAGCTCAAGCATCAGATCCTCAAGCTTCCTCAGGTCATATTTTATTGAATCAAATTTCCTTCTTATCTCTCCGTTCTGGAAATCAAACTGCATCAGCCTTCCGTAGAGCTCTGCGACAAATTCCACTATTTTTTTTGATTCTGAGTATTTTTCTTTTATCGCTGAATTGATCGCCTTTCTTGACAGCTCCCCTGTAAGATCGCATATGCCGAGCAGATAGTTTTCAAATTCAATGTCAAGATCCTTATGCGTCGGCAGCTGGCCGTTTTTTACATATTCATAGAAGCATATTGCCTCAACAAATTCCTGCTCAGCAATTTTTATTGAGCCGGAATAATACAACGAAGGGTGGGTTTTTGACAGCTTTACAAGCTTCTGGAGATCGTCTTTTATCTCCTTTTTCAGCTTTTCAAGATTAAGTTCCCCTCTTTGGACAGCATAGATCATCCTTTTGGAGAGCTTTACGATATCCCTGGATTTCTTTATCACTGCCTCTCTTGTGCTGTCATATCTTTCTATTTCATCATGCAAAATATCAAAGTTCTCAAGCATAAGGCTGTCTAATCTGCTGATTTTTATAAATGTTGTTAAAATCAGGTAGGCGCAAAATTAAACATACTCCAAAAATTAAACACAAACTTTATATATAAACATACATAAAATCTGCTCATGGATGGAGGATTTAGAGAGGCTATCGGAGTCTTTGACAAATTAGGCGTATATGACATCATACTCCCTTTTCTGCTCGTATTTACCATCGTGTTCGCAATTCTTGAAAAAACCAAAGTCTTAGGCATCGAAAAGATAGGATCCCAGGAATTCACAAAAAAGAACCTTAATTCAGTTGTTGCGTTTGTATCAGCATTATTGGTTGTTGCATCTACAAAGCTTGTTGCAGCGATAAACGAATCTGTCGCGAATATTGTCATGCTGCTGCTTTTATCAGTATTCTTCCTTCTTCTGATAGGCTCATTCTACAAAGAAGGGGAAGCCGTGGCTTTGGAAAAGGGATGGAGAGCCTTATTCATGCTGATAATGTTTGTCGGCATTGTTGCGATATTCATGCATGGGATAAAGACCGATTCGGGGGTTTCCTGGCTCGGATGGCTTTGGGTCCAGTTAACCCAGAACTGGGACAGCAATTATGTGACTTCTATTGTATTTGTGATTGTGCTTGTGGGGGCAATATTATACATAACCAGAAGCAACAGCGGCGGATCAGCGCCTGCAAAGAAGGAATAGGCCCGAACAATCAGCATTACAGCGATTTGCGTATTACAGCGATATTGCAGTGAATTTTCATTATAAAACCAAAATATTTATATATCAAACAACCAAAAAGTATGTATTATAGAATTAAACAGCATATAGGGCATATTGCCCATCATTAACTAAGGTAATCAATAATTAAAACATAACCATAAAAAAGGAGGATATCATGACAAGTTCTTATTTTGGTGAGGGTATCAGGTCACTTGAGTTTCTTGGTCTTATGGATGTTTTGCTTCCTTTTCTGCTCATTTTCACAATCGTATTTGCAGTCCTGCAAAAAAGCGAGATATTCGGGACAGACAAAAAGAATTTTAATGTCATGATTGCGCTTATCATGGGATTGGCTGTTGTTATACCCCATGTGACTGGCATGTATCCCGGCAACTGGGATGTTGTTGACATAATAAATAAATCGCTTCCAAATGTTTCCCTGCTTATGGTCGCAATAATAATGGTCATACTCTTATTGGGAATTTTCGGCGCAGGAACTTCATGGAAAGGAAGCAGCATCACAGGAGTGATCGCATTGATTGCGTTTATTGCTGTCATATATATCTTTGGAGCTGCTGCAGAGTTATGGGGAATTAACAACAGGATTGGATTCCTGTCTGATCCGGATGTGCAGGCGCTGGTAGTGGTCATACTTGTATTTGGAATATTGGTATGGTTCATAACAAAAGAAGAAAAAACCCAGGGAAGAGGGATGTTTGAATCTTTGGGTGACCTATTCAGCAAAAAATAACCGTTTGTATCTGATTCTGCGGAATCAGCAGATCAAACTGAAGCTAATTGATCCAATAACAGATTAAAATAACAATCCAGGGTTAAAATGGTAACTATCTTAGATGTTGCTTTGACTGAACATTTTACTGTCATATTTGCGATCATATTCATCATTGCCGTCATCTTCGGCGTACTTGAGATGACAAAGATATTCGGCAAAAATAGGGGCCTTAATGCATTGGTCGCGTTTCTCATGGGCCTTATTGCGATGCTTGTGCCTGATGTAAGCAGATTAGTGACATCAATGGTGCCGTGGTTTACGCTGTTCTTTATTTTTATAATATTTGTCCTCATAGCCTACAAGATGTTTGGCGCATCAGAAGCAGATCTTGTCGCAGCGATGAAAGATAGGGCAGTGATGTGGGCAATCCTGATAATATGCATCATCATAGTCATTGCTGCATTTGGCAGCGTATACGGCCAGAGATTTATTCCGGTAACTCAGGGCCAGGCTGCAGCAGTCCAGATAGGCACAGGCACAACAGGATCAACATCCTTCTCATCCAACATGGCAGCCACATTCTTCCATCCAAAGATCCTCGGATTCATACTTCTGATGCTTATTGCGGTGTTTACGATAGCGATCCTTGCAGGGGATTATAGCAGATAAGCTTAGGCAAATTGTAAAATTGTCATAATTCTTTATATTTTCATGGCTGCATTTCTTCCTTTTTAAACAAAAACATAAAGGTTTTTAAATAGAATACTACTTTGCCATAGTAAAATGGGATGGGTACAGGAAATTGGGGATTTGTTTAAAGCATTAAAATTCTATGCAATCGTGGAAGAATATCACATAGGGCTGCATTTCCATAGCGGCATTGTTTTTGAAAGAAATAAAAGGGCTCTAAAAAAGTCTTCAGAGGCGCAGCAGGATGAAAAGAAGCAGGCTGAAGAAAAAAAGGACGAAAAAAAAGTAAAAGCCCCCGCAGCAAAAGCCCTTACACTTGAAGAGGTTGTTGCCCAGGAAAAAAAGATTATTGAAGATAAGGGGTATATGGCCTTTCTTCCGTTCAGGCGCCCAAAATTGCCAAATGAATTCAGGCAGAGCAGGATAATAGGGCAGCCTCATCTTAAATATAGATATATAAAAAATCTGCCGCCTGGATTGTATTTTTTCTGGCCTATCATAGACTGGTTTGAGATATATTCTACAAAAATAGTTCCTCTTAATCTCGGGAATATCAGCGTTCCGACAATTGATGAAGTGCCCACAACAATGATCGTAAGCTGCAATGTAACCTACAAAGTTGTTGATCCATATAAGACTTTGATAGTGGATAATTATGAGACTTCACTTAAGAATGAAACAATGTCTGCATTGAACAAATGCGGCAGGGGAAAGATATATGGGCAATGGAAGAAGAAAGAAACCATTGATGCAATGGAAAAAGAAGTTTTGGCTGAATTAAGAAGCACTGTTGCTGAAAAAGGCGGGTGGGGCTTAAAAATTTATGAAGTCAAGATAACAGATGTTGCTAACTGCAGAAATGAAAGGGTATTTCATGAGGGAATAACAAACACAGTTTCAAACTCTGTTATCGGTAATGAGAATGAATGATAATTGGGAAATGATAAAATTTAATTCTTATCTTTTCAATCATTTCTTTACAGATCCCTTCACCCTTGAAGTTATCCTAGACAGCTCATTCACATTCTCCACAAATCCTGGCAGTATCTTCTGGAATACCTTCTCAAGAGCCTTTATCTCAGTGCCGAGATTCATGACGCTCCTGTCATAGTCTGCTATCTTGCCGAGAACGCCTTCATGCAGCTTGTCAAAGGCATGGCTTATGTCTGCAAGCTGCTGCTCCATCTTGCCCATCCTGTTCTCAACGCTGTCTTTCCAGTCAATGATTTTATTTACCCTGTCAATCAGCTCAGTCCATTTCTCATTGATGATTGCCTCTGCTATCTCATGGATCTTGTCTTCTGCAGGAGCCCATTCAACAGCCTGGCTGTAATTCTGGCCCATATCTCCCGGAGACTGAGGCATGTCAAAGGAATCTCCACCTTGAGGAGCGTTTAATCCCTGGGATCCTCCGGGCCCTCTCATCGGATAAGGAGAAGTCATTGTGCCTTCTTTCATGTCCGCCTGCATGATTGCAGAATTGATCTGATCTAGGCCAAAGCCAAACCTTTGCAGGTTTTGGATAATCTGGTCATTGCTAAGGCCTTGGTTTCTTAATGTAATGACTTGGTCAACAGGAATTCCTTCAGGCATATTATATCCCTCTTTTTGATATTTTATTGTTGGTGTATATCCTTTTACTGATCCAGTATGTTAATTTGATATGCTTAATAAAATGACTCAAATTTTTAAAGATTTTGATTAAGTTCGCCTATTTTTTGCTCTATGACCTTCTCAACCTCATTTTTTGTGACAAAATTAAGCGGCTCCCAGAGATTGATGTAGTTCTCCAAGACCTTGATATCTTCTGATTTTGCGCATAATTTCAGCTCTTTGACTATCAGTTTTGCCTTGTCCCTAAGATCAAAAAACTCTCTTTTGAATTCGGTAAGCTCATCATGGATGTCTTTTGTGCCGGAATTCAGCTTTTTTTCAAACTTCAGCATTGTTGTTTCAGACATCTGCATTTTTTTTCTTGTGTTGATGTAGCTTTCCTCCATCATCTTGAGCCTTCTGCTTATGTTGTTCAGCTGTGCAGAAAGCTCTGCTATGCTCTCTCCGGCCGGTGCAGCAGGCTTGCCTTTACCAAAGATACCTGCTTTTTTTTCCGGCGCCTGCGCAGGAGGTTTCCCCCCTAAAAATGGTGGTGTTTCTGGCATAGTCGTACCCAAATATTTATATATTAAACTAAACCATTACCCTTATATAAATTTATTTGAAATTTATATATAGATTGCATATAGTCATTTAGATTGTACATGGATTATCTGAAATAGCATATAAAAAATAAAAAGGGGTAAAATGGCAGAAGGGGTGTGGAAGTACGAAGTAATAAGGGAGGGCGAGGAGATAATCCTCAGGATAGACTGCGAAAATTTCACCAAGACGCCTTCTTTGGAAGATGATCCTGTCTACATGGCAAAAACAGTTGAGATCCTTGCTGAAGTCGGCAATGCCACAAAACTTGTTTTTCACCAGAAAAGGGACTTTGAATATGATTATGACCAGACACTGCTTGTTCTTGAGATAGCGCAGATCTATATCAAGCTGTCAAGGCAGAAGGGCCTTTTCAGCATGGATGCCATCACTCTTAACGGAAAATCCACAAAAAACAGCGACGGAAGGTATATCCAGCTGCAGAACATAATGTCAAAGCTGCTTAAGGAAGATCCAATCGGGTGCTATGTTGAATTAAAGCGGATGATCAGGATTGAGCGGATCAACTTAGACAAGCTGCTCAATGAAAATGATATTGAGGCATCAAAAAGATATATTGCCCTTCTTACATACATATTTCAGCTGCTTGACAAGACAAGGCTTGTGGCTCTTGCCCAGCCGCACATAGCCGGGCTGAAGATCGGAACAAGGGATATCTACAGGGAATTGTTCCATCCGATAATAAAGCCGGATTTCATGTTCACAAAACTTCAGGCAGCATATCCTCCGGAAGGCGAAGAGATAGACAGCTACACTATTGATGATGACAACACAGAGATAACGCTTTTCTCATATCCGGACAGCGTGAAATACCTCTATCATGTCATGCCTCCTGAGTTCAAGATGGGCGAAGAGGAATATGATCTGCTGGATATGGCAAGAAAAGTCATGGCAGAGCATAAGCCAACAAGAGAGGAATTTGTCAATCCAAAAAGGATGAGGGAAATCTTCTCAAATGTCGGCAGGGACCTGATAGAAGAGTTATTGAGATACAGGAACCTAAAATTATCATCTGAGCAGATAGACATGATAACCGCGGTTCTGGTCAGGTATACAGTCGGATTCGGCCTTATAGAAGTTCTTCTGAAGGATGAAAAAATACAGGATATTTCTGTTAATTCACCCTACGGAAGATCTCCGATGTATATTGTCCATGCTGATTATGCAGACTGCTTCACAAACATAATCCCCACAAAAACAGAGGTTGAGAGCTGGGCGTCAAAACTGAGGATGATATCAGGCAGGCCGCTGGATGAGGCAAATCCTATCCTTGATACTGAACTTAAATTAGGATTTGCAACTGCAAGAATATCGACGATAACAGAGCCGCTGGATCCTACAGGGCTGGCATTTTCATTCAGAAGGCACAGAAACAAGCCATGGACACTGCCGTTGTTTGTGCATGCAAAGATGGTAAATCCGCTTGCTGCCGGACTGTTAAGCTTCCTTATAGACGGAACAAGAACACTTCTCATCGCAGGAACACGAAGCTCAGGAAAATCATCATTTTTAAGCTCGCTGATGGTAGAAATAATGAGGCGTTACAGAATAATAACAATCGAAGATACTTTAGAATTACCAACTGATTCAATGAGAGAGCTTGGATGGAATATACAGCCCATGAAAGTTGCATCTGCCCTTTCCAAAGGATCATCAGAGATGTCTGCCTCAGACGGAATAAGAAGCACTTTAAGATTGGGAGATTCCTCCCTGATAATTGGAGAAGTCAGAAGCAAGGAAGCAGTTGCATTATACGAAGCAATGAGAGTCGGCGCAGCTGCAAATGTTGTTGCAGGAACAATCCACGGCGACAGCCCCTATGGTGTGTTTGACAGGGTTGTAAATGATATCGGAGTGCCAAAAACATCTTTCAAGGCAACAGATATTATAATTGTTGCCAATCCTGTAAAGAGTGCAGACGGAATCCACAGGAAGAGAAGAGTAACCCAGATAACAGAAGTCAGGAAGCACTGGGAGGATGATCCGATGCTTGAAGGCGGATTTGTTGATCTTATGAAATATGATTCAAAGAAAGATGAGCTTATAGTAAGCGATGACCTGCTTAACGGCGAAAGCGAAATTTTGAAACTGATCGCTGCAAATATCCCTGATTTTGCCGGCGACTGGGACGCAATGTGGGGCAATATTGAGCTGAGGGCAAAGATAAAAGAGGCCCAGGTAAAATATGCTGTGCAGGCAAATGATCTGGATATATTGGAAGCCCCTTTCACAATACGCAGCAATGACACATTCCATCTTCTATCAGAGAAATGCAAGAAAGAAGTTGGCAGCATGGATTCCAAGAGAATATTCACAGACTGGGATATATGGGCCAAGAGAGAGATCAAGAAATGGCAGAAGGGCGAGAAGGGGAAGACGGAATAGATATGCTAATTATAGACAATATCTTTGATTATGTCAATAAGATCTTTACAGGTTTTCTTCAGTTCATTGATTTTTGCTTCATCTTTGACAGAAATCTGTACGCCATAAGTATAATCTTCCCTTAAGCCTATAACTGTTTCTTCCTTTGTCCCTTCTATCTCTTCATATTCAAGCAATTCAATGTATCTGTTATTAATGCTGATTTTCTTCTCTTCATTCAGATATTTTATAAGGGAAATAGTGCAGCTTTGGTTTCCGGACTCGTAGCCAAATTTAGCGGCAATCGCCAGAAAACAGTGATAAATGCAATAAAAACCGGCAGACATAGACCAATCAGAAAAACCTATCTCTTTAAAGCGGGTTATCCCAATAAGATTATGCTCTGCTTTGGTTAGGTGTTTTTTAGCTTCTTCAATGTCTGGGCTGCTTTTCAATAAGCCTCTGTGCTTTAATCTTTTGCCATGCACCCGGCATTCTTCAATTTCTTTTTTGGCTTTGTTTAGGCACCATTCAACATGTTTAGAAGCCTGCGACATCTTTCAATACCTCTACATATTGGTTATAGCCGTATAAGATAACTGCATTTTTCACAATATCAATTATAGCTTTATCTTTCTTTTTAAGGTTTTCCAATAAACCCTGATTAATCAGCTTTATAGCATGGATTTTTTTAGGCAGTATGTTTTCTTTTTTCTTAAGAATCTTATTTACTTCATCAATATCTTTATTTTCAATAATAACCATCAAATCAATATCTTTGGCATGGGCATAATCTTTAACTGCCGATCCGAAGAGCATGACAATCCTATTTTTTTTAAACAGCTCTTTAAATTCTTCTTTCCACCTTTTGAAATTATTGGCTTCATCAGCAAGCAGAAAAGCAGCCAGCTGGCAGGCATAGGCATCATCAAGATTTAGTTTATAGATTATGGATTTTCCAATAGTTCTGCCGGTAACTAAATTCTCCCTAAGAAGCCTCTTGAATATCTTTTGGGCTCCAACATGGCTTATTTTAAGGACTTTGCTGATGGAATTTGCATTATAAAAATTAGTGAAATCTTTGAATAATACAAGCAAAGCTTCTCTTTCCTTCTTAGTCAGGGATATCATGGTAACCTAGAGTTACTATATAGTAACCTAGAGTTACTATATAAATGTTTCGTTATTTTTAAGGTTTTTCTTTAAATTTCAGCTTGTAACTCAGTGCAGCAGCAGGATATAATAAAAGTGAGTTTATGCAGTTAAGAGTTATAAAAACTAACAGAAAAACAGAAATAAATAAAAAAAATAGAATAAACTTCTAAATATTTATTTGCAGTACAATTTGCACAGCTTGCCTATCCCTAACAGGAGGAATGCAACTGTATACCATTCTATTGTCCACCAGCTTATCCATGCCATGTCCTGGGCCAGATAAAGTAAGCCGACAATCAAAAGAACTATGCCCCAGCATTTGCAGCATTTATGCTCCTGCGTGCAGCATTCCATATTCTTTGCCATAATAACACCTCGTTTTGTATATTTGGTTTATAAGGCTTAAAAAGCCCGCCGGATATAAAAAGTTAATGGAAAAGTATTTAAAAACCCCTGATTTAAGGACTTCTGCAGGCTAGGTTGGGAGGTTAGCCCTCTCCTGTGACAGCAAACGGGCTCAGGCTGGACTGAAGCTCAGGAGCGGTATTTATTGTTTTTATCGGTCCCTGTTCAAACGTTGAGTCTCTGTCCTTCAGGATTCATCTTTTTGACAAAAGTGTCAGGATGGGAACATAGCAGCACGTGCCGTTAAGACGGGTGCTTGGAGGGTAGCGGAGAGGAGGATGCTCGGGGATTAACCGGCAGAAATAATATCTATCCATCTTGGGCGCGCCTGCACTTTATTTAATATAAAAGCAATATTTTTATAGAAAGCCTCTTTTAAAATGAATATGGAGAAGATAGAGCAATTAAGGGCAAAATTCTTAAAAGTGTATGCCAGCCTGCCAGAGCCCGAAGGATACCAAATAGTTGCAGTGATTGAAGGAAAAACATATTCATGGAATAAAGCTTATGCAGAAATCAGCGATAAAACAGCATTAGGAGATAAGATATTGGAAAAAATGAGGCTGGTGGGGATAATATGAACAAAGAAGATGTATATGAAGAACAAAAAAAATTAGTCCTAGCCAGATTAAACACCATCAATCCCGAATCAAAAATCATGCTTGGCACTGATAAAAATGTTTCTGTAAGGGATATTATAACCCATGTAGAGCAGGGGGATGATTTTGGCAGGAAGATTGTCAGAGCCCAGATAAATATGCTTAAGGTTCTTACAGAGGTTCCTGCAGAATGACAAAGGAATTTTTGATTACCCGCCCTTTGCATGATGAAAAAATGTTTTATTTATACTCTTTCTCAAAAGCCATTATCCAGATTGCAAAAGAGAACAAAAAAATCCTCCTTATAAATTTAGAGGGTGAAAGGGCGAATAGAAAAGAACTGGAATCTGCCCTTAACAAACATGATAAGGGGTTAGTATATTTAAATGGCCATGGTGATGAAAGAACTGTTTTTGGGCACAATGATATGCCTATTTTAGATAAGGATAATATAAAAATAACAAAAAATAGGATTCTTTATGCCCTGGCATGCAGCTCTTTGGTTGAGCTTGGCCAGCTTGCTGTTGAAAATGGTGCGCAGGCATACATTGGCTATAGAGATGAATTTATGTGGGTTGTTGATCCTTCAAAATCAGCAGCACCTGACAAAGACAGGAATGCCGCTCCGTTTAGAAAGGTCTGCCATGCATTGATCTCTTTTTTAGTAAACGGAGAGCAGGTTGGAACAGCTGTGGAAAAAACCAAAATGGAATATAAGAAATTGATTAAATCCTACGGCACAAGCGAAGATGATCCTTTTGGCGATGCTCCAGCGATTGGATTGGCGCTTTCATGGGATTTGCTTTGTTTGGATGCAGAAGGAGATAAAAAAGCCGTGTTTTAAAAATATTTATTCTTGGTACGTTAGCATTTTGTCTAACTGAAGAACTACCTAATCATCGAAACCTTTTTCAGTCTGTTGCCAAGTTCAGCAGCAGGCAGAGAATTCCTTATCTCCATATTATTTTCAAGCTTTTTTATGATCCCATTGCTTACTTCCATTCCCAGCAAAGCATCATCAAAATTGCTGCTGCTTGCCTTAAAATTTCTTGATCTCATTTCTTTTTCCATATCCATTTTAATCCCTTCCTGATATTTTTTTATTGATATTTATTATCCAAAAAATTTCTTATTCAACCAATATTGCCGCTTTGCCCGGCATAGCATTCTTTGCTTTTAATTCCTGGCTATTTTCTGCTGTGAATACCTCTATCTCAGCACCCATAAACTCCCTCCTTAAAAAATCTTTCGCTTCATTCAGTGCATTAAGCTCTTTTTCAGCAGAGCTTATGTGCTGGGGCAGTTTTCCTGACTGCACCAATTTCGGGGCAAAAGCAGATATCTCTTTGCCGTATTTTCTTAATGATTCTACTCTCATGATCTGTTTTAATATTTCTCCGGGATTCTTTGTCTCGCTGCTTATCTTTGCCAATTCCTTAAACAAGCTATATTTCCACGGCACAGAAACAAACAGCTTTATTTTTTTAGGCTTTTCTATTTTTGCAAGCTTTAATACAGCTGATATTCCTGATAAGGTGTTCTCAATCAATTCCTCATCGCTGTCCAATGTCAAATCAACCTTTTTCATGTCTGCTTTTGGCCATGCTGCTGCTGAAATAAACTCTTTCTTTCCAAGCGCCTGCCATATCTCCTCTGCTGTGAACGGACAGAACGGCGCAAGCATCAAAATCTGGGTTTCAATTGCTTTATTTATAAGTTTTTTATTCACCTTATTATTGCATCTTCTCATATACCACTTTAAACTGTTATGTAATTCAAAGAATCCGAATTTTATTGCAGATCTAAAGAGAGTTTCTTCCATAAGTCCTGTTGTTTTCTGTATCAGTCTGTTTAATCTTGATTCAAGCCATCTGTCTATCAGCCTGTTTTCGTCATCTTTTCCACTGTTATAATTTTCAGCGCAGAACAGATGCAGCTGGCTTAGTCTGCTGCCTATGCTTTTTGCAAACTCGCTCTCCCAGTTTGGATCATCCAGCCCTTCTCCGCCGGATAATATGGTCAGTCTTGCGGGATCAACACCATACTTAGGAGGTATATCTCTCAAAAGGATAAAATTTCCCAGTGATTTTGACATTTTCTGGCCGTCCACAAGCACCCAGCCATTAACACCGATACCTCTTGGCCAGTTTTTCTCGCCAAATATCGCGCAGTGGTTGAATATAAAAAAGGTGAGATGATTCTGTATAAGATCCTTTCCTGAGTTCCTGAAATCCAGCGGATACCAATAATCAAATTCTTTCTTCATCTTTTTCCAGATGTCATTCTTTGGCTTTCCTTTTCCCAGGAAAACATAATCAAATAATTCATGGGTTACTTCTTTTTCTACCTTGTCTGCGGGAATTTTTTTAAGCAGATGCACGATTGTGTAATAAGCCATATATATCGTGCTGTCGCTCAGGCTTTCAATGAGCCATTTCTCATCCCATGGCAGCCTTGTTCCCAATCCAGATTCTCTTGTGCATGCCCATTCATGAAGCCAGTCTATAACATAATCAAACTGCTGCCTTGAGCGTTCTGGGTATAATTTCATTTTGTCTAATGCCTTGTGGGCTGTTTTTTTCCATTCTGGATTGTTATAGTCTATAAACCATTGGTCGTCAACAACCTTGACAACGCATTCATGCAGAGACCTTGAAACAACTTTTCCTGTCAATTGATAGTAAGATTCTATCCATCCGTGCTTTGCAAGGTCTTTTTTTATTATCTCCTTTCCTTCTGAAACCTTTTTGCCATGTAAGTCTTTTGAAAATCCCTTTTTATACTTGTTATTGAAAGTAGATGAGTAAAAGCTTAGTTTGTACAGCTCTTCTTTTATCTTTTCCAGCAGTTCCCTTTGGTTTTGCGATCTGACATTGTATTTTTTCAGCATGGCTTCTGCTGGCACATCTCCATAGCCAGGAGTGTCAAGCACAGAAATGGGCTTTATTGCCCGCACTTCATCAATATTGAGATTATATTTTTTTAGGGTTTTTTCATCCTTCTGCAGATCCCATAATGCAATAAGATCATCTGCAGAATCAGAAGGCACAGAATGCACAAGCCCTGTTCCGAAATTCTCGTCCAGGAATGTAGCCGGCAGGATCAATACCTTATTTCCGCCGAATTCCTTTGTTCTTTTGCCGATTAATTTATCGCCTTTTATTTTTCCGATTATCTTTGTATCATATCCCTGCTCTTTCAGCTGATTTGCAGAACTCTCGCTTATTATCCAAACTTCTTTCTTTTTATCAGGAAATGTTATTTCCACTTCAGCATATTCAATATTCGGATGAACATAAAGATTTGTTATTCCGTAGATAGTATCCTGCCTTAATGTTGCGCTGACAATAATTCTGTTGGAATTATCATCCAGATAATGCCTTACAAGAATAGATTCCTGCGCAGTCTCACCCTCGCCAATGCTTCTGTCATGGTCTCCGACAGGGCATTTGTCAGCAGGATCCCACACAACAGGGAATTTTCCTTTTATGATGTAATTTTTTTCCTTTAGTTTTTCAAACTGCCATCTTACAAATCTGTCATAATGCGGATTTAGGCTTGTTGTGAAAAATTCCCTTCTCCAGTCTATGCTGAGGCCCATTGCTGTGAAATCCTTTTTGAATTCCGGAGCAAAATAACTAAGCCAATATTCCGGTTTTTCAAATTTTTTAATATGCTCATCAGAAAATCCCATGCCTTTCATTATGCTGATCTGCTTTTCTTCTTTATCCTTTACTCTTCTTGCAGCTGCTATTATGGGAGAGCCTGTTGCATGCCATCCCTGGGGGAATAAAACATTATAGCCCTGCATCCTCTTGTATCTTGCAAATGCATCCACTCTCATGATCGTGTAGAAATGCCCCAAGTGAGGGTATGCATTTATGTAAGGATACGGAAAAGTGCAGAAGAATTTAGGCTTCTTTTTATTGATCTCAGGCTGGAAGATCTTTGCGGATTCCCACTTTTTGATCCATTTCTGTTCTATGCCTGCGAAATTGAGCATTTTAGATGGGAAAGCGTATATTTGTTTTTAAATGTATTGGCAGGTTTTGGACTATTCCCAGGCATAAGCTTCATCAGCTGCCATAATAAGAATCCTTTTTGAAGCCAAGCTCTTTTCTCTTGTCATCATAATACTTATGGTCTGCAAGATGTATCTCAATGAAATCCTTGTTTTTGATCTTGATAAGGATTGTCCTGATATTATTCCCTATTTTTTTGAAGAATATATACAAATCCTTAAAATTTGGGTTTTGCGGCGTATGCCCCCTTGTATAGATCCTCTTTGCATTTTCTGCACCAGCTTATCAATTCTGATTTCATTTCATCTTTTAAGTTTTCTGCATAATGGTCAAAATCCCTGTTAAACCTTATGCTTTCCCCAAAAATTCCGATCAGCTCATTTCTTAGCCCTTCTGCATTCATCTATTATCTCCCCGTATGTTTTTTTATAAATTTTCAGGTGGTCATTCAGTTTGGTATTCTTTATATCCCCCTCAAGCATTTTCACATATCTGCCTAATTTTATCAATATATAATTTTTATTAAAATTATCCAGAATCAGTTCTTTTATTAGTTCAGAGATCAGCTTGATTTTATCCTCTCTTTCAGTAAACTTTCGGAATTCAGCGTTTAATTCAGAGGAATTCAGTATTTTTTTAAGATTATATGCTGAATAATCCGCAATAAGGCCTTTTAAATGCTTGATATCCTCATTTTCAAGAATATTTATTACTGCTTCCTGATATGAATTTAATGCCTGTTCAAAATGCAGTTTTTTTATTTTTGCTGCAGGCAGCATAATATCAAAATTGGAAATGCAGCTTTTTGCAGCAGAATAAAAAACCGGCTTTTCCAGATCCTTTTGTTTTATATTGATATAATGGAAATTTTCCTTATGCTCTTCTTTATGCTTATTTGAAATCATAAAAATATCAATGTCATTGTATGCTGCTGAAAATAAAAAAGAGCCGGAAATAAATGCATCTGTTCCTTTTGCCTTTAATTCCGAAAGGATTTCCGCTGCCTTCTGTTTTCTTTCAGGAAGGATATCCTCCGGAATATTGTAAAAGTAGAGTGATGTTTCTCTCTCTGCCAGCAGATCAAGCGCTTTCATCTTCTTCTTTATGCCGTTATACAGATAATTGTATTCTGTCCTTGTCAGCCTGCTGCGCGCCAGCACTTTCTGTATCACAGCCATCTGTTTTTCTGAGATTATATAAGGCACAAAGTTCTCCTTGTTTTCTGCCATTATCTTTAATATTTTTGTATTCATACACTATTATAATAAGGTATACTATATAAACTTATCTATTTTTATTGGAATTTATGCCTATTCCTCAGTGCAGTGATCCCACATAAACTGGAAGAATTTTCTGTAGCCGTCCGCCAGCCGCCTGCTTTTCATGACAAACTGGACAGGCTCTTCGTAAAGCTCACCAGGCTTTACACCGACAAAAGTTACAACATAATCTCCAAATATATCAACTGCAGTCTGGCTTGAATATTGCTCAGGCAGAAATTTATAGGGTTTGCCGACTAATTTCAATATCTCAGGTTTTTGCTCTTTTACTTCATGATCAAATAAATGCATAAATTTAATCCCCAATCTTTTTCGTTCTCTGTCAAAATGAGGAAGATAATGCTTTAATCTTGGATCAAGCCAAAATGCCTTTGCGCCGATAAAGTATACTGTTTCTTTTGCCTTAAGAATATCCTGCAGGTAATTTTTGAAGCCTTCTGTTCCCCTGTAAAAATAAGCCTCTTCTTTTTCTTCAACTGCTTCATATTTTGCCTGCATTTCCGGAAGAGCCTTATTTATCCTTTCTTCTTTTTCTTTTATCAGCTCCAGCAGCCTTCTTGGATTGATAGCCTTGAAATGCTTCTCTCCTTTGACAAAAACCTCAGAAGCAAGACCTTTTTCCATCAATTTAGTCAGGGAATCATATACATTTCTCCTGTGGACTTTTGATTTAATTGATATCTCCTGCACAGAGGATTCTCCTGCCTGCAGTAATGATTCATATACTCTGGCCTCATTGGGGCTTAATCCAATATTTCTTAACAATTCCTCGTACATCTTTAAAACCCTCTGCTGCTTTTCTTTAATCCCAATCTTGCAGTAAGCTCATCATAATAATTATGGTCTCCAAGATGAACTTCCCTGAACTCACCCATTTTTATTTTGATGATTATACAGCGGTTAGATGAGCCTATTTTTTTAATAAATACAATGCTATTTCCAAGAATGGATTTAGTGATTGGAGGTATTCTGCCTTCTTTGATTGATACGCACCAGGAGATTAGGCTGTCATCTATATTTTTGACAGAGCCGGCATAAGCGTCAAATTCCTTATTAAATCTTACCTGCTGACCAAAAATTTCCCGGATCTTTTGTTTAAGCTCTTCGGCATTCATGCTGAACCTCTCTTGCAAAATCCAGAAAAATTGGGATATTCGGTGTTTTGTACTCTTCTCCCATCTTTTTGATGCTGTGGAAAAAACCGGAAATGGCATTATAAAGATATTTGACAGAGAATATGGCAAAGAGAATTTCCTTTGTGATGCAATTGATCTTTTGTATCTTGTCTTTGAATGGCAGTTTTTTTATATCCTGAGCCTGCAAGTCCAAACTTCGGCTGTCAATTATTCTCTTTTCCGTATGGAGAGAATGCCATAACAGTAAATCTCTCAGTTCTTTTAAATCTTCTTTATCAAAGATTTGGTTGATAAGCCATTGATAAAGAAACAGGATTTCTTCCAGATGCACTCTTTGCTTTTGAATACTCTTTACCGGATTAAATGTGGCTATGGAATACATTGCAGCGGAAATGAAAATGGGCTTATTAAGGTCTTTTTCAGGAATGACTGTAAAATGCTTCTTTCCTTCATAATAACTCCTTCTTCTTCTGCCGATAATAAAGATATCAATATCATTATAATCTTCCTTGTACAAAAATGAGCCGGAAATGAATGCATGGGGCTCATTTAATCCCTGCAATATCTTTTTTGCCTCTTCCACACGCTCAGGGATCATCTCCCCCCCATGGATATAATTTTCCTCTTTCAGTATACTTAATGCGGCTGCTTTTCTTTTGACTGTGGAATACAGATATGCTTTTTCAGTGCTGGTCAGGGGCTTTTTGTGAAGATACTGCTGTATGATCCCTGCCTGCCTTTCAGTAAACAAATGCGGCACAAAGAGCGCCTTATGCTCCAAAACCATATTCAATATTTTTTCATTCATATATACTCATACCTATATATTGATATATAAATGTTATGTTTATTATGGCAATAACCTTATCTTTATGGCATTATTTATCTTGCATGTATTTAAAGATTTCTCTATTTTGGTGGTATATGCCACCACAAGGATTGATATAGTTGCCAGATTAGTTATTACTATAAAGTAATTAAATAATAACGAAGGAGGCAAAAGAAAATGACAGCACTATTATTCGAAAATGGACAGATTAAGTTAGAGCAGAGGGCTCAAGAAGGGGACGATTCATATCATGTAGCTCTTTTTCAATTTAAAAGTGGATGGTTATATACCTCTACATTTGAAGGAAGATTTAAGGGAATAGACGTGAATAGGGGAGATGAAATACATGCGCCACCAAATAATCCTCTCACTAGATTGTACCAAGGATTAAACAAGGATGTTGCATTCAGGATTGGTAGGCTATTGTCAAAAGCCCATATATATTATCAACGTGATGCAATTAGTGCTGATACTCTTATTAAATATATAGACGGTCAGCTTATTAGGCAAGGCGAAGCAGGAATAGAATTAGCTTTAGTAGAGGACAAGAATTTTTTGTATGGACATGCATGGAAAAGAAAAATAAGTGAAGAAAGGTGTAAAGGAGAAAAATGACAGAAATGCAAAAATCCGGACAAGAAAAAACAACATTGGAATTGCTTGCTGAATTAGGCCAGGGATTGTTTGATATTGGAAAAACTCTTGCAGTAACTTGTGGTTTGATAGAAAGAAATCCAGAATACAAGAGACTGCCTCAAAATACACCTTTGTATATTAACTGTAAGCCTTATGTTGTTAAGAGAAGCCAAGAAGATGGTGAAAAAGATTTAGTTAAATTGGCTAATGATGTTCATTACGAAGGTGCATGGTTTTATACTCCACAAGATTCAAATTGGTACCATATTTCAAAAGCGCATAAAGAACAATTTTCAGAGGAAGGAATGTTTAGACTTTCGGCAGTAATGCAAGATATAGACTTAGATGTACCAGGAAACAAGGTAGTTCATTACCACACCCATCCTAAGGTAGCACCAGAACATACGCTAAGTTACATAAATGACAAACTTCTTCCTAATTGCCATGGAGATGACTGGGATAAGTCAGTTGTAAAGGCAATTCTCTCTATCTGTACTAATTTTCATGCATGTTTTCCTTCATCAGCTGATATTGCGTCTTATGTTGATTTTAGAAAGCAAATTGATGATGGACTTATTTTTGAGGGGCGTATAGCTTCCCCATTAGGAATCACACAAGTTGAGATAGAAGATCCTTCAGAATCCACAATAGCACTATATGAAAAGATACATAATAAATTGTATGAAAGAATGAGAAAGGACAAAATTGTAAAATTAGAAATTAGAGATACAAAAACACATATCGGAGTATATGGACAAAACATTTTTGACTCATTAAACAGAGAGATGAAAGGAAAAATGAAACTGACCTTTGTTCCTGCAGAAAATTATTTTCAAATGTGTGGAAGATAAAAATGATATTAATCAAAAAATCACAAAAAGATATTTAATACCTCAAAACTTCTTAAACTTTGCTGCCGTATCAATCAGATCAACATGCCCTAAGAACATTCCTCTGCAGCAGTATCTTTCAAGGCCAAGGCTGTTCAGGATCTTATTTTCATTCTCGCCCTTGTCCCGCCTCTGTTTAAACTCTTCCCAGAGATGGCCCACTGGTTTTCCGCATGAAAAGCATCTTATTGGTATAATCATTTTGGTTTCCTCTTTAGGCTTATCTGTATGATTTCTGCCTCTTTGCCCTTGCTTTTGAATCGTTTGGCTTGCATGTCTCCTTGAATCTTACATCTGCAACCAGAAGATTTCGGTCATATTTCAAAAATCTCTCTTTTAATCCTGATTTGATGCCTGCAAATTCAACAAGGGATTTTGCGATTGAAAGCCTTGCTGCGTCTGCCCCTGACATTATTCCGCCGCCGTTTAAATTGACATTAATATCAACCTGGCCGGAATAATCCTCTGCGATTATCAAAGGCTCCATTATTTTCATCCGTGCAAGATAAGGCTCGTAAAAATCAAGCAGGTTTCCATTTATCCGTACAATTCCTCTGCCTGGCTTTAGCGTAGCCCTTGCTACAGCCATCTTTCTTTTTCCTGTTGCATGCACCATTTTATCTTTTTTGACAGTCATTTTTCCACCGGTTAAATTTTAGCCCCAAGCTGTTTTGCAATATCTGCTACAGTTGCGAATTTCATATTTGGCAGCTTGTCAACATTTGCTTCTTTTACTGTTTCAAATCTCTTGTCTTTAAACTGCATCGGAACTCCGATATAGCACATAACTCTTTCAAATGCTTTTCTTCCTTTTTCCTGCTTGTATGGAAGCATCCCTCTTATCGTTCTTCTTACAAGCCTATCCGGCATGTTTGGAAAATACGGGCCTTTTAGCGGGATCCCTCTGTCTGCTTTCTGCCTGTATCTTGCAAGCACGTTTGCCCTGCCGCCTGAGATGACTGCCTTTTCGCAGTTGACAATATCTATCTTCTCGCCGAGCAGAGCTTTCTTTGCAAGCACTGATGCCATTCTTCCTATGAGCAGGTTTGTTGCGTCTATTATCATCTTGATCACTTAACCCATTATCCTTAGGTTTTCCCCTTTTGGATTTTTTGAAATCATGCCTTCTATTGTCATGCATTGGCCTTTTGCCAGTGTTATTTTCTTTTTTGCGCCGTCTGAAAATGCAAATGCAGCTACATTTATTCCGTGATTTATCACTCCGGTGCCGAGAACTTTTCCAGGGACAATAACATTTTCCCCGCTCTTTGTGCATTTGCCGAGCTTGAATACATTGATAACTCTTCTTCTTCTGCTCGGCATCTCAAGATCAAAGGCAATCCTTTTCCAAATATCTGCATTCTGCTCACTACCCTGTTTCTTCAGAAGCTGTATCAGCGCCTGAAGCTGCACGTTCATCGGACCTGTTCTTTTTACCATTTTTATTCAGCTGATCTGTGTTATTTTGTTTATTTTATCAATCTGCGATTATTATCCTTTTGATTGTTTTTCTGATATTCTTTGTTTTGATATTTTTGATGGGGGAGACGGGTTTCGAACCCGCGCAGGCACTAAGCCACTAGGCTTTTGCTGGTCTTGTTGATTTCAACCTCAACCTAGCCCGTTTGACCACTCCGGCACTCCCCCGTCTGCATGCCAATGATATCATATCACTGGCGGATATACAGGT
>Ga0208375_1001430_pt1 | contig 26806 bp, 49 predicted proteins | sample RifOxyD1_FD_184038 | JGI IMG/M metagenome (GOLD analysis project Ga0208375, IMG submission 184038) | Soil microbial communities from Rifle, Colorado - Rifle Oxygen_injection D1 (SPAdes) | ecosystem: Environmental > Terrestrial > Deep subsurface > Rock core/Sediment | place: Rifle, Colorado...
CATGAGTTCCAGAATGTTGCCGGTAAATACAAATCGTATTTTAACGACATCATGAAGGACTTCGACATTGTAGATGCTTACAAGAGCGACTTTGAAAAGACTGTCTGGAACGAAATGGCCGAAATAGCACCTGAAGCATTAACTGAATTGCGGTTTGATCCTGCTTCATTTGAGCAGGCTGTTAAGGCCGCAAAGGGGAGATACGAGGCTTTGACTAATTCGATCACCTCAAAATTTACTTCAAAACTTTCCAATGATCCGGTTCCCAAAGGTGGGGCTGGCCATGCAACGATAAACACCGGAAAGTCAGAAGAAGAAGAGATGAACGACTTTGTTAGTCAGCTGAGGTCCCTCAAAAATTAGGGAGTGAAATATGGCTGATGCCCAAATGTCGTATGCGACAATTACTGGTGCTTTTTTGAAAAGAAACTATGGCAAAGGTTCTGCCGCTATTAAAAGCATGCAAAACCTGAAAGCCCGTTTTTATGATTGGCTTCCCACGAGCGATGAAAAGCCCTCTGGTGATGGCTATTACATCCCCGTTAACGTAGAAGGGAACGAATCTGGTCGTGCTTCAAACGAATCCGAAGGCTTCGATAACGCACAGAGCGTCACAGACGTTCAGTTCGTAATTAAGCCCAAAACGACCTTCTGGCCCTTCCAGTTGACAGGTTTGTCAATGGACGTTGCTCAGTCAAACGAAGACAGCTTTGCCCGTTCGTTGAAACGTCAAATGACCGATAATAGTTCGCGCTTCATGAGCGATCTTAATCGCCAGGGTTGGGGAACTGGTACTGGTCAAATGACACTGGTTAATGGTGCTGTCACAGCATCTACCTCGGTTATTTGTGATTCGGTTCAATATTTTCGTAAAGGGATGAGAATTGACATCTATCAAACCCTTGGTGGAACATTGCAAGCTAGTGATTGTTTGATTACAGCAATTAACGTCACTACAAAAACACTTACATTGTCTGCCGCAATTACTTGCTCTGACAATGGTGTTATTTGTAAACATGGTGTTTTGGTTAATCCTCCTGCGGATTATAAAGAACTCTTTGGTGCCCAGGCTCTTGTTGACACAACAGTGTACAACTCCAGCATTCAGGGTCAATCAAAGACGGCTTATACCGTGTTGCAGTCCACAATCATTGATGCCTCGACAGCTACGATTACAAACGCCTTGTTGCAAACACTCGAAACAGGCATTGAAAATGCTTGTGAAGAAGACGTTGTTTGCACATGGTCCGATCGTGCCCAGAGAGACAATTACATCGAACTGTTGGTTCCTTTGAAACGGTTCAGCAATGACGATGCAATGGATTCTGGCAAACGCAAACCGGTAGACCACAATGGTAATCCTTGGTATGTCGATAAAGACTGTCCTGAAAGCCATGTCTTTAAGTTTACCAAGAAATCCATTGAGAAGTTTGTCCTAACCGCTCCTGATATTGTTGACAAAGACGGTGCTACAATTCGTGCACTGCCTGGTTCTGACGTTTATCAGGGCTATTATAAAACTCACATGAACACTGGTTCTTTGAAACCAAATGCTCATGGGAAGATTTATAACTTAGGTGCCTGATTATGAGCCTAGCGTTTTATAAAGAGACCGTCATTCCTTCATATGAGTTTGTTGATAAATTAAAAAAGATCGACAAAGAATTGTATGTTGTGTTTGACGGTCTCTCTCAACGCTGGCACATTTACTTCAAAGACGTAAAAGGTCAGACTCATTGCGTGTACAAGGTTTGTGAAAGAGATTACGAATCAAGGGACATTGGTTACAGGCAACTTGATGACAGAACAATAGACAAGCTAAGAAGAATGGACTTAAAAACAAGAAACATAAGTCCAAAAGAATATCTTACAAAGGTGAGAGATGCTGAGGATGAAGAAGAAAGAAAAAAAGCATTGGAATTAGAAAATACGATTGATTATGCGTTCAAACATGAAAAACGCACACTTTCCAGAGCTAGAGACGCTCTGAGAGGCGTTTACAGAACCTATTAGGAGAAACAAACATGAAAGCAGTTAATTATGGAATGGAAAAGATTGAGTTCGGTTTTAATCAAAACACTATTAGAAAAAAAGAGGGTGGCTATTACAGCGTTGAAGTTGGACAGACGATTGAACTTCCAGATGAGGCAAGAGATTTTATCACAAATCCTGATTCTGGTCCTGGCATATACGGTTTAGTGCCAGTTGCTTATGGTGTTCCTGATAAAGATTTGCAGGTTAATGGTCTTCAAAAATATATTGAAACAAAAAGACGGGCACTTGGTTTAGAACACCAGAGAAAAGCGGAAGAAGAACAAGTTGGCATTAAGCATTTTGTTGAGCCCATTAAACTTAAGCTGTTTGAAAAGCAACTTCAAGAAGCAGAATTGAAACTAGAATCTGTTTTAGGAGCTAAAGATGGCGACACTATCGGAGATGGAAACCAGAACAAGAAGAAACTTGGGTGACAAGACTTCTGGTACAAATCAACGCTTTGCTCAACAGCTCATATGGGATTGTATCAATGAAGCCTATATGTATTATGTTGGCATCATGATTGATACTGGCGAAGGCTATTTTGCCATGCCAGCAGAATCTTTTGATATTGTTGCTAATCAATATTCTTACGATCTATCATCTCTTCTTTCCTACATACCAATAAAAGTTAAGATGGTTGAGAGAATATACTCAACAGAGTGGATTGCTTTACAAAAGTGGGAAAGAAATGGTGGAAGATTCTACGATTCAGGGGTTGGAAGCGGAATGTGGTTCCCTAGTTACCGCTTTCTTGGACAAAACCTGACATTCAATCAGAAACCCGATTTTAATTATACTGATGGATTAAGAGTTGAGGGTTACAAGGTTCCTGCTTTGATGGTTTCTGGGAGCGAATCACCAGATTCGCAATTTCACTACATGTGGCACAACATGCTTGTGCTTAATGCTACCGTTGCTTGTATTGAATCTAAAGAAGCAACAGGGCTTGTTGGTGATCCAGAAATGTTTAGGACAAGACTTGCAAAACAAGAAATGCAATTCATGGAGGTGATGGACCAGAGAACAGAATCTCGTGAATCTGTTGATCCATTTGTCGTTTCAGGTGAGGACGTTTATTATTAATGGACATGCCTCTAATAACATCTCCCCAGAGAAAGTTTGATGGCGGACTGAATCTTCACGATGCAGATGTTGACATTTCTTATTCAGAACTTCTTGTTTTTAACAATGCCAGGCTAAAAGGAAAATCAGCAATCACAGCCCCTTCGTTTTCAAAGTATTCAACAACACAATTAAGCGGAAAAATAAAACACATTTGGGGTGATTTTTTAGGTGCCACGGCAAGGCTCATTGTTGCCGCCGGACAAAATATTTATTCCGCAAACTCTGGAACATACACTTCGTTGCTTGGCAGTTTAGATTTAACTGCCGAAGTTGATATGGATCGCTATTCTAATCGGCTGTTTATTGGGTCTACTGTTGACGCTCCAAAAAAGATTGATAGTCTGTTGGCCATTAGTAATCATGGTGTTGTTGCTCCAGGAAATCCCGCAAGCCTAAGCGAGGTTAATCCTGGCGTTGGTGTGTTTCCTAATGGTGCTTATGGAATTTATATTACCTTTTATGATTCGACTCATGTGGTTGAATCTAATCCAAACGCAACAGAACAAACAATAACAATTGCCGCTGGCCCTTCAAACATTCGTGTAAATACGTTTCCATCAACAACTGATACAAATGTTAATAAATACAGAATTTATATTACCGAACTCAATGGTGCTGGTGTTTGGTATCGTGTTGCTGAAATTGATTATGCAACATACGTTGGAACTAACTACACAATAACAACTGATGATTTAGGAGTAGAACTTGAATTTGACAACAATCTTCCAAGCAATTATTCTTTGGTTGAGTATTTCGATAATTCTTTGTTTGTGGTTTATAACACAACAAAAACTTTTGTAAACTTCTCTAAGAAATTTAGACCAGAGCAGTTTCCTTTGCAGTTCAGAAATGGAATTGGTGACAATTCAGACGAAACAATCAGGGCCTTGGTAAAATTTTATAGTTATTTGATTATCGGAACTAATGAAGGTTTTTGGGTCCTTGACAAGCATCCTCTTGATGGTGGTTACCCCAAATGTCTTACAAAAGCGGTTGGTTTGGCTGGCAGAAATTCTTATGCCATTGTTGACAATAGTTTTGTTTTTGTTGGAACCGATGGCAAAATTTATTCTCTTGATCCAACAACATTCAACAACACAGACGTTAGGCCGGAATATGTTTCAAGAAAAATTGAGCCATTGATTGATGTTGTAAACAAAGATTCTCTTCAGATTACAGCCGGTGTTTATCATCATTACAATGGAAATGATGAAATATTGTTTTCCTATCCTGCCGGAACATCTACCTACAACGACACAGTTTTTCATATCAGCCGTCAAAATGGAGCCATTGGAACTGATGGAAGAAGGTGTGAATGTTTTGGTGTTGTAACAGACGCAAATAACAATAAAAAACTGTATCACGGAGATCATGTTGGATATGTGTGGGTGAATGACTCTGGTTCTGGATATGGGGCGAACGAGACTGGAACATCGAGTGGAGGAAGCTCCGTAAACACTTTAAGAGATGAAGACATTGTTGAAATAATGAGTACGGCAACAAGCGGTGGTGCAACTTCTTTGACCGACACTTCTCTCTCAATGACTGTAAATGAATACATCGGTGAGCAAATCTATATTCATGCTGGCACTGGTTCCGGACAGTATAGAACAATAGTTTCAAACACTGTAGACACATTCACTGTTCTTGCATGGGGTGTTGTTCCAGATGCAACAAGCCAATACGTTGTTGGCGGTTGGATAGAAAACATGCTTAATGGTGTTGATTTAACCATTATTGATGGAACTGGTGCCGAGCAAAAAAGAATTATTTCCAGTCACACTCCTTTTGTGGCTACTGTTTTGACAAATTGGAACACAACACCTGATTCCACTAGTGAATACGTTATTGGTGGAATTGATTTTAATGTTCAAACTGCACCCGATGCTTATACCGATCCTGCTGATTATACAAAAAGAGGATGGTATATGCAGGTTGGCACAGAATCATCTGGAAACTATGATATTGAGTATTCATACACAAGAGACACGTCTTATGGAGATGCCGAGGAAATAACAATTCCATTGTTTAATGCCGGATATTTATATGGCTATTCTTATTGGGGATCGGCTTATTGGGGAATTGTTGGGTCTTTCACTTACACAGTACAATTTAATGACCAGACAGAATATTTCCAGAGATTGCAACATTGTTTTAGGAATAGGTATCCAGATCAACCGGTAAGAATAAACTATGTTACAACGACATATCAAAACAAGGGTATGTTTTTGAACAACACATGATATGAACAGATTATGTCCTTTAACTGGAACCATTTTATTCAAGAAGAATACTACTTTTGGGGGGTATTCTCCAACGGGTCAACAAGCAAGAATTGCTATTGTGATGGAAAAAGAAGATCCTGAATATGTTGATGGAAAACAGACTGGTAAAAAAATAAAACGTCATCATAGAATATTTGTTGCTGTCTCAAAAGATGCGTTGAAAAAAGAAGTTGATTATAAGAAACTATTTAATGAAATAGTTTGTCATTCAATGGCTGGAAGAATTTGTGTTGAAAACGGTTTTAAGCCAGTTGGATATGAAAAGAGGTAGGTTATGGGTGATTTTACAGCTACACGAGCTTATTCTTATACGTTAGGAGCCCTGATTGATCCTGATGAGAATAATCCTAATGAGAATGAGATTTATTCTAAGTATAACGCCGCCGTTCACGCAACGACTGGACATGGCCATACCGGCGGAACTGGTGATGGACCAAAATTACTTCCTACTGGATTGAATTTGACTTCTACATATGCTTGGACCGGCATTCATACTCATACTGCTGATGTAAAGATGTATTCGGGTGCTGACTTTGTTGTTTACTCTGACGCAGGTATAACTGAGAAGGCACGAATTGACGGGGCAACAGGTTATCTTGGGATTGGTGTTGCTCCAAGCTATGCACTAGATGTGTTCGGTACAGACACAGCTTCGTCATCAAGAAGGTCTTGGCGTAGATCAAACGATTCATCCGCAGTCTATGATTATATTTATAAAGATCGTGGTGTTGGTGTTGCAGGTGTTGCAAGTGATGATATTGGCGTTACACATTGGAGCAGTAATAATGATGCTGGAGTAGTGGTTGATTACGGCAGAATAGCAGTAGAAATTTCAAACCCTGCCGCTGGAGCTCATACGGGCATAATGTATCTTGGTGTTGCAACTGCTGGTGTTATTTCGAACAAACTCACCATTGCCGATGGTTGGCTTGCAGTTCCTGCTCAACACGCACTTTATTTTGATGGTCATTCCAACACTTATTTATGGGAATCTGTCGCTGACACGATGGAAATGGTTTGCGGTGGTGTGTCGATGATGAAGTGGATTGAGGGTACTTATGATTACGTTGAAGTGACTGCGCCACATGGACTGCTTCTTCCTGTTTGTGATCCTCCAGTTGGAATTACTTATGCAACAAGAGATTCAATCAATCTTGCTAAAATAAATTTTCAGTATGACGGGACAGTAAGATCAAGTTACAATGTGGACACTTTTACACGTACCGGTGCTGGCAGATATACGATTGTTTTTGATACAGCAATGGCAAACGATGATTATTGTGCTGTTGTTTCAGGAAATCAAGAAGGTGGTGGTTCAACAAATGGTTTGTTTATTGGATTTGGTTCCTTTACCACTTCTGGATTGTATGTTGAATTTGACGATGCTGGTGGCGCAGAAGATCAAGACGGATGTGTGATTGTGAGTTAAAATTATGAAAACAAGAATTTTCAAATTAAATAATGGAAAAGTTGCTTATTGTTTTTCTGTTAAAGGAAAGCAATTGAGTGAATGCAAATTTCCTTCTGAATATGATGAACTTGAATATTGTGATGTTGAGGACAGTTCTGTGCTCAAACATCCTAATTCAAAGGAAGGTGAGTATTTTGAGGCTTTGTTTTTTGATGGTAATTGTGAGTTGGGCAATCTAAAATATGATAGTGGTTGGAATGTGCAGTTGATGCCAGACCATTTGATTAAACGTAAACAGATTGAAAAACTAAAACAGAAACTTGATGGAGAATTAGCAAAGCAAACGCCAGATGCAATTATTATTGCAAAGACTCAGCGTGAGTGTGAAAAATTAAAAGGCGTAAAGGCCGGATCAAATAATGATAATTTGGTTTGGACTAACATTGCATTGCAAAATTTAGATGAACGAGTTGCGAAGGGAGAACCAGACAAACCTTTGATTCGGCAAAAACTACTGGAGAAGCAATCGTTGTCAATGCCGATTCGACAACAGGTGCGTTGCTAACAACAAGTACAATATCAAGTTCAGGTGCGGCTGAGGACGAGGATATAATGGTAATTGCAACAGGAGTACAATAAAATGACAAACAGTGAATTGAAAGAATACTTAAAACAAACAGCAACTCATTACGCAGAACTTCATTACAAAACAATCATGACGGCGATGGAGCTTACACAAAAGACCATCATTTCTCAGATTGACCGTGAAGTTAACTCTCTTTTTTCTTCTGTTTATGAGAAGTTAAAAGTTGAAGAAAAGGTGCCAGATGCCGTGGGGAACGAATAAAACAACCTTCTTTGGTTCTGAACAGCAACAGGCAAAGAAGATCAAAGAACAACTTCCTCAACAGTCTTTGTGGAAGGCCGGTGGTTGGGGATTAGGCAAAAACAGAAATCTTGGTTTGTTCGGATTTAGAGGAACACCTAAAGAGAACGCCGAGATTGGTAAAAAATTTGGAAGGCCATTAGGCAGTTAAGGAGATATTATGGGTGGTTTATTTGATTTTTCTTCTCAAAAGAGCAAAACAACCCCTGGGTATTATGATCCTAGGACTCAAGATTATAGAGACTATTTTTCAAACATGTTGTTTGGTTCCCCAATGGGAGAAACATCAACTCCAACAACTACGACCTATTCTCCTGCGGCCTCTCCAAGCCCAACAACCGGCCAAGGCTTTGGAAGATATCAATCAAGATCGCCAGTTGCAACAACGGCATCTGGTTCCGGTAAAACATCATATTCAGGCCCTCAATCATTTACAGGCGGATTGTTTGGTGAAATGGCAGACACCTCAGCAAAAACCTTTGGAGGAGACTATTCCTATAAGCCATCTTCTTACAGTTCTAGTGTTTACAATCCATATGAGTTCAAAACCCCGTCATTGACCGAGACAAAGGTTGATCCTTCAATGTGGAAAAACTACTCAGACACTATTTCAAAAGGCGGGAGGCAAAACGCTTTTTCAACCATTCAAAAGGCCCAAGAAGAAGCGGCTTATCAAGGAAGAGGTGGCGGTGATTTGGCTGATTATAGGGCAAAAGATACTCTGAGACAAAATGCCAATGCAATTGCCGACGCCATGAGAGGTTTGTCCAGCGAGAGAATGCAACAGGAGTTTAAGGACACGGCAGATGTTAAGAGACAGAATCAGCAAGCAGAGATGTGGAAACAGGGTCAGCAGAGCGGTGCCAACATTGATGCGGCCAAGTTTGGTGAGGCTTCCAAGCAGTTTGGAGCTTCGTTTGGAGAACAGTCCAAGCAGTTTGGAGATACCCAGAAGATGGAATATCTCAAAAACAAACTTTCTGAGGTTACCGGAAACAAACAAAACCTCAATCAATTGATGCAAATACTCAATCAGTTTATGACCTCTGGACAAGAAGGGCCAACATCAACTGCAAAGGGGTTTTCTATGAAGGGTGGTTATGAATAATAAAGGATTGGTGTTTTTATGGGAATGAAAGAATCATTTTTAGAAGCCTCAAAACGCACTGGCATTGATCCGTTATTCTTGGAGGCTGTTGGTATTGCTGAATCAAGGCTGAATCCTAAGGCTGTTTCAAAAGCTGGTGCTCGTGGTGTCATGCAACTGATGCCTGGGACAGCCAAAGAGCTTGGCGTTAAAAATGTTTATGATCCAAATGAAAACATATTGGCAGGAAGCGAGTATTTGAAGCAGAGATTAGATGAAACCGGTTCTTATCCAAAAGCCTTATGGGGATATAACGCTGGTCCTGGAAACTTGAAAAATGGCATTTTACCAAAAGAGACGATTGAATACATTGGAAATGTGATGGAGAATTATCAAAAATTGATTGGAGATAATATGGACAATAACATGGCAGATGTTCAAAAAAAGACGCTGGCAGAAGCGAAACTTTTTAATGATGAACTTGCTTCAAACGCAGACAATAGAAAACTAGCCTTTAATGCACAAATAAAGGCAATGTCAGCACCAAAGCAAACAGCTCCAGAACAGCCCAAAAAGCTCTCCTTTGGTGAAAAGGTTGGAGAGACGACCAAGGGCCTGTCTGACATTATTTATCCCCTTATAGGGGCAATTGCGGGCGGATTAGGGGCTGGTCCGATGGGTGCTTTGCTCGGTCTTGGTCAGGGAATGGTTGGGGCCAGGGGAATGAGAAACGAGGAAAGAGAGACATCAGCCTTGGAAGACCTGAAATCATTACAGCTTGAGCAGACAGGAAACCAAGCAGGAATTGAGAATCTTGTTGATATTTTCAATGCCCAAACGAATTATGACAAGTATGTTGCGGCAAGAGAGGCAAAGAACAGAGAACTACAGCAAAACGAAGATTTTCTCAATGACATGAAAGCACGAAGAGAGGCGCAGTCTGGAGCTAACAAGTTTAATTTTGCCCCAACGGTTCCAACGATGCGGATTGATCTTGATTAGGATTGATGTTTTTTAAGGAAAAGGAGTCTATATGGCAGGGTTAAGCATTGGAGATATTATTTCTGGTGAAAGATTGATGCACGATCAGGGAGAATGGGCCAAGGGAAAACAACTTTCAACACAAGAACAATTTCAAATTGAGGACATGATCTCTTTGATGAAAGAATTAGAGAACATAAGAGACATTAAAATGAAGGGCTATAATCGACCAGGTGACGAAGTTGATACCGGCCCGTGGAGAAGGGTTGTTCCAAATTTTTTGCAGACACTTTACAATAAAAATATTGAGGGGATGGGAGAAAAAGAGGCTTCTTCGGCAACAAAACTTGAACAAGCTCTTTTGGACGCGATAAATCCAAAGAGATCAAAAGTTACTGGTGCTGGTGCCGCCGAGTCAGAAATTAGAAACTGGATTGCTCCAACAATGGCAGGAATAAACGATACAAATCCAGATTTTAAGGGAAAACTATTAGAGTCATACAGAAAGGCTAATGAGTTCTACAAAGACAGGCTGATTAATACAATTGAACAAGATAAACGGGTTGGGCCCCATATGATTAATTTTGATATTTCTGACCCAAACGCCCTTAAAAAGAGACTTTCTGACTTTGAAAAAATTCTTTACGGAGAATGATATGGCTGATCAAACGATTGAACTTCCTGGAATGAATTATATCATTGATGACAGCAATCTTGATGCCTATAGAGCCAAGCTGCTTAATTTGCGTCCTGGGGATGCTTCAGCGATTAATCTAAGATTTGATGAATTAAAAAAATCTTCTGATCTAAAAAACAAAATCAAATCTCTTGAACATGCTTCGTCTGATGTCCCATTCTCTGAAAGGGTTGTTAATGCCCTTGTGAACGCATCTCCTCAAGATATTGTTTCGTACTATAACAAGAAGGGAGTTCCATCAGAAATCGTTAATAATGAGGCCGTTGTTGGTGGCAAGCCTTATGAAGGAGAGTCTTTGCTTGGTTTGGCGACGAATCCAATTGAAACAATAAAAAACCCAAAAAGAATCCTTCCTGCTCTTAAAGAATCTTTTGTTGATTTGGCTGAATTACAAGCTGGAGAAGGCCCAACTGCGCTGGCAGGCACTGCTGGTGCCGTTGCTGGATTATTGGCTGGCCCAGGAGCTCTTGTGGCTAGTCCGGTTCTGTCTTCTCTGGCTGGTCTAACTGTTAGAAAGGGGCAACAAAAACTTGGCGAAGCCCTTGGTCGTAGGCAACCAACAGAAGGCTTAATGACAAAAGACATGAAGGTTGATGCCGCATTTGACGCCCTGTTGTCTGCTTATCCGGTGTTAAAAGGAACAGCAAAATTGGCCGGAAGAGGTGGTGCAAACCTTGCAAAAAGTGCTATGTCCAAAGAGGCTAAGGATTGGCTTAAAGAGTATTCATTAAAGGCTTATGCTGGGGCAAGCCCTGCATATAAGGCAATAAAAGAAGGGATTCCTGAGAGTCTTGATGATGTGATGAAGTCTTTGAAAACCCTTCTTTCAAATGAAAATGTCCCTGCAAAATTTTCTAATCTGGTTAAGTTTATAAAAGGAAAGCAAAAGTCTATTGGCGAATCAATGGATATTGCCCAAGGAATGACTGAGGTTATTAAGGCAAAAGATAATTTGAAGGCATTAATTAAATCCGGTGCTGATCCGTCTGCAATAAAAGAGGCAACCGATACTTTGAATGTTCTGGCTGATGAGGCGAATGCTTCTGGCAAGTTTATTGGTGGAGCCGATATAATTGACGTCATAAGTTCAAAAATTCCAAAAACAGTTGAGGAACAAAAACTTCCCATTGATGAGTGGATTATTGAGGGATTGAGTCCTGAAGTTGGATCAAAGACGATCATTCCTGAAAAAAACCCTTCTATGGGAAAGAAAATAAAAAAGGCAGTTGATGCAATAAAGGAATGGACAATACCTGCCAGAATTAAATCAACTGGAGAAAACCTTTATTCGCCTAGGACCGTTCAAAACCTGAAGTCTGCTTATGCAAACGAGGCAAAACAGGTGTTTCAGTCTCCTACTCCGACATCTGCTGGTGGTGTTTCGGCTTGGAATATTTCAAACGCATTAAGGGAGCTTATAAACACAAAATATCCGGAGCTTAAAAATCTCAACGAACTTTATCACAACTATGATGTTTTAGCGACTGGTGTTCCTGGGTTTGAGAAGCGTTTGATGCCAATGGCTGATTGGGCTCCGAGTCGATGGATACCAACAGGACGAAGAAAGGTTTTTGGAGACATATATAAAAGTTTGTCTGGCAATGTCCATGAATTATTTCCAAAAGAAGAAATGGAGAAAATGGCAAGGAGACTCATTGAAGCAAAGTTGTTTGTTGCCCCTGTAAAAGACATTGTTAGACAAAAATAACAAACAGGACGGACTATGGAGCAGGAAATTCCTATTGGAAAAAAACAGAGGTTTTTCACAAAGAAAATTGCAGAACTTATCATTTGGGCCTTTGATAAAGGGTACGAAATAACCTTGTCTGAAGCCTATCGAGACTTAAAACTCGCAAAATACTACGAAAGCGTTGGAAAGGGAATTGCCTTGTCTTTGCATACAATGAGGCTTGCAATTGATTTGAATTTGTTCAAAAATGGTAAGTACCTGTCTCGTTCTGAAGACTACAAAGAAATTGGAGAAAAGTGGGAAGAGATGGCAGAAGATGGGATGACAACATGCTGGGGCGGAAGGTTTGCAGACGGAAACCATTTTTCGGTGTCTCACATGGGTCGCAAATAAAGAAAGGAACAAACAATGAAAACAAAAATCATTGGATACGCTCTTATTTTGGTTGCAATTTTGAAGGTTGTCATTGATGCTTTTGATGGTGGAACTTTTGATCTCTACACTCATTTGGATGAGTTTCAAGTTGCCCTTGGTGGTGCTGGCCTTGTCTTTTTGAGAAGTGGAGTGGAAAAGGTAAAAGATGCAATTACAAAGTAGCATTGCGATTTTTGTGATTGTTGTTGTTCTTGTTGTTGTTTCGATCTCTTTTGGAAAAGAAAAGATTAAAACAATCTTTTTCAAGGGAAAGGCCAAATACTATGAAAAGGTTGTTAAAAAAATTGCCGATATTCATAGTTCTTGGGACGCTGTTGCTGACAGGCTGTTGCGCAACCCAGAAGTACCCAGGGATTCAGCTAAAAAGGCCAACAAAACTGGCGGAAATAATCGAAAAAAAGGAAAGTGAAACGATACAAGTGAATGACCTTGTTTTGAAGGATTATGACCTTATTCAGGCCATAAAATATATTCAAGAACTCGAAGTGTTGTCTGGTGTTTTTTAGATGAGTTCTTCTGTTTCGATGTCTTCAATTTGATAAGACTTAACTCCATTGCTTTTTTTAATGTCTTCCATGTCATCTATGGTAACGATTACCGATGACTCTTCTGCTGTGCTGAAGTGATCCTCAAAACAGACAACCTCTTTCCACCCATCGTTTTTAAGTATTCCTGAAACGACAAGGGCATCAAAGATGAATTTTTTCCCTACCGCAACATTATCCTTGTCTCTTCTTTCGTTTTTTTCTTGCCAGTGAAATATAAATTTTGCTGATTTAACCGGAAATAGTTTTTGTTGTTTTATGAACCAACAAATTGATTCTTGGGTTTTTTGTTTTAGAGCGTTTGATCCGAACTTGTTTGCCCTTGCCGCATCAATTATCTCGTTCAGGCCAGGAAGCCTCATCTCGATCTTTAGCGTTTGCTTCATATTGAAGTACCAATGAAATTGCGTTGATTATGATATTTATTGATTTGTCTACACCGATGTATGCACAAAGTTGATTGATGATGTCGTTGTAGATGTCTGTTTCGGTGATGCCTAGCTTGCTGTATAGCTTTTGTTCTCCGTTCAAATGTCCTTCTGAATGACATTTTTCACAGAATTTTGTTAGAAGTTGGTCTTTTGCTAATTTTCCACCAGAATGCCGGAAGTGATGCAGGTTGCCATTTTGATCGAGCAATCCCTGGCCGCAATAACAAGAGAAGTTTTTGTGGATGAACCCACGATAGTCCTTTGATATGAAATTAACACCTTCTTTTGGGTCTTGTATTAGAAATTGAATGAAATCAGAAATTGAAGAAATCAAATTTACTCTTTCACTCTGTCGCATAATTATTGTTCCTTGTGAAACATTGGTTAATTTAAGATTTACAAAACAACCATAATCATGTTAATCTTCAATCATGAATGCAACAACAGCCTTTATTTCTCGATATATTGCCAATCACAACATCACAAAGTATCGTTTTTGTGAGATGTTAAACATTTCCCGCCAAACCCTTCATAACATGGAGAAATTAAAACGCTGTGAACGAAGATTTGTCAATGATCTTATCAACCTTGTTTGCCTTACTAAAGAAGAAGAATTGTTGATTTGGCTTGATTTTGGGTATTTTCATCCAGAAATGGTAGACAAGTTAAGATTTAACTCTATTAAATTCATCAAGTTTTTAGAGTCTCTATAAGATTATTAAGCATCGAAATTGCCTTCTTTATTGCCTTGTACGGTGATGTTGAATAACAAGAAAGAATCTTAACTATCTCAGACAAAATCGGAACTAGTTCTTTTCTTGTCATTTACGCTTGCCCTTGCCTGTTATTTTGCCTTTTTTACTTCCACATGGCATATTGCCTCCTTTTTGGTTTTGATTGCTGGAGTATAGGGAAACCCCTGTGGCCAGCACATTAAAAACGATTTTTACAATAGCTTTATAAGCTCTTTCCCTTTGTACGGAAAATGTTGATAAAGGGGACACTCATCAACTTTACAATCTATCTTTCCATCGGCGTAGTATCCCCTGCAGTCATAACATTTTGCATGGATTATTTGTCTTTGAGTAAGTCTTTCTCCATTCAAAAATTTTACAAGCTCTTTCCTCCCCTTCGCCAAAGACCCCGTTCTACTAATATCATATATTTTTTGGTTTTTTTTATTCATATCGTGGTTAACTAGAAAGGTCATAAACCTTTTGAATGATTTTTTCCATATACTGATCGTAATGAACTTCTGGGGACAAATCGTGTGATATCCGTCCGGATTCCTTGTCTTTGCAGTATTTTCGATAGATTGCCTGTCTCAATTTCTGAGATTTAGATTTGGTAGCAACGGGTTGCCCTGGTGTCGAAGCAGGAATATCAAATTCATTAATTGGGTTTTCTGTGGGGCTGAAGAGGAGCCAACCGTAGCTTTGCCGCAATCCAAGAAATTCGGCGGCTTGGTCGGCAGGAATCTCTCCGGTAACAAAAGTGAGTTTGAGCGACTTGTCACTAAGAGTTTGTAGTCTTTCAAAGATTGCCCCAGTCTTTAGATACATTGTTCACCTCAAAAGGGGATGTCGTCTAGTTCATTGATGTTTGACGATTTATTTTCAATGCTTTCCGGTTGGCCTTCTGATCTTACAAGTGCCAACAATTTGAATGTTTCTAGTTTGGCAACCTCGTCAGGGTTAAGGGCCCTTTCATACATGATGTTGTAGGTAGTATCGTCCTTGGTTGATCCTTTTCGTTTAATTTCGTAGATCGTGTTTAGACCGTATTTTTCTTTTACGTCTGAAATCATTCCGGCAACAGTAATGCCTTGAGAGAAAATCATTGGTTTCCAGACATCACCATCACGAACAAGGACGTTAAGACGAAACTTGAAAGATCGACCCTCCGCCCATGTTTTGTGTTCTTCTTTTTCTTTATAGACCTGATAAAAGCAATAAGGATCTCCCCTGAAGATGACAATTTTTTTGTCCCCATCCTTTAGCGATAAAAACAGGCCACCACTTGAGTCTTTTGATTCTTTCATTTTGTCCCACATAGTAATTCCTCCGTAATGTTGTTTTGGTCAATGACTTTTAATCTTGTTTCCTGTTTAACAGGGCAAGAATTCAAATGCTTCCACTTCATTCCTTTTAGCTTGTTATAATACATCATCCTCCAGCAATTAAGGGCTGAAAGAAAGGCAGTAAAACAAGACTCAAAGTGCTGATATTTGAACAGAGAAGCCTCTTTTCCATTTCTATGAACGTGAACGCCCACAACGCTCAGGTCTCTGGAAATTCCCATTTCCTCCAGAGCGTATTTGTAGGCACACGCTTGCCAGCCAGCCGTAATTAAATACTTTCCAGTTTTAATTTCTCCAAGAATGTTGTTTTGTTCATCCAAGAAGTCCGTTGTTCCAGCAAAACCAAACTGGTCTGAATATACCGTTATTTCGGCCCTGTCTGCCCTCAGGTTGTGTTTTTTCTTAAGACCAAGGTATTTGGTCATTGCAGGAATTTCGTCGTCCAGGGGCTCCTCAGGCGTTCCAAGAAGGTCTTTGGCAATCTTGTTATGAATACGGGTTCCAAGTTCAGCCGACTTGTCCATCATGGTGTTGAACTGTCTTTCGTTCATTGAGATCATGGTCTTTTTGAATGCGTCATCGGCCAACAGCCCAAGAATTGTCGTAACCGATGGATAGAAGTCTCCTTGATAGAAGGCTTCTTCCGACTCTGCATAAACACGCCAAAGCCCGTCATTCAGGCTTATTCTCTTCAACTGTTTCAATTGTTTCATCTAAAATCCTTTCGAATTTTCCATCCCAATTAGCAAAAATCCTGGACAAAACCTTTTCTGCCTCGGTTATGCTCGAATAAAGCATAAAAGAGTTCAGTGTTTGTCCTCGGCACTTTGAAGCCCATTTCACAAAGTCCTTTGCTTTTTTATCTCCATGCACAATAATTGTACTGTCTTTTGCACCCATTAATCCTCCTGTTTGGTTATTTGTGTAAATCTATAATTGATTAATAAACCAAACACAACATTTATTTTCAATTAAAATGGTATAAAAGGTCTTTCCTTTGTTTTTGAGTAACCAATGTCTTGCCATTTGTAATCCCACACAGCGAACCCGTGTGGGTTGTTGGCCGCCCTGCACCCACAAAGAAAAGCAACCTGTCCTGTGCGATCAGGCTTCCATATTCCTGAAATGAATCCCAATCCTCCACAATCAGGGCACCTAGTTCCCTGTCTGCTCAAAGATCCTTCGGTGAGCATGAGGCGATACATAATCAGCAGATCTTTTGTTTTTGGAATTTTTTCGCTGTCTGACCTAAAATAAGCCTCGTGATACACCTGTTGAAGAGCTTCCTCTGGAATCATTGCAAGGTCCTTGTTGTGAATGATCGCCATTGCCTCAATTTGGGCCTCAGACACGTCTTTGTTGAACCTTTGATATAAGATCCTTATCAGACCTTTTATTTTGTCCTGGCGGGTCATATGGTCCTTTCTACAACAAAGAATCATCTATTGTGATCTTTGTGTTTTTTGATTTAACAACCAATTGATCAAACTGCTTCCTTAGTTTTTCTGGACTAAGGATGTTCGACCTCCAAAAAGAGTCTTTCTGAGAAAACTCTATTATTGTTTTGATCTGGTTAAAGTTCCTTTTGTCTCTTGTGAGCATCAGGTCAAATTCTTTTGCCCATTTTTGCATGTTGGGTTCTTTGGCTTGTGGATTATTGGATTTAATCCATGTCGCCAGGGTGATGGCCAGAATCATGGGCTCTTCGTTTTGAAAGTAAACCTTCTTTACAACGCTTTCACCCTCTGGTTCCGCCACCGACAGAAACATCTTGTATACATCTTCAATTATTTCAGGATCAAGCCCAACAACCTTCGCAATCTCCTGCGGGGCAATCCTTGGGAAGGTTTTTCTCATCAAGAAGTAATTTGAAAATAATAGATTCTCAAGCATCCTGGTTGTTTCGTCCATTTCAAAGTTTTTGTTTTTTTCGTTATTCATAAGTTTTGTTCCTTTCTGTTTAATTCTACTAAATACATTATAATAACGGTTTATATGTTGTCAATCTTGGATTTATGAAATATCTGAAGTTTGTGTTTTAAGGGAATATTTGTTTTGTTTTTTAGATAGTTACAAGAAAAACATGACAAATGTCATGTTTTCACATGATAAAAGTCATGTTTTAACAAAAACAGATTTTTTGTTGCTATTTTTCAATTAGTTACAGCAAAAACATGACATTTGTCATGTTTTGATATGATAAATGTCATGGTTTATTTTTTCAAACTGTGTTTGAAGATGCAATACTGTGCTTGGGCTCAGGGTAACCATCAACCCGCAGGAGAGCACAAAAAAGATTGTTCCTGCTATGATGGGCGCAAACGACGGTTTTATACCGCAGAAGCGCAGGGACCAAGAGAGGCTACGGCTACTCTTGACTGGATAGAATCCACGCCTGAAGATGAATAGGGCGACCCGATTAGGTTTCAATGTTCTCACATATTCATCATTCAATAGTATACTATCACGGGGGGTAGGGGGGCTCTTCAACGCTTCACTCAGGTATTACCCGCAGGAAAATGTATGGTAACTTTTAATATTAATTAAATTAAAATTAAATAAATAAAAAAAAACAAACAAAGAATTAGAAATATTTTTGTTCATCTTTTGTTCGATAAAGAAGTTTTAGTCCTTCGTTTGAGAAGTCGGCTTCCCAATAAGTTATTTTGTCCGGATAAGTGGAATCGAGAAGGGCTTGTGTTAGTGGTATTCTGCAGGTAAAAGAACGGCCCTCATCGTGAATGAAGGCCGTTATTTCGTTTATCATCTTTGGTTCTGGAAGCTGTGACGATAGCGTCATTTTAACAATCATTTGATTTCCTCATCGAAGCGAAACATTTTTAGAATTTCCCAAAGGTATTCTGCTTTGAATAGCAGGAAGTTTTTTATTCTTGAAATTTCATAAGAGTTTTCGAACATGCTTTTATTTTCGTCTACGAGTCTTGCGAGTTCAAAGTTTGGGATTATTCTTGATTCGTGGAATTTGCAATCTTCTTTGGTGTAGAATAGTTTGCCGTCTGTTGCTTGATAAGCTTTAAGTTCTAACATGTTTGTTGCTTTCTTGAATTGACAAAGTGAGTAAATTGGTGTTTACTGCACTTGTTATTCATAAGTTACACTGCCGAATAGGCAGTTTAAGAGCCCCAAAAGATTAGGCCCAAGTTGCTGTCCGCACCTGGGCCTTTTCTTTTATGAGCCGTTGCTAATCTTGAACCAACCATCTCTGTAACCCTTTGCATATGCGTCTTTGTCGGCATTAGCCGAATCAAGATGATTCATTAGTTCCTTGTGTTTCTCAAAAGAAACCGCATCACCGTCCATTGATGTTTTGTTTAGTGCTTTTTTCATTCCCATTGCGTGACCTCTCCAGTATTGTTTTTCCTGTTCTGTGTTCATTGTTCCTCCATGATTGAATTATCTGACCAATATTCCGGAAGGTTGTTTTGAATTAATAGTGCCAGCTCAATTTTGTCTTCCGGATGCATTGCAACAACTTCGTGATAAGTACCGAAGTCGTGTGAAAACGCCTTGAGTAAAAACACGATGCCGTTTTTATTTGCCCAAGGAAATCTATTTTCGAGCATGCCTATGTAGCGAAGAGCGCAAGAGAAGGCATCTGAAGTGTAGTCGTCCTCTCCTACCTGGGGACAATCTTCTTCTGAAGGCGTGAGCCCTAGTTCCATGTATTGTTTTTTCATTGTTTAATACTCCGAAGGAAGCAGTATCGTATAGCCTCCAATTTCATTTTCGCACGCCCATAAAACGATTTTATCGAGAGGAAAGTCGGTTCGTTCAATGTGTTCTTTGATGATGTTTTCTTCTGCTGATGAATCCTCTCCGGTGAATACTATTTCAGCTTTATTGTCTTTCACTGTCATTTCGATTTTCCAGAATGGTTTTTCTTCTGTGCGCTGATCGTACAGAACAGAGAGAATTTTGTCTATCAGCCAGTTGCATCCGGCGGACTCAATTAGAAACTGGACCCCTTCTGTATGAACACACTTTCTGAAAAGTGGGTGCTTGAAGAATCTTTCTGAGCCTGTAAAGCCCGAAAGGTCTTCTGGTTTGAGTTTTGAAATAATAGGATCTGGAGAGATTGGATTGTTTTGACAATCCCTTCCGTAGTTCTTTAGGGAACAAGTCTGGCAATCACCGTTATTCTGATTGCAATAGTCTTTCATACACACCCCATTTCTTTTAAGACTTCAAAAGCATTCATGTGGCCTTTGTATTTCGAATTGAGGGACCGATAAACTTTTCGGTAATCTTCATCTGGAACGTGGTCTGAATCTCCAAATTTTGATGCACAGACCGCTCTAGCTCCCAACGAAACACTAACGCTTGCCCCCTCGTTTTTCTTCATCATATCCGAGTAGTGTTTTTTATCTCTCATTGTCCTCTTTCCCCATGTGATTGATGATTCAACCACTATGATTAAAAATATTCTCTACCAAATATAACCTAGAACTAGTAGTGATTTAATGAATTGTCAATCTAATATTTACTTTTCATTTTCATTTTCAAAAGCAATCATTTTCGAATTTGAATTAAATTTCTTTGAAAAATCACCGGAAAATTGTTTCAAAATAATAGTATTTGGCAAAATAAAAAACAGCATTCTCACTTTGAGAATGAGTGTTTTATCATTTTGATAATATCATTTTAATGGCGCATAACTATCCGTATCAAATTGATAAAATCAAATTTGAAAAGAGGGTAAAAAAATACCCATTATTGATAGGACTCTATTGTCCCACAATACAACGGGTTTTTACCAAAACAATATTGTTGCGCTGCGTTAAAACAATCCTATCATACAAGCAATGTAAGCATTTTTTTGAAATAATCAACCATGTTGTTTATTAATATAGTCAAAAAAATTGCTTGACTAATTAATAATTGTTTTGGTGTTTTATTTTCTTGACTATTTTTTATCGTTTTTTGGTGTATTTTTTGATTGACAATCTTGTGGGTTTTTTGGGCAAAAAAAAGGGACCGATTAGGGCCCCTTTGTACAAGGATTTTTTTGGGTTAGTCAATAAAACGAGGTGTAAAACAATGCTCACAAAAATTGTTGTCTCTCTCTGTTAATTGATTGCAATATGAGCACCATGTATATTTTTTTGACCCTGTTTTTTTTGTTTTGTCTTTTTTATCCACCCAATCGTTCCAAAACTTTTGATATTTGAAAACGTTTTTTGTGTCAAAAAATTGTGGTTGAGAATACCAAATGCCATCTATTTCCTGCCCAAGGTTTTTGTTAATAATAACAAACCCTTGCGCGTCAAGAAAGCACAATTTATTTGATGTTCCACAAAAACTTTTCAAAAAAACTTGATAATCCAAATTTCTTTCGCGTCCAGAATTCGGCTTCAGAATATTTTCCAGCACGATTTGCGTGTCCGAAAATAAATCCGAATTGTTGTAATTGCTAAAAATACCGTTGTGTGCAACGGCAATTTTTTGTGACACAAAAAAAGGATGACAGGTGTCCTTGTCAATTTTACCGCTTGTCGCGTAGCGCGCGTGTATCAAACAATCACATTCATCAATGTTTTTCAAAAATTTGTAAAAATCATGAGCGTCAAAAAATCCCTTTTCGACCCTCAGTTTTTTTGTTTTGTCGATCCATGCTACGCCAGCGCCATGTGGATTATCTCTCATCATGGATTCGATTTTTTGTTTTGTTATTTTTTTATTTTTTGGTTTTGCGATTATAAGACACATAGTTTATTTCCTTTCAAGTTATTGTTATTATTAGATTATTAAGCGGCCAATTGCTCTTTTTTATTTGTGTTTATTTTGCCGTTTATTTTTTTTGTAAAATACTCGGAAAACCGAGTAAAGTCAGATAATTGCAATAGCCACAAAAAATTATTGGCATTGCAGTTTTGGATTGACGTTTTTGTGCAAAACTCAGCAAATTTTTTGCAAAACTCAATCGATGCAAAAAATGATTCATCGATCAATGTCCCCCTAAAACCGCGAAACTCCACAACATTATTATTTTGCAAATTGATAAACCGATAGCGCCCCTCATAAACCCTCGCGTTTGACGAGCGCGCGAGTCTTGCTGGACTGTAGCTGTATGCTGTGGATGACCAGCGCGTTAGATCAGCGCGCCTAGTTATTCGGCGTAGTAGACGGCCACAATCAATGTTACCAAGCTCCTTGATAAGCTTAATCATTTTATAGGTGACGCATGGCGTCAACAATGGTCCGCGTCCAAAATTGACATGCAAGCCACAGCGGCCGTTGTCGTGACTAGTACAGCCAGAGGCGCGTAGGCGATTAATTAATTCTCTAATTTGTTTTTTGTTTTCTTTTAGAAAATTATACGACATGGGGTGGGTGATTATCTCAACACCGTATTGTCCGAGTGACCCGTCGGTTTCGCATGCGATTATCCAATTGTAAGCGGATGCAATTTCAACGATTTTTTCTTGCGAACAATCGTAATTACCCTCGACCTCAATCTCAAGGCCTATTGTAAGGCCTTGATATTGATGCTTTTTTTGTTCTTTTTGGGACCAAAAAAACTTGTAGTCCCTAGGTGTTTTGTGATAGTTGCGTAATTCCATGATATTCCTCACTTTTTTGTTCGTTGCGTGATTGCAACGATTATCTATATATATATAGGATATAGTATTATTATCAATTTGGTTTTGATGATTTTTTTGGCGGGATATATTGATGATCTATGGATTATGAGGTGAGTATATTTTAACCCACTTTTCAGTTTGGCCAGTTTGGCGTTTTCTCATTTTGATAATTGCCCAAAAGCCGGCCGGCTCGAGGCCTATCATTCTGATAACTAATATTACACGTCTATACATACCCAATAACAAAATACTCAATAAATCCAATATCTTTTTTTTCACTTTTTTCGCATAAAAAAACATGAAGTGGGTATATTTTTACCCATTTCAGCTTATTCCCTTTGTTTTTCAACTACTTAACCTCATGTCAATTTGAGATTTAACATAATGTATGTTCTGCGACATTGTGGTGTATCCCCTTGATATTATTAAATAAAAATATAACCCTTTAATATCATTAAACAAAGATAACCATGCGGATTCATTCATTTATTTCAATATCCCTACCCGCACCCCTAGCTAATGGTTGAGAGCGAATTCACCGATTAACCCCACTTCTAAAGCGCGCACAATTTTTTGAAAAACACCTTAGATTGACAAACAGTAGTTATTTGGGTTATGGTTTGGTTGTTGTTGTCAACATAGGATGTAAGAAAATGCTATGATTTTTGTGACAGCAAAAAAGCCGAGTGCCAAAAAACACGGGTTGGTACAAAAAAATATGGTATGGAAGTGGTAAAACGTATGTCATATTGATATATTAAATGGTTTATGTAAAAGTATCTTTGATGCAACATTATTTTGTCCATTTTCACTTGACAGTGATGAAAAAAAGCTCTAGATGTTTACACTATAAAGAGGGAATAAATGGTTTGGAAGAGGTTGAAAAAAACAAGGAAAAGGGATCAAATTGCCTCTAGGAAGAGGTATGACGAGGAGTATTTGAGAAGGCTTGAAATGACTACTCCTGGGGATGATTATGTAATTAGGATGTTAAAGGAGACGAAGAGGAAGGTAAGGAGGAAGCCTTCGATTAAAAACTCTTTGTGATTTTATGTTTTATAGAGAGACTGGAGCTGGGGCGGAGTTTTTTTTTAGAGAAGGTTCTTATTTTAAGCATGTTTTTATACCGATGGAGGAGTGGGGTTTTTTGAAGAGGGTTATAAAGGAGGGGAAGATGAGAGATGATACCAAGGATGTGATAGATAATTACGTTGAGCACGGGCTTCGTCCTGGCGGCTTCATTGAAGCTTGCCTAGCCAATGATTTGCTTGGGGCCTTTGGAAGGGCCGATGAAGGTAATAGGACTTCTCTATTTGAGATTGTGTCTTATATATATGAGACGGTTCCCATTAGCGCAATGGGGTCTTGTGAGGCTGTGGAAGCGTGGATTGAAAAAAAAATGAAAGAGAGGACAAAATGAAGGTCATCGTCACCCGTCATAAATCAATGATCGAGTATTTAATTAATATTGGTCTCATAGACTCCGGAGACTTGGTTCTGGAACATGCCTCCCCAGAGGACGTGGAAGGCAAGGACGTTATCGGCGTTCTTCCCCTTTCTCTCGCTTGCCTCGCTTCCTCAATCACCGAAATTCCACTAAAAACTCCCCGATCCCTCAGGGGCTATGAACTTACCCTGAAGGATATCGAGGAGTTAGCCGATCGACCCGTTAAATATGTGGTCCGAAAGGCATAAAAAGAGGGGTAATTCTTATGAAAAAGGCTGGGTTTTTGATAGTTTTAGGGGTACTTTTATGCCTCCTGTACTGGGCTCAGAACGTCGAATGCTGGGACTGCGATCAAAGTGACTGCTACTTCGATATGGATTGTGGTCTAGGTTGCTGGTGCTATAAAGGCCGCCACGAAATCGAAGGAACTTGCGTGTCTAAATAAGGAGAAAATATGCGAAACATCTGCTACGTCATAGACTCCCTTCTAGCCGTGATCCCTGGTGATAATGAAATGAATGACCGACTGCGCAAAACCCTCGTAGAAAATAAAAACGACGCCCTATACACCGCACCTGAAGCCCAATGGCCCTTCTGGTATGGTGTCTGCAAAGCCCTTAACTACTGGCTCCCAAATCCTCCAACTACCGATTGGCAAAAGGACGTGTTGGCAATAATCAAAGGAGAATTATGACAAATAAGTATAAAAAATTCTTGGTGCTTTCCAATGCGGGAGGTGACGGTTGGTATATTGTTGAAGAAACCGATACATTCGATGATGCGGTAAAAATAAGGGAAAAAAGCCTTCTCTCTTATGGCAGAGAAATAATTATTGTTGAATATTGTCCCCTTGTCGTTTTTGATGGTCGCCTTGCCTTAAAAAAGTGTCTGAAAACAAAATGAAACACTACACGATAAACAGTTGTCAGCTAATAATGGCACTAAGACACAAGAACAATAAGGGGCTGATGAATTTGTTGCGATACTTTTGGAAAAGGAGAAAATAATATGTCATCTACAATTCAAGACATTCTAAAAGACCTGATTATAACGCAACTGGAAGCCATCGACTACGATGGTCTGGTGGTGGAGATCGGCACGATCATCAGCAAGCGGTATGCGCCAGAGGAGATTTTCGACAAGGTGGATTTAGAGAAGTGGGCTGAAGGGAATGGGTTTGTGAAAGGAGAATCAAAATGAGTGGTAAAATTTACACGATTCAAAATGTTCTGGATGAGTTTCAAAGGACATTTCTTACAGGAACCATTGTAAACATGGATAGTGTCAAACAATTCCTAACAGACTCAATCTCTAAGGTGTTGGACGGGGTGGTGCCTGATGAACCTGAAAGAAAAATTGATGATGATGGAATAGAGATGATTATGACAAATCGAGATTACGCATTGTTGTGTCTCAGATACGAACTCATCGAACGCATTAAGAAAATTAAGGGGGGAGAATGACAGACGCAGAAAAAATAACATTGGAGATTCTAATTACAAAGAGAGAAATGTATATTGTTGCAAATAAAATAAGGGAACATCAACAACAGTGTCCAGCATATTATGACGAAAGTTTCGCCGAAATTGTAAATGACCTGACCGCATTACTCAATACTCAAAACAGGGGAGAAACATGACTAAAACACTGAGAGAAAAGATTGGAATGATTCTTAACAGCGTTGGAAATGAACAACAATTATTAAACCGACTTGTTGACATATTTGAGTTTGAGAAGCGCGAGTTTTTGAAAGGTTGTGTGCCTGATAGACGGGAATGGCTCACAGAAGATGGAAAAATTTGTGATGACATGGTTCCATGTAATGTTTGGAACGACTGCCGCGCAGAGACGCTGAAAAAAGCTGGGATTGACAAATAAATTAACCGTGAAATTAATAATGGAATTAAAATTTAACTTCATTATTTAATCACACAACGAAAGGACGATATGATTACAAGAGAAGAAGTGCTAAAAAACATCGATGAAATCAAAAAATACATTTCAGAAATTGAAACAAAGAAAGAGGAAAAAACTATCGGGATTGTAATCAAGAATCGTTTTACGGGTTCGATTATTTTTCAGTCAACAAAGTCTACGTATAAGGATGCTATCATAGAGAAAGGTGATGCCAACCTCATCGGTGCCAGCCTCATCGGTGCCGACCTCAGTTATGCCAACCTCATCGGTGCCAACCTCAGTGATGCCAGCCTCAGTGATGCCAACCTCATCGGTGCCAACCTCAGTTATGCCAACCTCAGTGGTGCCGACCTCAGTGATGCCAACCTCATCGGTGCCAACCTCAGTGATGCCAACCTCAGTGGTGCCGAATTGAACAGTGCTAAATTCTACGGTAAAGGTGGAACGAAAGAACTAAAAAAATCTCAACTCCCTGATTTTCTGGCTGCACTTGGATTCAAGATTTTGGAGGATTGAGATGACATAGACTAACCGCGCTTCGGCGCATAACGAAAGGAAACAAATGAATATAGACAGTCTAACAATCGGTGAAGTGAAACAATTGCAAAATTTGATCGGCGGAAACGTCAGTCAAAAAACTAGCCATCCCATGTTGGGTAAACGGTGCCTAGTGCGCACCTACTCGGCAGGTGTGCATATTGGTGATGTGACGTGGATCAATCCAGAGAACGCAATGGAGTGCAAATTAGAAAATGCTTTGCGCCTGTGGAAATGGGAGGGCGGCGGATTATCTTTATCCGCGGTTGCCAACAATGGTATTGTGGGTGGCAGACTGAACTATACAGGTGATGTGATGTTAACTAATGCGATTGAGTATATTTTAACAACACAGAAAGCAGAGGAAACGTATGGAAAATTTACAGAAGATAAAAAATAGGCATCATGGCGATGGCGATGGCGATGGCTTTGGCTCTGGCTCTGGCTCTGGCTCTGGCTATGGCTCTGGCTCTGGCTATGGCTCTGGCTCTGGCGATGGCGATGGCTTTGGCTCTGGCGATGGCGATGGCGATGGCGATGGCGATGGCGATGGCGATGGAGATTGAAAAATGAATAAAATCACCGAACGAATATCAAATCAGCTCATGTATCT
>Ga0208375_1001432_pt1 | contig 26788 bp, 20 predicted proteins | sample RifOxyD1_FD_184038 | JGI IMG/M metagenome (GOLD analysis project Ga0208375, IMG submission 184038) | Soil microbial communities from Rifle, Colorado - Rifle Oxygen_injection D1 (SPAdes) | ecosystem: Environmental > Terrestrial > Deep subsurface > Rock core/Sediment | place: Rifle, Colorado...
CTTGGTACTAAGTTAAAACACAAACCGAGGAGCCGGATGCGTAAATTGCGCAAGTCCGGTTCTAACAGGAGCGCGGGCTGGCAACAGCTTGCGTTTACTTAATGTTGTATTTTGTTTAAAAAGCCGTTGCTGCCGGATTATTCGGGTTTTTTCCCGGTAACACAAGCGGCCATTTGCAAGTCCGGAGTACCGGTCAACGTCACCGCCGCTTTGGAAAAATAGCGCCATATGCTACAACAAAAGCAAATGCAGCACGCAAAAGCCACGGTTTTGATTCTCTGCGGCGGCAGGGGTTCGAGGCTCAAACACATCACGCAAGAAGTCCCGAAGGCCATGGTCCAGGTTGATGGCAAGCCCATGCTTGCATATATCATGGATGCATTCGTGGCTCAGGGCTTTGGCCGGTTTGTTCTTGCCACCGGATATCTTTCGGATGTGATCGAAAAATTCGTGTCCGTCGCGTATCCTTCCACAAAAAAAGATACTGTTGTTGAGCTTGGCAATGCCGGCGTGGATGCCGGGATGCTCCGGCGCATTGATCACGCACGAAGCGTGCTGCCCCCCGAGCCCGATACCCCGGTGATTGTCGCTTATGGAGATACACTGGTTGACATAGATTACCGCGATCTTGTCGCAAAACACGCCGCCTCCGGCGCGGAGGCAACTATAGTTACCGGCCGGATCCGCAGTCCCTTCGGCATCGTGGACGTCGGGCCGGATGCACGGGTGGGGTCTTTCAACGAAAAACCGGTGTTTGACTACTATATCGGCTGTTTTGTCTGCGCCCGCCTTGCGCTCGACAAGCTTGACGCGGCAAAAATCGCAATGCACGATGGCACCGGACTTGTGGCGTGGTTTGAAGAGCTCTCCCGCGGCGGCCGCCTTGCGGCATACCGGCATGAGGGGCTTCAGATCACGTTCAATACCGAGCCGGAACTCAGCGAGGCGGGTGAGGCGCTGCGAAAGTTCAGGACGCTCAGGGAGAACACATGAATAAAACCGGCTTTGTAAAAAACAAACGCGTGCTCGTGACCGGCGGTTCCGGGTTCATCGCATCACACATGGTGCGCCGCCTGCTTGAAGAAGGCGCAGAGGTTTTCATCACCACGAAGTACAACAGCATCATAGACAACGTGCGGCTTGCGGCGCTCTGGGACCGCATCGGCGTGATCGAGGCTGATCTCCGCAATCCGGATTCTCTTGCGCAGATCAAGGCCGTCAAACCAGAGATCATTCTTCACTTCGGCGCATACAACCATGTGGGCGACAGCTTTACGCACGTGCTGGAATCCCTCAATTCAAATGCCGTCGGCACAGCGTGCCTGATGGAGGCCTACAAGGAATACGAGCGGTTTGTTTATATCGCAACGAGCGAGGTTTACGGCTTTCAAAAGAGCGTTCCGTTTGTAGAAACAATGACGCCGTTTCCGACGTCGCCGTATGCGGTCGGAAAATTCGGTGGAGAGCTTTATGCGCGCATGCAGCATCATGTGTATGGGCTGCCGGTTTCGGTCATCCGGCCGTTCAACGCCTATGGCCCGTATCAGAGCCCGCGCGCGATAATTGCCGAGCTGATAATCAAGGGGCTGCGCGGCCAGCTCATCCAGACCACCGAGGGCAAACAGACGCGCGACTTCAACTACGTGACCAATCTTGTCGACGGCATATTGCTGGCCGCCGCGAGCAAAGAGTGCGTCGGGCAGGTCACGAATATCGGTTCGGGTGAGGAGATTGCGGTGCGGGACCTGGTTCTCAAGATCCATGAACTGACCGGCAAAAAATCAAAACTCGAAATCGGCTCGCTTCCGAACCGGCCGACCGAGATCTGGCGCATGCAGGCGGGCAATGAGCGCGCAAAAAAGCTGCTTGGCTGGGAGCCGCGCGTCGGGTTTGAAGAGGGGCTCGGGCGGACCGTGGACTGGTTCCGCCGGTATCTGGATGTTTTTGCAAACGACAAATCCCCGCTGCTTTCGCTGTAAGTCATGCGCTGGTTGCAATGGGCTACATACGATCTTGCGGGCGGACTGGGCGGCGTTGAAATGCATGCGCGCTGTCTTGCGCGCGAGCTTGCGAAGCTTGATTCCGGAATTGAAACAGTTTTGTCGGCTGATTCTTCCGCGCTTGATGATCTCTCCTGGGATGTGATCCACACCCACGGTACCGGGACGCTGCTCGGCCGGGAATTTTTATATGCGCTGAAAAAACTGGTTATTTCGAACCTGATCGCTTCGAGGCGTCCAAGGCCGCTCAGGGTGCACGGCGTGCATGGCACCACGCTCGGGCGCATGGCCGCATGCCGTGAATGGACCTGGCCGGGGGGGTATCTTGCCGCCTTCAAGGAATTTCTTGCGGTATTTAATGCCGACGTGGTGCTTGCCGACCATGCGGGGCTTTATCTTTACAGGCTTGCCCGCGCGCTTGGCCGGCGCACGGCCGTGATCTCAAACGGCTGGGATGCATATTCCGATGGCTGCGGGGCCGAGTCCCTGCCGGACGCGCTTGAAGGCAATCTTCGCGGGGTGGATCGTTTCTGGGTCTATTACGGCCGGGGCAGTGATTACGTAAAAGGAGTGGACCGGCTGATCCGGGCGCTTGATTTTTTTCCGCCCGGCGTACGGCTTGTCGCAAGTCCCGGCGAGGGGTTTGAATCCGTGCGCTCTCGTGTGATCCATACGGGCAGGGTTACCCCCGGGCAACTCAAAACACTTTCCGGCCGGGCAAGCGGACTGGTGCTCACGTCACGATACGAAGGGCTGCCGCTTGTCGTGCTCGAAGCGCTCGGGATGGGTCTTCCGGTTGTTGCCACCCCTGTTGGTGGACTTGTGACCCTTCCCGGTGATTTGATGGGAATGTATTTTACCGGCTCGCATGCGCCTCAGGATATTGCCCAGGCAATAAAACTTGCCCAAGAAGATATCTCCAGCCGCGATGAACGCGCCCGCCATAACCGCAAATTGATCTGCTCGTGGCGGGATGTCGCGCTCGGAGCGCTCAATACCGTCCGGTCATGACGCCTTTTTCTTGGGCTGCGATAAAAGCGAGACCACGACCAACACCAGAAAACCAAGCGGAATCGAAACGATTGCCGGCTGGCTGAACGGCATGAGGGCCTTGGCCGGATCGATACCGTAGACGTCCTTGTACGCCTGCGCGCTCAGCAGGATCCAGGCGAGTGACGACAGCATTCCGACGATGATTGCCGCGGTGATGCCCTTCTTGGTTGTCCGTTTCCAGAAAAGCAGCATGATCAGGGCCGGCAGATTGGCCGATGCCGCGATATTGAACGCCCAACCCACGAGGAAGTTGACGTTCATTTTTGCAAACAGGATGCCCAGCACGATCGCCAGCAGGCCGACAAAAACCGCAGCAAGCTTGGCGGTTCTCACCTTTTTGAAGTCGTCCATTTCGACCTTGAAGTAGTTGGTCATTATATCATGCGCCACGGCGCCGCTCGCGGCCATGATGAGCCCGCTTACGGTGCCGAGCACCGTGGTGAACGCCACGGCCGATATGATGGCAAAGAGCCATTCGTTGAAGCTGCGGGCCAGGAGCGGAGCGGACATGTTTGAATCGGTGACATCGAGCATGCCGCTGGTCATGGCGCCAAGGCCGAGATACAGCGTCAGCACATAAAAAAAGCCGATGGCGGCAATGCCCACTATGGTGCTCTTGCGTGCGCTGGCCTGGTCCTTGACCGTATAATAACGGATCAGGATGTGCGGGAGCGATGCCGTGCCGCAAAACAGCGCGAGCATGAGCGACAGGAAGTCGAGCTTGTCGCTGAATTTTTCGCTTCGGACCTTGCTGAATGTCGGGCTGGACCCCGGCGAAAGGAAGTCGCGGCCCGCCGTGAGCTTCTGGAAGTAAATGCTCTTGGTGCTTCCATCAGCGTCAACAATCCTGTCAGAGATCCATTGCACCACATCGGTGTCCTGCATGGTGCGGATGAAGCCCAGCGGCCCGAGCGGCCCGGTTTCTTTGACTCCGTCCGGGAGCTTGTAGGCGTAGCCGACCGGTTTCAGGTCCTCTTCGCCTTCGGCCTTGCCTTGCGGCAGGTTGTTGACGAGTTTTTTGCCGCCCGCCAGCGTGGTTACAACCTGTGTTTCGGAAAGCAGATCGCCGTCCTTTTTCCAGATCGAAACCATTCCGGAGGCCCGGTCCTGCACTCTTACAAAGGGCTTGCCCTTCCAGGCGCCTGCCTCAGGAACAACCACGGTGTTTTTGCCGTCTGCGACCTGTTTGAGGGGCATGTCTCTTTTGAAGATCTTGACTGGATTGCCCTTTGAATCGACGGGCTCGGTTGTAATGCCGCGCATGAGGATCATTACTGTGATCACTGCGCACAGGCACACAAGAAGCGTGCCCTTTATGAATTGCACCCAGGTTGTAGATACCATGCCGGCCGTGACGACGATTGTAATGACCACGAGGCCTACGATGATAACGCCCATGTAATGGGGAAATCCGAGAAGGGGTCTTACAAGGGCGCCTGCGCCGACCATTTGCGGAATCAAATAGAAAATGCTGACCACCAGGGTGCTTATCGCTGCAGCAAGCTTGATGCCCCTGGAGTTGAACTTGTTGTCAAGGGCGTCGGCAAAGGTGTAGCGGCCGAGTCTTTTGAGGGGCTCGGCTATAAGAAACAGTGCCACGATCCATCCGGCAAGGTACCCGATGGAATAAAGGAAGCCGTCATATCCGAAGAAGGCGATCATTCCGCAGATGCCGAGAAATGATGCCGCCGACAGGTAGTCGCCGGCAAAAGCGATGCCGTTGACCGCCCAGTGGATGCCGCCACCGGCCGCAAAATACCCTTTGGAGGATTTTGCCTTGGAACCCATGTAAAAGCTGATTGTCAGAACAATGCCGACAAAGATCAGAAAAATGAAAACCGCAATTCCGGACGATGAGTGGATCATTTGCTGCCCTCTCCCTTGTTCTTGCGGCAAAGCGCCATGTAAATGAGTGCAAGCACGATTGCGGCCACAATCAACGCAAAACCATAGGTTATTGACAGATTGATGCCACCCATCCACGGCGTACCCATTATATCGGGGGCAAACGCGCTGAGGCCCATGAAACCGGCATAAAACAGCACGTAAACGAAAAACATCAGGACGCCGATTCTTGTGTTGTATCTTACCGACGATTCGTCTTCCTGCTCACGCGGGGCTTCCGCTTTAAAGTCCAAACCACCCATGGCACTCTCCTTTTTATGGGACGAAAATTATGAAGTTTTGAGGATTCGACGATTATGGATATTTTGTCAAGCAATTATGCTTTGACAATAAATTTTATGGAGAAGACCGCATGTGTTAATCCAGAATCCGGGTATGCTCAAGAAACAAGAGACCGGGCCGAAGAAGAACTGGAAAAGTTTTCTGCTCAATATCGTTTCCCCCGCCATCCTCGCGGTGGCGCTTTTCAACCTTTCCATTTTCGCGCTGATAATCCCGGCGATGAAAAAAAACATCGTCGACAGGAAAAAGGAGACCATCAAGGAACTCACGCTGGCGCTTGTGAGTGAGTTCGCGGATCTTCACAAGCAGGAAAAGAACGGCCTCATTTCGCGCAAAGCCGCACAGCGCAAAGCCATCGAGCAGGCAAACAACATGCGCTACGGGTCCGAGAGCAAGGATTATTTCTGGGTGACCGACATGGCGCCCAACATGATTGTTCATCCTTACCGCGGCGATCTCAACGGCAAGGATGTTTCAAAATACGCCGATCCCGCCGGAAAGAGGCTTTTCAGTGAATTTGTAAAAATCGTAAGGCAGTCCGGCGAGGGGTATGTGGATTATCTCTGGCAGTGGAAGGATGATTCGACCAGGATAGTTCCGAAGCTGTCTTATGTCCGCGAGTTCAAGCCATGGGGATGGGTTGTCGGTACCGGGATTTATCTTGAGGACGTCAGGGAGGAGGTTTCACGGCTGATACGGCGCGTGATCCAGATTTCGGTCGTCATCTCCATTGTTCTTGCGCTTCTTCTTTTTTATATCGCCAGATCCGGTTTTAATGTCGAACTCAGGAGATTCAGGGCGGAGGTGGCGCTCAAACGGTCGGAAGAACAGTACCGGCTGCTGGTCGAAGCCAACAAGGAAGGAGTGGTGCTTGCCGTTGACGATGTTGTGGTTTTTGCCAACCAGACACTGCTCCAGCTGCTCGGCTATTCGTCGCAGGAGATTGCCAAGCTGACCCTTTGCGACATTGTCGTGACGGAAGACGCACCCGCGATGCCGGGTTATATGCGGATCAGGAAGAAGTCCGGAGAGCTTATTGAGGTGGTGGCCTCATCTTCCGAGGCCGTATTTGCCGGGCAGAGTGCCCACATATATTCCTTCAGGGATGTCGGCGAGCGCAAGAAAACAGAGATAAATCTCTCGCAGATACTTTCGGAGATGCAATCCGCCCTGCTGCTTCCCAATTCGCCGATAAAAAAATCCGCTACCAGGCTTGTTGAGTGTGCCATCAACACTTCCATAAAAAACGCCGCAGGAATAATGACTGACGCCGGCGCGCGGTTCATTCTTGTTTATTCCGCTCCGGGCGAGCATATCGGCATTGTCACCGATACCGACATGCGCACCAGGGCGCTGCTTGGCGGCATTGATGCATCAAGGCCGGTTTCAACAATCATGACGTCGCCGGTTGTCAGGATTTCCGAAAGGGCGCTCCAGTTTGAAGCCACGCTTTTGCTTCAGGAAAAGGGGATTCATCATCTTGCCGTCGTAAATGATGCCGGAGCCGTTGTCGGCGTTATCAGTGCTGACGATGTTTTGCAGTCCCAGCGGCACCCCGCCTCGATCATCCTTGGTGAAATCAAGGCGGCAAGACATCCGGATGTGATTCTGGCCAACAAGAAAAACCTGCCCACGCTTCTCAAGGCCATGCTGGACAACGGGGCCCGCGCCGGGAGCATTACAAGGATACTTTCCTCGGTATCCGACGCCATGATCACGAGATTCATAGAGCTTGCGATTGAAAAACTTGGCAGCCCGCCGACGCGGTTTTCTTTTGTCGTATTCGGCAGCGAGGCGCGCGGAGAACAGACCCTGAGAACCGACCAGGACAACGGGATCATCTATGAAGACCCCCGTCCGGAACTTGCCTCTGAAGTGCAGGGGTATTTTCTCAGGCTTGGAGAAATGGTCTGCGGCTGGCTTAATGATGCCGGCTACACTTTTTGCGGCGGCGGGGTGATGGCGAAAAACCCGAAATGGTGCCAGCCGCTCTCAAGGTGGCAGCAGTATTTCAGCGATTGCGTGGTTGCTTCAAATCCGCAGGACCTTCTTGATGTAAACGTATTTTTTGATTTCAGGTCCGTATATGGCGAGAAGGGTTTTGTTTCGCGCTTGAGAAGGCATTTGGGCGGGACGGTTGAAGGCAGGCATGCTTTTTTCTTCCATCTTGCGCAATCCACGCTGCAGTACAAGCCGCCGCTCGGGTTTTTCGGAAATATCCGGCTTGAAGAGAACCAAGACAACGTATCTACGTTCAATATTAAAAGCGCGATCATCCCTATCGTGAATTTTGCGAGGATATACGCGCTCAGGCATGGAATTGACGAGACCGGGACGCTCTCAAGATTGCAGGGGCTGCTTTCGGCTGGCGTGCTTGTCGAGTCGAGCCACCTGGAGATTGCCCAGGCCTTCAGCTTTCTGACGCAGATGCGCCTTGTGCATCAGTCCAACCAGATAAGTCTCGGCAAACTGCCGGACAATTTCATATTGCCCGATGAACTGACTCAGATAGACCAGTCGCTGCTCAAGAAGATATTTTCCGATATTCTGGTATTCCAGGCAAAGGTAAGTCGGGATTTTGCGAGAACCGAAGGATGAAACGCCGTGGCGGGAGGGCCGGATGAGGGTGGTGGTGGTCGGTGATGTTCATGGCGCGATTCATGAGCTGCCGGGATATTTGATGCATGTAAAGAAATACTTCCGGGTGGAGGCCGCAATCCAGGTCGGCGATTTCGGTTTTTTCAAGGACCTGGTTGATGTCGCAACCGAATCGGGCGTTTATTTTCCGGTTCCGCTTCATGCGATTGACGGCAATCATGAGGATCATGCCTGGCTCAAGGAGTGCATGGCCAGCGGCGTGGCCGGGGAGTGGAAGTCGCGATTCAATCTGCATTTCATGCCCCGCGGCTCCGTGGAGAAGCTCGGGTCTTCGACGGTGGGATTTCTGGGGGGCGCCCTTCATGTGGACAGGAAGCAGTTTTTCAGCTCCCGGAGCCTGGCATCCAATTATATCCAAAAAGCCGAAATTGAAAATGCCCTGCAGGTGTTTGGCGCGGGCGCTCCGGAGCTGATTGTCACCCACACCTGCCCCGCGGGCATTGGAATCGGAATGAAATCCCATCCGCTTTTTGAGCACGGGGTTTATGAGTTTGTCAAAAAGCCGGGGTTTGATCCGGGTCCGCAGGATGATTGCGGAGACATGGAGCTTGCTTTGCTGTGGAAGTCCCTGGAGCGCAAACCGCAGGCTTGGGCGTTCGGGCATTTTCATCATTTCCATGAAGCTACGGTGGACGGTACGCACTTTGTCTGTGCGGGAGAGCTTGCCGCCGACGGGCGGTGTCCTTGTGTGATCTGGGAAACCGAAGAGAAGAGGCTGATTACTGTGCGGATGCCGCAGTCCTGAAACCCTGCAGCGCCATGCGTCGCGCCGCGCTAATGACGCCGCCGCGTCCTTGGGATAGTATTTCTGCATCAAGGAGGATGTGAAAATGAAGAAGGCTTTTCTGCCGTTTTTGCTGGTTGCCGGTCTTGCCCCGGTTGCGTCCGTCGCGGATGGCGCCGTTCCGATTGAAGATCATCTCGCCGGATATTACCGGCAGGCGTTTCCGGCCGCCGCCCTCAAGACCGCGCATGCGGTGCCGGACCCCATAACCGAGGGCGCTATAAATAACACCTATTTAAAAATATATGACTCCGCCGGAGCGTTTCTCGGCTATGTGCGCGAAGTGTCGACCACGACCGGCTGCAACCAGTACTGCAAGCCTCTTGATTTCACGCTTGCGCTTTCACCGGACGGCTCGTTCCGCGCGCTCCTGGTCCAGGAACCGCTTACCAAGCTCGGACACCGCAAGTTCACGGATGCGGATTATGCAAAGCTCGATTCCATTCTTGAAAACAACCCCGAAAGCTTCAAGGTTCCTTCGCAGCCGATGGACCTTGTTGACGCCACAACGCGCGTGACCAGGCCGGAGTACAAGAACGACGTCGTACCCACTGCGGCGCTTACGAGTTTCAGGATCTATGAGTATGAAAAACAGACCATTCAGCACATAAAATCCGTGGAGAAGAAAAAAGCCGGGGCTGTCGATCCCGGCGCTTCCGCGCCAGCCTTCATGCTTCCTGATTTTCATGAAAAGAACGTTCTTTTTGATCCGGCGTCCGGCGCGTCACCATATAAAAACAAGGTGACAGTGATGCTGTTTTTTGCCACCTGGTGCCCGGATTGCCGGAAGGAGCTGCCGCAATTTCAAAAGCTTTTTGAAAAATACCGCGGAAATCCGGCGGTTGAGTTCGTTGGAATACGCACCTGGCGCAATCGCGAGCATGAGGATTACAAGGAGTTTGTCGGGAGGTTCGGACTGGGGTTTGCTCTTTTGTCTGATACCCCGAAAGAAAATCCGCCCTACAGCAAGGTCGCAAAACTTTATGGACTCGAGTGGGTGCCGACGCTTTTCATAATCGATAAAAAGGGCGTGGTTCGTCACAGACCCGAGAATGTTGATTCTGCAACTTATGTCGAAAAGATGTCCGCGCTCATCGATCCGCTGGCCGGCGAGCCGCGTTTTGAACGATTTGAACTTCGTGCGATAGGCACCCGCATTTCGGTCACGTATCCGGGCGCGCGTGATGTATCGGTGGAGCGCGAGGTGCGGGATTTTTTTGACGAGTTTGAATCGGGGGCCAGCCTTTACCGGTCCGACAGCCGGTTGCGCGCACTGAACATGGGCGCTCCGGGTGTCCGGATAAAAACGGGCCGGCTGCTTTGCGAATTGCTCTTGGAAGGCGTGAAGTATACACGCGCAAGCGAGGGAAGATTTGACATCACCTATAAAAATCCTTCAATCGACGCGCTTGGGCTGGATTGCGGCAGGGACGAGGCGTGGGTCGGCAGAAGCGGTGTTTTTATCGATCCTGGCGGCATCGGCGCCGGTTTTGCCGCAGACCGCATCGGCGCGATGCTCAGGCGCCGGGGGATGCGCGATTTTGTGGTCGATACCGGAGGCGAGCTGCTCGTGTGCGGACGTCGCGGGACGCGGCCATGGCGGATAGGCATGGAAAACCAGGGGATATTGAAGCCGCGCGCGTTTGCGGGCGGATGCTGCGGGGTCAGCACCTCCGGCGGACGCGCAAGATATGTTAATCGGGGCGGCGAGAGTTTTTCGCTTATTGTGGATCCTGTGCGGGGCGGAAGCGGCGCCATCAGGCGTGACCGGGTCCGCACGGTGACCGTTGTCGCGGCGACGGCCGCCGCGGCTGATGCACTTTCCACGGCTCTTGCGGCGGGGGCGGACGATGTGACGTACGTGCAGCGGATGAAGAGGCTGCACGGCGTTGAAGTGCTGATTTATTGATTATCTGTAGAATAAAAAAATTCATTTTGCAGAGAAAAATCAAATATGTTAATATAACTCTGTAGAATAAGAATATTAATTCTACAGAGGATTATTTATATGCGTTTTATCGGCAGGGAAAAAGAACTGGATCAGCTTGGAGAGTTGATGGGGCGGGGAAAATCATCTCTCGTGACCGTACAGGGAAGGAGAAGGATCGGAAAAAGTGCTCTGGTGAGGCGTTTTGTTGAGGTGAAAGGTGTTGAGCTGTTTGAATTTCAGGGGCTGCCTCCGCGCCCCGGAATTAAAAACAGCGATCAGCTCGCGGCGTTTGCGCGCAGCTTGGCCGGGTATCTGGATGTCAAGGGGTTGGAATTTGATGACTGGTCGCAGGCATTCGCGCAGCTTGCGCAACTCGGAAATGCTGTAAAACGGGTTGTGTTTTTGGATGAGATATCATGGATGGGCGCCAAAGACCCTGATTTCGCCGGCAAGCTCAAGTCAGAATGGGATCGCACCTTGGGGCGGCAGGATAAAATGATCCTTGTCTTGTGCGGGTCGGTTTCAAGCTGGATACAGAAAAACATTCTGGACAATACAGGATTTGCGGGCCGGATTTCGCTTTCCATCGTTCTCAGGGAGCTTCCGCTTCCGGATTCCTTCAAGCTGGTGAAAAATATTGCTCCAAAAACCACAAGTGCGGACTTTGCCCGCTTGGTGTCGGTTACGGGCGGGGTGCCGAGATATCTGGAGGAGATCGATGCGCGCAGTACGGCAGAAAGGAATATCAACCGGCTTTGTTTTCAGGAGGCGGGATTTCTTTTCAACGAGTATGACAGGATATTCAATGAGGTGTTCGGCAGGAAACATCCCTTATACTCGTCAATTCTGGAGGGGTTGATCGACGGTCCGCTTCAGCCGTCCGGGCTTGCAAAAAAAACAGGGTATCCGCTCAATGGTGACCTGATCGAAAGCATTGGCGATCTCGAACTTGGCGGATTTTTGCGCCGGGATCATACTTGGGGGCTGTCCGGCAGGATGTCTAAAATCAGTCTGCTCCGGATTTCGGACAATTATTCGAGGTTTTTCCTGAAGTACATCCGTCCACGACAACAAAGGCTTGTGAATAAACCCGTCGGCCTGAATGATTCACTTGATTTCATCCACTGGCCGGTTGCATTCGGCTTTCAATTCGAAAACCTTGTGGCCGGCAATGCTGACAGGTTGTGCGAACTGATCGGCGTGCCGGGGTCTGATATCGTGCAGTTGGGGCCGTATTTCCAGTCTGCTACCAAGGCGCGTCCGGGTGTGCAGATTGATTATCTGATCCAATGTAAAAAGGGTCTTTTGTATTTATGCGAGATAAAATCCGGCGTCCGGGTGACCGGAGACATTATCAGGGAAGTAATGGATAAGACAAAGCGATTGAAAATTCCAAGAGGTTTTTCGGTGCGACATTGTCTTGTACATCTCGGAGAGTTGCCGCCATCAATTGTCGAATCCGGGTATTTTGACCGGATCATCGGATTCGAGGATTTTTTGAAGTAACGCCCCCCGTTTACATTCCCGTCCGGCGGGGCTATCAATCATCTTGATGCGCATCCTCGTTGTTGATGACGAAAAAAAGATGGTCATGTTCCTCAAAAAGGGGCTGGTCGAGGCCGGATACAGCGTCGATGTGGCGCAGAGCGTGTCGTCAGCCGACGCCCTTCAGGGCGCGAATGATTACGATCTCATATTGCTTGATGTGATGCTGCCTGACGGCAACGGGTTTGATGCCGCCCGGAAGTTCAGATCCGACGGCTATGCCGGGCAGATTCTTCTTTTGACCGCGATGAGCAGTACGAAGGACAAGGTGCGAGGGCTTGACTCCGGTGCCGATGATTATCTTACCAAGCCGTTTTCGTTCGACGAGCTGCTTGCGCGCGTCCGGGCGCTGCTCCGGCGGTCCGGCACCGCGCAGTCGCCGATGCTCGAATACGGCGTGATCAAGATGGATCTTGTCAAGCGCGTGGTCAGGATCGGAAGCGACGATGCCGCGCTTACCGCGAAGGAATTCGCGCTTCTTGAATATTTCCTGCGCAACGCGGACCGTCCGGTTTCGCGTACCGAGCTTTCGGAGCATGTATGGGACATTCATTTCGATCCTGGCAGCAATGTGATCGATGTTTATATAAACAACCTCAGGAAGAAAATCGCGCAGCATACAAAAAACAAATACATTCATACGGTGGTCGGTGTCGGATATGCCTTACGCAAAGAGTGACATCAGGCTGCCGGCAATGAAAAGCTTCCGCTTGGGCATCTCGGCCTTTGTGTTCGGGCTCTCGGCCATATCGTTTGCCGGTTTTGCCTGGTTTGCCTATACTTTTCTTCTGGAATTCCACCGGATGGAAGCCGGCTTTGCCGAGCCCGGACATCTTGGCGGCGAGCTGCTGGCGTGGGGGCGCTACATGCTGCCTGCCGCAATTGTTGTTGTCATCGTGCTCGCCGTGGGGAGCTATGTGCTCTCGGGGCTGATTCTCGGGCCCATGCTCCGCCGGCTGGAGCGGGCTTTTGACGAACAGGAACGCTTCATTGCTGACGCGTCGCACCAGCTCAAGACGCCGCTGTCGGTATTGAAAAGCGAGATTGATTCATTGAACCGTGCCGATCACTGTGAAAAAATCCATGAATTCGTCAATGAGGCCTCAGTGGAGCTGGAATATCTGGGTAATCTCGTGGAAGGCCTCCTTATTCTTGCGCGCACGTCGGCCGGTGAATACAGTCTTGTGAAAAACCGTGTCAGGATCGACGAGCTTGTGCTGGATATTCTTCCGCGGTTTGACCGCATTGCGCGCAAGCGCGGCGTGAATTTCAAATGCAATGTTGAAGAGTCCGGCAAGCCCGGCGATTTTGAAGTCCATGGGGACGGCGGCCTTTTACGCAGTCTGTTTGAAACGCTGGTGGACAATGCGCTCAAACATTCGCCGGACGGCGCGGTTATTGATGTCGGTCTTCGTCCGGCAAAGGGTGGCGTTGATGTCCGCATCAAGGATGCCGGTCCCGGGATTCATCCCGAACAGCACAAAAAAATCTTTGACCGCTTCTACCGGGCCGGTCATGGCGGGCGCGGGTTCGGGCTTGGTCTTGCAATTGCAAAAAACATCGCGGATGCGCATGGCGCCGCCATCACGGTTGTTTCCTCTCCCGGCGCCGGCGCCGAATTCATCGTCAGGATTAATAAAAATTAATCCGCCGTTAATGTGTTCTTAATGGGCCCCCTGCTAGCTTTATCTTCATAAAGAGACTGTTTTTCTGACCGTCTCAAGGGAGGGAACAATGAACAAGCCGATCGGTGAAGTGGTTGCGAAGAACATCAAGGTCAACAACGAGGTGAAGGAATGGATCGAGGGGGAGATGTCCAAATGGGCACAAACCCACCCGGAAGAAGCGGATGGCGACGGTTTATACTATCTTGTTAATTTCAGGCGTCTCAGGGACGCCGCCAAGAATGCGGTGCAGGTCGGTTGTGACCTGCAGATCCTGGCAAAAAAACACATATTCAAATGCGAGAACAGGGGGCTGAACCCCAAACGTGCGCTCAGGCACTGTCTGGCGGCGCTTCATACATGATATTTGAAAATCTTATCCACCCCGGCCCGGCATGGCTCGCTATGACAGGATGTCCATGTCGGGCTTCCATATCCCGCGCCATTCCTTGAGACGCACCTTTGGCCTGGCGGGTACGGCACTCGGTGGCGCATCATCCCCCTGCGGGAGGGGATATTCGATAAACGCATAAGTAAGCCGTGTCCGGGTGCCGTATTCGCTGAGGTCAAGTCCCGTGACTTCATTCCATGAACCTTCATTGAAGTATTCCTTGCCTTCACGCCATTGCCGGTATCTCGTGATGTGCGTGTGTCCGAAGATGACGGTGTTGATGTCGTCATTTTCATCAAGGATGCGGAATGCAATGCGGTCGTAATTCGGATAAATTGAAATCTCCTTCAGCATTCCGAGGGTGTGTCTCACGGCCTGGCCTATCTGGTAGCGACGGTGGAACAGGATCGTGTCGAAGACGAACTTGACGATCTTGGCCACGGTTTTGAAGCCCCAGAACGGATCGTGGATTATCGTCCAGATCAGGAATGTCTGGAACGGCCTCACCTTGTCGACGTGGGGGCGCTCCCTTTTCAGTTTTGGAAGCATGATGGCGATGAAGAGCGATCCCCACGGCAGATTGAGCACCGGCTCGGGCAGCCTTCTCATTATAAAGGGGCGCTTCATGTTGATGCGGGCAAAGCTTTCGTATTGCTGGCCGTGCTCGATATAGATGCCGTCGCATTTGTAGCTCGTATCGTAGAATTTTATGTCAGTGCCGCAGGCTTCGGAGAATATGCGTCTCGGCGCTTTCCAGAGCATGCCCATGTCGTGATTGCCGACAATGTAGGAGATGCTGTGCCCCGGCGCGGAGGCAAAACTCCTGAGAGCCTGGAAAAAATCAGGATGTCCCGCGACGATCCGTTCCACCGCGCGCACCACGCTCCTTTCGGTAACCAGGTGCGTGTGGACGCCGTAGGTGTCCATCTGCAGGATGTTGAGGATGTCTCCGTTGAGCACCAGCTCCACCTCGGCGTCGGCATACTGGCCGGTGCGGTAGTAATAAAGGAATTCAGAAAACTCCCGGTCGTAGACGAAGTCTTCAAGGATGTTCTGCGACCCGTCCTGGAAGTAACGGCCCTTGCCCAGATGAAAATCACTCACCACGAGCTTGAACCGGGGTTTGGATGGCCGGGCTGCCGCCTGTTCAGCCATTTTAGGCGTCCCCCGGGGGCGCGGTGGAGCCGGTTTCGTCCCCGGCCATGAAGACGAGATTGCGGCTTTTCTTTTTTGCCGAGTACATGGCTTTGTCCGCCATTTCTATTATGTCCCGCTTTTTGTTGGCATGTTGCGGAAAAATCGCCACCCCGATCGAGACCGTGAAGTGAACATTGAGTTTTTCCCGCGCCAGGAAGTGTTTCTTTTCCACGGATGATCTGATGCGTTCAGCAACGGTGCGTGCGGTGGAAAAATCACAGGGCGAGAGGATGGCGACAAATTCGTCGCCGCCGTAGCGAAAAATGGTGTCGGTTTCGCGGACGTATTTTTTGAGGTGTCCGCCCAGTTCATTGAGGAGCCTTGATCCGACAAGATGGCCGTGGGTGTCGTTTACGTTTTTGAACTTGTCGGCATCGATGAAAAGTATGGCAAACGGTTTTCCGGTGTTTTCGGACTGGGCGATTTCGCGGTCGAGGATGTTGCTCAGGTAGCGGGTGTTGTAGAGCCCGGTGACATCATCGACATAAACAAGGTGTTGCACCCCCATGAACTGCTCGATGTTCTTGCTGGTCAGCCCTATCTGTGCATGGAGGATCTTCACGCGGCCTTCAAATGAGTCCAGGGATGCCGGTTTTTCGGGTGACAGGCAGACGCAGTAATAATCCTTTTCCGAGGCGCATTTGAAACGGAAGATGAAGAGCCCTGGCGTGAGCTGTCCGCGTTCGACGAACCTGAAAATATCCTCTCCGGATTGCATGATCGAGAGGGGATTGGCCGCCTGTATGGAGATGTCGAGGATCTCCTCCATCGCCCGGTCCTTGCGCCGCTCCCCGGCGGCATGAGGGATGCGGCTGAATCCGCCCTGCCCGTCACCGGTGTATACGGCCGAGTGGCCGGATTTGAGTTCCCGTTCGAAATGGCTTTGCACGATCCCCAGCACCTTTCCGCTTTCGAGGGCCGAGGAGATCATCTGGCAGCTGTTGAGCAGCGTAAGATACCCGGCAACGCCGCCACCGGCCTCGAACACGCTGCTGCGGTCCAGTCCGCGTTTGGCGGCCAGCTTGAATGCATCCATGTTGAACGGCTTTTTTAGATAATCCTCCGCTCCGAGCTTGATCGCCGTGACTGCGTTTTCCACGGTGGCGTTGTCCGCAAGAATGACCACACTTGTTGACGGGCTGGTGCGGCGTATGCGCTCAAGGGCATCAAGGGCGTCCATTCCGGTTGGTTTGAGTGTTGCCGTGTCGAGCACTATGAGATTGTATCCGTCACGGCCGAACCAGTCGAAGGAGCTTTCCACTCTTCCAACCGTGTCGATCTTGCAGTTTTCAAAGGCGTCCCTGATGAGATCCGAGTACAGGGCCGCTTCTTCATTGTTTTCGGCGACTATGAGGGCGCAGGGTTCGTTGCGCTTCTGCTGTTCTATGATATTGGCTTCAATCATGTCGGCTCCCGCATTTCAGGATGCGGCCTGTTCCTCTTTCGCGTCTTCACCGCTTTCGAGAAATCCTCCGGCCACCCTCATGGCCTGAGAGGCCTTTCCCAGCCGTTCCTTGAGCGTGGCGGCGCGCTCTTTTTCCTTGTTGTACTGGTCCTGGAGGAGGTCCATGTTGAATTCGATCATATCAAGCTTGCGCTTGAGTTCAATGATCTTGCTTTCCCGGGCGCCGATAAGGGCTTCCGAATCCTTGCGGAGTATTTCAAGCCTGTTTTCAAGTTCTCTTTCGCGGACGCGTATTTTGCGGATGTCGGCTTTGACGCGCTCCCGGATTTTTTCCGTTTCTTCGGCAGCTTCACGCACCCTTGCTTCCAGCAGTTTTGCCTTGTCTGTTTTGGTTTTGAGCTGGAATTTGAGATCGGAGATTTCCGTCTGAAACGCATCCGTCGCGAGTTGTTTTTCGTTTTCAAAACCGGTGATGCGGCGCTCGCTGGCGTCAAGCGAATGCTGGAGCCCGGCATTTTTTGATTCAGACTGCCTCAGTGAAAATTCGAGGTCGGCAATGCGCTGGCGGGCCGTTTTCAGAAGCGAAGAAAGAGCGGCTACGTCCTGTTCCCTGAGGAGCAGGTATTTTTTCATGGTTTCCATGTCCGGCGACTGGAAGGCTCCTCCCGGAACCACCGCATCGCCCAGCGGCTGGGCGAAGGCAATGGATTCGGCCGGATTCATCCGGTCTTTGCGTTCGGAATAGAGATAGGGCATTTCTTTTTCGAGATCATCGTCCATTGGCTGCTTTACAGATCCCTGCATGCCGGCTGCGATTGAATTTCCCGCAAGGGATGGTTCGGCCTGGACGTTGAATTCTATTTTAGGTGCCGGAGGAAGTTCTTCACCAGTGCCGGGTTCGTCGGCGGCGGCTTGAAGAGGTTCTGCGGTCGGCATTTCCAGCATCATGGATGGTTCGTATTGCGGTTTTTCTTCTGCGGCCGGTGGCTGATGGTTTTGAAACGGAAGTTCGATTCCGTCGGCGGAGCCAAGTTCGATTCCGTCGGCTGGTGGTGCTGCTGGTGGTGCTGCGGGTGGTGCTGCGGCGACCGGCACGGCGGTCGGTATTGATATTTCCAGTGGTGTGATACCCGGGCCATCGTTGGCTGCTGTTGCAGATGCAACGGCAGGAATTTCAGGTGGCGAGGGCGGTGTGATTTCAGGTTCTTGATCCGGCGCATCGAGCCGGATGTTTGTTTTCATGTCGCTGAAAACATCCGACGCATCCTCGAGAATCATGCCGTCTTTGCTCACGGCCTCAAGACGTGGCTGCGGAATTGAAGGTTGTTTCGCGGCCGGGGGGGCGGTCGGCGGTGCGGTTAGTGCGGCTGCACTTGCATGCAATGGTCCCACCACGCCTTCAATGACCGAGACAAGATCTTGTTCAGCAAACGGGTGCTTGATGTAGGCGTTGGCACCGCCCGGGGTTTGCTGGTGTGCTGCGCACTCGTTATCCGACCATTTTTCGGTTGTCAGTATCACCGGCAGGTCGGATTGGTTCTGGTCCGCCTTGATCTTCGCGAGAAGATCGATGCCGGGTTCGGAATTACCACCGGGCGCTTCGCGGTGTATTATCACAAGTTCGATGCTGGTTCCGTGAAGCTGCAGCATCTGCCATGCATCTTCCGCTGACTGCGGAAAAAGCAGTGCAACCCCTTTTTGTTTGAGGGCTTTTGCTGTTTTATGTCCTGCATCCATATATGGATTCAATATTAGGATCTTCATCACTATGCTCATCGGAATTGGCATGGCATATATTAAGGCTGGCGCGGATGTCATTTTATTGACGGAATTATGGGGGCAATATCTTGTAAAAATACATGGATGGGCGTTTGATTGTAAATCTAATCAAGGCAATTCGCTAATGCGGTGCATATACCAAAAGTTGGCGGACACTTTCCTAAAAGTTGGCGGACACCTTTTTGGTTGCTTCCACGCCCGCGCTCTTCTAGTCTGCTTTCGCATGAAGGTTGTGGCAGTTATTCCCGCCCGTTTTGCGTCCCAGAGACTGCCCGGAAAACCCCTCTCTGATATTCATGGCAAACCAATGATCCAGTGGGTTTACGAGCGCACCCGTGCCGCCCGCGGGATTGATCTGGTTTTGATAGCAACCGACGACGAGCGCATTGCAAGGGCTGCAAAATCTTTTGGCGCCGAAGCGGTGATGACTGATCCCGCGATTCCGAGCGGCACAGACCGCGTGGCGGCGGTGGCGCGGATGCATCCGGCGGATGTTTATGTCAACGTGCAGGGCGATGAGCCGCTTATGGACCCGCGTGCGATCGAAGGTGCGGTCGACCTCGTGCGGTCCCGCCGTTTCGAGATGGCCACGGTCATGACTCCGCTCACAAATGAAGCCGATCTTCACAATAATGCCGTTGTTAAAGTGATCACTGCGCGTGACGGCAGGGCAATCTATTTTTCTCGGCTTCCCATTCCATACGGGCGCCCGCGGGACACGCTTCGCGGCCCCGCCACGCGGGACACGCTTCGCGGCGGGCAGTACCTCTGCCGACGGCACGTGGGGCTTTATGTTTATGCGCGTGAGACTCTTTTCAGACTGCAGTCGCTTCCTCCTTCCCCTCTTGAGAAGGCGGAAAGCCTTGAGCAGCTCCGGGCGCTCGACAACTCTATTGCGATCGGAACGGTAGAGGTGGATTTTGTTTCTATCGGTGTTGATACTCCCGAAGAACTTGAAAAAGCCCGCCAGCTTCTGCTTCAGGCGGATTTTGGCGAGAGGGGACGCTGACAATGGCCAAACAGAAAAAATACATTTTCGTGACCGGCGGTGTTTTGTCGAGCATCGGCAAGGGCATTGCCGCCGCATCCATGGGCATGCTGATGGAGCAGCGCGGGATCAAGGTCACGATGATAAAGATGGATCCGTATCTCAATGTCGATCCCGGTACGATGAGCCCGTTCCAGCACGGCGAGGTTTTTGTTCTTGACGACGGCACCGAGACGGATCTGGATCTCGGGCATTATTCACGCTTTGTCCAGAGTGCGGCGTTTACGCGTTCCAACAGTTTTACCACCGGACGCATATACGATGCGGTCATCCGGCGCGAGCGCGCCGGCGGCTATCTTGGAAAGACGGTGCAGGTCATTCCGCATATCACTGACGAGATAAAGAGCAACATCCGCCAAGCATCGGCGGATGCGGATCTGGCAATCATCGAGGTTGGTGGTACGGTCGGCGATATCGAGAGCCTGCCGTTTCTTGAGGCCATAAGGCACATGAAGTTCGAAGAGGGCGCTGCCAACGTTCTTTATATCCATTTGACGCTCGTGCCGTACATGGCCGCCGCGCAGGAACTCAAAACCAAGCCAACCCAGCACAGCGTAAAAGAGCTTCGCGAGATCGGCATCCAGCCTGATCTGCTGCTTTGCCGTTCGGATCGCAAACTGCCCAAGGATGTGAAGGACAAGATCGGTCTTTTCTGCAATGTTCCGGGTGATCACGTGTTCAGCGCCATTGATGTGAAATCAATTTACGAGGTGCCGCTTTATTTCAGCGAGGAGAATCTTGACGAGAGGATTGTTGAAAAGCTCGGCATCTGGACGGGGCGGCCGGATCTTTCAAAATGGCAGGCGATGGTCGAGAAGATCAAAAACCCCAAGGGCGAGGTCACTATCGGTATCGTCGGAAAATATACCGACTGGCGGGACACCTACAAGTCGCTTTCCGAAGCCCTCATCCATGGCGGCGTCGCCGGTAACGTGCGGGTCAACATGCAGTATGTCGATTCGGAAGAAATCGAGAAGGGAAATCTTGATCTCTTGCGCTCTGTTGACGGCATTCTTGTTCCCGGAGGATTCGGGGAGCGCGGCATCGAGGGCAAGATCCGGGCGGTCGAATATGCCCGTACCGAGGGGATTCCGTTCTTCGGCATCTGTCTCGGCATGCAGCTCGCGGTCGTGGAGTATGCGCGTAACATGTGCGGCATGAGCGGTGCCGGTTCGGCGGAGTTCAAGCCCGGCGGCACCGAAAATGTAGTCGACATAATGGAATCGCAAAAAACCGTGACCGACAAGGGCGGCACGATGCGTCTCGGGGCCTATGCCTGCGCGGTGCTTTCAAAATACAACGGCAAACCCACGCGTGCATTTGCGGCATATGGCAAGGAACAGATAAACGAACGGCACCGGCACCGCTTCGAGGTGTCCGACGTGTTTCGTTCAAGGCTTGAAGAAAAGGGCCTGCTGGTCAGCGGACGCCACAAACGCTCCGACGGCACCGAGCTGGTCGAGATGGTTGAGATTCCTTCGCATCCGTGGTTTCTTGGCTGCCAGTTCCATCCAGAGTTTTTGAGCAGGCCGCTTGTACCGCATCCGCTTTTTGCGTCATTTGTCAAAGCGGCAAAGGATTCGGGCAAGGGGCAGCAACGCAAGTTGAAAGGGATTGGTTAGCCGATGGTTGTCACCAACAACAGTCCGATGACGCTTCTGGCGGGGCTTTGCATTTTGGAGGACGAGGGCCTTGCGCTCGAAGTTGCGCGCGACCTCAAGCGCCAGCTTGACGGCCTTCCGGTCAGATTTTATTTCAAGGCGTCTTTTGACAAGGCAAACAGGACTTCAATCGAGAGTTATCGCGGTCCGGGCATGACAGAGGGGTTGCGCATCCTTGAACACGTGAAGAGGGAGACCGGATTGCCGCTTTGCGTGGATTTTCATGAGCCCTCGCAGGCGGAGCGCGTGGCTGAGGTTGCGGATGTTTTGCAGGTCCCGGCGTTTTTGTGCCGGCAGACGGACATGATTTCCGCTGGCGTCAGCGCGGTGCTCCGGCGTGGCGGAAGGCTGAACGTAAAAAAGGGGCAGTTTCTTTCACCATTGGACATGCGCAATGTCGTTGAAAAGGCCCGGGCCGTCCAAAACAAATCCGGTGTTGCGCCGGATGACGATTGGCTTGCCATAACAGAGCGCGGAACAAGTTTCGGCTACAATTCGCTTATTGTGGACATGAGCGGATTCAAAACGGTGCAGTCTTTTGGAGTGCCGGTGATATACGATGCCACGCATTCGGTTCAGATCCCGGGCGCCGCGCCGGGGGGCAGGAGTACGGGCGGGCGGCGTGAGGCGCTTGAAGTGCTCGCGCGTGCGGCAATGGCCGCCGGAGCCGACGGACTTTTTTTTGAATGCCATCCTGATCCGGCACGGGCAAGGAGCGATGGCCCGAACGCGCTTCCGCTCAGGCATGCCGGCGCATTTGTCCGCAACATGATTGCCATCCGCGATGCGGCACGGGCATTGCCGGGGCTTGACCTCGCATGAGTCTCGAAAGTCCGGAGATCCAGTCCCTGTTGAAAAAGGTTCGCATGCTCATTCTTGATGTCGATGGCATAATGACCGACGGGAAGATATTCTGGCTCGACGGTCACGGGTTTGTGCGGCAGTTTCATGTCCGTGACGGTTACGGGATCAGGATGCTTCAGAAGGCGGGCATTGAAGTTGGAGTGATTACGGCCGGCGAGGCTCCCGATATCAAGTTCCGGGCGCAGTTTCTGGGTATCCGTCATGCGTATTTCGGTGATCTCGACAAACTCAAGATTCTCAAAAAAATTTCTGACGAAACCGGAATTGCGTATTCCGAAATTGCCTATATGGGCGATGACCTGCCGGATATTCCGGTTATCGAGCAGGTCGGGTTCAGCGCCAGCGTTCCGCATGCCATTGAAGAAGTGAAGTCGCGAGTCAGGTATGTGACCAGGACGCCCGGTGGCCATGGGGCGGTTCGCGAGGTTGCCGGCGCCATCCTGAAGGCAAAGGGGATTGAAGTCAGTTATTGATTTTTATTAATGATACCCAGAAAAAATAACGCTACGCATATACGAAAAGTTGGCGGACACTTTCCTAAAAGTTGGCGGACACCTTTTTGGTGGCTTTTCGCTCGCTGCGGGATTAGTAAGACCTTATCAATATAAAACCTTTTTTGCGCAGCAAAAACCGCTCGAAAGGAGCACGAAAATGAGCAAAGCAGTTGAAGCATTCATGTCAGATGTCATCGCAAAAAATCCGGTGGAACCGCAGTTTCACCAGGCCGTTCGCGAGGTGGTCGAGTCGATTCATCCGATAGTCGAGAGCAATCCGGCTTACCGGCAGGCAAAGATTCTTGAGCGCCTTGTCGAGCCGGAGCGTGTTGTCTCGTTCCGGGTCCCGTGGGTTGATGACAAGGGACAGGTGCATGTCAATCGCGGTTTTCGCGTCGAATTCAACAGCTCTATCGGCCCGTACAAGGGCGGTCTCAGGTTTCATTCAAGCGTCACGCTTGGTGTTCTTAAATTTCTTGGTTTCGAGCAGACCTTCAAAAACAGCCTCACCGGTCTGCCGATGGGCGGCGGCAAGGGCGGTTCTGATTTCGACACCCGCGGAAAGAGCGACAACGAAGTGATGCGCTTCTGCCAGGCGTTCATGAGTGAACTTTACCGCCATATCGGTCCCGACACCGACGTGCCGGCCGGCGATCTCGGCGTGGGCGGACGTGAAATCGGTTATCTTTTCGGGCAGTACAAAAAACTCAAAAACGAGTTCACCGGGGTTCTTACCGGCAAGGGGCTTGGCTGGGGCGGCTCGCTTGTCCGTACCGAAGCCACTGGCTACGGGCTTGTTTATTACGTGCAGGAAATGCTTAATCACCGCGGCGACAGCCTCAAGGGCAAGACCTGCTGCATTTCCGGCGCCGGCAATGTCGGCGTTCACACGATCGAAAAAGTGAACCAGCTCGGCGGCAAGGTTGTTGCGATGTGCGACTATGACGGCACGGTTGTCGATATGGACGGCATCAATGATGAAAAGCTCGCGTTCGTGAAAGACCTCGTATTCGTCCGCCGCGGCAGTCTCAAGCGTTATGTCGAAAAATATCCGCGCGCAACTTTCCAGGAGGGCAAGCGCCCGTGGGGAGTCAAGGTGGATGTCGCGTTTCCGACGGCCTGCGAGAACGAGCTCGGCGCCGAGGACGCGAAGACGCTTGTTGCAAACGGCTGTATCTGCGTCGGCGAAGGCGCAAACATGCCAAGCACGCCGGAGGCGGTCGAGCTGTTCATCAAGAACAAGGTTCTCTTCGCGCCGGGCAAGGCTTCAAACGCCGGCGGCGTCGCCACGAGCGGTCTTGAGATGGCGCAGAACGCCCTTCACATGTACTGGAGCCGCGAGGAAGTGGATGCCAAGCTTCATGGAATCATGAAGGGCATTCACAAGGCCTCGGTCGAGCACGGCAAGGAAGGTGATTACGTCAACTACGTCAAGGGCGCCAATATCGCCGGCTTCATCAAGGTTGCCGATGCGATGCTTGCCCAGGGCATAGTGTAATGTCTGATGCGCCACTAGCGTGACGGATATCGAGACCTCAAGGAGCAGGACTCAGCCGTGGTATCTGAGGTTTCACAACCTCATGCCCTATCGCGTGCGTGAGATCCTGCTCGTCTCGGCTCCGTACGACGCTTTTACCCTCGAAGAGGACGGTCGCCTTACCGAAAGTATCTTTACCAAGTATTCCGAACTCAACCTGTCGAGCGCGCCGAGGATCACGCATGTTTCAACCGGCGCGCGCGCGATGGAACTCCTGGCCGAACGAAGATTCGACCTGGTCGTGACCATGGTCCGCATTGCGGACACGAACGTGAGCGCGTTCGGCAGGAAGGTGAAGAAAATCTATCCGAACATGCCGGTCGTGCTCCTCATGCTGACCGAAGCCGATTTGCGCAATTTTCCGGGCGGCGGAGTCGATCCGCAGGCGGTTGACCGGGTGTGGGTCTGGACGGGCGACGCAAAAATGCTTTTTGCCGTCATGAAGCTTGAAGAGGACCGCCTGAACGTCGAACACGACACGCGCAATGCGGGCGTGCGCGTGATCATCGTGGTTGAGGATGCGATCAGGCGGTATTCCTCATTTCTGAGCCTTCTGTATTCCGAGATCATGCAGCAATCCGAATCCCTTATCGCCGAAGGCGTAAACGATCTGCACCGGCTGATGAGGATGCAGACGCGCCCCAAGATCCTGCTGGCGACCACTTTCGAAGAGGCGGTCGGGTATTACCGGCGCTTTCATGACAACGTCCTTGCCGTGATCAGTGATGTGCGGTTTCCGCGTGGCGGCGTGGAAGATCCCTCGGCCGGTTTTGAACTTGTGAAGATGATCCGCTCCGACGACGCGGATCTTCCGATGCTGTTGCAATCCGCGGAACCGGAAAATGCCGTTACCGCGGCCGAGCTTGGCGTGCATTATGCCGACAAGAATTCGGCCACGCTGCTCAAGCAGCTCCAGCGGTTTGTTGTTGAAAGCCTTGGCTTCGGCGACTTTGTGTTCCGGCTTCCGGACCGCACCGAGGTGGCACGCGTGCGCGACATGTACGAGCTTGAAGAGGCCATGAAGTGGGTGCCGGCGGAGTCGATGGTCTATCATGCATCACGCAACCATTTTTCGCTCTGGCTTCTCGCGCGCAGCATGTTTGCGCTCGCTGATCTGATCCGTCCGCTCAAGGCTGATGCGCCCGGAGGCATAGAGGGCGTGCGCAAGTATCTTCTCAAGGCGCTCCGCGATGCGCGCATCCAGGAGCAGGAGGGCGTGATATCCGATTTTTCCGCGCGCCAGCCCATTACCGAAAGCCATTTCGTGCGGCTTCGCAAAGGTTCGATCGGCGGGAAGGCGCGTGGTCTTGCTTTCATAAGCTCCCTCCTTTCCAGACAGGGGCTTAACGAAAAATTTGAAGGCCTGCCCATCAAAACCCCGAGGTCCATTGTTGTCGGGACCGAGGAATTTGAAGCGTTTGTGATGAACAATCATATTGCCGATCATGGTTTTCGCGGGCTTGATGATGCAGCCATCCAGGGGCGATGCGCGGGTGGCAGGCTTTCGGATGCGCTGCTATGGGATCTCCGGCGGGCGATCGCCGATCTGCATGGCCCGCTTGCCGTCAGGTCTTCAAGCCTGCTGGAGGACGCGCAGGTGCAGCCGTTTGCCGGGATTTATGCCACCTACATGCTCCCCAACAATCATCCCAATCCCGAGATCCGGTTTGAAGAGTTATGCCGCGCCGTAAAAGCGGTTTATGCTTCCACCTTCATGCTGGAAGCCCGCGCTTACGTGTCCGGCACGCCTTACAGCATCGAAGAAGAGAGAATGGCCGTGATCATCCAGGAGATGGTCGGGACTTCTTACGGCGAGTGTTTTTATCCTGCCGTTTCGGGCGTTGCGCTTTCATACAATTATTATCCTGTCGGGGGTCAGAAGCCCGATGACGGGATTGTTCTCGTGGCGCTCGGGCTGGGACACACCATAGTGCAGGGCGGATCGGTGCTCCAGTTTTCTCCGTCGTCCCCCGCGGCGCTTCCGCAGTTCGGTTCCGCGCAGGACGTTCTCAAGTATTCGCAGTCGCGGTTTTATGCCCTTGATCTCACCAGGAACATGGTTCATTTCGGCGGCGGAACCGAGTCGTCGCTGAAAATATTCGAGCTTGACCGGGCCGAGAAGGACGGGGTGCTTTCGCTTGTGGGCAGCGTTTACAGCCGGGATGATGATGCGATCCGCGACAATCTGCGCGAACCGGGTACGCGTGTTGTCACCTTCAATAATATCCTGAAATGGAACTCGGTTCCTCTGGCTGCGGCACTGAAAGAACTGCTGCTGCGCCTGCGCGAAGGGCTTGGCTATGCCGTCGAGCTTGAATTCGCCATGGATCACAATGAACTATACATCCTCCAGGTCAGGCCGCAGGCGATGCAGATGATCGAAGGCGGCGAGCAGTCCGGGGAACTGCCTTCCGGAAAGGTTTTCTGCCGCACGGACCGTTCACTCGGGCATGGAATTGTCGAAGGCATCAAGGACATTGTTTATATCAGGCGCGCGGATGTTGAATGCTGGGATACCCCGCGTATTGCGATGGAGGTGGGGCGGCTCAATGCTCAATTCCAGGCGGAGGGTCGGCCGTACATGCTGGTGG
>Ga0208375_1001433_pt1 | contig 26785 bp, 24 predicted proteins | sample RifOxyD1_FD_184038 | JGI IMG/M metagenome (GOLD analysis project Ga0208375, IMG submission 184038) | Soil microbial communities from Rifle, Colorado - Rifle Oxygen_injection D1 (SPAdes) | ecosystem: Environmental > Terrestrial > Deep subsurface > Rock core/Sediment | place: Rifle, Colorado...
CACCAGCTACATGCCAATATTATGAGGCACTCTGAATAAAATTAGTAAAAAAATAGAGCTATTTTTGTAACACTTAACAGTTTAGTTTTAAATCAAGATATTTTTTAAAGTTATATATTTGGTTATATTTGCCGACAAGGGATTAGAATGGGCTTTATCGTAAAGAGTTAGCGCACATTCCGTTGGAAGAATTTGGAGTTAGTTGGAGTTAGAAAGGTAATGAAAAAAACAAACCGTTATTTTGTCTTATTTTCATTAGTGATGTTTGGATTGAGTGTGTCTCATGTATATGCAGGGAACGTTCCACCTTTTGTAAGTGATCCAGCGGATAAATTAGAATCAAACAGCATTGTTCCTTTTAAATTGGATGCGGTTGTTGATGGTAGTGCTGGATCTCCCACAAAAGAGGATGGCTGCTCTTGGACAAAAGTCAGCAAGCCTCATAAGGAGTGTAATTCCTTTAATGTGATTGGGAATTTTGATGTTACAGAAATAAATAATATGTTAAATTCAGCCGTGTGTGAAAAGGTGAGTATAAAAAACCCAGGTCTTGCATGCCAATGTGTGGAAAACTATGTTGAATCGGCTCCTGCATGGGAACAAGATAAACAGCTCGGAAAAATAATGATGGACGAGCAGGACACAAGTCGAAGAATCGAATTAGAAAAAAATCTCGAAAAGATAATTATAAGAGAGTATTGGTTTAAAAATACAGATGGACAAGATGCTGACATATCTTCCTGTGATACAGAAAATCGACTTAAAAAATTAATGAGTGACGACCAGACACAAAACCTAAGTAATTTTTCAAAAGAAAAGAAAAAGTTTTGTTCAAAAGAATATGATCCCATAAGCGCCATGAATCTCTCTAATAAATTACATAACAGCAAAATATCTGGCTTAGAAGTTGATAAAGTGATTAGAGCAGGGTTTGACTTGGTTGTATTTAGTTTGAAACGAAAACTTGAAAAGGAGTCTCAGGAGTCCAAAGAGTCTAAGAATAAGACTACAATTACTCCGGAAGAGCATGATAATCATTTGGCAAAAGTATTGTTAAGAAGTACAAGGGGAATTATTGGACGGTATTTAGACTCAAAAAGTGAAAATGATTCGAGTGAATTTAAGAAGAATTATTGCCCTAATAATGGCGCAGAACAAACGGATTTTAGTGACCTATGTAACATTTTAGAGGAGCTAAAGTCATATTCGCATGAACAGCGAAAAGGTTTGAAGATTGCCCTTGAAACATTCACCGAGAATAATGAGGCAATAGAGGATTCAATTAAAGCGTTAATAAATGCAACAAAAAATAATCAAGAGGATAAACTTTCTGCACAATTTAAAAAAATCAAAATTGAAAAGGTTAAAAAGATTAAACAGAGTCTAGGCAAAAACCATCTTGCTTCTTGTGATAATGTTCTAGGAGACAAGGGTGATCAACCAGAAATTGATTCGATAAAAAAATATTGCTTTAATATATCTTCAAAGCCAAAAACGACCACTATTGATAATATGAGAAAAATAATCTTAGATTTGGAAAACAGTGGTGATTTGGATGTAGAAAAAATAATTATGAAAAAATATGCATCATATAAATATTGTGGCTATGTTAGATCCAAGCTTGAGGAGGCAAGAAAAATTTATAAGGATGCTAAGGATGTTAAGAATGCTAAGAAAAGTAATATCCCTGAAGAGGAAGATTTGTGGATTAAGGAATTTATGAATTCAAATACTATACCACAAGCCTGTTTGGATACGGATATGGCTATTTACCAAAGCAACTTTTCCAAAAAAATTATGGATGGTTCTGTTCAAAAACCAATGACGGAAATGCAAAAATATATAAGCCAAGAGCGACCCAATGTATTTTCTAGGACGCCGGGGATATATAAACAGGAAAAGATTATTGCAAAAAATAAAGTTGATCATATACCGAGTTCTCAAGATAAGGATAAGGGAGAGGTACCGCCAAGCGAGCCTAGCGCTGCTAAACCACTTCCTGAATCATCCAGCTCCAGTGAGTCTGTTTCCCAGTATTCGCCACTAGATAATCAACAATTTGATGATAGAAGAGTAGGAGATGATGGATATTATACAGGCAATAAATCATCATCAGTTGCTAGCCAAAATGTTCAGAGAAGTAGAGTTGAGATAGCAGACATGGAAAAATTTTTTAGCAATAATAAGAGCAATGAAGATATAATAAATAATATCAAAAATTCTAATAACCTTGAGTATTTTAATAAACTTCGTGATAAATTAGAAAAAATAGAGAAGCTATCAGAGGATCAAAAAAAACTAATCGAAGTTCTTAATAAAAGATTGGAAGAATTAAAGAAGGAAAAGGAACAGAAAAAAAAGGAAGATGAGGAAAAGAAAAAACGAGTGGTTGTTAAGCCACCAGAAGCTTCGATTGAAACATTAAAGAGACCAAAATACCCTAGTCGTGCAATAATTCCGTCTGTTTCGAATGCAATAAGAATACCGCTGCTACCTCCGAAGAGACCTATGAATGAATATGTCCCTGGTAATCGTTTTGGATTGACCACTGCGCCTGGATCATCTGGTTCACAATCAGATAAACCAGCTATAAAAGTGAGGCCCAAAAATACAATAGTAGAGAATGAAGACGGGAAAAAGGTTTTAACGCTAGAAAAAACGGAATTGCCATCTGATAAAGAAGATCTCTCGAGTGTGTTGAGTATTGATCAAAAGTACTTGGCTATAAAAGAAGATTTTTTGGAAATTACATTGGTGAAATGTGATTCAAAAATTGAAAAATTAGAAGAGAATAGAGGATTCTGTGTTTTGAGGGAGGGTGAAGATAAAATTGATGAAATTATTTCACCAAGTGCTTACCTAAAAAACATTCAAGAAAAAATAAAAGAATTTAAAAGACAACAAGTTGAAAAAACTGAAAAAGCTGACAAATTTAGAAACATAAAAAGAGTTCATGATTTGAATAAAGGTCTCAACGCCGAAAAATAATATCCAAGAGTTGTGCTTTTAAATAAAATTTAAAACGAAAATATTAAATTCAAACAAACTTGACGTTTTTCAGTTTAGCTTTTATCAAAAAAACAGTTAAAAATTACGATAAAATAGAATTTGATTTAAAGGCTGCTTAAAAGCCGCTTTTCTAGTCTTTTCGCTCTCAAAATCGAGCACTTCTTGTGGGCTAAAATTCTGGCCACTTATTTGCACATTAATAGAGGAAGAACGGGTAATTTAAGGATAAGTATATAAATTTATGTGGAATAAAGTGTCTAATTTTTTTACAGCTATGGTTTATAAAAATACAAATTAGGAGAGTATCTATGACTACAAAACTATTATTGATTTTCGTATTATGTTTAATTTCGGTAAATATTTATTCTAAGCAACGCCATAATTATTCTATAGATAAGGCGACTAACATGTGTTTGGATTTAATGAATCTTACAATTGAAAACCAACAAGACATACCTTGGGCTAAATTAAGTTGTGAAATCCCAGTCATTTACAAATGGTGGACAAAAAAAACACATGTAAACAAAGATTGTTCTGCACAAATAATCAATATTCGAGAGGGGGGGCGTGTCGTTAAAACAGTGTTTACTAATTTCTTTTCTTATGAGGAGCCTAAGGCAATAACAAACTCTGGAGAATTTAGTAAGGATGATCCGGAGCAAATGGTAGAAGTTGGCGTTTACGAGCTTTCTACTGATAGAAATTGCCACAACGATCCAGTTGATGGTTATTGTGACCCAAATAACTTCGACGACTCTCCAGCAATCATCTACCCACCAATTGATAAGACTCAATTCGCAAATAAAAGTCTGGAATGCTTGAAAAAAATTTTAGAACGCTAGATAAAAGCTATGCTGCTTTTTTTTGTTTTCCCTTGGTGCTGGCACTTGCTGCAGCCATGGCTGATTTTCTATTTTTAGCACTTTCAAAATCCAGAACTTCCTGGGCCTTATTAAAAGCTCTCCAAAAACTTGCGGTGGCTTGCTCTGGTGAAGGTCCGGTACCTTGAACTTGTGGGTATTCATCACAGTAAGCTATATGGTGGGTGCCTTTATCATTCAATTTGTGTTTTAAAATAACTTTTTCCATTTCCATATTTCACTCCTTTTTTAGGATTGTTTTATAGTATCTACTTCGACACTTCTAAGAAGTTCTTTATAGTTATTTTTATTACTTGAGTAAAACAGAAACAAATTGAATACTATGGTAATCAAAATCGCCAAGAATGCCTAAAAGATTTATTATATCGGATTCATCGCCTTGATTACCTTGCTTCTTTCATTTTTACTGGTGACTTCAGCAATGAGTGAATTGGTAATGGCCTTGCCAAGCTTGTCTCTGGTGTTGGTTTTGGTGACTTGAATCAAGTGATTTGAAAACATTGCTATCTGGGGCAGATGGGTGATCAAGATGACTTGGCTTGATTTAGCCACCTCAGAAAGTGCCTGTCCGATAGCTAGGGCGGTATGTCCGCCAATGCCTGAATCAATTTCATCAAAAAGAAAAATGGATATGGAATCAGTACTGGAAATTACTTGTCTATAAGCGAGTAGTATCCGTGAGAGTTCACCTCCGGAAGCAATTTCTTTTACTGCGTGGATACCATTACCTGGATTGGTTTCGGCCAAAAATTTAATTTCGGAAATTCCTGTAGGAGTCAAATCTGGCAATTCTTCCACCTGTAAAAGCAGTTTGGCACCTTCCATGTTAAGTTCCTGGGCATGCTTGGTTAAAGTAGTGGATAATTTTTTTGAATGATCCAAGCGGATTTGATGAATTTTACGGGCAAGTTTGAATAATTTGTCATTCAGTGAATTATATTCGCTTTCATATTTTGCAATAGTACTTTCTAAGTTCAAATACTCTTGTAATTCATCTTTGAGCCGGTTTAGATAATTGGAAAGTTCGCTGGCATCCAGATTAAATTTTCGCTTTAGCCGCTGGTAGAGATCAAGCTTGTCTATTATAGCTTGTAAATTTTCGTTATCATCATCGCTTGAATCAGTATGCTTGGCAAGTTCAAAGGAGGCATCCTCCAATTGATGATAGCATTCCATAATTTTATCCTTAATGCCAACCAAGACCGAATCATCAATATTTTCCAATTGGTTTAGAATATGATTGGTTTTTCTCAGGATGGAATGGTCGCTATCACTCAGAGAATTCTGGATTTCTAAAATAACTTCAGAGCGCTCTTGCTTTTTTAAAATACGGTTTTTATGACTGATAAGATTTAGTTCGTCCTGGCTGGAAGGATTTAAAGTTTCAATTTCAGAAATCTGATATTTAAGATAATCCACTTTCAGGGTTTGTTCCCCTTGTTTGGATTTCAAGAGGAAAATTTCATTTTTAATATGGAGAAAGTTTTCATATAGCTTGGTATATTCTTTGTTTTTTTCATCAACTGCGGCATATTTATCCAGTAAGTGTAACTGGTATTTTGAGCTTAAAAGCTTTTGATTTTCAAATTGTCCTACAATATCGATAAAGCGCTTTGAAATATTTTGCAGAATTTGCAGTGAGGTCGATTGAAAATTCAAATAATTCTGGGATTTTCCGGTAGGATAGATTATTCGTTTAATAACAATTTCATCCCCATCAAAAGGATGACCCTGCTCATAGATATATTCCTTGGTGGCTAGGTCGCTACAGTGAATAACTGCTTCAACAGATGCAAAAAGAGCATCTTGGCGGATAATTTGCTTCTTTGCCCTTTGTCCGAAAATTAATTCCAAAGCCTCGAGTATTAAACTTTTACCCGAGCCGGTTTCCCCAATGATAGCATTTAAACCGGTTTCAAAATTGATAGTTTGATTTTCGATGGTGGCAAAATTTTGGATGGTCAGAGTTGAAAGATGGAGTTTGTTTTTCATAACTATAACCTGTTTCCTTGGATAAACTTATCACGCAAATTGGAAAGGTAAGTTCGCTTGGGGTTAATGATTATTTGAAATCCCGGATGCTTGGGATTATGGGTTTTTATGACGTCAGTTTTTTTAAGACTGAATGCCAGCTGGCCATCCAAGGTTAAAACCACGTTGTTGCTATCTTCAAAAATAGCGGTTTGGATAACTGTATCCTCAGGAACAACAATAGGGCGGGAATTTAAAGTATGGGCACACACCGGTGTTAAAACCAGCGCTTTTACGCTGGGGTGGATGATCGGGCCGCCTGCGGAAAGTGAATAAGCTGTAGAGCCCTGGGAGGTGCTGACGATTAAGCCGTCGCCGTCAACGTTAAAAAGATGTTCATTGTTGATTAAAATTGAAATACGAATAATCCGGGCGATGGAGTCATTGCTCACAACCATGTCATTAAAGAAAAAACCGCTGAAGGTTTCCTGGTTGTCCTTATTGTAGACTGAGGCAAAATGCGGTTTCATTGTGCGGGTTTGATATTTCCCCTCCAAAATATTTCCCAGTTCGTCCATAAAATCACTTTTAGAAAACTCTGTTAAAAAACCAAGTTTCCCAAGATTGATACCAAAAATTGGAGCATTCATTTTACCAATATCCCGACAAAAACCTATTAAAGTTCCATCACCACCCAATACAATGACCAGGTCACTCATGTGATTTATATCGGTTTTTTCTATAAAGTTGATTTGAGAAAGTAAATCACTGGCAATGCCTTGCAATCTTTCTTTTTCAAATCTAAAAAAATGAACAGCTAATTTTCGATTTAAAAGATATTGAATTAGATCGGGAAGAAAACGGGTGAAATCCTCGATAATATTTGGCTTTAAAACCAAAGTAATATTTTTAAATTTACTCATAATTTAGACCACCTTCAATGAATAATGAAAGAGTGTGATTGATATCCTCAAATGGCTTGCTTATGACTTTGCATCCATAAGTATCAGCTTTATCAAGTACTTGTTTGGAACTATATGCTGTCATGATAATAAAAAGTTTGCTGATCTCCAGAAGTGTATATTTTTTCTTAGCTTCTTCAATTACATTAAATCCAGAGATATCTTGTAGCATAAGATCACATACAATGCGATTAAAATTCTGGTTTAGCAGCATGTTTATTGCTTCTCGGCCGGAGGTGGTGACGTTGACGATCACTCCTTTTTTTTCAAGAAGTTTTTTTAAAGATTTCTGTAAAAGCAGTTCATCTTCAACTAATAAAATATTCATCTAGTTAACCAATTTTATTTAGGTCATTTAGTGGTAATTCTATCGAGAACGTTGCCCCTGGCAAAGGAATATTATTGGAAAAAAATATTTTTCCACCCAGTTTGGTTGTTAAATAATTGCAAATTGATAGTCCAAGTCCGGTACCTTCTTTTTTGGTGGTGATAAATGGCTGAAATATTTTTTCGATCAATTCCTTCTGTATACCCGGTCCGGTGTCGGTCACTGAAATTATCAGATTTGACTGGGTATCAAGACATTTGTTGGTTGCGGTAATTGTGATTTTCTGATGGGTGAAATCCAAAGTGGACAGGCGTATTGCCTGAGCGCTATTGATAATAAAATTAAAAATTATCTGGGCAAGCCAGGTCGGGTTTGTTTTAATTTTAAAATCTTCTCTAGGTAAAGTAGTAGAAAATATTATTTCCTTTTCAATCCCCCTGGTTTCGCTTTTGGTAAGAATAAGGGTTTCTTTAAGTAATTTGTAAAGATTTAGATCTATGAAGGTGTCTTGATTATTATAGAGAAGTGAAAAATTAGTGATAATGTTCTGACATCTTTGACAATTGCTGGAAATGTCATCGAGGGTTTCCTTAAAATCCTTTGACGTAGAATCTTCTATTAGTAAATCAGCAGTCAGTTTAAGTCCGAACAAGGGATTGTTAAGCTCATGGCGTAAAGTGTTTAGCAGCTCTCCGAGTAGAGAGATTCTTTGAAAATGATAAAGATCAGAAGAATAGGATACGTCACTGTAGGGGGAGTAGCGCAGTGTATAGTTATCATCAATAATATCCTGGTGGGTGTACTTCAAAGTGGTATTCATTGAATTTGAAAAAAAAATCTGACGATTTGAATCACATATTTCCAAAGGTATGTCCAGATGGAGCAACCCAAGTTTTAAAAGTTTGTTTCTTTTTTGGGATAGATATTCCATAAGTAGGTTGTTTAGAACCAAGGTAATGTTTTTGATGATTTCTTGAAAAAACTCTTGCTCCAATGTAGTTGCGGGAAAAAAATCGTTCCGGGAAACAACAATGATTATAGAGTGTTTAAACAGGTTGATTTCCCGTGCTAAAAAAGTTCCCCGGACCCCCAGATCATTGTTTAGAAGTTGAGTTTGGTTGAAAAGCTTGGTTTTGCTCTTTTTAATAATAGTATGAATTTTGTTAAATTGAACAACTGATATCTTGCTGGTGATCAGAGTCTGACTTTTACTCAAAAAAAGGCTTTCTGCGGCAGTATTTCCTTTTTCATGTATTAATATTTGACAGGTTTTATAATTTTTAAATTGATGAAGTTTTAAAATATGAAGAGGTAAATCATCAATAGTGATACATTTGGACAAAAATTTTTTTACTTCATTTTTATCAGTGAGTTTGGTTTTTATAGATTCAATTTGTTGATTGTTACTCCTTAAAATACCAGATTCTATTTTTTTTATATGATGGTCCAGGGATTTAAGATTTTTAGTGACAACTGGATTAAATGTTTGTAAAGCAGTTGATACTAATTTGTTAGATAAGTAACGCTGGTAATCCTCAAAAAATTTTTTAAGTAAAGGAATGGAGTCTGGGAGTAATATAGGGTTTAAATCTATCAGAGAATGGTTAGTCGTGATTTCGATTGAATTACCCAGGTATGATGCCAAAAAAACTGCGTTTGTTTTACTGTCACAAATATCAATAACAGGAATTTGATTAAAAATATTTTTTAATTTTGCAAAAGATGTATCTGTGCATGAACCGAGAAGATAAGCGGTTAAACGTGCGTTTTTTTGTATTTTTTTAGTTCGGGGATTGCTTGAATTTTCCACTGCTTAAGATTATCCACCAGTTCATATTCTAGCAAGTCACAAAGCATGATGATGTCTTCTTTTTCCTTGGCGGGAATAAGGGCCTTTAAAACCGACAGCAGGTGGATTTCAAGGTTTTGAATGACTGGTCCCTTGGAAAATTCCTTGGGATTATGGATCCTGATCGTGCGATGAATTTTAGTAATGAGCTGTATAAATAAATCAATTATTTCAATTATTTCAGAAAACGAACTATTGGCCTGAGCCAACTTGTTTTCGCTGTAAAATTGCAAAAGGGTTTGAATTTTATCAGTGACAGTGTCTATATAACTATTGCATGAATCGAGTGCTTCAAAGGCCAGGGTGAGACTGTTTTTAAGTTCAAAAGAAATGGATTTAACTTGCTGAACGGTTTGTTTTAAATTGTTGTTTTTATCTTCATAATCAAAAAATCTTCCGTCAACAAGCATATTGGAAATAACATCTCCCGGAGTTGCGTAGTTATTTAAAATCAGATCAATCAATTGATCAATGCTTGATCCTTGATTTATTTCAGTTGTAATGTTTTGTTTGTTTACCATGATTTCAGTCATAAAATACTTCTACCTTTTAATAGTTTTGTTCAGTTGAATTTTCTGTTATTTTATTTTTAGTTTTGTGTTCGGCGATGGTTTTTTCCATGAGTTCATAAAGGACACTGATGGTATTTATGGCGTCGTTATATAATAAAAACGAGCTTTCTGTCAGTTCCACTATATTGTCTCCAGGGAGGTTTCCTTTCTGGACGGTATAAAAATCAATTAAAGGTGAAAGGTGGGGATGAGTTTGTTTAACCAGTTTGGTAAGACCATCAATTTCGTCAATTTTAGCTGAATACTCTTTTATTTTTTCAAGTCGGGGTACGGAGGATGAAATTTCCTCCAGAATATATCTGGAGTATTTTTTTCCAAAATCTGATAACTCATAAAGGTGCTGAAGACCACTTAAGGAATTGAGCAGGATTTGATGTGATTTGGTGGTTAAAGTTAAAAATTTTTGAGGTTCTTCGCTGTTGTTTAAAACAAATTGCCAGCTGATTCTATATAGCAGGGAGAAAACATCGTTAACGCTGTATTTTTCCTCCAATAAATTATCGAGTTGTAGAAATCCAATTGATGATATTTTGCTTTTATAGATAGCCACCGCATTCAGGTGAAAACAAGAGCCATTCTTTAACTGGTATTCCTTGGTGATGCTGCCAGTTTCTATATACTCTTTAAGTATCGAATAAATTACCTGGTAGGAAATGTCATAGTGACATTGAAAAAATTCGCATTTATCTTTCATAAAACAGGGAAAACAATTGGTCTGGGGAGTGACGGTATAATTATTTTCTCCGTAAGGACTGGTTTCCCTAAACCGAACCGTTCCCAAAGAAATAGTGACAGAAGGGGTGTTTTTGATGGAAGCTAAATGTCCCACCATGGAATCGTGACCTATAAAAAGATCGACGTTGTCGAGCAAGTTATAAATTTCCTCTATGCTCGTTTTTCCAATTATGTTGTTTATCCGGTCTTTGTATTTTTGCAGAAGCGGGGAAGTGTCTATACCTGTGCCATGAATGGCTTCTGCCTGGCTGCCAACTATAGAGATGGTGGTTTCGGGAAAATTCTTAAGAAGCTGATAAAGGATTTCCTCCCATTTATTTATTTTCCACATTTTTTTGTCGTGAGAAGCAAATGGGTGAAGTAAAATATGGGAAACCTTTTTAAATGAAGGTCTTTCCCTGCTTAATGCAGGTAGGTTATGACCCAACATGGATTTAAAGATATCGACCAGGTTAAAGGGATTAAGCGGACCACCCATGACATTTGAATAAATGTACTGGCTCCATTTATCCTTGATGACGACATTGTTGGCAGTATCATACATAAGTCCCATTTTGTGTTCGGCGGGAATAATAGATGTCAGATAGCCTGATGATTTGGAAAAAGAAAAATTAATTAGAACAGAAATACTTTCATTTTTAAGATTATCAGTAACAGTTTTACAACTATTCACCAGATCTGCAAGGGTATCAGATGAATCAATTTTTAAAACATTATTATCCAAGTAATATGTTTTATCAAAAACGTTTCGTAGTAAAAACGAAAGTGGATGAGCAAACCTGGTCCGGGCGATAAGAATTAGTTTGTAGTGGGGATATTGTTGTTTAAAAATATTTGCAGCTTGATAAGTTTGCAGGATGTCGCCGATGCGGGTCAGTTGAATAAGACAAATGGTTTTGGGAGCATTTTCAGGAATATTATCGCTGGTGTCAGGAATGATTTTATTTGCTTTCATGGGATTCCTCCTCAAAAAAAGCTGCTAGGAATAAAATGGTCAGTTCTTCTTCGGAAAGTGGCCGATTGCTTTTAATATTCGCAGAAAGTTTTAATACTGCCTCTTTAACTTCTTCCTTGCATTTACTTTTCATAAACCTTCCTTGGTTTATTGAGCATCATTAATAAAGGATCTAGATCTTTGGCATATTTAACACACTAACTGGTTTTAAAGAGGAGTGTGTATCTTGAATTAATGATTCAAATTCCTTAAAACAAACTAGTACCTGTTGAATGTCACTTTTAAGCTTATAAAGGAGTTCTTCAACTACTTGGACGTTTTGAGTAGTTGAATCGGACGTTAATGAATCAACTTGCGCTTTAAAAAAATGCAGAGGTATAGAAGCCACATGGTGTTTTTCTATGTGACCAAGCAGACGTTCCAGGGAAACAACAAACTCCTTGGTTTTAGTCTTGTTTTTTTGCGATAGCAAGAGATGTTTAAGGGTTGAAAGTAAATCGCGAGTCAGTTCGGTTACGGCATTCTTCTCACAGTCCAGCCAAGCATGCAATCTGAAGTTTTTAACATCATTAAAAAATGAAATATCGAGTACTTTATTTTGATTAAATATTTTTTTGATATAGTAACGACTCAGGTAGCGAGAAAGCTCAATTTCGATATCGTAACTGCCACTTATAGGCATGTAATAGATTCCTAGCTCGTCCCGCATTGGTCCGTATATGGTAAGATCACTGGAAAGTTTAATGTCAGAGATGGAAATATGTTTAAGGGCAAGTTGCATGGTCTGAAAAATATCACCTGCCTTAATTCTCCCTTCATTTTCCAGATTAATCTGTTCGTATTTACGGGTGGATAGTGCAGGAGTTAGGATATAACTGTTTATATTATAGGTACCTTGTTTTAAAAAAGGTGACTTACCACGGGATATTTCCACCATGGGGGTGCCAGTTAAATCGCACATGTGTTTGATAAAAGTGTCCGGGGTGATTATACAATTCAAGTGTTTGATAACGGAACCAAGTGCATACAAATCAGACTCGATAACTACCAGGGTATTATCAAAGTAAGCATTAATATCGCAAGCCAGATCTTGTTCCTGTTTGATAGGCGCAATAAGAAGAACCGGAAAAACTTTAGAGTTATCCAGAAGCAGGCTAATCAATTCAATGATAGTTTCTGCTGGAATATCCTTGGAGGTGTCCGAGGATTTTAATTGTATACCGACTACTTGTATTTCCCCATTGGTTAGGGGTGTGTCTTTTTTTATTTTTTCAAGCACCTCTTGGACTGATTGATCGTGCTTGGGGTGAGTTTTGATTAAATTGCTTTTAAGGGGTGCCCAGGAAACTCCATATAAATGATGATAGCAGTCAATAAAATGTACCGGGGTATGGGTGTAGCAAGGTAAAATATCATTGAGCATAATCGCCCAATCAGAGGACCTGGTCATCGTTTGGGAGGTCAAATATTTAATTCCAAAACATTCTATGTTGGGGTTGTCTGCGGTCAAATAAGACACTAGATAAGATCCAATCTTGTCGTTAGAGAAATTAATGATTTGATCCCAATTGGTTTTTTGGATATTCACCAAGTCACAGTAAAATTTTTCAATTGCCAGAGCTGGAGAAAAAATCGGATTTTTTCTAAGGGAAGTTATTTTTTTTCTATCGATAAAAAAGAACTGGTCAACGTTACCCAGGCTACGGGTGATATTTTCAAATTCCTTGTAAATGAGCAGGGAAATTGTGGTAGCCGGAGAGTTTTGTTTAATCGAATTGATAAGATGTCCAGTTGAATAGATATCCCCAAGTCTTCGCAGATTGATGATAAGTACATTTTTCATTTTCGGGTATCTCCATTTAGGGGGGCTATTTCTTCCAGTGCAAAAAATAAAAAATCAAGCTTGTTGACAATTCGATGGTTTGACTGGGAGTAATCCCATAATGCAACCTGGAGGTCATCTTCGTTTATAAAACGGTCAGCAATAAATTTTTTTAATGGTTCCTCCCTAAGAACCATGAGAATCTGTTCGGTGGAAAGAGGAGCCTTGTATTGCAAAAAGTTTTTAAAATAACTTTTGTAAAGATTAAAAGACGCAGGGTGAGCTATAATACCGGGTTGGGCGAGTAAGAAATTAATGAGTTCTTCATCCTGATAAAGCCGGTCATGGCTGAGTCCATGATATATTTTTACCTTGTCGCTGATCAGTAAATTCAAGGCCAGACAGTCGTTAGCCACTTCGGAATTAGGCTCGATCACTACAATTTTATAATCATCCCCATGTATCTTCTGCAGCTCAATAACAATCTGGTTGATGTGATAAACAAATCCCAGACCAAAAACTAAAATATTCTTTTTGTCCTGCAAAAGCTGGAGATGATTTGAGACAAAGTTCTCAGCTTCACGGATGGGATGATACATCGAATGCAGATGAATCCCATTGATAACCGGTATTTTGTGATTGGTTTTAGATGTTTTTATTTGATAATTATCAGTAATAGGGAGGCCCATGAATTCATCCTTCATAATTGATTATTATTATACTATTGCTTAGGTAAATTATTTTGACAGACACCATCAGTACCTCATCCGTAAGGTCAGTTGGTTTATAGTTAATATCTTCTCATCAGTATCATCAGTTAATATTTCCTCATGATATCATTCCAAAGTCAATTAGCTTTTATGCTAGGCAAAGTTGACCAATTTAATCCAATCATAAAATCTGACTTTAATTATTTAACATTACTCAAATTATAACCACTAATTTTCCGGCGATTTAAATATACATTTTGAATATCATCCTTGGTTTTTTGTTTTTCTTGATTTAGGAGCTCAAGTATTTGGGTATCTAATGCTTGGATATATTCAATCTTTTGTTCTGATTCAAGCGCCCATGTTCGAAGTATTTCATCAAGGCCATGGTTTTTAATATTTTCCTTGGTGGTGTTTTTAAAAAGCTGATTGATTTGATCATGAAAACCAATGAGGATACTTATAATTTTATCCCGATTGGCAGATTCCAAGGAAACTCGATCGACGTCGTGTTTAGTGGCATATTTAATGATCAAACGGCTCACTTCACAAAGAAGATTTAAAAATTCCAAATGCCTCATAATCAAATAACTGGCCCGATCAAACATAAGTTACGCCTTTTCTTCGGGTTGGGCTTTGTCAATTTTAAGCGTTTTAATTGCTTCTTTCCAACCATCATAAAGAGTGGTTAATACATTCAGACAACTTTCTAATGGTTTTTTATCAATTTTGATATTGGCCTGAGTGCTGGCAAATAAAACATAGTCATAAAGGGATGAAAGCTCTTTTGCAATGTCACCGCCAATTTTATGATCAAGACTATTATTGAGTTCAATAATAATGTCCTGCATTTTACCAACATACTCACCTTTTTTGGCGATATCCCGCAGTTCAATACTTTCTATTGCTTTTTTACAGTTTTTGATTGCTGCTTGATAAAGCATTAGCAGAATTTGCTCTTTACTTGATGTTTGTATCGAAGTCTTTTTATAAGCTCCGAAACCTTGTTTTACAGTCATACTATCCTCCTAAATCTATATGTCTATCCCAGTTGTTGTACTGGGGGAACTTCTTGTCCCAGAGAAGCTATACCAGCACCTTGATTCCGGATTTGGCTCATGGTGCTTTCCAGACGAGAAAATTTGTCTTTTAAACTTTTTTCTTTTTGGGCCAGCATTCTCTCCTTGTCTTCAATTCTGCGGTCAATATCCTCTATGCGATCACCAAAGGTCCTTTTTCTTGAGCTAATGACTCCATCAGGTGTTCGCAGTGCCATATTGGCGGTTTGAAAAATTGTACTGATAAATCCTTCGTATTTGACTCCATTACCGTCTACAGCTCCAGTCAAAACGTCTGCGACAGTCTGAAAATCCTTGGCCACGGCAGATTCAAAAGCCTTGGAATCAAATTGTAGCAAGCCGGTTCTTTGAAAAGTAATACCGATATCACCCACTCTTCTAGGTCCTGATTTGGTATTTACAGTTTTAAATAATGCGCTTCTTATTCTGGCTTCCAAAGTTTGTAAAAGACTTTCTCCCCCCAGCGTGCGGGTGGTATCAGTTTTATCATCCATGCTGTTTTGTTCCTTGATGAAAGTTAAAACAGCATTTATTTTATCAACAATATCTTTTACTTTGAGAGTAATGGCTTCCTTGTCCTCGGTGATGGAAATGGAGAATTCCTCGCCCGGTTTTGCTTTTTTCAGCTCTACGGTAGCGCCCGGAATAAGGTCTTTAAGATTATTTTCCTTTTTTTGTATTTCAAATCCATCAATTTTCACTTTTGCATCATGGGCAGGTCTCTCCTGATCCAAGTATAAATCCTGTTCTCCATCGACAAAATAAAAATAAGGGAACTCTGCCAGGTTTTCATCACCAGTGTCTCGGAGACTAAGAATCATTCGCCAGGCATCGTCTTCGCCACTTCCGTCATTGACCACCGTGGAAGTGAGCCCCAAGCTGGGATCACGATTGATCATATTGGAAATACTGGTGAGGTTGGAATCATCGGCGTCGATATAGATTTCCTTGGCTTCTCCGTTTGGTAGAAAATATTTTATAAACCCTACTCCCAAATAAGTTTTGTCTTTATCTTCCACGGCGTTTGTCATAGCAGAAGATTTTTGGGCCAATTGACCTACTTCAAATTGATAGATTCCCGGCTGGGCTAGGTTTTTATCCAATGTTACATTCACAAAGTCGTTATTAGAGGTTACTTTTAATTCCCGAAGGCTTTTGGTGTCCTGGTTGTTGATCACCAGATCCCGCAACTCTGTGACTTTTTTTTCTAAATCCTGCACCAGGTTTTTCTTATCTACAATTTTTCCCTTGCGGGTTTCCATCTGGGTGATTGGCATGCGTTCAGCTTTCATCAGCTGAGCAACAATATCCTTGGGAAGACCAGTGTTGATGGAACCGAAAGAAATACTCAAAAGTTATAATCCTCCATAATATTTTGCTTTTTTAACCAGCAAACATCCACATGACCATTCGAGGAAAAGGTACACCTGGACACCTAAATTTTAGCATATTTTAAGGTGGCATGTTGGATGGATTGAAATAGGGAAGATATTTCTCACCAGTCTTATTTACCAATAGTTTTATGTACTTTTTAGTGCAAGCTTAGGGAGAGTCTGATAAGATAACTACTTGGATGTTGGTAAATGGAATTGCTAAACTATTGGTAAATACTAATATGGTCAAGCTTGATAATGATACAATAAAAGAAACCAGAATTTTATTTTTAAAGTCGAAGTTTTTTATAATCCGAGCGCTAATTTATTTTTCTTTTTTGCTGGTCCCGGTATGGTTGCAAAAAACCCAGTCAGTTCCCCAATCAATTCAATGTTTAATGATGGCTTTTTACACCCTGTTCATGATTGCCCAGTGGTTCTTGCTGGGCAAGGAAATCGATTATCGTTTGAAAATATATTTTAGAGTGAACTCGTCAATAGATCGTGTGGTTTATAGGATGTTCCTAGGTATGTTTTTCATTGTGATCTATTTTAATTTGTTAAGTTTTTTACCCTCTAAATGGATTTATAATTTATTTTGGATAACCTGGGTGGTACTGGGGCTTTTTTATTCGTGGCCCACTCGGGGAAAAATTATCAAAGAATCTGTTTCTACCAATTTGGGTGAATACAAGTATCTTGATTCTTTTGAAAAAACCCTGGTGGGCATGACTGTGGTTTTGTTTATAGTTTCCATACCCGATTTGCCGGCTTTAAAAAATATTGAAGCTTTAAAATTGCATTTTGATCCGCTGGAAAAATTCAGCAACCAATTATGGAATTTTTTGATCGTTAATTATTATCCTTTTAGAAAATATCCTGATCTATTCAAACTAGCTTGGAGCATGCATTTTTATTTTGTATCCCTAGGGGGATTTTTATTATTATTTTACGCTTCAATCAGGTATTTTGTTTCCCGAAGATTGTCCTTGCTAGGAGTTTTTGCCCTTATTTCCTCGTGGTCTTTTTCTAAAATACTGGCCATTAATTTTGGAGCTTCCCTTAGCACTACTTATACAATTTTGTGGGTGTGGACTCTTTTTTGGGTGACGAAAAGTTCAACTTATCGGGCAGGCCTCTTTCTTGGACTGGTTGGTTATTGGGGAACCTTGATCAATCAATCTTATGCGATTTTGTTATTTGTCCAAATCATTATGTTATATTTTTTCTTTCTCAAAGATAAAACACCTTGGTTTAAACGGCAGTTACTTAAATATGCCATTCTTGGCTTTGTACTTAGCTGGTTGACTTTCTTTTTTCAGTATGATTCGTGGTCGGCGATGAATAATATGCGGGTAGATTTTTATAATGAATTTATTACGGTATTTGAGAGGAAAGCCTTTAATGTACTGTCGTTTTTTGGTCTGGCACTTTTGGTAATTAAGCTCTTTGTCCCACAACTAGTTTTTTTAAGTCAGGTCCATGTAGAGCGGGATAAGGTCTATCAACTTTTTGTGTCGCTTCTTCTAATTTGGATTTTTGCAGTATTTTTTGATGATTATGTGATCCAGGCGTTTTCGGTTATGTGGCCAATTGTTTTGTTAAGCCTGATCCCCCTGGAACTGGTCTTTCAGGCCATTAGTAGACTCCGTTCGAGGCGTAATATGATCTACTTGATTTACATCATTATCTGCCTATTGGATTCACACGTTGAGGGAAGGGTTAAGATTTTCTTAAGAATATTTAACTTTTAGTTAATTTTCTCTAGCAGTCTTAATGTTATGTGTTTGAATCTTAAATAAACTTACAATAATTTTTAAAGGAATTCTGATGATTTTTGTCTGTCAATGTGAATAACTAACTATTGTATAAATGATGAATTAGTCTTGTTTAAGATAGATTCGTGACTTTTTCGTAATGTATGCTCTTAACCATTTGAAATAATAAGCTTTACTTATATATTTAACCGCTTTGAATTCAATTTTTTAAGCTAAAAGTAAATGTGGATAACTAGCGATATTTTGTGAAGAAAAAAAATGAGTCAAGTTTTTAATGGAAGATATTTTGTCATTTATTGATGGTTATCTATACTAAAAAGTAAAGTTTAGCCAGACTTGAAATTTTATACACCACATTGTTTCAGTTTTATGTAAAGATTATGTTGGTTATTTGTTAGGAAAGTAACAATATTTATTTAATGGACATTCAAAACATCTAGGTTTTCTTGCTACACAAATTTTTCGACCATGTGCGATTAATAAATGGCTTAATAAACCCCAATCTTGTTTGGGAAAAAGAGAAATTAAATCGTTTTCAATGATGGTTGGATTATCGCTTGTGGTTAATTTAAGAAATTTACTAATTCTTTTGACATGAGTATCAACCACAATACCAGCATTTATCCCATAACCATTGCTAAGAACAACGTTAGCAGTTTTTCTTCCCACGCCTGGAAGTTTGATAAGTTCACTCATTTCATTCGGGACTTTAGAAGCATATTGTTTTACTAAAATTTTTGAAGTAGCTAAAATATTTTTTGCTTTATTCTTATAAAAACCTGTCGGTTTGATAAATTTCTCAAGGTCATGGATGGATGCTAGTGCAAATTGACCAGGACTACGATATTTAACAAACAATTGGGGGGTGACTTTGTTAACCATAACATCTGTACATTGAGCTGATAAAATGGTGGCAATTAATAATTCAAAATTATTGTTAAAGAGCAGTGCACATTTGGCATCCGGATAAGTGTCCTTAAGAATATCTAGAATTAGTAGGGGAAGTTTTTTTTTATTCATAATCGAAAAAATATCACCTGGCGTAAAATAGAAAGATGATGATTATAGCCATGTCATTTATAAACAATCCTGTTTCTAACAGGAGTTTAAAATGCAGTCAATAGTAAGTAAATTTTCAAAAGTCAAAGGAACCATTTTAATTTCTGGTGCTAGTGGCACTGGCAAAACCTACCTGGCTAAATTGATACACCAAAACTTTGAGCAAAAAAATGAACCATTTATTTGTTTAAATCTGGCTGCCATCCAAGAATCGTTAATCGAAAGTGAGTTGTTTGGGCATGAAAAGGGTGCTTTCACCGGAGCGTATGAAAAACGGATAGGATATTGTCAGCTGGTAGGCAAGGGAACATTGTTTCTTGATGAAATCGGAGAATTAGGTTTAAGTGGTCAGAAAAAATTGCTTAAGCTGCTTGAAGAAAAAGAATACACTTCTGTAGGCTCTAATAAAACAAATAAATTTTCTGGAAGAATAATTGCAGCCACTAACAAAATTTTACCCGAAGAAGTCAGAAGTGGAAATTTTCGGGAAGACCTTTATTATCGATTAAAGGTTTTTAATATTCATCTTCGGCCAGTAAGCAGTGATCAACAATTAATTAAAAAAATGATAAACTATTATTTCAATATATACAGGGATGAATATGCCAAGCATGATTTATTAATGGATGCAAAATGCATGGATCAGCTTATAAATTACGATTGGCCGGGAAACATCAGGGAAATTAAAAATTGTATGGAATATCTGGTGGGTATGTCAGTGGATGGTATTCGTGAAGGAGATCTACCTGATTGGATTAGTCCACTTAAAATAAAAAAAGAATTTTTTAAAGAATACCCCTTGGCATACAGGGATGCGTTAGATACCTTTGAAAGGGAATATTTTAATTTTATTTTAAAACGATTTGATGGCCGTGTTAATTTCACGGCTCAGGAGGCTGGTTTGAGCAAAACTACCTTGATTTCTAAAATCAGGAAATTTGGCATTGATATTTGGGGTATGAAAAGGGAAAAAATGGAACATACTAATACTAAGGATCGTTTGGTGCTAGTGAGATAGAGGTGACATGACGTTCAAGGTTAAAGATTATTATTACCAAAAAGCTAAAAAAGAAAAATTTTTAGCCAGAAGTGTCTATAAGCTGGATGAAATTGATAGTAAGTTCAAGGTTATCAGAAAAGATGATGCTATCTTGGATCTTGGCTACTTTCCGGGTTCTTGGGTTCAATATTCGGCTAACAAAGTGGGATCAAAAGGTGAGATCATCGGAGTCGATATCCAAAACATCAGTTCAGAGCTGAAGCATTTAAAAAATGTAACATTGTTTAAGAAAGATATTTTTGAAATAAAAAATCTGATGGATATTAATCGAATGGAAAAATTTGATGTGGTATTGTCTGATATGGCGCCTAGTACTACCGGAATTAAATGTGTTGATCAAGATAGAAGTCTGGCATTAGTGGATAAGGTGATTGGAATTTTACCAGATTTTTTAAAATTCAAGGGAAATTTTGTGATTAAGATTTTTGATAGCCATGAAGCTCAATTGCTTATCAAAAATGAAATAAAGAAAAAATTTGCTTTGTTAAATATGTTTAAGCCGAAATCAACCAGGTCGGTAAGTAAGGAATTTTTTGTTATTGGAAAGGAATATTTGGGAACATGAAGTTTAATATTTCCAAACTCGTTATTTTAATTATTTTTGCATCCTCTACCTGTCTGGGTGGTTTCTTTTTTCTAAAAAATCAACAAGAGGATGCCCTGTTCAAGCTTCATGAAGATCTTCTTGCTAAAAATTTGTCTCAAGCACTCGAAAATGAAACTCAAGGGTGGCCAGAAGTTATGACGAGTGAAGATGATGATGTATACAAGATCGTCTATACATTCAACGAAGAACTCACCCATTATATACAAAAGCTGATCAAGGAAAAAGCTGCTGATTATACGATCGTCACTGTTATTGATAACAATACGGGAAATGTTTTATCAGCTGTTGGTTATGAGAGGGAGGGAAAGAGATTTTTGTCCCATTTACCTTTCACCTCAACCCATCCTTCTGCAAGCTTGATAAAAATTGTTACCGCCGCAGAGTTATTGGAAAAAGGAAAAATTGACACAGAAAGTATGTTTGCGGTAAATGGGCGCGGCTCCACCCTTTATAAATACCAGCTTAAGGATAAAATCAACAGATGGACTAGGTTTTTAACTTTTAAAAATGCTTTTGCACTCTCTAATAATGTTGTCTTTGGTAAAGCTGCGGTTGATTATTTGTCAGGTAATGGTATTTCAAAAATGGCTAAATTTTTTGGTTTTAATACCCAGCTTTTTACAGAAGTGAAAATGGCGAAGTCAGTTTTTAATATGCCAGAAGACCAGTATAATCTGGCTGAATATGCATCAGGCCTGAACAGGGACACCCAGATTAGTCCTATCCATGGTGCCCTGCTGTCGGCAATTGTTGCCAATAAAGGGGTTTTGAAATATCCCAAGGTTGTGGAAAAAATAGTTGATCCTAAAACGGGTGAGACGGTGTGGATAAATCCCAGTAGGCAGGAACGGGCCATCAGCAATGAAACCGCTGTGGATCTTGAACACCTGATGTCCTATACCGCCAGAAAGGGCACTGCCCGGAGTGTTTGGGATAAAATGCAACAGAGCTTGAAAAAAACATTAATCGTGGGAGGCAAAACTGGTAGCATCACTGGAGGATTGCCTTATGGGAAAAGAGACTGGTTAACAGCTTTTGCAATACCAGAAAATAAAAACGACCAGGGAATTTCAGTTTGTGTCATGAATATCAATAAGAAAAAATGGTATATAAAATCAACTTATCTGGTTAGGAAAATAATTGAATTTTATTATAGTAAATTAAGTCCGATTAATTAAAAACTGGTGGCACGCTGTGAATTGTGTTCAATCATGGTCGATATTAAATGACTCGGTAAATGATTTTAACCAGATTGCCAGCAAGTCTTCTTCTAAACCTCAAATCCAAAAAATTTTCAGCAGTTTGCATTTTATCATCCTGGTGGTTCGTTTTCCCCGGCTGACAAAGTATATCTATCTTGGCAGGGGAAAACGTTTTGAGGGTATGTATCTGTTTGAAAAAAATGTCAAACCCGGGTTCAGGGTATCTGACAAATTTTTAAGTTATCTAAGAAAATATTTGTGTGACTCTAGAATTTTAGGAATTTCCTGTTTCAGGCAAGATAGAATTTTGACCATAGAGTATCAATCGGCTGAACATCAAGGTTTATTTTCTCTTTTCTGGAAAGGTGGAAATTTGTTTTTCTCCAATATATATAGAGTAGAGGGGACTTATTATTTATTCAAATCATGGAATCAAAAAATTTCGGTAGTTGACCAAATTGATCTGAATCATTTTTCTGAATTGGGTTTTTCCCAATTACCTGAAAATTTTTTTATTAAAAAAAGCGGACACGAAGTTGATTATCAGTCATATATTGAATTTCTTACTGAGATTTATAGTAGTTCAAAACTCCAAAAAAAAGTCCATAAAAAGTTAGAAAGAAAAAAAGGTAGAATTTTAAACGATCTGGAAAAAAACCTGAAATGGACCCAATTCAAGGAAATGATTGAGGTTTCGGATTTAAATTTGACTCAATTTCAAAATCTTACTGTGGATGATATTTCTATAAAATTTTCTGAAAATCTAAGCCATTATCAAAGATTGGATCTGGTTTATAAAAAAATAAAAAAACTTAAAAAGGGTTATGAAATACAATTAAATAGATTAAAAAATATTGAAAATGAGGAACAAAGGGCAAAAACCATAGTGCATATTGAGGCACCTTATCCGCCCATTGCACCAGAGTGGAAAAGTGGAAAAGTTCAAAATATAAAAGAAAAAAAGGAAAAACAGGATATAGACTTTTATTTAATAGATAAAATTCAAATAGGAATAGGATTTAGCGCCAAGGGGAATGATCAACTACGAATTTGGTGGGCAAAACCTACCGATCTGTGGTTTCACATAGAGGGTTACCCCAGTGCCCATGTGGTTGTGAAAATGGGTGGTCTTGAAAATTTGACACCCAAACAACTTGAGCTGATTGGTTCATTACTTAAGGAATATTCTTTTTACAAGGATGAAAAAGTACCGATGATTTATAGTTTGGTAAAAAATTTAAAGGGAGTGAAGGGGGAACCGGGAAAAGTTATTTGTAAAAAAACAAAATTTGTTACAATATGGTATGATAAGAATTGGAAACAAAAAATGGTTTTAATTTCGGGGAGCGAAACATGAAATGGGGTGTATTTAAAAAAATATTTTGGTTGATGGGATTGGGTATATCCTTTTATGCTTTTTCAGACATTCAAAAAATTGAGTATTTTGACAGCCAATTTTATCATCCCGAAGAGTTTGGTCTCAGGGACCTGGTATTCAAGGTTAAAATATCCGGATTGGAAGAGGAGTTAACCAAAGAAAAAATATTTGGAAAGGTGGAGAATCTGTATTTTCAAGTCTTTTGGATGTACCCTGGAAAATATAAAATAGAAGTTAATGGAATACCCAAGGGGTTTGATGATAGAATGGAAATGCTACGTCAAATGATCAAGACCAGAATGGATTTTGTCATTCCCCAGAGGCTGGCTCCCCAAGTTAGGGGGTATACGTTTACTTCCAAAGTGGATCAAAATCAAAAAATATATAATGGGGAAGATAAGACCGGAAAAAATCCTCAAAGAGAATTGCAACTAATATTTGACAATAAAGGTAGATTAATAAGTTTAAAGAACATGGGTAGTATGGGCGTGAATATATCCAGGCTGCAAATGGACAAAAAAAAATGGGGTAAAGGTCGCTGGGTTCTAGACGAGCTGACGTCTGAAGTGACTAATATTAACAATGTCACTACTACCATCAATCATAAAATAAATTATTTGGAAGAAAGTGGTTTTGGACTTCCTGAGACTATAAAAATCAATACAAATTACAAAGCACCAGGCGTTGAAGCCAAAACCAAAAATGTAGAGAACCTTTATACATTTAGTGATTATCAAGTTAATACACAAAGAGCAAAGAAAACCATTGAGGCAGCTGAAAAAGACCTTTTAAAAAAGTAATATCTGCCAAATACAACAGTTTCTCCAACTGATTTATTGATATGATGAAATATAAACAGATCACTCGATTGATTGTCCAAGTTCGTTTAAATTTGTTGGTAAAAGAATAAATAGAGTTTAAAATTAACTGTAGTAAATAACCGGTGTAATAATGCAAAATTTGAAATTAAAAAAAAATATCAACGCCATGTTTTTCCGATCCGGTAAAATTCTCTTAGAAAAGGATTTTACCTATTTGCCCTCTTCACTAATTCCAGGGGAATGGGTTTATTATGAATGTCCGAATAGTTTGAAATATCTGGGTTTTATTAATACCAGAACTGTCAAAGGGGTCGTAGGCCATATTGTCAGACCAATTTCGAATTTATATTTAAATACATTTACTGAGGAGCAAATTGCTCAAAAAATAATTGGGGAAAATTTGGATAAATCCATCCAATTGCGAAAAAATTTTTATAAAAAAGATGATAATTATCGTTTGATATTTGGGTTTAACGATGCTTTGCCAGGACTTATTGCTGATTGCTATATGAATTGCATTTTAATTCAAATCCAGACGGCTGGTCTGGATAGGTTCAGGGATTATATACGGCAAACAATTGAACAAGCATGTGGAAAACAAGTATTGATTATTGATAAAGTTGAAAATAGAAAAAACGAAGTGCTGCCTGATTTTAATACCCATGAATCCATTCCCCAGATCGATGTCAATGATAATGGCTTTAATTTCGCCCTTCCGTTTAGCATTATTCAAAAAAATGGTTTTTATTTTGATCATGCCCAAAATCGAATCAAAATGGAAAATTTTTTAAGTCAATATCATGGAAATAAAAATTATGGTTTGGACCTTTTTTGTTATACAGGAAGTTGGGGTATGCACTTGAAAAGGTCTGGATTTGATCATGTCACTTTTGTTGATCAGGGGGACTACGAAAAAATATTAATTAATTGTGCTCATAAAAGTAATCTGGAAAAAGGGATTGAATATATTCGTGGTGATGTTTTCGACTGTCTTGATAAATTAAAAATTCAAGACAAGAAATATGATTTGGTAGTTTGTGATCCGCCAGCATTTAGCAAGGACATAAAAAGTCTGAGTAACGCACTTAATGGCTATCGGAAGCTGTATAAAAAAATCATGCCGGTTTTAAATTCAAATGCACTGTTGGTTTGCGCCAGTTGTACCCATGGTGTTTCACTTAACGATTTGTCCACTATCGTCAATGAAAATGCTGTTAATCAAAATAGAAGGTGTGTATTACTGGATATAGGTATTCAGGGGAGTGATCATAATATAAATGATTTTGATAATAAGGGATATTATCTTAAGTATCTTTTATTTTATTTAGAAGACAATCAACCAGAGGAATAATATGGCTTTTGATGCAAGAGAAAAAATTGATAATGTATTAAAAAATGCTAACAAGATGGTTTTTGGTCAAGACTGGATGCTAGAGGCCATTATGGCTGCACTTATTTGTGAAGGTCATTTGCTAATAGAGGGTATGCCCGGGCTGGGGAAAACATTGGCAGTTTCGGTGATGAGCAAACTTTGTGATCTCTCATTTAAAAGAGTTCAATTTACCCCGGACCTACTCCCGTCGGATTTAATTGGTACCATGATTTACAGTCAAAAAAGTGAGACATTTTCAACGAAATTCGGTCCACTATTCACTCAAATACTTCTTGCTGATGAAATTAACCGCTCCCCGGCAAAAGTGCAAGCTGCCCTGCTGGAAGGAATGGCAGAACGTCAAGTGACCATAGGAGAAACAACTTATCCGTTAACCAGACCGTTTGTAGTTTTAGCAACCCAAAATCCCATTGATCAAGAAGGTACTTATCCGCTTCCAGAGGCTCAACTGGACCGCTTTATGATGAAAATCAAAGTTGATTATCCCAGTCTGGAAGCTGAACTTAAAATTCTCGATTTAAAAAAAGAAACTATCACCCAGACCAAGAATATTTTAAACCCGGCAGAAATTGAAAAAATTACAGAGGTAGTGGATGGTATCTATGTTGATCCTAAAATAAAAAGTCTGATAGTGAAACTTGTTCATTCCACCAGGCCGGATTGCCCAACTTTCCCAAAAAGGTTGCAGGGTGCTGTGTTGGCGGGAGCTTCTCCCCGGGCTTCAATATGGCTATATAAAATTGGAAAGTTCATGGCATTTATGGAGGGAAAAGATTTTGTAAGTCCCGATCATTTATTTAAAATTATACCAAGTGTATTAGGCCATAGAATTATACTTACCTATGAAGCGACAGTGGATAATCTGCAAAGCGGAAAAGTAGCCCTGGAAATCGCATCGTCGCTGGTTTAAAGAATGGATTTGTTAAGTATAAAAAAAACCGTTTCTCGCTTAAAAACCCAGTTATTTAAAAACTCCAATAACTTTTCAGTGGGAATGTTGAAATCCCATTTCAGAGGAAGTGGGTTGCAGTTTAAAGAGCACCGGGTTTATTGTCAGGGTGATGATGTACGTTTTATTGATTGGAAGATTATTGCTAAAACCAATGGTGCTTATATTAAAACATTTGATGAAGAAAGAAATGTTGAGATTGTAGTAATTCTAGATGCCTCAGCTACTATGCTTTCTGGGGTTAACAATATTTCCAAATTGCAAGCTGGTATTGAAATATGTTCCTTACTTT
>Ga0208375_1001434_pt1 | contig 26774 bp, 26 predicted proteins | sample RifOxyD1_FD_184038 | JGI IMG/M metagenome (GOLD analysis project Ga0208375, IMG submission 184038) | Soil microbial communities from Rifle, Colorado - Rifle Oxygen_injection D1 (SPAdes) | ecosystem: Environmental > Terrestrial > Deep subsurface > Rock core/Sediment | place: Rifle, Colorado...
CTACATTTTTGGCCACATATTGGATCTCGCCTCTAGTCAAAACACTTTGCATAAAAGCATAGGCACCAAGTGTAAATAGCAAAAACAATACTAAATATAGTTTTTGCTCAAAAATAACCTTTATATTTACTTGCATATGTATGTATTTATTATAACTTTTCAATTAAACCGTAACATAAATGCCCAAAAAAAACAATCTAGGGCTCTAAATGTTTACATTTGTCAATAATCTCTCCAGTTTTATATTTATGTTGATATAATACTGCTTCACCAATAATCTTAGCGATATCTGCTGGCTGGTAAAGAGCTTTGCGCTTAGCGCCAAAGCCTTTTTTAAATAAAGCCGTATTAGTCGCCCCTGGCGTAATCACCAAAACTTTTACTTTTTTCTTTAGCTCTTCAGCTAAAGACTCACTAAAGCCAACTACGCCAAACTTTGAAGCACAATAGACGGAAAACTCCGCCATACCCTTCAAGCCCGCCCCAGAAGCAATGTTGATTAATAAGCCATTAGTTTTTTCTAAATGCGGCAAAAAATATTTGCTCATCATAATCAAGCCAAACAAATTCACTTGCAAAGTTAAAGTTATTTCTTGGTCTTTATAATTAGTCAAAAGATTATGTGCACTTAAAACCCCAGCATTATTAATCACGACATCAATTTTTTGAGTTTCTAATTTTTTAGCTAATTTTTTAATTTGCTCTACTTTTGTAATATCTAAAACAAAAGTTTGGATTTTAACTTTATGCTGCAAACCCAAATTCAAAGCTTGCTTTTGCCAAGGACCTTTTTTTAAGTCTAAAAGAATGAGATTAAAACCCGCTTTAGCTAAAAATTGAGCTGTGCTAAAGCCAATGCCACGAGCGGCACCGGTGATCAAAACATTGTGTTTTCTAAACATCATAAAATTTTGTTTACTCCGCCTCTGGCGGATTTATAATAACGATTAAATATACCTTTGATTAATTCAATTGATAAAATCACGATAAACACAAATAACAAAATAATTTGCCATTCAAACCAGCCTAAAGGCACGGTGTGCAAAACTTTATTAAAAAATGGTAAATAAATAGCCAAAATTTGTAGTGCCAAACCAAATAAAACCGCCCAATTCAAATACTTATTGGCCATAAAATTAGTCTGCCAAATATTCTTTTTCAAACTTCTGATACTAAAAACATAAAATAAAGAATCTAAACCTAAAGCAGTAAAGACTACGGTTTGTGCTAAAGCTAAATTACTAGTAGTTTGATAAACTAACCAAAATAATAATAAACTAGCCCCAGCAGTAATAATAGAGATCACGGCAATCAAAAATTTACTTTCAAAATTTAATAAATTTTTATCTTTTTTACGCTTATGGCCAACTAAAATATCTGGATCCTCTGGTTCAGCTGTCAAAGCCAAATTTGGCAAACCATCACTGACTAAATTTATCCACAAAATCTGCGCCGTCAAAATAGGTAGGGGCCAAGCAAATAAGATCGCGACCGAAATAATAATAATCTCCGAAAAGCTGTCTGATAATAAATATAAAATAACTTTACGGACATTATCAAAAATCACGCGACCTTGCTTGATCGCTGTCACAATAGTCTTAAAATTGTTATCTAACAAGACTAAATCCGCCACTTCTTTAGCTACATCAGAGCCTGAAGCCACCACCACGCCAATATCAGCTGCTTTCAAAGCTGGCGCGTCATTGACACCGTCACCAGTCATAGCAACTACTTCACCTTTGTCTTGCCAAGCCTTAATAATGCGCAATTTATCCGCTGAAGTGACTCGGGCATACACTTGGATCTCGGTGATTCTTTTGGCTAATTCTTCGTCGCTAAAATTTAACAAATCATCACCATCAATAATATCTTCGACCTGAACTTTCAAATCTAGGTCATTGGCTATTTTATGAGCGGTAAATTTATTATCCCCCGTGATAATCACAGTCTTGATACCAGCCTGTAAAGCAGCCTGTAAAGTCGCTCTAGTGTCAGGCCTTAAAGGATCAGACAAAGCCATCAGACCCGCAAACACAAAATCATTGGGCTTAATTTTATATTCCGCTAAATCAAGCGTCTTGCGCGGAATCAATTTATACGCTGCTGCTAAGACACGCAAACCATCAGAACTCAAGTCCGTACTGACTTGTAAAAAACTTTTTCTTTTAGCGGAATTTAAAACTTGGGTATTTACATGCTGTAAATAATGATCGGAAAACTGTAAAACTTTTTCTACCGCACCTTTGATAAACAAAATATCATTTTTATCATCATAGCTATGACGAGTAATCATGTATTTATAGCGTGAATCAAAAGGCAACTCTTGTTTGCGTTGAAATCTTTTGTCTAGCTTTTGGCTATGCTTATTTAAAATACCAAATAATAGTAAAGCTTTTTCCGTCGGACTACCCAAAATCTCCCAATCTTCTCGAGCTAAATTCAGATTAGCTACTTGCGCGTTGTTACACAAAAAAGCAATTTCCGTTAATCTCACTATTTCTGGATCAGTCAAAACTTCACGAAACAGCTGACTATCTAAAGCTAATAAATGTTTGTTAGTAAAAATTTTGGTGACGCGCATCTCCCCTTCAGTCAAAGTACCGGTTTTATCAGTGCAAATCAAAGTAGTGGAACCCAAAGTTTCAGCAGACAATAACTTACGCACTAAACCATTTTGTTTTAAAATACGCTGCATGCCCAAAGTCAAAATCATCGTCACCCCAATCACCAGACCTTCAGGAATCGCTGAAACAGCCAAAGCCACCGCTACACTAAACATCGTGAGCCAATCTTGACCTTCTAATAATCCCAAAATAAAAATCAAAACCACGATCGCCACAATGACTTTGGTAATATTTTTAGCAAAATTGTCTAGATTTTTCTGTAAAGGCGTACGCTCTTCTTTAGTCTCCGCTAATAAACTAGCGATTTTACCGATTTCCGTCCGATTATCGATAGCTACCACCACACCGCTCGCTCGTCCCTCCACTGCCAAGGTTCCCATCAAAGCTAGATTAGTTCTTTCCGCTAAAACAGCACCCTTATCTAAAATTTTTATCTGCTTATCTTGTGGCCAAGACTCACCAGTCAATGGTGCTTCGTTAGTTTTAAAATCAATCACTTCAAATAACCTAATATCGGCCGGCACCCGATCACCAGCCGTCAAATAAACTATGTCGCCAGCTACTAAATCTTGACTTAAAATTTTGACTTGTTTTCCATCTCTTAAAACCAAAGCCTCCGGCTTCACCACGGATTTTAATTTCTCTAAAGACAGATTAGCTTTTTTCTCTTGCACAAAACCAATCACGACGTTCAAAATCACCGCTGCAAAAATAACTCCGGCATCAACAAATTCTTTAAAAACTAAACTAACAATAGCCGCGATTAACAGCACATAAACCAAAGCACTTTTGAATTGCCCAAAAAACAAAGCTACTAGCGAAAACTTTTTTCCAGTTGCTAAAATATTTTGTCCAAATTTTGCTTGTCTTTTTTTGGCTTCCTGACTACTTAAACCACTTTTACTACTATTGAGAATTTTAAAAGTTTCCTCAAGCTTTAAATTATGCCAAAGAGTTTTTTCTTTATTCATAAATTATCTTTATTATACCAGAAATTCTCTAATCAAGAAAATGTTTTCTCAACCCGACGGGTTGGTTGATTTTTTTCTAAAAGCTAAGTAGAATTAGCTATATAAAAGAGGGTAAAAAAACTTTATGACCACACTAGAACAAATTAAAGCCAACTTAAAAAAACAAATTGATTTAGCCTTTCAGCTTGATTGGCCGATAAATCAGCTTGATTTAGACTTACCACCAAATGAAAATCTTGGTGATTATGCTTTTGCTTGTTTTGAATTAGCCAAATTTTTAAAACAAAACCCAGTTGAAGTAGCCAAAACTTTAAGTGAAAAATTCCAAGCCGACGATTTAATCTCACAAGTAGAGTTTGCTGGGCCGTATTTGAATTTAAAACTAGCCACAGAAAACTTTGTAAAAAATGCTTTAGCGGAAATAAATAGCCAAACAAATTTTGGCTACCATGATTTTGGCAAAAAACAAAAGATCATGATAGAATTTTCTGGACCAAATACTAATAAGCCACAACACCTTGGTCATGTGCGTAATGACATCTTAGGCCAAACTTTAGTCAATCTTTATCGCGCTTGTGACTTTGAAGTGATTCCGGTCAATATCATCAATGATCGTGGCATTCACATCATCAAAAGCATGCTGGCTTGGCAAAAATGGGCTAACAACGAAACACCGGAAACTAGCCAGACTAAAGGTGATCATTTTGTAGGTATTTACTATGTCATGTTTGAGCAAGCTTTAAAAGCCGAGAAAAATGAATATTTAGCTAAAAATAAGCTTGACTACCAAAAGCTTGAAGAATTAGCGCAAAGAAAAGTTGATAACGAATTTTTAGCACAATCACCTTTGATGCAAGCAGCACATGCCATGCTCATCAAATGGGAGGCAAATGATCCGGCTGTTAGAGATTTATGGAAAACCATGAATAACTGGGTTTATGCTGGCTTTGCCGAAACTTATAAAAATCTTGGCGTCAGTTTTGATAAAGTTTATTATGAAAGCGAAACTTATTTATTAGGTAAAGATTTAGTAAAAATTGGTTTAGAAAAAAATGTTTTTTTCAAAAAAGAAGATGGCTCTATCTGGATAGATTTAACGGCTGACAAATTAGATGAAAAATTGGTCTTGCGTGCTGACGGCACCTCTGTCTATATCACACAAGATTTAGGTACAGCTAAAAATCGTTTCGATGAATTTGAGTTTGATAAAATGATTTATGTGGTGGCCAATGAACAAAACTATCATTTTCAAGTGTTATTTTTGACTTTAAAAAAATTAGGTTTTGCTTGGGCAGAAAACTTGCACCATTTGGCTTACGGCATGGTCAATTTACCAGACGGTAAAATGAAGTCTCGTGAAGGTAATGTCGTCGATGCGGATAACTTGATCATCGAAATGGAAGAAAAAGCAAAAGTTATTATTAGCCAAGCGGAAAAGCAAATTAGCCATGATCAAGCAAGTATTGAAGAAATTTCTCAAACTGTTGGTTTAGGAGCTTTGAAATTTTTTATCTTGGGTGTCAATCCTCAAAAAGACATGATCTTTGATCCGCAAGCTTCCATTTCTTTTGATGGCTACACTGGACCATTTGTCCAATATACCCATGCTCGTATCCAAAATATTCTAAACAAAGCAAATAAAAAAATAGACTACAATTTTAGTTTAGATTTTAAAATAGAAGTCAGCGAGAAAAAACTAGCTAAAATATTATTAAACTTTCCTGAAACTATCAAAAAATCAGCTCTAGAATATAACCCTAGCCTAGTCACTCAATACTTATTTGAATTAGCTAAAACTTTTAATAATTTTTATCAGCTTCACTCTGTCTTACAAACTGAAAATAAGAATCAACAAAATTTCCGCTTAAATCTTTGCCAAGTAAGTGCCAAAGTCTTAAAAACTGGTTTAGGCTTTTTGGGTATCCAAGCACCCGACAAGATGTAAACAACAAATAAAAAAATAGCCCACAAGGCTATTTTTTTGTTGATTTAAAAATGGTGCGCCCAGCAGGATTCGAACCTGCGACCGTTTGCTTAAAAGGCAACTGCTCTACCAGGCTGAGCTATAGGCGCATATTAAAGATAAATTAAATTGTAAATTTTAAGTGTGGCTAGAGCTACCTGCCTGCCGGCAGGCAGGTAGGCGCATAAAATACGGGTTTCATTATATGGCAATGGTCATGTTTTGTCAATAACGCTTGCCAAAATAAATAATCTTTACTAAACTTAAATCTCACGTTGGTGAGGATCTTCAAGAACGAGACTTGGAGACCTCCAAACAACCACCAGCAGGTCGCCAGAAATGGCAAGGAGCAATCATGCGAAAACGCCTGCACACCATGGAGCCCATCGAGCAGATCTAGCGCCATCAAATGCTAGAGTCTTCTCTGAAGAACTCCACGCAAGGCCGTCTCTAGGGACGGCCTCTTTTTTTTACATTTTAACCTCTTTAAAATCCCCACCATCCCCGCGAATGCGGGGACCAGGGGTTTTTGCACTTATTGTCTAATTTATCAAAAAATGATAAATTATAGTTAATATTAAAACTTAAATTAAAACATTATGAGCAATCCATTTGAAAATGAAACAACAACTACGCCAAGTCAAGAAGTACCTACAGAAACGCCAGAAGTAGAAAAAACTGAAGCGGAAAAAATCCAAGAACAAACAGCCCAAGTTTTTGGCTGGATACAAGAACAAAAATCAAAAAGACGCAATCCTATCTCAAGCACAGTATCCGCTGATTACACCATGGAAAGAGCTGGCAAAACAGCAGAAGAGCTAAAACTAGCTATCAGTAGCGCTATGGCCATCACTGGTCACCACGCATTTATACGTGTACTTCAACATTCAGAAAAAGCACAAGCTAGATTAAATCAACCAGGAAAAGAACAAGATTTGAGTCATTTTAACATTCAAAAAACAGCCCTAGAAGAAACAGAAAGAACCGTGCCTGGCTCTTATTTGAGTGACCCTAGTCAAGGAGCTATCACAAGAAACGCCTTTGAAAAAGTTCATTCGATGGAAGAAATAAAAGAGCCGGAAGATTACGTCAAAGAAATGGCTTTATGTATAAATGAAGATTTAGAAAATATATTAAAAAGAAGAAAAGAAGGTGATAAAGATTTCACTGGAAGTCCAGAAGAACTTGCTACTAATATATTAAATAATTATTCTTCTATAAAAATCTTAAAAAGTTTTGGTGAATCTGCTAGTAGGCTAGATTTTTGGGACATAAAACAATTAGTGGAATCAGTTATAAATGAATTGATGACAAACTTTAAACAACAACTCAACTCTGAGACTGAAAAAGGGGCTATAAATGAAACTCGAGACAGAATAGCTAGTATATAATTATTTATACTTATTTTATCAAAAGACCATCGGCATATACCGAGGGTCTTTTATTTCTCTCTTGCCAAAATAAATAATCTTTACTAAACTTAAATGGCGTGACTTGGATGATGAGTCTATCAAACCTTTGAAGTTTGAAAAAACTCTCTCCAATAGCATTTTTGCCAACAGTGTTTCCAGTAAGAGGTGAAAGGAAGCATGCCATGAGCAACCATTCCCCGCCCCTGCGTTCCACGGTCAGCCTCTGCGCCAAGACGAACCTGGTGATGTCCAAGAAGGACGGCGCCAGCAAGAAGACGGAAATGACCGAGTGGATCTAGCTACACGCACATGCTAGAACCTCTGCGATCATGACCTCCAAGGCCATCCCCCAGGGATGGCCTCTTTTTTTTGCTAAAAACCCCTGCTTTTATAGGGGCTTGACAAGATTTGAATTGTATGCTATCATACTCCATTACCTGATCTTTCGACGAGTATGAGCCATGTAGGCTCTACTCACATCTCCAATTCTGGAGGACATCATGCGCCACTGCAATTCCCCGCCGCCCCTCACCAATCTGAGCGGCATCTACACCACCAATTCCGGCCTGCTGACCCCGACCTCCTGACCTTTCGGCGCCGGCCGGACTCCAGCTCAAACACTGCTGTGACAAGCAACGCTGGAGTCCATGCCGCCACCAACAACCGACGGCAGCATTTGCGGCCGTCAATCCTGGAGACTACCCGTGAAACACACGCCTTGGCTCCATCCCGAGACTATCTAGAGGGGAAATCGCTCCTCCTCTCAAAAGCTACGGCAAAGTGAGCGAACAAAAAAGGTTGCAAGACCCAATCGCCCCGACCATCTGATGGCCGGGGCTCTTTTTTTTGCACAACAATCAAAAAATCCAAAGGTGCATCCCGCTGTAGGCGGGATATTTAAATCTTGACTTAAAGCATATAAGTGCTAAAATTATCTACATAATCGCCCTTTCGCTACGCCACCGTTGGCCTCGGCCAACACATCCATCTGGAGGTCTATATGATTGTCCGTCCGAGCCACCTCAACCTGATGCTCTGCGGAGCCGACTACACCAATTCCTGAACCAACCTCAAGCCGCAGCGATGACGGCAAAGGCTAAGATTTAGGCAAGTAACCATGCTCGTCTTCAACCCGCACGCCGAGTGCGAAAAATCTTAACGAAACATCGCAAAGTGGCAACCACTCCCGACCCCACGTCTGCAGACGTGGGGTCATTTTTTATTAAAAAATGAGCCTTGAAAAAAGCCTGAAAATAAGTTAAGCTAAGTTTATCAAAAAACAGGTCCTATGGATAAACTACCCCCACAAAATCTAGAGGCAGAAAGCTCACTTTTGGGCGCTTTACTGATAGACAAAGAAGCGATCATCAAAGTCGGCGATATTTTGCGTCCCAGTGATTTTTATAGCAACAAACACGGCTTGATTTACGAAGCTATTTTAGACTTGCTGGAGCAGCATGAACCGATGGACATCTTGTCTGTTTCTAACCGTTTAGCGGAAAAAAAACAGCTAGAAACTATTGGCGGTAAATCATATATTGCGGAATTAACCGGCATCGTCCCTAATGCTTTACATGTCAAAAACTACGCTAACATTATCCGTAAAAAATCTATTTTACGTCAGCTAGAAACCGCGGCGGCAGAAATTGCCGAGTTTTCTTTTGCTGAAGAGGATGATGTGGAAAAAACTTTAGATAAAGCTGAACAAAAACTTTTTGCCATCTCGCAACACTCTCTCAAGCAAAACTTTGTGGCGGTCAAAAGTATTTTAGGCGAAACTTTTAATCGTATCGATGAATTACATAAATCTGGTGGCCAAGGTGTCCGCGGCGTGCCGACTGGCTATCCTGATTTAGACAAATTATTATCTGGCTTCCAAAAATCTGATCTTATCATCCTCGCTGCTCGTCCTTCTATCGGTAAATCCACTTTAGCTTTAGATTTTGCTCGCCATGTAGCTATTCGTGCTAAAGTGCCAGTGGGAATTTTTTCTTTAGAAATGTCCAAAGAGCAACTAGTCGATAAATTACTCGCTACTGAAGCGGGTGTAGACTTATGGCGCATGCGCACTGGTAAGCTATCAGATAAAGAAGAAGACGATGATTTTCCCCGTATTGGCCGCGCTATGGGCGTCTTATCCGAAGCGCCGATTTTCATCGATGATTCTGCGAACTCTAATATCATGGAAATCCGCACCAAAGCTAGACGCTTAAAAATGGAACATGGTTTAGGCTTATTAATCGTCGACTATTTACAGCTGATGGAAGGACGAGATAAAGAAAATCGTGTCAATGAAATTTCCGAGATTTCTCGATCTCTCAAACAATTAGCTAAAGAAATCGATGTGCCAGTTATCGCCTTATCACAGCTATCCCGTGCAGTAGAAAGCCGTTCACCTGCTATCCCAAAACTAGCTGACTTGCGTGAGTCTGGATCCATCGAGCAAGATGCTGATATCGTCATGTTCATCTACCGTAAAGTCAAAGATAAATCTAGAGAATGTCCAGAGGATGAGAAAAATTTAGCCGAAATTCACATCGAAAAACACCGTAACGGTCCAACTGGTATGATCACTTTATTCTTTGACGAAAACAAAGTGACTTTCCGTAGTATGACCAAACAAGGCCAAAATACTAATACAGCACCTCAAGATACGCCGCCGCCAGAAAACTTAAGTGGCTGGCAAAATGTCGGCTAAGCGGACTTGAAAACTTTAAAACTTATTAACTTGTAAACTAAAATATCATGTTCAATAAACTAAAACAATTCAACGATTTACGCAAACAAGCTAACGACTTAAAAAGCATGTTGGCTAAAGAAAGTGTCGAAATAGAAAACAAAGCGGTCAAAATGGTCATGGATGGCAATCAAGAAATAAAAAGCTTTGAGCTAAAAAGCGAGATGCTTAGCCCAAACCATAAAACTGATTTAGAAAAATATCTTAAAGAAGCTTTTGCAGAGGCCACTAAAAAAGTCCAAAGAAAAATGGCGATGAAAATGCAACAATCTGGTGATTTCAAATTTCCAGGCATGAACTAATAAAAATAAAATAATAGGCCATGGCACACTTGCCAAACTTCATCCAAAAACTAATAGCAGAGCTAGATAAATTGCCGGGCATCGGTCCAAAGACCGCTGCCCGTTTGGCTTTTGACCTTTTACATCGTAAAGAGGATATGCGAGCTTTTGCTGAAAGCTTAACTGAAGCTTATAGCCAGATTCATCTTTGTCCAAAATGTTTTAATCTATCAGACGCTGGCTTGTGTAATATTTGTAGCAATCCAAATCGTGATCAACAACTCATCTGCGTCGTGGCTCATAATCAAGATATCGAAGCCGTGGAAAAAACTGGTAAATTTCATGGCACTTATCACCTCTTAAATGGCCTTTTGAGTCCGCTAGAAGGTGTCACTCCAGATAGACTAAAAATCAATGAATTAGAAAAACGCATCAAAGAAGATGGCGTTAAAGAAATCATTTTAGCGCTTGATCAAAGTCTCGAGGGCGAAGCTACGCAAACTTATTTAAGTAAAAACTTAAAAAAATTCCCAGTCAAAGTCAGTCAATTAGCTCGCGGAATACCGATGGGGGCTAATATTGAATACACTGATGAAATTACTCTGTCCTCGGCTTTGGAAAATAGAAGAGAAATCTAACCACGGGATGAACCCGTGGTTTCCTACTGGTGAGTAAAACAAATAAAATAAATCCCCGCGCAGCGGGGATTTATTTTAAGAAATTATTTTTTCAATTTTGACTTGAGCTTGCTCTTGACGGTGACCAACTGTTCTCTTATAACGAGTTTTGGCTTTATATTTTACAACAGTTACTTTTTTATCTTGATAGTTTTTAATAATGCTAGCTTCTACTTTAGCATCTTTGACCACCGGATTACCAATAGTCACATTATCTTTGTCATCAACTAATAACAAAACTTGCTCAAAAACCACCTTATCACCAGCTACTGATTTAGGTAACTTTTCGATTGCCAAAACATCACCTGCCTTGACTTGATATTGTTTTCCACCGGTTTTTATAACTGCTAACATATAGTTATTATTTTTCTAAAAAAGTATTCATAGATTAGCAAAAAATTGGCTTATTGTCAAGAATTTATGGCTTATTTTAAGTACTATTGACAAAAAGACTAAAATATGATAATATATAGCTGAATCGCACAAGTTTTGACAATTCAACGGAGGATCCCATGGGAACCGACAACAAATTGCATATGTCACTGTGGCTGGCGATTGTGCTAGCCATTGCGCTCGCGTTGGTGACAATCAATGTTTTCCGCCATGACCCCAGCAACACTCGTAAGGAGCTCGCTCGCCTAGCTGACGCCAACGCCGCTTTCGTGATCGAACGCGCACATGGTAGCAAAGAAATCGTGTCCCTTGGCACAACAGCTGACACGATTTACGCTGGATCTGCGTACAAAATCCTGAACCCACACCTTGGCAAACGATTCCTCAAGGTCTATAAGGACACCCTTGGTGTCCTGCAAGACAAGGGCATTGTGCGCGAAGGTGCACCCATGATTGGCGGTGATTACCTCATCGAGGTATATGACACCGAGACCAAGGAAATGAAGGCGAGCGTCGATCTTTGCCTTCGCAACTGACAGCCACCCCCGGCAACTCCCGACACAATAAACAGCAACAGCTGCGTAAGTGTCGGGAATTTTTAATTTACAGCAAATCATCCCAAGTGCGTTCAGGATTATTTTCTGCTTTCAAAATAATATTTTGTACTGCTAATAAACCCAGCAAAACACATTTGTATCTGCGCTCGGCGACCGGCACGCCTAAAATATTTAAAATATCTTGATACTTTAAAGCCAAAACTTCGGCTTTATTTTTATTTAACAAATAATCACTTAGCAAAGACATCGCAGCTATAGAAATAGCACAACCATCGGCTTCAAACTTTAAGTCTTTGATTTTATCGTCCTCTATTTTCATATCAACCACTATTTGATCACCACAAGAAATATTGACTTGCGAGCTAGATAATTTTGGCTCACTTAATCTGCCACAGTTATGTGGTGCATGGTAGTGATCAATGATGTTTTGGGCGTAAATATCCATATAAAATAGTTTACAAGTTAAAAAGTTAGCAAGAATTATACTTTAAATTTATTATAAATTAATCTTAGATTTTTTATTAAAAGATCTATTTCTTTTTTGGTATTATAAAAAGTCAAACTGGCACGGACTGTCGCTGGCACTCCCAAACTTTCATGTAATATTTGCGTACAATGCTGACCAGCACGGACAATGATAGCTTGCTCCCCTAATAATTCCGCCACATCATGAGCGTGAGCGTTTTTTAAGTTAAAGCTTATAATCGGCAAATGTTTATTAGCTATATTTTTGCCATAAATATCGACAAAGTCTAACTTAAGCATTTCTTGCCACAAATAATCTGTCAGTTCTTGCTCTGTTTTTTGGATATACTCCCAAGTCAAATTTTTAATAAAATCTAAACTACTTTTAAAAGCTACTACATCCGCAATATTTGGTGTACCAGCTTCAAACTTGTATGGCAATTCATTAGGCGTAAAAGTATCTGTTAAAACTTGGTTAATCATTTCTCCTCCGCCCAAAAAAGCTGGCATCATTTGTAATAAATCTTTGCGACCATACAGCACGCCGACACCAGTTGGGCCAAACATTTTGTGAGCCGAAAATACCAAAAAATCACAAGCCAATTCTTGGACATTCAGACTTTCATGGGCCACAATTTGCGCCGCATCCAATAAAGTAGTGATATTTTTGACTTTGGCTAATTTTAAAATCTCCCGATAATCATGGATGCTACCCAAAACATTAGAAGCGGCTTGAATACTGACAAACTTTACTTTATCAGTCAGCATTATTTTAGCTTGCACAATATCTAAATAACCATTTTTATCTAATGGCAAATAAGCTAACTCAATGCCTATTTCTTGTTTGAGTTGCAACCAAGGCACAATATTTGAATGATGTTCAGCAAGAGAAAGCAAAACCACATCACCAGCTTGCAAAAAAGTTTTGGCAAAAGTTTTGGCAACTAAATTAATACTTTCCGTAGTATTACGAGTAAAAATAATTTCATTTTTTTGACAATTTAAAAACTGTGCCACTGCTAGTCGGCTGTCTTCATATTTTTTGGTCGCTATGTCCGCTAAAGGATTAGAGCTACGATGAATATTAGCATTATGCTTGGTATAAAACTCACTTAAAGCTTCGATCATCACTTGAGGCTTTTGGCAAGTAGAGGCATTATCTAAATAAACCAAATCATGGCCGTTAATTTTAGTTTTTAAAATAGGGAAATTTTTACTTATTGACATAATACTTGTTTAAAATATTAGCTAAATTCTCTCGTTGTACTTCACTGGGTAATTGATTTAAAATTAATTGAAAAATACTTTGATACAATAAATTTTTAATATTTTCTTTGTCCAAGCCACGACTCTGTAAATAAAATAATTGCTCGCAAGCTAAATTACTGACTTTAGCTGAATGCGAGGCTTTTACTTCATTTGGCTCCACGCTTAAAGCTGGGATCAGCTCAATTTTAGCTTCTTTATTTAAAAGCCAAGCTTGCTGGTGATGCGCTACTTCCGTATTTTTAGCCGTTTTTTTAATATTAACATTAGCATTCACATGAATTTTGCTTCTTTCTTTTGCGATCGCCCAAAGCTGAAATTTGCCGAATGATTTTGGATACAAAAAGTGATGATTTTCTTGTAAATAAACCGTCTGTTTTTTTTGAGTTAAAATCAAAACTTGATGCTGAAAATCTGCCTGACCATCAATGTGCGTGTTTAAACTAATATGAACACTTTGATCAAGATAAAAATAATAATTATGCAAACGACTATTTAAACCTAATTTAAGATTCCTATTTTCTGATAAAATTTTGTCCTCGCTACTTTCTAAAATAAAAATATAATCAACCTTGACATTGTCTTTGACAATAATTTCGGTGTTTATTTTGTCTGGTAAATTAGCTTGCAAATGCTCAAAAACCAAACAATCTTGATCTAAAATCAAAGTCTTATTTTTTTCTGGTCTTTGGGTGATAATAATTTCTTTCATAAAATTAACCAACACTTCCTTCCATTTCTAGTTTTAACATGCGATTCATTTCTACTGCATATTCTAACGGCAACTCACGCGTGATTGGCTCCACAAAACCATTGACAATCATGGTTTCTGCTTCCTCTTTAGATAAACCACGAGATCTTAAATAAAAAATTTCATTGTCAGAAATCTTGCCACATTTAGCTTCATGAGCTACTGTCGCCGTGTTATTAGCGATTTTCATTTCTGGAATTGTGCTAGACTTTGAGTCACCATCAAGCAATAAAGCGTCACAATTTACCCGCGCTTTGACATTGGAAGCTAAGGCTCGAATATCTAGCAAACCGCGATAAATAGACTGACCACCGCCACGACTCAAACTTTTCATGACAATATTTGAGCTGGTATTTGAGGCTAAATGTATCACTTTAGCGCCCGTGTCTTGTACTTGACCAGAATTTGCAAAAGCTAAACCCAAATGATCAGCGGAAGCTCCTTCGCCTATCAGCACCGAACAAGGATAAAGCATAGTGACGTGAGAGCCAAAATTGCCCCCCACCCACTCCATATGAGCGTCTTTTTCTACTATGGCACGTTTGGTATTGAGGTTATAAGCATCTTTACTCCAGCTCTCGACACTGCTATAGCGAAAACGAGCTTCGGGCTTCACATAAATCTCTACGCAACCAGCATGTAAAGAGTCCACACCGTAGCGAGGAGCGCTACAGCCCTCAATATAGTGTCCTTGTGCACCGTCCTCAATAATCATCAAAGTATGCTCAAACTGACCCATGCCTTTGGCATTCATGCGAAAATAAGCTTGCAATGGCAAATCTATTTTGACATCTTTAGGGATATACAAAAATGTCCCGCCAGACCAAACAGCCCCGTGCAAAGCTGTAAACTTATGCAAATTCGCCGGCACGGCTTTCATGAAATATTCTTTGACAAGCTCTGGATATTGCTGAACTGCTACATCCATGTCTTCAAAAATCACGCCTTGATCTTTAAACTGCTGTTTTAAGTTATGATAAATAGTCGTTGATTCATATTGGGCACCCACGCCAGCTAAAAATTTTTGTTCGGCTTGAGGAATACCAAGTTTGGTAAAAGTTTCTTTGATATCAGCTGGCACTTGATCCCAAGTACTTTCAGTGCCACTGGCTTTGGCATAATAAGTAATACTCGCTAAATCTAATTTTGATAAATCCGGTCCCCAAGCCGGCTTGGCTATAGTGTTGTAAAGCTCTAAAGCTTGCAGACGACGCTCCAACATCCACTCTGGCTCATTTTTGCTTTGAGAAATTTCCCGCACTAAATCTTCATCTAAGCCACGTCGGCTAGACTTTAAGTACGGAGCAGCATTTTTTGACTCCCAAGCTTGTTGAATAGTGCTTTGATCTGACATGTTATGAAATAAAACTAGAAAATCCCGTTTGTTTAATAATATTAATCAATTCCTCACCACCACTGGTCACCATCTGACCTTTGATCATCACATGGACAAAGTCCGGCTTAATAAAATCTAAAATCTCTGGATAATGAGTAATCAATAAAACTGTGCCTTTATTCTGATGATAATCTTTAATACTTTGAGCAACAATTTTTAAAGCATCGATATCAAGGCCGGAATCAGTTTCATCTAAAATAGCTAATTTGGGATTAAACAAACTTAACTGCAACATTTCAATTTTCTTTTTTTCACCACCGGAAAAACCGACATTTAAACTACGCTTTAATAATTCTAGCTTAATCTTCAAAATCTCTGCTTGTTTTTTTAAGATTTCAGAAAATTCAAAGACACTTGGTGCCTGCCAATTTTTATCTCTGGCAGAAAAAATATTTTTGTAAGCTAAAAATAAAAATTGATCCAAAGCTACACCTTCGATTTCTGGTGGGTGTTGCCAAGACATAAACAAACCTAAAATTGCTCGCTCTTCAGGACTCAAATTTGTGATATCTTGATCTGCAAAAATTATTTTACCAGCACTTACTTTAAAATTTGGGTGACCTAACAAAACATTTGACAAAGTAGATTTACCAGCACCATTTGGACCCATCACTACATGCAAAGTTCCTGCTTCAATCTTTAAATCTAAATCACGCAAAATTTCTTGCTCATTGATTTCCACTGATAAATTTTTGACTTCTAGTAACATACACTCACTTTATATTGATAAACTCTTTAATAAATCTTCCAAACTTTTTTTGGCTAATAACTCTTTAATTTCTGACATCACACTTGGCCACACAGTTTTAGCATCACAAGCATGAAACGCTGCACAAAAAGATGAACAATCATGACGATTAAGTTTTATCTTGCCTTGCAAAGCTTCTAAAATCTCTAAAACACTAATTTCAGCTGGTGGACGCTGTAAAACATAGCCACCAGTTTTTCCTTCTTTACTTAACAATAAACCAGCCTTTTTCAAAGGTCTGGTGATTTGTGTCAAATAAGCTGGGGATAATTTTCTAGTGGCTGTGATATCAGCCATGGAAACCATACCTTGACCATAGTTTTTGGCTAACTCCAGCATAATAACTAGCGCATAATCAGCTTTGGCGGAAATATTAAACATCTTGATTTTCTTTAAACTATAAGCAAGTCTATTATAGTTTAAACACTAAAATTCAGCAATATTGACAAAATAGCTAATATGTGCTATATTTCTACGTTGTGGAATGTTTCCACGATACGCTTCGGTGAAGCGTTGTTCATTCTAATTAAGGAGTCTACGATGATCACCAAATTCGATGGCATCCCCGGCAACAATCTTGCCTCTCTCTTGACTTTCATCCATAGTGATGAAAATCGAGTGAGCGTCCCTCATCAAATTGGACAACCGATGATCGTCCGCGTAAAGTCTGTAACACCAGATAATCAGGCTGGTGGCATATGGTATGGCCTCGCACTTGAAATCCTTGAGTGGATATCCAAAGGAGATGAGCCTGGAAAAAACAGAGTGGACCCTAAGTATTTACTGAGAGTTTACGAAATCTTGGGTCGAGATCGTTTGACCGAGTGCATTCTCTGAGTAAACTCGTCCATCAGGACGATCACTTCAAGCTCCGACCCTGGTCGGAGCTTTTCTTTTTATTAAACTAAACCGACCTCGAAGGTCACCTGCGAGGTGACCTTCGAGGTCGGTTTTAAATCTATATTACCATTTTACTATCTAACTTTTCTTTTGCCAAAGTCTGTGCTTTATAAAGACTTTCAAAAGTCCCTGCATCTAGCCACTCACCTTCTACCACTGCTATTTCTACTTCATTGCGAGCTAAATACCAATTATGTAAATCGGTAATTTCTAATTCTCCTCGTTCACTAGGCTGACAATTTTTTGCTACCTCTATAACCCGATGATCATAAATATACAAACCAGTCAAAGCATAGTCTGATAAAAACTCTTTGGGTTTTTCTACTATTTTTTCGGCTTTAAAATTAGCATCAAATTTGACTACCCCAAACCTTTCTGGATCTGGTACTTTTTTAGCAAATAATTTTGCTCCGCCTTTAAAACTTTTAATAGCTTCGGACAAATCATCTTCAAAAATATTATCTCCCAAAATCATTACCACATCATCGTCATCAATAAAGTTTTCACCGATCACAAAGGCTTGAGGTAAACCAGCTGGCTTGTCTTGAATTTCATAAGTTAATTTCACGCCAAACTGTTTGCCACTACCTAAAAGATTGAGATAATCACCGGCCCTATCAGGAGCGACAATGATCAAAATCTCTTTGATGCCTGCTTTGATCAAAGTGTTTAGTGGATAATAAATCATTGGCCGATTATAAATCGGTAATAATTGTTTGCTGGTGATTTTAGTTAAAGGCAAAAGTCTTGTGCCTAAACCACCAGATAAAATAATACCTTTCATAGTTTTGAATTATTTGATTAATTTCTCCCACCAAACTTGATTGTTTTGATACCAGGCAATAGTTTTTTGCAAGCCAGTTTGAAAATCTACTTGCGGTTGCCAGTTTAATTCTTTTTTGGCTTTGCTGATATCCATCGCATAACGAAAATCATGACCAAGCCTATCAGTGACATATTCAATTTCGCTTTCGGTTTTATTTAAAGCTTGCAAAATTAATTTTGTAATGTCTAAATTTGTTAATTCATTTTCTCCACCTAGACAATATGTCTCGCCTAGTTTGCCAGCTTGCAAAATAGCCTCAATACCTAGATTATGATCATCAACATAAATCCAATCACGAATATTTAAACCTTGGCCATAAACTGGTACTTTTTTATTTTGCAACAAATTAGTAATAAATAAGGGAATCAACTTTTCTGGGTACTGATAAGGACCATAGTTATTAGTACAATTAGAAATAGTAATTGGTAAATTATATGTATGCCAATAAGCTCGCACTAAATGTTCAGCTCCAGCTTTTGAAGCACTATATGGACTTCTAGGATCATGCACAGTAACTTCGTTAAACTTTGGTTCATTAGGCTTTAAAGCACCAAAAACCTCATCAGTGGAAATATGATGAAAACGCTTATTGCCATTGGTTCTGGCTGCTTCTAGCAAAGTATAAGTGCCCAAGACATTGGTCCGCACAAAAGCACTCGGATCAGTGATCGATCTATCTACATGCGATTCAGCCGCAAAATGAACAATAACATCTACTTGTTTTACTAATTCATTGACTAAATCCGCATCACAAATATCGCCTTGTACAAAGCTGTAATTAGCATTATCGGCTAAATCTGCTAAATTCTCTAAATTACCAGCGTAAGTCAATAAATCCAAGTTGACAATACTATCATTTGGATGGTTTTTTAAATACTGATGAATAAAGTTGGAGCCGATAAAGCCTGCTCCGCCAGTCACTAATAGTTTCATACTGTAAGTCTACTATTTTAAAATAAAAAAACAAGCTAGTTGTGGATAAAGGTTATGGTATTTTTATGGGTATCATACTATAATATAAGTATGGCAAATAATCAAATTTTTAAAGCAATCTATTTTTCTGACCACAAAGAAACAAACCCTAAAACAAAAGGCGTTGTCTTAGCTTTTGGTGATAGAAATAAAGATCTATATAAAAACATATCTGATCTTAATAGTAACGAATTAAGAAACTTACTTGGTACAAACTCTTATATTGAGCTTGAGCAAAGAGCTAAGTCCGAGGGATTGCCCATCAACACTTATTGCCTCTGGTATTTACGAAAAAATATTGGTGCAGAAAAAAAAGAAAAAACTAAATCTTTTCAAAATAGTAATAAAAATATATCTCATTTTATAAATCAAATTATTCCTGGTGATTGTTTAGAAGTAATGAAAAACATACCACCAAAATCCATAGACATGATTTTATGTGATCTCCCTTATGGCACAACACAAAACCACTGGGACAGCGTTATACCTTTTGATCAACTTTGGATGCATTATGAACGCATTATTAAAGATAAAGGTGTTATTGCTCTCACTGGACAAGGGCTTTTTACTGCTCATCTAATGCTTTCTAATCCAAAATTATTTAAGTACAAAATAACTTGGGTAAAATCCAAACCAACAAATTTCCTTAATGCCAAAAAACAACCTCTCCGAAAACATGAGGATATTTGTATCTTTTATAAAAGCCAACCCGCATATACCCCCCAGATGACTGCCGGCGAACCTTATAACAAGGGTTTTCGAAAAGATCAACTAACAGGAAGTTACGGCGACTTTAAAACTGTTGAAGTAAAAAGCAATGGTGAAAGATATCCTACTGATGTTGTTTATTTCAAAACTGCCGAAAGTGAAGGGGAAGTTTATCATCCAACACAAAAACCAATAGAGTTAGGGCGCTATCTTATTCGTACCTTCACCAAAGAAAATGATATTATACTAGACAATACCTGCGGAAGCGGCAGTTTTCTTGTCTCGGCTGTTTTAGAGGGAAGAAAATTTATCGGCATTGAAAAAAATCAAGAAGTTTTTCTCTTCAAAAAACACAAAGTTGATTACATTGAGATTTCCAAACAACGTACCAAAGAAGCTGAGATTCAATACAAAGCAGAAAGCAACAAATTAAGACTATTTTAGATTCCACTATAAGGCTCTTCTTGAAGAATCTGTTGCGCTTTTCTAATCTCGCTATCAGTCAACATACCATTCTCTTTGAGCCAATGCAGGAGGTGAAAATATTGATTTGGGTGTAAAATAGGCTTCACGATTTTATTTAAACCGGTTTCTTTCTGAACAAATGTCAGGTGTTTTTCTGATAGTACACCACGCCCAATGAGATCATAAGCGATCCTCACCGCATCAACGGAGGTTAAATTGAGATCCCCTTTATGGCCCCTGTCTTTCTCAACGTCTGACGGATCAATACTCAATAAATCTTCAACCATCTCCAATCCGTTTAGATTACGGTTATAATACTCTATGTCTTGCCCGCGATAAGTAAACCATGTTCTTCCCCGTTCAGTAAGAGAACCGCGTGGTAGATAAACACCCTCGTTTGATACTCGTTCTTTTGAAACCCAACCACAAATGTAAAGAATCCATTTTCTTTGTCTGGTAGTACCCGGAAGCTCTCCTTTGCTAGGAGTCTCGAGATGTGTCATGACATAAATATCAGTATCCAATCTTTCGTCATGAATCTGTCGTGCAAAAAAATTATGTTTTGCTTCTCTTGCGATGCCATCACTACTTTCATACTCTTCTTTAAATGGTAATGCACCCCCACGACATTTGACATCAACTTTTACTCCCGAAGGAAGTAGCAAATCATACCCCAATGGATGATCTTCGGGATTTATCTCTGGCATACCTAATTTATTTCGTATAACCATTTCTGCAAGTGCACCAAATCCTTGCTCCTCTGAACTGCCTCTTTCTGCACCGGTGCTATTTTTATTATGAGCAATATACTCTGCTGCTTTTTGTCTTAATTGAAAACCCAACTCATCAGTTAATTTTACAATAATTGACTTTGGGTTGTAGTATTTATACATAATTATTTCAAAAAATAACTAATTAACATACTCTGGTGACCCTACAGGGAATCGAACCCTGATTACCAGGATGAGAACCTGGCGTCCTAACCGTTAGACGATAGGGCCATGAAAAAACTTGATGTTAGCCTAGACGATAGGACCAACTAATAAATCACCAGCCTCCCAAGGCTTAGCCATAATCTCATATACTACTTGCTCCATTTTTGCACCGCGGGAGCCTTTGACCAAAATAATATCAGCTTCTTTAATACGGTCTTGTAAAAAATAGCCAGCTTCAATCGTATGGGCAAAGCTAAAAATTTTATCTTCACTCATACCCGTGGCTTGTGCACCACGCTTGATATCTCTAGCTCTTTCACCAATCAAAAATAAATAATCAATCTTGCTTGAGGCTATTTGTTTACCCAAATCACGATGTGCCTCTTCAGAACTAGCACCCAGCTCTAACATATCACCAAACACGGCTAATCTCCGACCAACAGTTTCCATGGCACTCAAAATCTCAACTGCGACTTGTGAAGATTTTGGTGAAGCATTGTAAGAATCATCAATCACCCAGCTTTTTTTGATACCTGGTAATAAATTTGTTCTACCGCGAGCTGATTTATAGGTTTCTAAAGCCGGGATGATTTCGGCTGGCTCTAATTTTAAAATAATAGCCACTGCAAAACCGATAGCCACGGCTTGGGCATGCTGTTTACCTAAAACATTGTTTAAAATAAAACTATAATCTTTATTTTGATAAGTCAAAGTAAAGCAAGTTCCATAAGTAAAATGCTTAACGATTTTTACTTCATGAATATAAATATCAGCCGATGGACTAAAACCAAAAGTAATTTTTTGAGCGTTTAATTTATCCGCATCCATCATCACTCGCTCATCATCGTGATTTAGCACGACCCAGTCTTGTTTAGCTAAAGAATTAAAAATACTTCTTTTTTCTTGTGCGATCTTGTCAATACTACCAAAAAACTCTAGATGACTAGTAGCGATAGTCGTCAAAATCGCAATATTTGGTCGGGCAATGTCAGTCAAATGTTTGATATCCCCTGGCCTGTCAACACCCATCTCTAGTACCAAAACTTGAGGATATTTTTTGTGTTTCCAGAGCAATAATCTAATAGCAAATAAAAAAAGTTTTAACCAAATAAATAAATTTTTCTTTGGTGACGGACGCCCCAAAATAGTCAAGGGCAAACCAATTTCGTTGTTATAATTCTTGATATTTGCTCTAACACGGAAATTTTTGGCTAAAGCAAAAGTAATGGCTTCTTTAGCGGAAGTTTTACCTACACTACCCGTAATACCAATAATCTGCGGTTTATATTTCTTTAAAACCGCTTGGGCAAAAAACCTTAAAATTAGCTGCAAAAGCTTTTTCATACGTGTCCATAAAATACAACAAAATCAGACTTTAGTCAATCCCGAGATAAATTATCTCGTTGGCGCTATTTGGTAATATTCTAACAAAAACTTAGCAATTTCCGCAAATAACGGCGCTGCTGTACTTTCAGCAAATGGCGCTGAAGTCGGATAGTCCAGTTTAGTCAAAATCGTAAATTTTGGCTGATCAACTGGGGCAAAGCCAACAAAGGTGTGGATAGTTTTATTTTTGAGATAAGCACCATTTTCAGCCACTTCAGCTGTACCAGTTTTACCAGCTACATAATAGCCCGGCACAGCGGCATAACGACTATGTCCCGTCTCTACTACTTGCGTCAACATACCTTTCAAGGTCGCGGCCGTTGATTCTTTGACTACGCGACGGATAATTTTTGGCTCAAACTTTTCTTGGACGCCATTTGGGTATTTTAACTCTTTGACTAAATATGGCTGAACTAGATTACCACCATCAGCCAATACATTAAAAGCATTGAGCATCTGCATTGGTGTCACTGTCACACCTTGACCAAAAGAAGCAGTGGCTCGATAAATATCATTTTTTTCTTTAAGTGAAGAAATATTACCCTGACTTTCTTGACTAATTTTTAAACTAACTGGAGAACCAAAGCCAAATTTTTCTAAATATTCATAGTAAATTTTGTTTTTGATATCTTTAGTAGCAAAAACCACGCCAGTATTCAAAGAAGAAACCAAAACCTCCGTCATATTCACAATGCCATGCGCTTTTAAATCTGAATTTTTAATACTACTTTTGCTAAATTTTACTTCGCCAGTATCATCGTAAGTAGTATTAGCATTGACTTGACCAAGATCAATGGCAATGGCCATGGAAATCGCTTTCATGACTGAACCTGGCTCATAGTTGTGATAAACTGCAAAATTATTATAAACGTCAATGTTATCTACTTCATTATATTTATTTGGATCAAAACTCGGATAATTACACATCGCTCTGATAGCGCCAGTATTAGACTCCATCACAATCGCGCTACCGGCCTTGGCACCATGTCTTAAAACAGATTTCTCTAAAGCTTTGCAGGCTTGATATTGGACATTTTTGTCTATCGTCAAAACCAAATCAGCTCCATCCTTCCCGCCTTTGGCGGGACCCCGCTCTGCGGTGGCAATCTGTTCACCTGAACCGGCCAGCTCTTTTTGCCAATAAGCCTCTAGGCCATATTTACCTGCTTGATTCTCACCACTGTCATCTGGCGCTAAAAAACCAAGCATCTGGGCGCCCACTTCTTTGTCAGGATAAAAACGCAAAATCTCTTTTTTCCAATAAACCCCCATGCTATCTACTTTATCTTTTTTGGCTTTATCAGCATTAGCTGTGGCTAAAAGCTGATCTAAACTGATTTGCAGTTTATCTACTTGTTCTTGACTAGCTTTTTTGACTAATAATTCATAATTATCCCCTGTTTTTTCTAATTTTGGTAAAATATCAGCTTCGCTTAAAGAAAAAAGTGTCACAAATAAATCAGCAATGTTTTTGGGTCTGGTCACTTTTTCAGGATCCACATAGACTTGATAAAAAATCTGATTCACCGCTAGTGAATATAGATTATCCTCACTTTTATTATCTGCTTGAGCAAAGATCTCACCTCTTTCTGGCAACACTACTTGCAAAGACTGACCCTGCTTTTGCGCTAAGGCAATATATTTGTCATGCTCTAAAACTTGTAAATAAAACAAACGCCCAATCACGATGGCAACAAACAAAAAAACAGCCCCCTCAAGGGCTCGAATTCTGTTTTCGCTTATAAACTCCTCATGATTATGGATCTTAAAATAATTCATGATTTATTTTTTATCTTAGAGCCACCACGTCTTTATTGCCAGTCAAATAAAAAATATTGTTAGTTTGCACTAAATTTAAATTTTGGGAAGCAGCCGTAATGCGCTCCACGGACTGTAGCTCGGTTGCTCTGGCTTTAGAGATCAAAACCTCACTTTGAAGACCTTTGATTTGAGTATTTAGGTCATCTAAAGTAAAAACTTGGTTGGCACTATTATTGACTGCTAAAAAATAAGCGAGCCATAAAAATAAACTGAAAAGTAAAAATCTTTTTTGATAGCACTTAATAAAATCAAGGACTAAATTTAAATTTTTCTTTTTGTTGGCAAACATATTTTTATTGTTTATTTTTTATTTTATTTTTCGTGAGTATCAGCAAAACCTGGATAATACCCCGCGCAGCGGGGTATTAACTACAGCTTAGCTATCACCCTTAAGGTTGCAGAGCGACTACGATAATTATTTTTTACTTCTTCTGCACTTGGCCTAATGCCTTTGGGCGTTAAAATTTTAGCTCTAGCTATACTCTGACAAGTACAAATAGGAGCACTTTTAGGGCAGATACAAGTTTTTAATAAACTTTTAAAATAATTTTTCACTATCCTATCCTCTAAAGAATGGAAGCTGATGACAGCCAGACGGCCACCAACAGGCAAAATCTCTAAAGCAATAGGCAAAATACTAGCGACATTGTTTAGCTCATCATTGACCGCGATCCGTAAAGCTTGAAAGACTTTGGTCGCTGGATGGACACGAAAGCGAGCTAAGCTAGTCTCTTTTATTTTCAAAATCTGGAGTATAGCGGAGACGAACATGGCAGTTGTGATAAATTTTTGTTTTTGTTTTGTCCACGAACTCCTATTTTTTATTATGCCTTTTGTTAAGGCACGGGCTTTTTTTTCTTCGCCATACTCCCAGAAGATTTTGTTTAATTTATCTTCGGGCCACTCCAAAATAATATCTGAGGCTGTCAATGTCTGCTGCTGATCATCAAAACGCATATCTAGTGGACCCTGATCCTTAAAAGAAAAGCCTCGATTTGCTTTATCTAGCTGATCAGATGATAAACCTAAGTCTAACAAAATCCCTTGCAAATTCGGCATTTTCTTTTCATATTTTGGCCACACTGTCTTTAAATCAGTGTAGCTCGAATTTACAATGAACAATCTATTTAAATCTTGGTTTAATTTCTTTTTACTAGCCTGAATGGCTGTTTGATCTCTTTCAAAGGCTAATACTCTGCCATGAGGTTTTGTCTGCTCTAAAATCAAACTCGTATGTCCGCCACCACCCAAAGTGCAGTCAATAAAGTCCTGATTTTTTTTGGGCTCTAAATATTGTAAAACTTCCTTGGCTAGCACACTCTGGTGGTAATATTCAGTTGACATAGCTTAAATACCCAAGTCTACCAAGCCTTCGGCCATATCAGTGGTATCTTTTTCAGAAACTACTTGGTATTTTTCCCACTTCTTGGCATCCCAGACTTCTAGACGATTATATAAACCAGCTAACACTACTTGCTTGTTTAAACCAGCAAACTTCTTGAGATAATCAGGTAAAACTATTCTACCCTGCTTATCTAAGCCTAAATCCATAGCGCCAGCGAGCATCAAACGAGAAAAAGCACGAGATTTAGCTTGGCTGATCGGCAAATTGGCTAAACGATCAACTAATTTTTGCCATTCTTTCTTGGTATAAACAAACAAACAATTATCTAAACCTTTGGTGATAACTAAGCCAGAATTAAAAAATTCACGAAACTTTGTTGGCACAGCTATTCGGTTTTTGTCATCTAAATTGTAAGTATATTCACCGATGAACATATTTATCCACAAGACTTATGTTAAATTCACCACTTTTTACCACTTTCTTACCACTTGTATACATTATACTCCACCATAAAACACTATGTCAATCAAATAGCTGTGGAAAACTCCACTACTATAACAAAAGCAGATGACGATGTTTCTCCGTTTACTTTAATAGCTAAAAGATTTCTCGGCTACGCTCGAAATTACTCAAAATCAAAGCCTCGTCATTTCGACCGACTTTGAGCACAGCGAAAAGGAGCGGAGAAATCTCGTCATCTGCTTTACACCCCCTCTGTATCTCCCCCTTCCCGCCAAAGGCGGACACGGCGTAAGGGGGAGAAAATAACACAAAAGTCTAAGTGCTCCTCCCCTTGCGAAGGGGAGGCTGGGAGGGGTTAAAATATACACAAAAGACACCGCCCGAAGGGCGGTGTCTTTTAAAAAAATTTTATTTTAAAGCTCTATTTCAAAAAATTACCACCTAAAATTAATCCGACAAGTATCAAAATAAATACAAGAAAAAGTAAAAATATCAACACAACAAAAGCATCGATGCTAAAAATGCGCTGAAATAAATTTTTAAACTTAAATAATGCCATAAAATTATTTCTTATTATTTATAACTATTTAAAGCTCTATTTCAAAATTCTGTGTTTTTTGACTAATAGTAATCTCCGCTTCTCGGCTATATTCTGGAATAATACTAGTAAACTCATATTTATTTTTTAAACTAGCCAATAATTGTTGATTAAT
>Ga0208375_1001435_pt1 | contig 26724 bp, 25 predicted proteins | sample RifOxyD1_FD_184038 | JGI IMG/M metagenome (GOLD analysis project Ga0208375, IMG submission 184038) | Soil microbial communities from Rifle, Colorado - Rifle Oxygen_injection D1 (SPAdes) | ecosystem: Environmental > Terrestrial > Deep subsurface > Rock core/Sediment | place: Rifle, Colorado...
GTTAAATCAAAAATCTTATTAATGATTAGCATTTACCATATTTATGGAGAATACAAGAAAAAAATTAAGCATTTACTGGGATGAGCTTATATCAAAAAAAATTCCTTCTTATGTAAATTTTCAAAAAATAGAAGAAGAAATTAAAGAACATTTTGGGTTTTTAAAATGGGCATTTAAAAGAATAGGTTTACCAATAGTTGTAGCGTACATTTTAGCTGGAATATTTTTGTTTAAAACGAACGTACTTGGATCGTTAGTGATAGCCCTTATAGTATTTCTATACAGTAATTTTCTACCAGATACTGACTTCTTAATGAAAGAAAAGAATAGCAATATTGAATCGAAATGGTACGAAAAATATGCTTTATTATTTTTTGCCCCAGTAATTATCTATTACATCTTAGATGGCAGAAAAAAACCATTTTACACAAAAAAAGGAAAGTTTTTTCATAATTACAAAACAGTCCTAATTTGGGGCATATTTTTATTTATCTTAGGATCAATATTATGGCAGGAGCCTATCAAGATGGCAATTCTTCCGATTTTTGGAATGCTCGGATTTAGCTTTCATTTAATTATAGATGGAAGAATTAACAACGTTCTCAGTAAAAAACTAGTTAAACATTTTCTTCACAACAACAGTCCCATAACTTCCAGACGGCAGGCTAAAGTTTAATATTGCCTTCTTCATGCCTTTATTCCTTTCATCATTCAAGTATTCAACCTTTAAATTTTTTACATCTACAATCAAGTTCCTTTCAGTCCCCTCGCTTACAAGCTCAGGTATCTCTCTAAAGATAAAATCTTCCAGCTTTATTCCCTCCCTCATGAGAATTTCTTCATGTATCCCCTTTATCTCTTTATTATTAAAATTAGTTCCAAATCCTAAAACAGGAATTTTAAAATTTTTTATATTATCACTGGAAAAAGCAAATCTTCCTACAGAGTAATCAGAAGAAAAATAATTGGAACAGTTCCTTTCTATGTATCTTTCTACCACCTTGTTCCACAAAAAACTTTGGTAGGCATTTATATAAAATATCAGCAAACTCTTCTTTAATTTTCGTATTGCTCCAACATAATCTCCTTCTTCCCATTTCAACCTCAGCATAAAACAAAATTTTCTGAATTCTTTTTTAACTAAAGCCTCTCCTAATAAATGATTTCTCCCTCCAAATCTTTGGTCATCAAAATAGTTTTCAATAAACTCTACATTTCTTCCTTCCTGTTCTAAATTCCTCACAATCACTCTAAACCTATTCTCTTCAGCTTGTCCTAATCTTATCCTTTCATCTCCAAACCCGACAAATTGTATATTTACATCTTTTATCTTGATTTTTTCCACATTAATGGGGTTTACATTATAAACAGAGATGTACTGCTTTGTAACAGCGTTCTTATCCTTAATTCCTGCTATGTTTATCCTTCTTTCTCTAATCCTTAGCCTCTTAGCAATTATCTTAACAACATCTTTTGTATTCCAATTTTTCTTTTCAATCATGAAGTAACAATAGCTGCCTTTCTTGCCCAAATTCAGGTTCACTATCTCCTCAACAAAAAAATCTTCAGGAAACTGTTTTATTTTATACATAAGAATAGTAACTTACATAAACTTTTAAAATTATCAATATTACTAAATAAGATGGCAAATATGATAACATATGAAGGAATTTATGATATTTTAAGGAAGGAGAAGATATATCCAGAACTGCAAAAAATACCTGAAGGCTTTATCCAGGATGTGACCACCTACCTCCATGAAAAAGCAGCAATATTAGAGTCCCAAAAGCAGAAAGATTCAATCTTTGCAGAAAGAGAGATAGATAAAACAGCTAGGCAGCTTGAAAATATTAAAAAAATGCTTAAAGAACTGTATGAAAAGAGAGAAAATAAGATAGTAAAACTTGCATTAATTGGCTCAAGATCCGGCTCATTAAACACTTCCAGTATGATAAAAGAAGAGAAGGAGATGTATGGAAACGTAGTTGAAAGCTTAAATTTTTACAGAGCAAATATCCTGAAAAAGGTGCTTAATAAAGAACCGCGTTCAATAAAAGAGCAGGAACAGAAAAAAGAAGGGGAAGATTTAAAAAGCATCCGATTTATAAATCCAGTACCTCAATTTGTTGGGGCTAATAAGAAGAAGTATGGACCTTTTGAAGAGAAAAATATAGCAGATTTGCCATCAGATGTAGCAGAACTGCTAATCAAAAACAAAAGAGCAGAAGAAATATGAAACTCCCAAAAACCACAAGAAAATACTGTAAATACTGTAAAAATTATACCACCCAAAAGATAGCAGAAGTTAAGGGAAAGGAAAGAGGAGCCCTAAAACACGGTTCAATTCAAAGAGCAAGAAAAAGAGGAAGAGGTCAGGGCTTCGGGAATAAAGGAAAATGGGGATCCAAACCGCCGATTTCAAAGTTTAAAAGAACAGGTGCAAAAGTTTCTAAAAAAACAAACTTAAAGTATATATGCCAAACATGCAAAAAAACCACAGTTCAAAACAAGGGGTTTAGAACAAAAAGATTGGTAATTGAGCAATAAAAATGATAGAGATCAAAGAACCAACAAGCAAATTCGTAAAACTAAGGTGCACTAAATGTAAAAATGAGCAGATAATCTTTGGAAAATCCGCTTCAAAAATAAAATGCTTGGTTTGCAGTTCTACATTAGCTAGTCCTACTGGAGGAAAGGCAAAAATAAAAGCCCAAATCCTAGAGGTACTCGAATAATGTTTTACAAGAAAAAAGGCTTTCCGGATATTGGCGAACTAGTAATGTGTAATGTAAAAAAGATACTTCCTCATTCTATTTTTGTTGAACTTGAAGAATACGGTAAAGAGGGGATGATTCACATATCAGAGATAGCCCCTGGAAGAATAAGAAATCTTAGAGACTATGTTAAAGAAGATAAAAAAATAGTCTGTAAAGTCCTTAATATACACGAAGAAAAAGGACATATTGACCTATCCCTCAGGAGGGTAAACCAATCGCAAAAGATAAGAAAAACAACAGAATACAAGCAGGAACAAAAAGCAGAAAAAATTCTAGAAAATGTAGCTGATGAACTTAAAATTTCGCTCAAAGAATTATACGACAAAGCAGGAAGCAAAATGATAGAGGAATATGGGTCGCTAACACCCTGCTTCTATGATGTTGTAAAGGAAAAGATAGCTCTTAAAGATTTAAAAATAGATCCAAAAATAGAGAAAGTCTTAACAAAGAGAATAAAAGAAAAGATACAGCCGCCCTCTGTTTCAGTATCATCAAAATTAACCTTGCAAAGTTTTTCTTCACAGGGAATAGAAGAAATTAAAAAAGTGCTGGCGCACATTAAATCTAAAAATGTTTCATTATCATACTTAGGAGCGCCAAATTATAGGTTGCTAATTGAAGCAGCAGATTACAAAGAGGCCGAAAACAGATTAAAAGATGTGACAACATCAGCAACAAACTTTGCAAAAAAACTGGGAGTAGAGCTAGAGTTCAAAAGAAAATGAGTAAAATAGAGATTTTGCGATGCAGCAAATGCTTTAAATACACCCTAATGCCCGTATGCAACAGCTGTTCTTCCAAAGCGGAATCTCCAAAACCTGCAAAGTATTCCCCCCATGACCCATACGGAGAATGGAGATTGAAATATAAAACAAGGCTAAAAAGAAATGGAATTTAAAATAAAGGAATTAAAAAGACCTAAATTAAAATCGCCAATTCTTGTCGAAGGTCTCCCTGGAATTGGAAATGTTGGCAAGATAGCGGTAGATTTTATGATAGATTCAATAGGTGCAGAAAAAATAATTGAGATAAGCTCTTCAAATTTTCCACATTCGGTTTTTGTCAATGAAAATAATCTTGTAGACTTACCGAAGATAGAGCTGTATTACAAAAAGAATAAAAAAAATGATCTTATTTTATTAGCAGGGGACATCCAGCCATTAGACGAAAAGTCATGCTATATGTTTTGTGAAACAGTACTGGACATATTTCAGAGATACAAAGGAAAAGAGATAATCACTCTAGGAGGCATAGGACTGCCAAAAGTTCCTGAAAAACCTAAGGTCTATTGTACTGCTAATGACAAGTCTATCATAAAGAAGTACAAAACAAAGGGGTTAGACAATAATATCTTCGGAGTAGTTGGTCCTATCATCGGAGTTTCAGGTCTTCTTGTGGGGCTTGCATCAAATAGAAAAATTCCAGGAATTGTTTTATTAGCTCAAACATTCGGACACCCTACATATATAGGGGTTAGGGGCGCAAAAGAAATCTTGAACATCTTAAACAAACACCTGGACTTAAATTTGGACACAAAAAGACTGGACAAAGAAATCGAAAGTTTAGAAAAAGAAATTGAAATTTCTTCCAAAACATTAAGCAGCCTAACCAAGGCCATGTCTGCATCTCAAGATAAAGTAAGCTATATAGGTTAGAAATCCTCTAAATTCTTCTGTGTAGAGATTTTATCACTGTTTTTTAATATGACCTTGCCATAAACCCCATCATAGCCTGGTGAGATGCTTAATTTACCAGCTCTATTTAATAAGATAACTTTTGTTAGTTTCTCAGGAATCACATTATTTAACTCAGCTTCCTGCACATTTAACAAAACTTTGAATTCATCACCAAATTTATTTATCAAAGCATTGTAAACACCAGCTATTTTTTTTGAATTTAACTGTTTAATATTATAAACCGTAGAAATTAATTCTTGCAATGGTACCACTTTAACAAAGTCTATTGAATTTTCTGGTTTGTACCCCTTATTTTCTTTTGCTAATTCCTCTATTCTGTATTCCACCCCTATAGTCATCTCTTTTCCACATTTAGGGCATATTTTATTTAACTTTTTGCTCTCTTCAAAATCACAGCTAAAGTTGCAATTCCTATGCCCGTCAAGATGATATTTTCCATATTCAGGGAACACTTCTATAGTTTTTTTTAACCCCTTTCCAGTTCTTATGGCTCTTGTAATATTTTCATAACTCAAACTATTAAAATCAAAAACAGTAGTCTCTCTACCCAGTCTATAAGGCCAAAAGCTATGTGCATCACTAAAGCTTACAATATTTACATTCTCTTTTAACCTCCATAGCATAGAAGGATCTGCACTTAATCCGCTTTCTACAGCATGTATCTTGTTGGTTTTTTCCTTAAAACAGTCTTTTAGAGAGTCAAATCCTGACTTGCTTCCAAAGACCCCAAACCAAGAAGTCATACAATGAGCAGGAATAATCTCTATTCTTTCATCTATTGCCTTCATTATTTCCACAAGCTCAGGAGAAGACATGCCAAAAATAGGTCTTCCATCATAATCAAGTCTTCCTCTTTTGCTTAGCACCTCAATTATCTGGTCTGATACTTCCTCATTTGGGGAAAATAAAAGCAAATGGACAGCCCTTCTTCTCTCATCACTATACATCAAACTAATCTCAGTGCTCCATAAAAACGGAAATTTAGTCTTACTCCATAATATCCCCTTATCATCCTCTGTCAGGTATTTTTTGATTTCAGAATTCCATATCGGATGCTGAAAGTCCCCTGTAGCAAGTAAATTTATCCCCTTAATCCTAGCATACTTTTCTAAGTTTTCAAAGTTTATAGACTTGCTGCATGCTCTCGAAAACCTAGAATGTAATTGCAAATCAGCTATAAACTCCATAAAGCAAAAAAAGTAGACTAATTAATAAACTTATTTAGTTGATTCAAAAATAGTGATGGGAACGCTAGTTTCATCTAGATATACATAATTCAACCTGATATTCAGCTTTTCTTCATAGCTGTCTGTAGCAGTAGTAAAGCAACTCAAGACCGTTTTGCCGCCATTTAACTCCACAATTCCCCTACTGGACAACTCTGAAGTTCTAAAGTCGCACTGGACTTCTGAAGGGTTCAAAACATCTACCTCTAATTTATCAACCATCGCAACCCTTGTTGCTCCTTCTTCTGTTTGTTCACAAGTGGTGTCTGGTAAAAATACATTTCCTTTACCTTTATTTTCTATCCCTATGTTAAATCTTACTTGATCACTCCCTCTTATCTCCTCTGTAACCTCTGTAACTTGCACTGGTGCACTGGAAATATCACTTTCCTTAATTTTTTGCCCATCAATAGTGCAAACTCCTTTATCACCCTCTTTAGCTATTAGAGGAGTAATACAAACATCCACTAATGCTTTTGTTTGATAAGGATAGCAAACTCTTGCTCTTATTGTAAAGTCCTGAGAATTAACAATAATCTGGTTGTATCTTGCATTTCCAAAGTCTATCACCTGTTCTCCTCCTTGTTCAGAGAATTCTCCTCTTGCCCTCAAAGAACCTTCAGTACCCTTGTAATCACTTGTCAAACCAAAATTATTAAGGTTAATTCCAAAAATTCTAGCCTTTGCTTTTCCTGTTTGTAAATCAAATTCTCCCTTATTTTTCAATATAGTTTTTATAGAAACAGAATCATCTTGACCAAATTGGGTAGGAGGAGCCAACTTTTCAAATTCAATACTCACCCCATCTATACCTCCAAAAAATGTACCGACTTTTTTAGTATCATCTTTGTTGCAGCCTACAACTAGCAATAATGAGAGTATCATTAAAATGGACAACGTATAGTATTTTTTCATTGTAACACCTGGTTTATTTATTATTTACTCCTTTAAATATTTATCTTTGTCTATCTACATCTGAAATACTCAGGCTCAAAGAGTTTAAATTTTCATATTCGTAACCTAACCTAACATCAAGAGGGTTATCCACAAAATCAACATCTCCAAGGAATAGTTCACAGCTTATTGTTTCTTCATTCCTGTCTTTTCTCCACAAGAATACACCATTTTCCACATTCTTGCAGTCCATAAGACCATAACCCAAATAATCAGTTTCAAATCTAATAGGGGTATGCCTCAAGGCAAATGCCTCTCCTTTTTCACTTAGTACAGAAGGATCAATCTCCCCAACAATCTCCCCCTCATTCATCTTTTTTAGTGTAATGTCTGCAATAAGATTTATACCTCCTCTTTCAGGGATTAGTTGCTTCTCCACCTTTCCTAAGGTTATTGGAGCAATAGTCGCTTCCAATCCTGTACCTGTAATTGTTTCAAATGAACCGCATTCTTTTTCATCTTCTCCCACCAATCTTTTAACGCATAACTGAGGTCCTGCTGAAACTTCACATCTATACTTTGATTTAGCTATGACGGTGGTAGACAAATCCCTATCCAGGTTGGTATAAGGTTCAAAGTTAAAATAAACTTCAGTTGTATCACTGCTCACTTTCCCTGCCACTAATTCAATTCCGTTCAAATTCAGGGACTGGCATTGTTCGTCTATACCCCCCCACACACTACTCAATGTATCTGAAACACAAACTTCTGAAGAGATATCACAAACCCCGCTATTTGTTAATTTTAACCCGACATTGACATCTTGATTCTCCCTTATAATTGTAGGAGGCTGTAACTGTAAAAACTCAATTCTCAGCCCATCAGGGTTTCCTGTTATTTTTTCTCCCATTCTGGGTCCTACTTGACTACATCCTGCCACCAAAAACAATAAGAGTACAACCCACAATTTTTTCATTTTAAGCAACTGTCTCTTGCCTCCTTAAGTTAACAAGCAAAGTATCATAGGTTTCATATAAATAATCTGCTCTTGCAGTAAACTCCGTTACACTTAAATCTTCTGCTTCTAAAAACTCTATTCTAAATGAAGTGCTCGTCGTAAAATCCTCATCCGAAAGAGCGTCAAAACATTTTTGACTCAAATATCCTGGTAATTCCTCTTTTTTAATTCCCAGTCTTTCACACCTAGAGTTGAGTTTAGCTAATTCCTCTTTTTTAATCATGTACTCCTTTTTGTTTAGCTTACTAACATCATCGTTAGATTCTACAAAATCTCCTTCTCCTGTGTTTAAAGCAAAATTTTCAGGTATCCTTAGTTTTATATCCTTTATTTCCCTTACAGTTCCTCCCTGAACCCCGCTCGGAGCATACCTTCCATACTTTTCAAAAGAAACACCTAAAAAGTTAAACCCTTCCTCCCCAGCACCCTTTTCACCATAAGGTTGGCCTACCCCTCCTAAAATTAATCTCATTGGCGCTTTTGATGCCTCGCTAGCAACTATGCCTTTCTCCCTGTCTCTGATATACCTACTAATCTTATCATTCACATTCTCAAAAGGATCATTTCCTAAAAGCCTGTCTTCTCTAATCTTTTCATCAGATTTAGTGTATACCGGCCAAAAAGTAAATGAACTAAAATCATAATCTACAAAAAACTTAATCTTTAAACTCTGGAGCTGGTTATTTGACTGAACAACTCCAGATTCAATAGTAAATGTATTCTCTGGAAATTTACATTTCACATCAACAAAAGTCAGTTCCCCTTTTGAAATCACTTTCTCTTTAGGTGTAATCATTCCCTCTTTAACATCGCCATTTGTCTCTCCTAAGCATCCAAATGTAACTCTAGACGCTTCATTATCCCCCCCTTCAACCTTTGGAACTTTTATTGCTAAGCTAGCGCTTGCTTCTATTATTTCAGTAGTAAAATAAAGGTCTCTGTTAGATTGAAGGTGGGTAAAAGATAAACCAAGTTCATCATCCGTCTCAGTAGCTTCAACTGTGGATTTCCAATCATTATTTGATGTTTTAACAATAGCACTTGAAGGATCTACAACAACCTCAGAAGCTTCTTTTATAGCTGGAAATATTTTTTCAAAACCAGGAATTTCTGCCAAAAAAGCATATGCCCTAGACCCAGCAATATCAGTAACCCCCTGTCTCCCGGATTGAACAACGAAAATCAAGATGCCCACAACAATAACAATTGCAAGAACTACACCTATGATCCATAATACCCACTTAGAAAGGCCTATAACTGGTGCAAAGGGTATTCTTATAATTTCTCGAATATCTGTTCTTGGGCCCCTGGCAATAGCTCCTCCAACTCGTCTAGCCCCTTCATATCCTTTTCTAGCTGTAGTTCTCCAGTACGGATCATCATATTCTTTATCAGCCATTTTTTCATTTCAAAATTAGATCAAGCTTGTCAATATTGAACTCACTTTGGGGGGTTATTTTAAACACATTGTTCCCTTCTTCTATAAACCTTCCCAAGTTATCTTGATTGTATTCATTATCCTTTATGTCTATTGTAAATTCATTGTTATTTATTTCAAAAACAAATTTCTTCTCATCATCATCACTAAACTGAATATCTAATTCAACATCTTTATTCCTTGTTTTGATATCCTCAAAATCATCTTCACTTACAGCAAACTTGTAATTAATGCTTCCTCCTTCAGAAGATTTTACGGTAAGTTCAATATCATTAATCAAGTAATCTCCTTTGTCTATATCAAAGATAAATTCGTTCTCTCCTTCATCCAAATCATTTGAGTCTATTTCAGCTTCTTTCTCGCTTGAACCGCAAGTTATCACTTCATCGCTTAGCTCTTTTCCATTTAAGAAAATTCTTAATCTGCTTATATCAGCAGCACTATTACAGAATAACCTGTAATTTAATTTACCATTCCCTTTCTCTGCAGCACTTAAGACAATTCTTCTTTTTTCCTTAGTATTTACAATTTCAAAACTCTGTCTCACCTTTACATCTCTTAAGGTGTACTCATTTGATTTAAATATATTTATCCCAGGGCTTGAAACTTCAAACTTAATTGTATTTACCTCTTGTAAAAGATTTTTAGGTAACACAATATTTTGTAATCCACTAGCCTGACCAACAAAGACTTCCACGTCATTTAAAGTGATTATGATATTTCCATCTCCCTCTTCAACTGTAAAAAAGAGATTGATATCTTCAAGGTTTTCAGTATCCTCCGCTTTAAATGAAAGTTTTCTTATATTAGAGCTAAATACCCCCCGGCTTACTATAAGTTTGGTGGCTAAATCAGACACAGATGGTTCATCTCTCAAAAATAAATTCACAGAATCTATCTTATGTATAGTTTCATCATCAGAAGAAGGTTTTAGCAACCCAGGAGATTGAGTTAAAAGAAAGGTTTCACTAGAGCTATCATCATCCCCATCAAGATTACTGTTTAATAATTCATTTCTATCTTCTGACGGCAATAGTAGAACAAATAAAGCCATAAAAACTGCTATAAGAAAAACTAAAACTGCAACATTGCTTGCACTTGATTGCGCTCTTTTCATCAATAAAAATAAAAGTCTATTCTATTTAAAACTTTTTATAGTTCTTATTTTAGAGAAGAAAATGCGTTATTGATTTGCTCCCTGGTCCACCCTGCTTTAATAAGGTTCGCTCTTATCACAGAAGTGCTCATTCCAGCTAATCTAGCCTCCTCTATATACCTCACAATCTTCTTTTCTTGGCTCGTTAGACTGACATTGCTGCTTACTTTATTAAAAGAACTGATACTTCCTATTTTACCTTGTTTTTTTAGCCATAAAATAGACCCTGCAGCACCAATTAGCACTAGTATTATAATTATCAACAATACAGTTCCAATTCCCCCGCCTTCCTTAAATTCATCAGGGTTAGTTGGGTCTGTTCCATCTGCTAATTCTCTGCCATCAGAAACTCCATCGCCATCAAAGTCATCATCAAATCCTTGGCCTAAAGTACCAAAGTATTGTATCTCCAGATCATCAATCATTCCATCTTGATCTCTATCAACATTAGATTGGTCCACTCCTGTACTATAATAATCATCTACAGTAGGGATATCTCCTCCAACTGGAGGTGTTGGAACAGCATCTGCACATTCACTAACTGTGTTATATCCTTTACTTTGCCAGAATTCTATAGTATATTCACAAATTCTCTTACAATCTCCATCTTGGGAGTTCTGCACCAAAAGAGTATTGCATCCTGGAGCACTAGTAGAACTACCCCTTCTTCCACCTGAAGCAGTTCCAGTTCCAGCAGCGGTCCCATCCCCTGTACCAGCATCTGTATCAGTATCTGGAGATGTAGTTACCACATTATCTCCAAATAATCCATAAACTGAAAGATGAGTGGTTATTCCTGTAACAAGGTTATTTACTGTATCAACAGATCCTGTTAATAACTCCCAGTCATTGGTTCCATCATTGAAGTAATACATTCTTAAACTATTTTCTACTAACCCTAGATCTTGAACATCTTGATCATCATAACCTACCTTAATAACTAGTTGGCTAACTTTGCCTGTTAAACTCTGTGTACTTGTCAAGTCAACAAAGTTCAACCCAACCTTTCCTCCGACATTGCTGCTCTTTGGATTAAACGATAAGTATCTCCCTCTTATATCTGTATTTACAGTTTCTGTTGCGCTAAATGACAATCTTATCTTTGAGCTTAATAAACTAACAGTTGATCCAGCTTGGCTGTTAAAGCTAGTTCTCTCCTCTGTAACTCCAAAAAGATCAGCAAGTACAAGGAAGTCATCAAAGTCAACTTTTCCATCTGCATTTAGGTCATATGTGGCATCCCAGTTTCCTCCACCTGCTTCAGTAGTTCCCATGTGGTTTTTGAATAATAATCCATCTGCTCCTGTTAGTTCGCCTGTTGTTTCTCCAACAGTTATCTCAACTTGTCCATTTCCATTGAAGTCTCCATAAGTAAAGACAGTATCAGGGCAATTCTCCCCTCCAAAGGAACTCCTTATAACTTGAATGTCCCTTCCATCAAGCAACCCATCCCTATTTTGGTCATTTAAGTAAACTGCCCCTGTCGCTGTAGATCTCATAGCATCAGTAAAAGCTATAATGTCTCTGCCATCAACACATCTATCTTTGGTTATATCCCCAGGTAAAGGATCTAAAAGAGCACATTTTCCTCCTTCTCTATAGTGGGTTCTTAAGTAAAGCAAATCATCAGTATTTACTCTGCCATCTGCATTTGCATCAAATACAGCCCCTCTGTTAGACTCTGGTTTAGCTAATTCCTCTTCTAAAATGGTCTTATCATTATTCTCTATACACCTATTATTGTTAAAGTCGCCTTTTACAATAGGGCACGCATCTCCTAACCCATGGCTATCCGCTAAAAATAAAGCATCATCAAAGTCAATTTTTCCATCATTGTTTAAATCATAAGTCAAATCTGATCCTCCAAATTTAGCACCTAAAATATCAACATCCAATATATCTACACATCTATCATCATTAAAGTCATATAGGTCTAAATTTTCAGAGCATACATTCTCACTGCTGCAGATTCTGGATAAGCACTCATTAGAGTGAGTACAGGATTCTCCATTTGCTTTTGGATTGTCAGACAAGCAATTTTCAGATGCGATATCCCAGCTGAACCCTTCATTACATTTTACACAAACACTGCCACTTTCAGCAGTATCACAAAATGAGTTTCCATTTGCAATCTCAGATTCTCCATTTGAGACAATACTACTGCATCCTTCTCCTCCTGCTGCTATGCAAGTAACTGTAGTTGTAGTCTTATCAACGCAATTATCTTCTATCAATTGGCATCTTGAACTTTGTTGAGCGCATTCATTAGCTGTTAACTCACCGCATGGCTTTTGATCAACAGAAGCTGTAGAACCAATAGTAATTGAAACATCCTTGAATTTAGCTTGACTGTCTGTAACTCTGATCATGCAGGTTCCAGCAGCTATTCCTTCTACTGTAAAAGTACTGCCTCCAACAAAGGCAGTTCCATCTGCATTAGGTATTGGAACAACAATTTTACAGATAGTGGAAGATCCTGGTAAAGGAGCAACTCTGTAAGTAGGTGTTCCTCCAGATATAGTAGCAGTAGCTCTTCCTCCAACATTTAAAGTAGATGCAACATTTACAGTAATGTCTGTTAGAGCTGCTTGTCCTTCACTTGGGAGTAGATCAGCAAGTACAAGGAAGTCATCAAAGTCAACTTTTCCATCAGCATTTAAGTCATAAGCGACATCCCAGTTTGAAGAACTCGTGGTAGTCTCAAAATGCTGAGTAAATAATACTCCATCTGTTCCTGAAACATCTGAACCAGAAACAGTAATATCTACTCTTCCATCCTTATTAAAGTCTAAAACCCCATATGTTGGTTGTCCTGCAGTCTTATCTCCGCATATCCTAGCAGAACTTGGTCCTTGTACTACCTCACATCTACCTGTTGGACACAAATCAACATTAATTGTACTGCATGCGCTTGCAAGTAGATCAGCAAGTACAAGGAAGTCATCAGAGTCAACTTTTCCATCAGCATATAGGTCATATCTGGCATCCCAGTTTGAAGAACTCGTGATAGTCCCAAAATGCTGTGTAAATAATGTTCCATCTGATCCTAAAAGATCTGAACCAGAAACAGTAATATCTACTCTTCCATCTTTATTAAAGTCTAAAACCCCATATGTTGGTTGTCCTGCAGCTGGAATGTTAATGCTTGCTTCATTTGAGAACTTTACAGAAGTGCTTGAGAATACTTCAGTGCTTGCTCTTACTCCAATTTTATAGGTGTAAGTTTTCCCTTGTTGGGTTGTAGTATCTGTGTAACTACAGGAAGAAGTACATTTTATTCCCGTCTGAATAGCACTTCCATCTCTCAATACATCATATACTAGGTTTTGCTGTGTTAATGTTCCTCTTGTTCCAATTCCAAATAGATTCTTGAAGAAGTTTGCTATTGAATCAAAGAATCCCGCATTTCCTGTTATTTGGTTCAATTCTGCAACAAGTGCTGCAGCAGGTTCAAAAGAAGTTCTAACACTTCCAAGGTCCCAGGTAAGCACTACATTAGTTCCAGTCAAAGTAGCTATTAAATTAGTTGGAGGGATAATAGTGCTAGCAAGGGCGGATTTTTCAACACATCTATTATTACTATACCACACACATCTATCAGGATCACTATTACATGTAGAGAATTCTGTAAATGAACTACACTCTTGTTGAACTGCAACTGCGGTCTTAGCTACACATCCGCTTCCTATTGGTTTACATCTATCAGTAGGACATGCAGAAGCACTAAAGGTGCTACAAGCAGCTGTTGTTTGTTGAGCTGTGGTTGCAGCAGACATTGCTGTACAGTATTGTTGACCACCTACAGAATTTACAGCTACTTGGCATTTATCAGTAGGACATGAACTTGCACTATATTCTGTACATATTTTATCTTTACATCCGCTTCCTATTGGTTTACATCTATCAGTAGGACATGCAGAAGCACTAAAGGTGCTACAAGCAGCTGTTGTTTGTTGAGCTGTGGTTGCAGCAGACATTGCTGTACAGTATTGTTGACCACCTACAGAATTTACAGCTACTTGGCATTTATCAGTAGGACATGAACTTGCACTATATTCTGTACATATTTTATCTTTACATCCGCTTCCTATTGGTTTACATCTATCAGTAGGACATGCAGAAGCACTAAAGGTGCTACAAGCAGCTGTTGTTTGTTGAACTGCAGCTGCTTTAGTAACTTGCAAAGTGTAAGTTCCTACAAAGTTGGTAGGATCACTATGATCACTAACAGCAATAGTACAACTCCCTTCTTTAGCCCCTCTTATTAACACAGGGTTAGTTACAACAGGTCCTTCTCCTGCATTTCCTGTGGATCCATAAACTATAAAGCAATCCTGGTCAGTAGCTCCATTCTCTTTTAATATCCCCCATCTAAATGAGGTAACAGAATTTGAACTTGCTATAAGAGTCGCAACAAAACCTCCTGCCTCAACTACAGTTTTATCTGAAGTAATCGATATTGTAGAAGGTATAGGTTGTGCTGGTCTTTGAGAAACATCTGGAGCAACCTCTGGAGTAGGAATATTTATACTTACTTCATCTGAAAACTTCACAGAATCATCAGATGGACTACTAGTTGTGCTTAATCTAGCCCCAACTTTGTAAGTGTAAGTTTTCCCTTGTTGTGCTGTAGTATCTGTGTAACTACAAGAAGAAGTACACTTTATCCCTGCTTGTATAACACTTCCATCTCTCCAGACATCATAAACTAATTGAGGTAAAGCAGCTCCCCTTGTTCCAATTCCAAATAAATTCTTGAAGAAATTTGCTATTGAATCAAAGAATCCCGCATTTCCTGTTATTTGGTTTTCTAAGACTACCGCACCTGCTAGACGACCAGTACCTGATGTAGTTGTTACAGTAGCAGGTCTCCAAGTTAGTATTACATTGTTGTTGCTTAAACTTGCTTTTAGATTTGAAGGGGGGATTATTACTGGTTGAGATGTCCTCTCTGGTTCAGGTTGCTCTTCCTCTTCAGCTTGGACTGGAGTTGATCTTTCAGTAGGCAATTGAGATTGAGTTTCTTCCCCTGCTCCATTTAAATCTGGTGGGACAGAGTCAGTTGTTTCTACTGGAGACTGTGCACATATATCAACATCACAAAATCCGCTTTGGCATTGGTTATCCCTTGTACAAATCTCATCATCTTGTAAAAGTTGTTGAGCAGCATTTACAGAAAGTATCCCAATTAACAAAAAAACAAGAGATAGAGATAAAATTACACCGCCTTTTTTCCAATCCATAATGGTAGAAGTATAACCCCCCTATATATAAAGATTTTTATTAGCTAGAATTTATCAAAGGCGTTAGTAACTTCTTCATCAGTCCAGCCTTTAGCTCTTAATGCATTCCTTACCTGCATTTTTGTAAAACCTTTTCTTAAAGAACTCTTAATATATTCTTCTAACTTTCTGTTATTTCTTGTAGAACTACCACTAACCTTAAAGTTATACGCACCTAGTTTAGGAGATTTTGGTTTTGAAAAATAAAGGTAGTACGCTGCAAAAGCAATTAATACTATTACAATTACTAGTATCAAAACAAATACCCAGGTACTTAAACTTGGAGGGGTACTGTCTGGATTAGTGGGGTCAGATCCTCCCAAAAATTCTTTTATATTACTATAGCCATCACCATCTAGATCATCCTCTGGGCCAGATGCTAAACCACCAAAGAACTGTCTCTCCCACTCATCTTCTAGCCCATCAAAATCAATATCAACTGCCTGCCCAGATACACATAATACATTACTAGTACAGTCAGAATCGCTACAATCTGTAAGTCCATCACAGTCATTATCTTTTCCATCCTTGCATATTTCTGCCTTTGCACTTACAGCTCCCTGACATTGTCCGCTCCATCTTCCATTGACACAGGCTTCAGTTCCTCCGCTACACTCCCCTATATTCACTCCGCATAATCTTGTTTGTCCTGTAGTACAGGCAGCGCTGCAATCAGGATCCTGGTTATCAACAAGGCCATTACAATTATTATCTATTGTATCGCTGCATATCTCTGCAGCGGTAGGATACACATTTGCGTTTGAGTCATTACAATCTGCAGGTCTACAGCTCCCATCTTTGTCTCTATCTATGCATCCCTCTCCTTCTATATTCAAAGATTCGCTAGCAAGTTTACATTGCTCATCCTCATTCCTGTCTTCTGAAACTTTCACATATGCTCTATACTTATTATCCTCATCAACAGTTCCAGGAATAGTTAGTTTAAAAGTAAAGTCTTCAGTGGCTGATCTTCTGATTTCAGCACTTTGTTCATCATCAACAACAACATCTCTATCATCCAAATCATATAATATAACCTCAACATTTACATCCCTAGCTTCAAGTAAAGACTTAACTTCTACATCAATTTCTATATCATCTCCAATCTTGTACTTGCTTTTATCAATATCAAAGTTCCTTATTTCCAATCCATCCCCTATTACTCCATCTTCACAGAAGTCAACATCAACAACATTGAATCTCTCAGTTAATGTTGCATTACCCAATGCAGAATTTGGTGGGGCGTTACATGCACTACCTACAAAGCAGGTAATAGTCTGATTTGCCTTTGCAACATTTCCAACATCACAGTTTTCAAATAAAACTCCATTAGACAAAATAGACTTGGTATTACAATTAGTTTCTGCAATCTTTCCATTTATACAATATTGTAAACCATTATTAAGATCTGCAGATTGCCCGCCTAAAGTAACCTTACAAACAAAATCTATATCTGTTCCAATCAATACATCCCTTATTGGAGGAACCACAGAAGCTATGTTTACATAACTTCCAGTACAATCCTTGTCTAATTTGTCTATAACCCTATCTCCATCATCATCTACATTATTGTCACAAATTTCATTAGTTGTAGTTCCTGTTTGGATGATTACAGACGCATCATAAGTCCTCCCCCTGCTATCAATAATGCCAACCCTGCAAGTTCCAACAGTTAAAGCCCTAACTTCAAAGGTGTTTCCTGGACTAGTAGAAGGACTAATAAGTTCACAAGAGCCTCCTGCTTCAGCAAGAATTCCTGCACGGTACGGGGTAACCCCCCCTGCAATAGTAAGGATGCTTGTTTGCCCCACATTAATAGTTGCAGGAGCTGAAACAACACTGATAGGTGCAATAACATTTAGAGGATAAACAGCAACATACTTTCTAGGATCTGTACTGGTATCATCGCTAACAGCAATTTGGCAAGTTCCAGGACTCTTTCCTCTTATAGGTGCTCCAAAATTAACATACGGCCCGCCATCTTCAGTTCCATGATGGACAATAGTACAAATAGGGTTGCTAGGATTATAATTTAATAGCCCCCATCTAAATTTAGTCACAGTCTGTGAAGCAGCAGTAAGGGTAACAGACTGCCCAACCTCTACTGTATCAGAAGATGCAGTTATAGTTATAGGTCTCTCTTCTACAACTCTTGCATCAGATTTAACTATACATGCGCCTCCAACTACCTCACATCTACCTGTTGGACACAAATCAACATTAATTGTACTGCATGCGCTTGCAAGTAGATCAGCAAGTACAAGGAAGTCATCAGAGTCAACTTCTCCATCTGCATTTAAGTCATAAGCGGCATCCCAGTTTGAAGAACTCGTGGTAGTTTCAAAATGCTGTGTAAATAATGTTCCATCTGTTCCTGAAACATCTGAACCAGAAACAGTAATATCTACTCTTCCATCTTTATTAAAGTCTAAAACCCCATATGTTGGCTGTCCTGCAGCTGGAATGTTAATGCTTGCTTCATTTGAGAACTTCACAGAAGTGCCTGAGAATGCTTCAGTGCTTGCTCTTACTCCAACCTTATAGGTGTAGGTTTTCCCTTGTTGAGCTGTAGTATCTGTATAAGTACATGTATCTCTGGTAACTGAACATGGTACTGATTGCTCCAAGACATTATATGCTCCACTTCCTTCCTTTCTCCATACATCATAAACTAATTGAGGTAAAGCAGTCCCTCTTGTTCCAATTCCAAATAAATTCTTGAAGAAATTTGCTATTGAATCAAAGAATCCCGCATTACCTGTTATTTTATTTTCATAAACAGCTCCCGTTGTAACTGTATTTATAACATCACCAAGATTCCATGATAGTATTACATTGTTATTGCTCAGCCTTGCTTGTAGATTTGAAGGAGCAACAATCTCTGTTGTATAAGCAGTTTGTTGAACTTGTTGTATACTAATTGAAATATCCTTAACCTTAGCTGGACTGGCATTGTCTGTAACTCTGATCATGCAGGTTCCAGCAGCTACTCCTTCTACTGTAAAAGTACTGCCTCCAACAAAGGCAGTTCCTCCTGCATTTGGAGCTGGAACAACAATTCTACAGATAGTGGAAGATCCTGATAAAGGAGCAACTCTGTAAGTAGGTGTTCCTCCAGATATAGTAGCAGTAGCTCTTCCTCCAACATTTAAAGTAGATACAATATTTATACCAAACTCAGTAGGAACTACAAACTCTGTAGATAGTGAAATTACTTTTCTAAATGCATAAGCAGTACCACTATCTGTTTTCTGGCCCCAAATCCACTTAGCTTCCGTAAATTGGATTGGCCTCTGATCTTGTCTTTTTTTGGAATCTTCGGTAGGTATCTCCCAACTTGAATCATCATCATACCCTGGCAGTTTCCAGTCATCAGAACCTCTAACTTGGCTGTACAATCTAGCTTTCCATGTACTATCACTTTTTGCAACAATTCTTCCATCATGCCAGACTTCAACTAAAACTCCTTCATCATTTCCTTCATCTTTTGCCCACACCCCTATAACATCTCCATTATTCAAATTAAGGTTATGCACATAAGCCCTATCCCAATGTTTTCCGCTTTTAACTTTAACATTATTGACATAAAGCTCAAATTTGTCATCTGCAGTTATTCTAATAACAGAGTTCGTACCTCCCTCTCTCTCAGTAGAAGGAGTCTGGCATATTGTAGGTGCATCATTACCTCTATAGCTTGGGTCTGAATCACAGAAATTGCTCTGGCATTCATTATCATCTCCACAACTAACCCCATTTAATTTCTCGCCCTGACCAGAAGAAGGTACTAAAGAAGGTACTACTTTCCTAAAGCTATACCAATTATGGTCATCAGTAATCCTATCCCATATCCAGTTAGCGCTTGTAAATCCAGATGGCCTATCCCCCAGTTCTTTTTGATCATTCTCAGTTGGTACTCTCCATCCACGGTCATCATACTCCGCATTAATTCTCCAACCATCGCCATCCTCTCTTGATAATACCTTAACTTTCCATGTACTATCACTTTTAACAACCAATCTTCCATCAACATAACCTTCAAATAAAACTCCTTCATCATTTCCTTCATCTTTGGCTGAAATTGCGATTAAATCTCCTGGATTTAATCTTTTATCATAAACATATCCCTTTCTCCATTCAATCCCTTGCCCAATTAATTCCCCATTTATGTACAAAGAGTAAATATCATCTGCGGTTACTCTTACATAAGTCCCACCTCCAGTTATAGCGCTGATACCTGCTTCCGAATTAGGGTTTATATTAAAAGTCTTCCTGAATAAGCGGGTGCCTTCCTCTGTGCGATAATTCCACATCCATGTTGTGTCTTGGGAAAATATATTTTTTCTTGCACCATAAGTAACTTGTGCTTTATCATCTTTCTCTCTTGTATTCCTAGCATCTGTCCATGAGGACTCATCGAGAAGTATTCTATTATTCCAATTATCAGGCCTATCTGCATAATAAGTTTTCCATGTACTATCACTTTTTGCAACAATTCTTCCATCATGCCAGACTTCAACTAAAACTCCTTCATCATTTCCTTCATCTGTTGCTTTTATAGCAATTAAGTTTTCTCCATAAATCAATTTCCCAGTTATATCCACATATTCGGCGCCTGTCCATTTACTGCCTTCTTTTATTTTATTTCCATTTAAATAAAGAATATAACTATCATCCGCAGTTATAAGAACGCAGGAGCCTGATAGACATGGAAATGTGGGATTTGCGCCTCCAACAACACCCCCAAAAGGATTCTTAAAATATTTTGCAATACCATCTAGAAAACTATCTCCTGTAACATAATTATTTGCAACACCAGTAGCTAACCCAGTATACTGAAACTGCTCATCAAAAGAATTAAAGATTACTAAAGCACTCAAAAGTACCAAAAAAACGAACAGATGTTCTCTTTTTATGCTATCATAAAATCTCAATAATTTTCACCCCTAAGAGCCCTCTTTTTATCTATAAACAGAAGTAACTAATATATAAATTATTCTAAAAAAATGACGTTCTTTAAATCTTCAAAATGTTTATCCCCAGTTAGTATTTCACAACCGATTTCCTTTTGTTTTGATAAAACAATTGCATCCATTATGCCAAATCTGCTAGTTTTTTTTCTATTTTCATGTCTTATTTTTGCTGCTTCAATCCAATTAGTTAGATGTATTTGCTCTATAGAAGAATAGTTCTTTATCAGATTAAAAGAAAATCGAAAATCTTTTCCCTCTCTCAAACACCAAAGGTAGACTTCAGCAATACAGCTATCTAGCGTGATTATATTATTTTTAGGATTATCTATAATCTTTTTTACAATAGTCCCTTTTTTTGAACCTAAAAGATACTCAATCCACGCATAAGTATCAAAAAGGTAAACCAAGGTTAAAACTCCCTGTCTAAGATATCCTCTTCTCTAACAAAAGGTTTAGCTCCTTTAAATACCCCGAACCCATTAATCCTTTTTTTAGTCATAATATCTACAACAATTTTATCTTTTTCTTTAATTTTCATGCTTTTAACAGCTTCCATAGGAATTACTACTCCAAGAGAATTTCCCCATTTTTTTACATAAGATTCCACAACTACCATAGTTATACATAAAAGTATAACATATATTTAAAGTTTTCTAAATTGCCTTATAAGAATTCCTCAAAAAAAATCCAACTAAGCTCGGTTTCATGAACATTCCCAGATTTTTTAAGGGATAATCTCTGTTAAATTCTCCCAAATCAATATCCTTCAAAGTTCTAATAAGCTCATTATAATCATTTTTATCAAGTTTATTCAAAAATCTTCTAATTCTCAAATGAAACATTAAGTCTTTATGTAATTTTTTTCTCCATTCTTTTTCATAGTCAAGATCATTATTCAAACAATCAGCTAAAATCTTTCCAGCCCTCATTCCATAAACTATCCCTCCCCCGGTTGTGCTTTTGATCTGCCCAGCTGCGTCTCCAATTAAGTAAACCTTATCTTTAGAGGTAACATTCTTCGGATTGTAGATAGGGATAGGTCCTGCTTGGCATTCATTTAAATCTTTTTCTTTTAAATTTAATTTCTTTCTTAACATTTCAAAATACATTCCAACATTTTTCTCAGAAGCAATACCTACTCTGGCTTTAGTTTCACTTTCTGGAACAACCCATCCAAAAAAATCAGGCACACCCCCAAAATAAACATAAAAAACATCTTTCTCCATTTCTAAATTAGCAGTATACTGTTTTCCAACCCAGTTCCTTCTTCCATTAAATAAACCGCTAGCTTGAGCAACCTTGCTTGCTGGTCCATCAGCTCCAACTAAGATATCAGAGCTAAAATTTTTCCTTCCATTTTTAGTTTCAAATTCAGAAATAATTTCCCCATCCTCTCTTTTAAAATCTAGAAATCTATGATGAACATAAAGCTCTGCTCCTTTATCCTGTGCCTTTTCAGCTAAAAATTTATCAAGCTCATCTCTAAAAACAATTAGCTCCTCAGTCTTTAATTTGAACTCGTAATAATCTCCATTTGGGGGGATTAATCTGACTCTTTTGATTCTATTAGCGATTAAGCTCTTATCAAGTTTAATCAGGTCAGAAATAGCGCTGGTTAATATCCCGGTGCACGCTATAGGTTTTCCAACTTCTTTGTGCTCTTCAAATATCCTTACATCATCTTTTACAAACTGGCTAAAGAAACTTCCAGCAGGTCCAGCTCCAATAACATTAATCATAATTTTTATATAATGGCGCAATTTAAAAAGGGTAATGTATATTGAAATTTTGTTATTAACAGTAGCCCTAGTCTGGTTGGTATTCGCAACGGTTTCTGATATAAAAACCAGGGAAGTTCCAGACTGGATCAGTTTCTCATTAATTATAATCTCCATCGCATTACTTTTACTTGACTCCGCAAACAAAAAGGATATTAGATTGCTGATTGCCCCAGCAGTCTATGGCATAGCTTTCGCAATAATTGCTTTCAGTATGTATTATACAAAACAATGGGGAGGGGGAGACACAAAGCTGTTGATTCCATTAGGAATAATTTTTTCTTCATACCCCGAACAATTATTAAAATACTTCAATCCGGTAATAAATCTGCCTTTTCCAGTAATCATAATAATAAATTTATTGATTACTGGTTCCGCATTTAGCCTTATTTATTCATTTTATCTTGCTGTAAAAAATAAAAAGGAATTCTTGAAAGAATATAAGAAGCATCAGCTAAAAAAAACAAAAATCACCTCTCTTGTTTTAACGATTGTTCTGATAGTTTCCTCAACTTATTTTCAGTATCCAAAAAACATATTATTAATACTGTTAAGTTTAATAATACTAATAACCCCCTTCTTGGTATCTTTCATTAAATCAGTTGAAAAAAGCTGCATGATAAAAAATGTTCCAGTAGACAGGCTGACAGAAGGGGATTGGCTTGCAGAAGATATTTACAGTAATAAAAAACTTATAATTAGCAAAAATAATTTAGGTCTTACCAAAACACAGATTGAAAAAATAAAAAAAGTTAGAAAAGAAGTTTTGGTAAAGGCAGGAATGCCCTTTGTTCCTTCTTTTTTGATAGCAGTATTAATCAGTTTAATCTTTGGAAATTTTATAATGCCATTTTAGGGTATTCTTAAATCATCATATTCAATGAATTCATCAGCTTTCTCTTCTTTTTCTGGCTCTTTCTCTTTGATTTCAATTCTGATTTTAGAAGCTATTTTATCTAATTCGTCTTCCTTAACCTCCTTTCCCTGCCATCCAATTGTAACTCCATCCCCCTTGTCCCTCGGAATTACATGGACTGCTAAGTGATTTAGTCTCTGTCCGGCATCTGTTCCATTTGCTACAAAAATGTTTGTATTTTTTCCTAAATTTTTATAGATGGAATCAGCAATTCTATTTGCAATATCAAAGATCTTAGGATTGGTCAAGTGGGTGCTAAACTGAATATGCTCTTTTGGAATAACTAAAGTATGCCCGGGATTAGCAGGCTTTATATCCAAAAAAGCCAGATAGTCTAAATCTTCATAAACTTTTTTTATTTTTATGTTTCCATTAACCATAGAACAGAATAAACATTCTTCCTGCTGTTCAAGTTGCTGATTTTTAATGTATTCAATTTGTTCTGGAGTCAGCTTCTTTAAAAAAGAAGGTAAAACTTTCTTCTGCTCCTCTACACTTAATTGAGATATGCTTTTCAATTCTTCAATAATCTCAGGAGTTAAAGGGCTTCCCATAAAATAAAAAGGATTTTATAGTTTAAAAAAGTGATGAAAATAAAAAGTTATATAAGTAAAAAAATATTACAAAAAGTAAATAAAAAGAGGTGATATTTATGGCAACTGTAAAACAACTTGCAAATAAGATCAGAAGCTTGAAGAAACAGATAACAAGAGTTGAAAAGCAAAAAAGAAACGCTGTTAAAAGAGCAGCAACAAAGAGAAAAACTACAAGAAGGAGACGTTAAGTCTTTTTCTTTTATTTTTTAACCAATTGTCCTTCTCACATCAATAACTTCTACAGAATTAACACCATCTATATTCCTCAATTGATCCTCTAAATGGTCTATATTCCCCTTAGACTCATTCATTACAAAAGTTATTTTTAGAGCTATTAAACCAAAAGCAATGTTCTCTTCCTCCACCCTAATCTCCGTTTCCCCGGTAAAAGACTTGATATGTTCTTTAGAACTCTTTTCTATCTCCTTCAAGTCTGTTTCAGGACTTTCAGGCATTATTTTGATGGTTATAACAACACTGGCCATTTTTAATTAGGTCCTGTAAATCCGCAATCCTTGCACTTATATCTTGCAGCAATCTCTCTACAGTGCTTACACCTGCATATATCACTTTTACCACAGTCTGGACATTTGAATTTTGCCCATCCTACTTCAGTAAGCTCCACATTGCATGAATTGCACTTTCCCATGGAAAAAACAGCTTTCTAAATGTTTATAAACCTTTCTCACGATTTAATCGTATGGATTTCTCTGTGATCATTCCCGCACATAATGAAGAAAGGTGCATAGAAAAGACCTTGGTTTCTGTTCCGAAAAAAGTTGAAATTATAGTTGTATGTAATGCATGCACAGATTCCACAGAAAAAATAGCAAAAAAATACGCAAAAGTTATCTCTATTCCTGAACCAAATGTTTCAATAGCAAGAAATGAAGGTGTAAAAAACTGCAAAGGAGACATAGTCATATTTTTAGATGCAGATACATCAGTTTTATCCAAAAACTTTTTTGATGAAATTGAAAAAACCTTAAAAAAATCAGTAGTGGGAACATGTAAAGCTCTGCCAGACACCAAAACTATCAAGGCAAGGATAGCTATGAAAATAAAAAATGCATTCTTATGGACAGGCTGGAGTTCCGGAATAATATTCTGTAAAAGAGAAACGTTTGAAAAAATGAAAGGGTTTAATGAATCTCTAACAAAAAAGGAAGATAGTAATTTTATTAAAAAATGTTTAAAATATGGAAAGTTTGGTGTTGCTGACTGCTATGTAATGAGTTCAATGAGAAGGTATGAACAATGGGGTTACACTAAAATGGCGCTATATTGGATAAAAGAGACTATATTTAAAAATAAGAAACCTTACCCTGTCATCAGATAGCCCCTGTAGTTTAGCTTGGATAGAATACAAGGTTGCGGACCTTGAGATCCCAGGTTCAAATCCTGGCAGGGGCAATTTAAATTTCGAGTTTGAGCTGAGTCTCTCCAATACGTTCTACTAACGTGGGCACAAGGAACTTTCCTCGTTTTGGGCAGGCAGTAACTCTTAAATCAGCATAACCTTGTGATATCTGATAATTGGGCCAGTCCTCACCTATAGACTCAAAGTTTTGCATTCTTCTTAATAAATCCATATATACTCCTAAAGGATAAGATTCAGCTCCTATAAAATGATAAGAATCTCCTGAGTCGATAAGAAAACCAAAGCTTATCCCTAATTTTCTTAAGGTCATTCTAACACTACCTAACCCTTCTTCCGATTTGTTACAACAAAAGTCTATCAAGCATAAATGCTGCTCAGTACCATCATTCAGTCTCACTAAAGAAGTTAGACCAATCGCTTCTTCATCTAAAGTTAAATACTTACTAACAAGTTCAGCTATAAAACCAACATATATAGACTCCCTAGGAACCCATATTTCTCTTTTAACAGGAATATGTTTCTTTCTGTCATACCTGTTACTTTTTGAATCTTTTGCAGAAATGTGCGGCTCAAATAAACAAAACATATAACTCAGGATGTCATCTCTTCCACTATTCATCTCCTGTATTATTTCTTCAATATCCATATTGAAACAATAAAAGAAAAAAATAAAAGTATTAGCTTTTAGAAAACAACTCAATAGCTTTCAAAATTTCCTCAGGAACTCCTTTAATGCAGTCATAATTTTTCACTTCTGATGCATCAACCCAGGCATGGTCAGTAAACGAACCTTCCTCTAATTTTATCTCTCCAGATTTGAATTTTGCAGCAAATTTCACTAAAACAACAGGAATACCATCAGGACGAACAAATGCCACACTATTGATGTACTTAAGATCTTTTTCTATTTCAATTCCGGCTTCTTCAAACACCTCTCTTCTCAATAAATCTTCAACCGCATCCTCAAAATCAATAACATCATCATTCATTCTTGTAGGTTTAGAGATATCAAAATTCGCCCACTCTAACTTACCACCTGGTTGGGCATATTTTCCAGGATGCACTTTTTCTCTTTCATGCCTTTTCAGTATCAAGCATCTTCCATCAGTTCCTCTATAAACTACAACATTTGCTACAAAGTAAAAAAGTTTATCTTTCTTAGCCTCATCAATGCTTATTTTTTTAGCAGGCATTTCACACGTCCTCTATTCCCCCTTCTGTAATTTTAAATATGCATTCACCATCCGGCATATGAGGACTATCAACAAGCTTAGCAACTCTTGTCCCTTTCTTTCCTTTTCTAAGATATATCCTAGTAGCACTATTATGTGCAACTATATGCCCGCCAATAGCAGCAGTTGGATCTCCAAAAAAAGTATCTGGTTTAGCCATAACTTGGTTTGTAACATAAACACAGACATTGTACGTCATTGCTAACTTCATTAATACATGCATATGTCTGTTTAGTTTTTGTTGACGATCAGCAAGTTGTCCTCTTCCAGAAAAGTCTGCTCTAAAATGGCTTGTTAAAGAATCAACAATCAGTAGTTTATACTCTCCAGTCTTAATTAATTCTTCAGCTTTCTCAGACAATA
>Ga0208375_1001437_pt1 | contig 26712 bp, 33 predicted proteins | sample RifOxyD1_FD_184038 | JGI IMG/M metagenome (GOLD analysis project Ga0208375, IMG submission 184038) | Soil microbial communities from Rifle, Colorado - Rifle Oxygen_injection D1 (SPAdes) | ecosystem: Environmental > Terrestrial > Deep subsurface > Rock core/Sediment | place: Rifle, Colorado...
ATAGGCGTTGGAACAGGCCCGCCGGCCGGCGGGGAGGCAGGAAGCGGGGGCCGGGGGATAGAGGTGGTCTGTTTTAAGGTTTGCAGATTTTGTTCAACTTCCAGTAGTTTTTTTTGTAAAACGGCATTTTGTTGCAAAAGCTCAATAATTTTCTTGCCCTGATCGGGTATGGGGGAAATTGGTGTCAAGCCGGGGTTGACAGGTACAATTTTTGGTGTCTGTTGAGGTTTATCCGGTGCCGGTTGAGCCGGCTTCAGGAACAGTTGCAGCCTGTTTGTACCCGGGGGAAGTTTAACTTCCCCTTTGGTCGGGGAGTAAATCGCTTTGAAAAAAGCCAGCACAAAATGATCCAGGGGCCTGTCAAGAACTGGCAAAAAAGCCAGAGCAACACCCGAGAGGGCCGATATAACTATAATGGGGGCTGCCACATAGGGTAGGGTTTGGAAAAGGGTTGAATAGACCAAAAAAGCAATCCCCAACCCGGAACCCAGGTAGGCAAATTGCTTCAGGGTCATATCCCCAACCAAATGGAACTCAAAAGAGGTGACATTTTGCGGGACAGCGTGTTCCATCTACTATGAACCTTACCGCGTGAAAATTATGGGTTCAAGGGGCTCAAATGAGGTCTTATTAGGGCAATCTAAACCAATTCGATGCTTTTTATATATAATGTATTTCTTTTTTGAAATATCTGGTGTACTATTGACTTGAAAGATGAAAAAGTAGGGCATATAATACCATGCTCTATGGAAAGAAAAAGAATGAGTGAACCAGGTGATACAGAGTTAAGTAGAACATTACCGGGGACAACTTACAAAGAGGTGTCTGCGGCTAGTCATAATACCATAAGCCAGCTTGCGCTTGAGCGGGACCCGCAAAAAATAGCTGAATTAAAACAAAAATTAGATCAACTTAATCAAGCCAAATTAACATTTATACAACAGGCAAAACAAGCTGGTTTATTGGATCAATTGGATAAATTGATAGATGTTATTGTAGAGGAAGGTCGGGCTAAAAGAATGCCCAGTCCTTCAGTGAGTACTTTGATCGAAGAAGAGCTTTCAGAGGAAAAAGAGAAAGAATTACCCGAAGAGCTTCATGGGTTAAAAAAGGATTATTATAGAAATAGGGTTCAAAGTGAACTTGTGACGAGCGAGGAATCGCCCAAAGATAAAGAAGGACAAATTGAATGGCTATCCAGCCGAATGAGTAAATTAGAGTCATCCGGCCGGTCATATCAATCATTGGCCTATGACCCCAATTACTTAAGTATTACTTCTGTTTTGCCGCGACTGGATATTGAAGCCCAAAAATTTTTCCGGGCCAGGGTTCAAATTTTCGAAGCATGGCTTTTAACACCCAATGCTGGAGGGACTATTGATGCTTTTACAAAATTGATAGAAACAGCAGGTTTTATGACATTTGCAGACTCGGTATTATCCCATAAAGATGTAGCCAAATCATTTATGGATTTTGAGACTCGTTCCCAAAAAATTGAATATACGCCGGAAGGTACAGTAATTAGGGAAAATAATCCGGCGCTGGCCAATGCCTTCCAGATAGAAAAAATCAGGCAACAGATGGCGCTTGATCGAGCCAAGGAGGATGATTTTGTTTCCCAGGAAACTGTACTAGACAGCACCGAAGGGAAATTAGCTGTCCAGGAATATATATGGTCGGTAAGGCAGGCGGAAACAATTTGGAGAATGTGGATGCGGGCAGCACTGGCTGATAGACCTGTTTTTAAATCTGATGTTAACGAAGAGGATCGGAACAGGCTCTTGTCACTTCGCCCGGCTGAAATAATGGAGAATTGGAATGAACTGAAGGAAAAAATAATTTGGGGTTCTAGTGAATCATTCGCCGGTACGGGTGAATTTGCCGTTAAAAGATTACTCTATTCCTCATTATTTACAGAAAATGCTAGGGCAGGAGAACCTCGAATTAGACCATCGCTTTATTTTGGCAGTAAAGATTTTTTATCAAGTTTTTTGGATGAAAAATTTTTAACAGATCCAAATAATTTTAAAGATGGTCCGGCTTTCGTCCCTGAAGGTGAACCTAATCCAGATCAGGATAAAATATTAGTTAAAAAAGACGAACAAGGAAATATAAAAGAAAAGATTATTGTGAAACGGAATGGAATTATTCAAATGGACGCAGAATATAAATTTGACCCAACTAAAATTAAATGGACAACCAAAGGTGAGAATGCCCTTACCGGGATTTTTTATGCTTTTAATTTAATGATGGCTGATAAAATTAGGGCGGGTTTGCTTGATCCTGATAAGCTAGCCAGAGATCCGTCATTAAAAGTTTTACTTGATTTGCGTGGTTCTTTTGAAAATTTCCCATCTATCACTAAAGACATAGAGGATGGGTTAGATCCTGATCAAGAAAGAGCAAAAGGTAAAGTTTATAGGGAAGATGCTTTTGCTCAACTTGCCCTAGGACTCCTTTCTTTCCAGATGAAAGATAGATTTGGCAGGTTTAAGCAAAAAAATATTAATTTTGATGATATAAGTGTATCTGTAGATAATTTAAGGACTAGGGGCATGGTGACTGATGAACAGGCAAAAGATATTAAGAAGAAATTATTATTATTGGATGGCAAGCCTAATGATCAGGCTACCCAGCTTCTCTTATTGGCATTTTATAGAACTAATCCTCCGGGCATATTTATGGCCATGCTGCGTGAATTTTTTAAACAAGCAATTTCCCTAAAATAAACCCTATTACTGAATTACTAATTTTACTGGGAGTAATATAATACCATCGCTTGTTGTTACCTTCCAAAAATACGGTACCAAGGTTTATAGGTAACTGGAGCAGCTGTACCAGATGCTCTTTCTGAAGCTTTGGCTTTACTCCAAGCTTCCGCTTCCTCTTTGAATCTACCAGTTCCTGCCCCATAACCAGCTTTACCTACAGCTACCCCCGCCATGGCTCCGCCCATGGCTGCCTGGGCAAAGGCCTGCGGCCCCTTAACTTTAAATATTTCCCTGATCATCCCGGGGATAGCAGGAGTGCCTAAAATTATGCCGTAGGCCAAAATGACCCGTAAAATTTCAGCCGAGAACCCGGCAAAAAGGGGAGGGGAGACTTGCCAGTCAGCAGGATTGGTGTTGGCTAAAATTAAACCCGCAAACAAAAATGTGGCAAAAACTGCCGGAAAAACCAAAGCATTGGCCAGCGTCCCCCTGATCCAAAAAGACATGCCCCCTCCCTTGCCGGGAATGGCAGAAAAGGCAATCATTAAAGGGCCGGCAATGGTAAAAACCAACAACTGGATGTATGAATTAAGCAGGGCAAAAAACAGCTTGACCATTTGGACTAACAAAGCAATAAGAAGTATCAGCCCGATTAACAGGGTTAAAATAACAGGAGCCATAGCGGCTCCACCGACTATCCAGCCAAGCGGGCCGGATATGGCAGCTATTAAGACACCTAAAATTACCCCAATGCCTCCTACTCCTCCCAAAATAGGCATTCCGCCAGGGACAACAGCCGACGTCACTTCCCCCAAAGCCCCAAAAGCATTACCCATGGCCGAAAAAAACATCCCGAACATATTGGAATTATCAGCCATCTCTATTGGGTTCCCCAGCTTGTTTTCTATCTGGACTTGATCTTTTGAGAACACATAACCCATTAGTTTTGTTCCTAAAAAAGCGGTATCAACCATCAAGGCAGAAATGGCATAACTGAAGGTAATAATGACCAAGCTAACGATCAAACCCGGCAAGGCTGCCTGGGCAGAGATAACTGCCTGCTGGGAAATTTTTTGTCGGAACATGATCATAAAGCCGATGATAATGAAAATTAAAATAAAGGCAATATAGGAAATACTGCGCGCTACCATCCATAAGTTATAGACAGGCGCGATGATGCCGTCGCCTGACCCTCCAACACCACCCTTGGCAAAAGCAGGTTCCCCTAAGCCAAACTGCTCCCCTAAATGAGCCAGATACTCGGTGGAAGATGCGGGAGGACTTTGGTAAAAGGTAGTGGTTAAATTAGCCAAAGCCATAACAGCCCCTCCGCCTGTACCCTGGCTGATCAATTCAGTGGTAGTTTTTTTGGTCACTGTGTCAAATACAGTCACGGGGCAGCCTGCAATTTGGGCCAGTAGGCAGATCCCGGCATAAGGCAGGGTATTGAGGGAAAAAGCGGACTGTTTATCCGCCCCCCAGTTTTGCGGGCTAATTTTTTCAGTTTTAATTTCCTGGGCATGAGCGGTTATTGGTTGTGAGTTCATGGTTATTAGTAAAACGGGGAGGAAAAGAATAATAAGAACCAGCCGGTGAACCATGAACCATGAACTATGAACTATGAACCATTTCAGGGCAGTCATAGTTTCATTCTTGCACAAACTTTGAGTTATTGTCCAGTAATGGGGTTGATCCCTTCCGGGAAATTGGCGCGTTCAAAATTTCGTTCTGAATCCTGAATACTATTGCTTTGGGACTCTATTGGTAAAATTACGCCATAAAAGCCCCCAGAACCCCCTAAAAAACCCTGGACTTGTTGAGCCGGAGCAGTGGCTTCTTGTGGTTTTAACTCTCCCGGTACTTCCGCGCTCTGGATGCTTTCTGATTGGGCAAACATTTTTAAACGGTTACCCGGTGCCCTAAGAAAAAAGAGGGGGCCTTGCCAAATAAAAGAAATTATTTTCTGGAAAATATTTTGCTCTTCGGGTTTATCCTGTAGGGCACTTTCCGGTAATAGGGTTTTATTCAGGTTATAAATAGCCTGTTCTTCGGTATTGACACTGGGGGAAGGCGAAGCTTCCAGGGCCAGAAGGATTATTGGTGCACGGTTCACGGTCATTAGTAAAACAAAAAAAATAGCCACGAACCATGAACCACGAACTATGAACCATTTCATAGGCAATAAGGAGCTACTCCTAAACAAAATTTAGTCACATCTACTCCCGTCATAGCTTTAATTAAAATTAATATCAGCCAGGCTATAACCAGAAAAACTATGCCCAGAAGCGCCCAGGTGACGGCAGAGTGGGCAGACGATAAAGGTTTTGGCTCACCGCCCGAGGTCAGGTATTTAATGCCGGCTACCACCAAAACAACAGTTACGGCAATAAAAGCCGCGCCCACAGACAGGTTGATAATCCTTTGTAAAAGTTGTTGAAGCTCACTGATACCAGCGGCAGGCACCATTTTATCTGCTGCCCAGGAAAGGCAGTTTCAACTGGAGGAAATCAACGCCGATTATTTGTCCGACAACGGAGGTGATGACAAAGGCCAAGGCGAGAATGACCAGGCCAATCAAGGCATGGGTGATGCGGGAGCGGGCCTTACCGACTGCCTCCTTATCCCCGCCGGACATAATCCATTGAAAAGCCCCAATAATAAGAAAGATCAGCACCAAAAAAGCAGCAACCGAAAAGACAATAACCAGAGCATTTTTTATTACGGTTGAGAGGTCAGCGACAATGGCACTGCCCGGGGGGGTAATGTTTACCACCACGTCCCGTCCTTGGGCCAAAACGGTCCCTGCCTGCAGAAGGTATCCTAGAAGGGCAGTTGAGAGAGCAATTTTTTTCATGCTTATCCCTATATTAGGCAAACCAAAGGGCGGTTGTCAATAGTTCAATTACCCGCCAAAAAATTTAGTAAAACCTGTGATTTGCCCGATTAACCTGATAATCACAAAAGCCAGGGCCATGATGACAATGCCGATAATGGCATAAGTCAGCCTGCCGCGGGCTTTAGAAACAGCTTCCTTATCCCCGCCGGAGGTAATCCACTGGAAGGCAGAAGTTATCACCATAAAAACAAATATCAGCCCGGCCGCAATGTATAAAAGCTCAATAATTTTAGACAAAAGGTTGCTTATCCCGGCAGCACCGCTCCCTATGCTTTGAATTTGTGTCGGTGCAGTTATTTGTCCAAAAACATCTTCAACTTTCATTTGATTATTTTAAACCCTTCGATCCCTAAAAATTCGGGAATAAATTGTAAAATCAAAAACATCACAATCAGCAGTACAAACCCTATGATAGCATGGGTGATCATTTTTTGCGCTTTAGAAACAGCTTCCTTATCCCCGCCGGATAAAAGGTAGCGCAGCCCCCCGATGACAAAATAAATAACCACGGCAGCAGCGGCAATGGAAAAAGCAGGCATAATTAAATATTCCCACCCCTGGGCTAAGGTTTTGACATGGCCGAATTGGTATTGTCCTCCCAGATCAACTTGGTTCATTTTACGGCGGCTTGACCGGCGTTATATTGATATTTTGCGGTTCAAAAATGCCCTGTGCCCACTGGCTTAAGGCCAGGGCAAAAAGGACAATAATAAAGCCGACTATGGCCCAGGTAATTCTTTTTTGGGCGCTGGCCAAACCCTGTTTATCGCCTCCGGCAAAAATATACTGGAAAATGCCCCACACCAGCCAGGCCAAAAGCAGGGTCCCGGAAACATAGATGGCCACTTTTAAGGCCATAGATACAAATGAGCCCAAGTTAGTAATATCGGAAGTCAGCCCCGGAGCAGTCGGAACAGGTATATTGTTAATTTTTAAAGCTAGGTTTGTCATGGACTAAATCCCGGTATGTTTAGTATATCAACTCCGATGACTTTTAAAAGCAGGGTGGAAAAGATAATAAATAAAAGCCCGATGACGGCTGAAGTCATCTGTTCATGCCCCTTTTTTACCCCCTCTGGGTTTCCGGCCGAAGTAATCATTTGGAATGCCCCAAAAATCATCAGCAGCAGGGCGATGCCTCCTCCTGCCATGGTAGCCATTTTTAAAACAGCCTGGATTAGGGCAGTAGGTTCAGTGGGCACACACCCTATGGCGGTCAAAACTCCCCCCGAGCCAGCTTTTCCTGTCCCGGGATCACATGATATACCGGCAGAAGAAGAACAGCCGGACTCTCCGGGTTTGCAACCTTGGGCTACTACCCCTGGGCTAATAGCTCCACCTCCCCCAGATCCTCTTTCTCCAACCCAAAAGCCGGACAAAGGACATTGCAGAGCTTGGGGCTTACCCAAACATTCAGCTCCTAAAGACCCGCACCAATTCTTGACTGCCACGATATATTTACCGGGCCCGAATTTTCCTAGAGAGATAGCAGTGTCAATATTATCAGTTGTGACCGTGAATTGAGTTACCTCTTTATCGTTGACATGAACGACATAACTTTTCTTTTCCAAATTTTTGATATTTAAGAGGACTTTAGTATCTGGCTCAATAGTTTGATTTTCTACACCGGTGGTGCAACTAACCTGACTGCCTTTTTCAGTAATAATAAACGAGGTATGGCAGGCATTAGTAGTAATATTTTTAATATCTCCCATCTGACTTTGTTCCGCAAAATCAAGACTATATTTGCCTGGTACCCAACCGGAGGGCTTTTTTTTGAAAATTAGAGTAGTCTCTCCCTTAAAAGAAACATCACGTCCCTGATTTTCAACACCCCCTCCCTCTCTCATTGAATGGAACCTATAGAGACCGCCAACCAGTTGGTTTGATGTGATCTTAATTTGTAGGTCATCCATGCTTTGAGAAGGGGTGGGATTAAAAGTGAATGAACATGCGGGAGCTGTTTGAGCATCTGCAGTACCTGTGGACATCAAAAATATTATAAAAAGGAAAATAAGTTTGGGAATGAAATAGATAAGCCAGGACATTACTTTCAGCTTACCCAAATATAATCTTTATTGCAACTTTTTGTGGTAAAATTCGGATATGCCCAAGCAAGTTCATTGTTCATGGTTCATGGTTCGGGGGAAAATGGTTCGTGGATTTATTGTTTTATTATTTTTACTAATAACCATGAACTACCTGCCCCTAACTACCCATGCCGATGAAATTGAAGATTTGCAAAAGCAAATCAATGAACTAAATAAAGCCCGGGAGTTGTCAATTAATGCCACTAAACCCCTGGAAGGGCAACTGGGTGCTTTAAAAATACAACTGGCCCAGATTCAGGCCAAACTGGATAATCTCTCTGCCAACATTTCACAAAAAGAGAAAGACTTAAAAGTCAGGGAAGATAAACTGGTGACCCAACAGGCGCTGCTTTCACAGCGGGTCCGCTCTTATTACATTCGCTCATATATGGCCACGCCGTTTTTAGTGATCCTATCATCAAATGCATCAGGCGATTTGTTCAGGGAGCTGTCTTACCGCCAGTCAGCTACCCGTGAGGATCAAAGGGTTATTTCCACTATCACCACGGAAATGGTGGATCTCTTAACCCAAAAAGACAAGCTGGAAAAAGACAAGTTTTCTCTGGCATCTTTTCAGGTACAGGTTGATAAAAATGCTCAATTTATCGGAGGTGAGGTTAAAAAAGCCAAGGATTATCAAGCCAATTTAGCCGGGAAAATTGCCGAGCTTTCTGCCCGCCAGCAGGCTATTTTGGCAGCCAAATCAGGAACATTTACTACATCGGTGGGAGATGTGCCTTTGGCCGATGACCCTGCCTCCCGGCCGGATTTTAACCCCGGGTTTTCGCCCGCCTTTGCCATGTTTTCCTTCGGGGCATACACCCACAGGAACGGCATGAGCCAGTATGGGGCCAAAGGCCGGGCAGAAGCCGGGCAGTCTGCTGAAACTATTTTGTCGGCCTATTATCCGGGGGCCAGTTTGAATAAAAGTTATGGAGTGCCGGGCACGATCAATGTTACGGGATATGGCTCAATGCCTTTTGAGGATACATACATGATGCGGATTTATGAAATGCCCAATTCGTTCCCGACGGAGGCTTTAAAAGCCCAAGCCGTGGCAGCCAGGACCTATGCCGTGCGTTCCGGCGGCTCGATTTGTCCCACAGAATCCTGTCAGGTTTATAAAAATTCCGATAAGGGCGGGGCTTGGGCTGATGCGGTCCGCGCCACCCGGGGCTGGGTTTTGGAAGGCGGGCCTAATGCCCAATATTCTTCCACTACCGGAGGATACGGCAATAATTCCGGTTGGGATACTACCTGCGGTAACAGAACTTGTTGGACGGCCGGGGCTTTTGAGAAAATGGCCGCCTCACCCTGGTTTTATAAAGGCTGGTACAAGGACCGCACCGGTGCCTCCTGCGGCCGTTCCCACCCCTGGCTTACCAGTGATGAAATGTCGGATATTTTAAATGCCTGGATTGTTTACCAGTCCGGGTCGGACCGCGACAGAATTTCTCCAACTGATACTTCCTGCTGGTCGGGTAACCCTTTTTCTATGGGTGAGATGAAAGATAAGGCCAATGCTTTCTCCGGGGCTGTACTTTCTGTATCCGGGGTGTCGGTGTCATATTCTGAAAATGGCAGTACAGCCAATGTTAATTTTGCCACTAACCGCGGTGACATTTCTCTCTCCGGTGCCGACTTTAAAACCATCTTCAACCTGCGCGCGCCCGGCTACGTTTCTATTAAGTCCCCATTGTTCAATGTGGAGAAAAAATGAGTACTCATCTCTTTTCTTCATTTATTATTACTCCGACACGTCTCCGGCTTTTGCATCAGGAGCCGGATGAACATATTGAACTGTTCCTGCGGCAGCATTTTATCGTTAATGTACCCTGGATTATCACTCTCTTTTTAGGCCTTTTTGTGCCGCTGCTGTTTCCTATTGTTGATAAGATCTTACAAGACAACTTTGGTGTATCTTTGCCTTCCGATATCTCCGGTGCTGCCGTGATACTCTGGTACCTTTTCCTTATGGCTTTTGTAATAGAAAAATTTCTCCATTGGTATTTCAATATCTACATTGTTACCAATAAGCATCTGGTTGATATTAATTTTTGGAACCTTTTGTCCCGCGACATCACCGAAGTGTGCCTGGATGATTTGCAAAGCGCCCAGTCTAAAATTACCGGAATAATGGGGGCTTTATTTAATTTTGGCGATGTGGCAATTGAAACCGCAGCCAAAGTCCAATCGGTTAATTTTCTCTCTGTGCCAAAGCCGGATTTTGTAGCGGATAGGATTCAGGACTTGCAGGAAGAGCAAGGGGGAGGCGGATAAAATGCCGGTTGAAGGAGGAGTTGATATTTTTCTTTTTTTCAGGCTTGGGATTTTGTTTTTGGCCGTATTTTATTTTATTTTCAGTTTGATTGTACTCCGCCAAATTTCACTGATGAATGAAACTGTGATTTCTGATGATGGCCCGTACTTTCGTTTCTTTGGGGTTTTACATAGCGGGCTTGCCTTAGGGGTTATAATACTTCTAACGGGAATGTTGTTTGGCTAAGATTAGGGTTATGCTTAAAATTGCCAAGATAGTAGGCCTAAATTCTGACATTGACGCTGCCCTTACTATTGCCTCGACGGTTTCAGGTTCTTCTTTTTTTGCCCTGGCTTCTTCTTCCGTGGACGATGCTTTCACCTCCATCAGGCAAGCTTTAACAGAAGCAGAAAGTGCCTTTTTTGACTCTCATGAAGCGCTGCCTCAAAGATTGACAGAGATTGGAGAAACACTCCTGAAAACTTTATCAGCCGGAGAGGATTCCAGGGTACTTTTAGGGGCAGTTTCAGAAGATGGAGAGCACTGTGCACTTTATCTCCTAAACCGGGGTCCGTCTTTGAAAGCGGTACTGTTCAGAGAGGGACAGGAAATTGACCTTTGCTCTCTTTCAGAGGGCCAAGTTATATCCGGCATTTTAGAAGCAGGGGACAGGGTGGTAATCGCAACCGGCAGTTTGTTTGATTTTTTAGGGGAGGATGCAGCAGTTTTAGAAAAGCTGCCCATAGAGTCACTTGAGGATGAGATATCGCTCCGGTTGCCTGAAGCGGAGAACTTGCCGGTGGCAGCGGTAATTTTTGAAAAAGAAGAGGTGGTCGTAAAAGAAGCTGAAGTTGTGGAAGAAAAAAAGGCATCTGCCCCGGGCAGACATTTTTTGGGAAAACTGTTGCCCAAAAGCCGTAGAAAGGTGGCTATTTTAGGAGCAATTTTACTTATAGCGGCAATTTCCGCCACGGTATTTTCCTACCGGGAAAAGCGGTCTCAAGAAATTTCTGCCCTTTTTGCAAAGAATATTGAAGTGGCAGAGGCAAAATTTAAAGAAGCCAGGGAAAAGGCAGATGCAGAGCCCGGTGAGGCTGCCAAAAGCCTATCCGCAGCCGTGTTATCTTTGGACGAAGCATTAAAAACTGACCCTGACTCTACCCGGGCCAAGGATTTGAAAAAACAAATTGAGGAAGGCACAGGTGCAATTTTAAAAATTTATCAAAACCCCGATATACAGCTGTGGCTTGATCTAAGCTTAATCAAGCAAGGTTTTAAGACAGATTATTTATCATATTCCCGGGGGAAGATTCTGGTTTTGGACAAAGAAAGTAAAACTTTGGCATCTGTGTCCCTTGCCAATAAATCAAACCAGATACTGGCGGGAGAAGAAAAATTGGGTGCTGCAAAATTGGCCTCGCTAAATGGTAGCCTGGCTTGGGTCTTGTCTGATAAAGGATTGGTAAAAACCCAAACTGCTGAAAATAAAACCGGGGTAACGGTAAAGGATGATGAAGAATGGGGTAATATTTTGGCTATTACGGGTTTTGCCAACAATATTTATCTTTTGGATTCCACGAAAAGCCAGGTTTGGAAATATGTTCCTGTGGAGGCAGGATATTCTGATAAACAGACTTATTTTGCCAAAGATACAAAGGTAGATTTGTCAGGTGCTAAACAGATGCAGATTGATTCTTCTGTCTGGATATCAAAAAGCGGCGGCCAGCTTTTGAAATATACACAAGGAGTGGCTGACTATTTTTCCTATTCCGGACTTATCAAGCCTATCCGCGACCTGAAAAGTTTTTTTGTAGCGGATGACACGGAACACGTCTATCTTTTGGATACATTTGATAAAAGGCTGGTTGTTTTGGACAAAAAGGGAAATTTTAAAGCAGAATACCAGTCGGATAAATTTGCCGGTTTTTCTGATTTGGTAGTGGATGAGAAAGGTAAGAAGGTTTATCTTTTGGAAAGTAGTAAAATTTACTCCATGGACTTAAAATAATGGTCAGGGGCAGAAGTTTTGAAATGGGAAGTGGGATTTCTTTGAACTTGAATATTTGATATTTAGATTTATTGATCAAAAATTCAAAATATCTCACTTCAACATCAAAAACTTCCCATTTCTCACATCAAGACATCTAGCAAAAAACATGAAATTTTTTAACAAAAAAGCTCTCCATAATTACCATATCCTGGAACGGATTGAGGCCGGAATTAAGCTTTTTGGCCACGAGGTCAAATCAATCAGGGCAGGAAGAGTGGAACTGGGACAATCTCATGCCAGGATTCTAAACGGGGAGGTATTTTTAATTAATGCCCATATTCCCGCTTATCAGAATGCTCCCATTAAGGATTATGATGCCAATAGGACCAGAAAATTACTGCTTCATAAAAACCAGATTCAAAACCTTTTTGGTAAATTATCCGGCCAAAAGGCCGCCTTGATCCCGGTGTCAATTTATACGGAAAGGAACTTGATTAAGGTAGAGTTAGGTTTAGGTAAAAGTAAAAAAGAGTTTGATAAACGAAAAGTTATTAAGGCTCGGGATCATCAGAGAAGAATTGAGCAAGAGCTGAAGGGTAGGGAATAATATTGGTGGAGACGAGGGCATTGAGCCCTGTGTGCACTAACAATTTAACAACATCTACAAGCGTAGTCAGCAAATTTTTAAGTATTGAATGTAACCTACTGACGGGAAATTCAATACTTGATTGAGTTGTCTTAAATCCCGATAGATCAAACAAAACTATCGGGACAGCAACCTGACTGTTGTACATACCCTAAGTATTCCGTCAGATAGAGATAAACTTAAGATACCTTTATGCTAAGGCTGGAGTGAAACCTGGTTTCCCAAGTACTCCGAGCATAAACACTCGGGATGCTAATTTTGCGTTAGCATTTATTTTTGCAAACATATTTAACGTTTAAGTTTGCCTTAACGGCTTGCAGTTTTTAAAGTGCCAGAACGTCGAATCTGTACGTCCCCGTGATTGGTATTGTAGCAAACTTACGAGGTAAAATCAATTCATGGGACTGCTTGATTTTTTATTTCCCAGATTTTGTGTAGGTTGTGGGAAACTTGGCACTTATTTTTGTCCTAAATGTATAAAAAATATTCCCCAGGGGGATTTGGTTTGCCCAAATTGTGAGAGGCCGTCTATTGGGGGAGCGGTCCATCCGCTTTGTAAAAAGAAATATGGTTTAGACGGACTTTGGAGTTTGGGTGTGTACAGGGACCCACTTCGTCCTGCCATCCAAAAATTAAAATATAAATTGGTCAAAGAATTGGCCGAAGTTTTAGTGGATTTAATGGTTGAGTATTGGGCCAAATATACACCGGAATTTTTTGAAGAAATTAAAAAAGGTCGGGGAGAAAATTGGGTTATTGTTCCGGTACCACTTCATCCAAAAAGGGAAAATTGGCGTGGTTTTAATCAGGCAAAAGTTATAGGACAAATATTATCCAATAAGATTGGATTGGGCTTTTGTAATACCTTAAAACGTACTCGTGAAACACATCCTCAAGTGGGTCTGAAAAGCTGGCAGAGGAAGAAAAATATCAAGGGTGCCTTTGCTCTGTCAATGAACCATGAACCACGAACCCCGAACTATTTATTGATAGATGATGTCTGGACCACCGGGTCAACTTTAAAAGAATGCTGTTATATTTTGAAAAGGGGAGGGGCCCAAAAAGTCTGGGCAATTACACTCGCTAGATAAAATAATCATTTTGAATTAAAATTAAATAATGAAAAAATATAAATTGGATGAGAAAGAGAAACAATTATTAGAAGAAATTGAAAAAGGTGAGTGGAAACCGGTTAAAGATTTTCCAAAGCAAAAGAAGATGTATGAGAAATATGCAAGAAATTTTTTAAATAAAAATAAAAATATCAATTTAAGAATTTCGGAAAGGGATTTATCTAAAATTAAGGCCAAAGCGATAGAAGAAGGTATGCCGTACCAAACCCTGGCCGCTTCAATTTTGCATAAATTTGTTAATCAATAATTATTTCATTAAAAAGTCTGGGCAATAACACTTGCTAGGTGATGTAATTTCGCAGAAAATTATGCCCAGCCAATATTATCCATTCTATGCATTACCTCTTTATCGAGGCTTCGGAGTCTTTTAGATTTTCTAGTTACTTCCCGAAGATCAATAATTCCAAGTAAAGCTTCCTTTGGTGGGACTATAAATTCAAATCTATTAAAATTGCGTCCCATGTTATCACTGTCTCCTGTACATTCAACAAGGCCTGAAGATTTATAAACAAGCATGCAAGTTGCAGCTCTGCTAAAAGGGTAAAAAATACTTACAACGTGTTGATAGGGAACAGCATATATAAGGCTTCCTATTCCTGGATGTTGTCCATCAGAACCTGTCTGGGCTATCTTATCTAAATTTTCAGTGTGGCTGCCTCTTAGATGAATTTTCTCCTGCATGCCGTAAAATAGGACGGCTATTTCATTGTATAGTTGTCTGTGCCATGTTTCTCTATATCTTACGGCTGAGGTTTCGCATATATAAAAAGGGACTCCGCAAACTACTTTTTCAACTAGCATGGAGGGTATTTTATGAAAATTCGGCCCTATAGTCAAATAATGGCGGAGGAAGAGGGATTCGAACCCACATGTCCTTTTGGGACCCCAGTTTTCAAGACTGGTGAGCCACCATTGCTCAATTCCTCCTGGCGGAGGGTACAGGATTCGAACCTGTGTGGCACTTTCGCACCAGCAGTTTAGCGAACTGCCCCCTTAAGCCACTCGGGCAACCCTCCAGCTTGCATCATTTTACCAGAACTACCTCTTGTAAACCAGTTTTGATGAGCTTACACTGGATTTAGTATGCTTACTGAAACTTGGGTCAACGGCTTTTTGGCAGGGGTTGCTGGAGGTGGCGTGGGCATTATATTCCTTTTAGCTGTTTGGGAAATAATCTGGAAAGGGTTTGCCCTCTGGTCTGCTGCCAGAAGTAAACAAAGAAATTGGTTTATTGCCGTCTTGATCATTAATTCTGTGGGTATCCTGCCGATCCTTTACCTCAAATTCTTCCAAAAGAAAACTCATTAGTGTACAATTGAGCTAGTGATAAGAAATAAGTGTTAAGGTTCTATAACTTTTCACTTTTCACTTTTCACTTTCTTACCATGCCCGAGTTTTTTGTTAAAAAATCTGCCCCCGATGATTCTAACTTGCTCAAGACCTATCTTGAGTGGACCGCCCCTTCGCGACCTTTTAGAAAAAAAGACCGCTCCTATTACACCACTATTGCCATCTTGGTAATCCTTTTAATTTTAATTGCCGTATTACTACGGGAGATGCTATTAATCGGGGTGCTTTTGGCCCTGGCCTTTGTGGCCTATGTTTTGGGTTTTGTGCCCCCGGAAGATACTAAATACCGGATTTCAAGCCAGGGTGTGACCATTGGGGATCATTTCTATCTTTGGGTGGATCTGGACAGCTTCTGGTTTGCTGAAAAAGAAGGACAAAAAGTTTTGCATATTTTGACTAATTTAAGATTTCCGGGGGAGTTAATGTTGGTACTTGGTTCAACCTCGGAAGAGGATGTTAAAAAAGTGGTGGCCAAATATTTACCCTTTCATGAAATTGCCCCCAAATCCTTAATGGATAAATGGTCAGAGAGTTTGCAAAAACATTTTCCCTTGGAAAATCCCCATAAATAGTTATTAGTTCATGGTTCATGGTTTATCGATGAGAAAAAGAATTTATGTTCGCCGTGTGCTAAAATTCACACATAAGCGCTCGTAGTTCAATGGATAAGCGAAGCTTGCGATAACTTCGTTATCTTAGAACGCATGAGTTTTATGCCCTCGTAGGCTAATGGATAGACCACGGGATTGCGGTTCCTGATATGTGGGTTCGATTCCCGCCGAGGGCACTTCGCTAACGCTCAGTGTAAACTAGGGAGGAGTGCAAGAGTGGTTTATTTGGCCGGTCTCGAAAACCGAGCGGGTCGCAAGACTCACAGAGGTTCAAATCCTCTCTCCTCCGCATCTTGACAAAAGTTATTTATGGGATATAATACCCTCAAATATGGCAAGTATTGCTGAAATAGAAAGTTATAGAGCAAAAATTTCTCAATCTTTGGAAGAAGCCAGGAAAGCAGAAAAGGGGCCTTTTCCCACTTGGAATATTCTCCCGTTAGATTTTTATAACTTAAAACAGAGGGGGCATTTCCAGACAGCAGACGCTATTATCACAAGAACAGTTGGGGATTTTATGTCAGAATTGGGAGCAGCATGTAAACTATCTCGCTCATTCAGGAAAATTTCAATTCCGCTCTTTCCTTGGGCAGGCAGCAAAGATATGTGGTACACAATTAAATTTGGTGAAGTGCCATACAAAGATGAGGCGCATATTAATTATTTGCCCGGATCTTGGGGACGTGAAGATTCTTTGTATATGTACGGTACCCCCGTACTGGTTCCTAGGGACAAAAAAGATAATTCAACCATTGAAGCAGGGGAGGCAGTAAAATATTTGTATTTACCGGAAGCTCGTTTTGTTAGCTACCCTGGGATTCGGACAGCTCAAATTACAGAAGATGAAATTAGGAACTTATTAACCTTAATTGTATCTAACCCCGCAGTACATATTCCTGTATTAGTAGAAAAATAACTATCCCCAGGAGACTTGCTGGATTTTAGCAGAATTTTAGACTTTAAATTGGACCTGCAAAGAGGCGTCTAAAACTCCGGCTAGTCTTTTAAGAAAAGCCAGAGACGGCATGGTTCTGGCATTTTCCACCCGGGAAATGACAGACTGTTTAGTCTTCATCATCTTGGCCACTTCAGCCTGTGTTAAGCCTTTTTCAATCCGCGCCTTAATCAAAGCCCTGGCAATTTCATATTCAAGGCGTGTTTCTTCCTGTGCCTCTTTAAAGCCAGGCCTTTTCATTAAGATTTTTCCGTATTCTTCCCAGGTCATCTCTTGTTTGTATTTAGCGTAATTCATAAAGTCTCCCTTTAATTTAGTATGATTATATAGCAGAACTGTGATAATATCAACCCCCTAACTTTTTTGTCCTTGACCTGTATTCTGCCAACCTATCCTCTGCTGTTCTTATTTCTTTGGGTGGGGTTTTGTCCTTTTTCTTCTTAAATCCATGCAAGAGTAGAAATGTTCTTCCTGTTACGGCTACATAGAGTACCCTTATGCTATCGTTCCCTATGATACGCAGTTCCCATAAATCCGTACCTGTGAGTTTTTTAATATGCGGCAACCCCAGACGGATGCCAAATTCTTGGAGCATATAAATGGCATCTTGTGCCTTTGATTGTGCTTTTATTTCCAAACTATCAATGAATTGTTGGACAGGATGAACGCCACTGGGGCTTCTATACAAAATCACTTTCCACTTTTCGTCCACAATCACATTATATCAAGAAAATTTTTTAAACTGAAAGTCACAATAAGCGTAGATTGTGGCATTATTATCACGATCGTAATATTATTGTCTTGATGTGGGTGAATCCTGCTTCCACCGCTAAGATTTGCATAACCTGTATTAGAAGTTTATAATCACGCATTATGAGCGCTGACCAAGAACAATCTATTAAGGTAATTAAGGATATGGCAGATTTTGCCCTTTGTGATCTAGAGCAGCCAATTCGGTTGCCAAACCATGAAGGTATAGGAGTCTTTGTTGGAAGACCATGGGTAGCTTCTTGCAGCTGCGCATGTGGTGGTACTCTTACTCAAAGGCCGGTTGTTCTTTGTTTTAGAAAAGGTGAGGATGGGGATCAAGAGGTTTGCTTAGAAACTTTTTATAATTTACCCAAACCAGAGAGTCTTGAAGTAGAGCCTTTGAGGGGCCGCAAAAGGCTAGGTCTTACAGTAATTGCAACAATTGAAACTATCAAAAAGGATGATAAAAGATATACTAGCGCAAAAGAGCTTTTAGAAGAAGCTCAAACAAAAAATCCTTCCTAATTTCATCCCCAGGAGACTTGCTGGATTTTAGCTGAAGCATCATCAATCCTGAAATAATCCAGGACTGCCTTTTTAGCTACATCTTGTTCATATGGTTTGCAGGAGAAAATATCCACCAGGGCCTCATCCGAATTGGTAAAGGTATGGATGGAAATATGGGAGTAATCAATAATGACAAAACCTGAAAGCCCCGGGTTTTCCGGAATCCCCTCGGCAATGACAGGCCCTTTCAAGACATGCATGCCAATTATCCCGGGCAAATCGTTCAAGAATTTTTCCAGGCCTTCTCTCTCCGATAATACTTCCTTGGAAACTCCTGCAACATCTATTAAAATATGATATCTTTGAGCAGTCATTTTTTGTTTATTTTTTTAAAAAATACTTACACTATAACTATTTAATTTTTTTCACTAAATGTCAACATTTATTTTGAAGCTAAAATGAGGCAAAATTATCTAAAGATAAATAAAGTAGTTTAAAATTAGAAAAAATGCGCCTGTAGCTCAGCGGATAGAGTACAAGTTTCCGGAACTTGGGGTCGGGCGTTCGAATCGCCCCAGGCGCACACCATATGAGAATTTTAGAAACAGAGGAAATTACTCGATTGAGTCATGTTTTTGATGAGGCTGTCAATCAAGCTAAACTTTCGCCATGCCAAAAATCAAAAAGGGGAGCAGTGGTATTTAAAGATGGCCTGATTTTAGGGAGAGGTTTTAATGCTCCGCCGGAGCCTTTTTCCTGTGATGGAGTTTTTTGCAGGCCAATTTGTTCACAATTTGCCATTCATGCAGAGCAGAATGCTATTTATGATGCGCTGTTGCGACAAAACACAGTAAAAGATGCCTCGATATTTCACATTAAAGTTAAAGATGGCAAGTCACAGATTTCTAATGATTTATCTTGTGCTGAATGTAGCAAGCTAGTTTTAAGATTGAAGTTGCATGAATTTATTCTTTTTCAAGATCAAGGATTTGTGGCCTATGAGGCATTAGAATTTCACGAGCTAACATTGGCTTATCTTAAAGCTAAACAATAAGATAAAGCCTTGGAAATAAAAAGTAATTTACAATGAACAATGAGCTAAAAACCATGAACCGTTTTGTTTCCCGGGGAGGGATTAAGCTACAAGAGGCTTTGGATAAATTCAAAATTGATGTCAAGGAAAAAACGGTTTTGGATGTGGGGTCTTCAACAGGAGGGTTTGTGGATTGCCTGCTGCAAAACGGAGCCAAAAAAGTTTTTGCAGTCGATACCTGCTATGGGGAATTAGCCTGGAAACTCCGCAATGATCCCAAAGTAGTGGTGATGGAGAGGACCAATATTCTCCATCTGGAAACCCTACCTTCTGTCATTCCGAGTATAACGAGGAATCCCTCGCGCATGCGAGACTCAAACCAGTTGAGAGATCCTTCTCTGGCAAAGCCGGATCAGGATGACAAGGGAAAAGTAGACCTTGTCACTATTGATGCCGGTTGGACAAAACTGGAACTTATTTTGCCTGTTGTTAAAAAATTCCTAAAAAAAGACGGTAAGATTATTGCTCTTCTAAAACCCCATTATGAAGCAGAGAAAAAGGATTTAGTAAAAGGTGTTTTGCCTCCCGAAAAAGCTGAAAAAATTAAGAATAAAGTAATGGAAGAGATCCCGGGTTTAGGATTTAAGATTTCTGATCAAATAGACTCACCTATTTTCGGCGGTGGAGGAAATAGGGAATTTTTATTAAAGATTGCGATTTAAATTCTGCATTTCATTATTTTTCCAGCCTTTGGATAGTGGAGATTTTGTCAAAATCCCGGTCAAAAGAATAAATTTTCTTAATTTTATTTTTATTCATTAAGACGGCATGATAAGCATCAATAAAACTGATATTCTTTTCAACATAGAGTATCAGTATTTTAGGGAGTAGATCATGTTTTTCAAAATTAATATTTGGAGATTTAATGAGCCCTAAAACCCTGTCGGTAATTTCAGATTTTAGTAGTTTATATGACCTTTCCAGAGTAAATGCTACTTCTGAAATTGTCAGCAGAGTAACATCAACTTTAATTTCTCCTCGATCTATTTTTTCAAAAATAGCCTTGGCTTTGGGTGAGAGGTGAGGATCATTATCCAGAATGAAACGTAGAATTACATTGGCATCAAGGAAAATCATAATCGGCGCATTATTCTGCGGTCTCTTTCGACTGCTGCTTCCGGCCAGGCCTGCTCTTCCCATTTAATTAACTTTTGACCAGAAAGTTTTGGTTTAACCTTCGGTTTTAATGATCCGTAAAGGCTCATAATAGAAAAGCGCTTGGCAGGTTTAATCTCAACTTCTTTTTTGGGGCCGACAGTGAATTTAATTTGATCACCGGCTTTTAAGCCGAGTAACTTTCTGATTTCTACAGGTATGGTGGCTTGTCCTTTCTGGGTAATAGTTGTAGGCGCAATATTCATAGGTAATACCTATTTTATAGTATTACTCAAGGTCTTGTCAATCTTGGCGGAGAGGGAGGGATTTGAACCCTCGATACCTTACGGCATACGCGCTTTCCAAGCGCGCGCACTAGACCACTATGCGACCTCTCCAAACCCACATATTATACACATTTAATTTACAAATTTCTTACCCCTTTCTCTTACTAGAATGCTAGAATGAAGAACATGGAAAGAGGGCAGATTTACCGCTGTAAAGTTTGCGGGCATGTCATAGAAATCCTTCATCCTTCCGAAGGGCAACTGGTTTGTTGCAATGAGCCGATGGAACTTTTGGAAGCAAAGACTCAAGATGAGGGTTATGAAAAACATGTGCCAATCATTGAAAAAACTGAAAGTGGGGTTAAAGTCAAAGTTGGTTCTGTTCCGCATCCTATGGAAGAGGCCCATTATATTGAATGGATTGAAGTTTCCTTTAACGGTAAATCAGACAAAAAATTCTTAAAACCAGGGGATGTCCCAGAGGCCGAATTTAATGTTTGGTCAGGAGATCTTGTGGCCCGAGCTTATTGCAACATCCATCTTCTCTGGAAATCCGGGTAACTACTCTTGCTACGTTCAGCTTCATGAACGTAGCTTGCCATTTGGGTTGTTTCAGGGTACAATTCCACTATCAATTTCTGGAAGCTGCCCCGCCGTGGCGGGGGGCCTTTGGATAATTGCCAAAGCTATGGACGATATAGAACTTATCAAACAAAAGGTCAGTATTGTTGACCTAATCCAGGAATATTTACCCCTCAAAAAAGCCGGAGTTAATTTCAAAGCCCCTTGCCCCTTCCACAATGAAAAAACCCCTTCTTTTATGGTTTCCCCGGAACGGGGGATTTTCCATTGTTTTGGCTGCGGAGTCGGCGGTGATTGTTTTAAATTCTTAATGCTTAAAGAAGGTATGGATTTTCCCGAGGCCTTACAAACTTTGGCCAAAAGGGTGGGAGTGACTTTAAAAAGGCAAAAAAGTGAAGTCCGGGATAAGCGCGAAAGATTATTTGAGGTTAATCAGAAAGCGGCTCAATTTTTCCATTATATTTTAACAAAACACAAATTAGGTAAAAAAGCCCTTGAATATCTAAAAAGCCGGGGGTTAACCCGCGCTACCAATGATGAGTTTAATTTAGGTTATGCCCCTAATTCCTGGGAATCTCTGGTCAGGTTCTTAAAAAGCCGCAAATTTACTATTGAGGAAATAATTGAAGCAGGCCTGGCGGTCCCGGGCAAAAGGGGAGGGTATGACAGGTTCCGTGGCCGGGTGATGTTCCCGCTAGTTAGTGCCAAGGGGGATATGATCGGCTTTGCCGGAAGAGTCTTGGGTAAAGATGAGCCAAAATATATCAACACTCCCAAGACACCCATTTTTGATAAAAGCAATTTCCTGTTTGGCCTTAACCTTTCCAAGGGTGAAATTAAGCAAAAAGGCAGTGCTATTTTGACAGAAGGGGAAATGGATGCAATTTCTTCATACCAGGCAGGAGTTAAGAATGTAGTAGCCTCAAAAGGAACTGCTCTAACCTTGGGTCAAATTGAACTGATCAAGAAATATACAGACACAATCTTACTTTGTTTTGACATGGATTTGGCAGGAGACACGGCTTCCCGCCGCGGCATTGAAATGGCAGACCGGGCAGGTCTCAACATCAAAGTCATACATCTTCCGGACGGTAAAGACCCGGCAGAACTTGTAAGTCGCGATAAAAAACTTTGGGATGAAGCTGTTTCTGCAGCCGAGCCAATTTACGATTATTACCTCCGTTCAGTTTCAGGCAGATATAAAACTTCCACGGCCGAAGGTAAAAAACGGATTGCCGAAGAGTTAATTCCTATTTGGGCCAAGATCTCTGACAATTTCAGCCGTGAACACTATATCCAGAAACTGGCATCATTGCTTGAGGTGTCTGACACACTTATCAGGCGTGAGGTTGTAAAGCATGAAAGATCGCCCAATATGGGTTATGAAGCAGCTGTCCATCCTAAAACTTCTGATATTACTCTTTCTGCCAAAGACAGACGTGAAAGATTGGAAGAATATCTACTGGCCCTGCTTTTAAAAATCCCGGCTGATTTGGAATATGTGCCTAATTTTCCTGAGACCATTTTTCTTTCTGAAACCTATCGGTCTATTTATGTCCTGTTGGTGCTATACTTAGATGCGGTTTCGTTTAAAGCGGGTTCGTTTAGTATTGGTGAATTTGTCAAAACGCTCCCGGCCGATTTGGTGTTGGTAGTTGACAGGTTGTATTTGGTGGAAATTGATGATAAATTATCAAATTCCAAGCTTTGGAAGGATGAGGTTGGGAAGGTGGTGGCAGACTTGAGGAAGACTTTGGTCAAGGCGTCTTTGGAAAAATTATCTGCCGAGATCAAAAATGCCCAGGCATTTGATAAAATGGAACTACTGGAAACTTTAAACAAAAGGTTCCGGGATTTGTCGGTAAAGCTTAAGAATTTGTAAGGAGTTCAAAATAACTAACATATGGGTAAACAACAAAAAAATTTACAGCTTGATGAAAAGAAATTACTGAAGCTCGGTAAAGAGCGGGGCTTTGTCAGCCAGGAAGAAATCCTGCAGGTTTTTCCCAACCCCGAAAATGATATTCTCTCACTGGATAACTTTTACTTAAAGCTTTTAGAGGCGGGTATTGATGTTTTTGAAACAACGGCTGAAGAGGTGGCAGAAGTAGAAAAAGGGGCAACGGAGTTGGAAAAAGAACTGGAAATGTTGGCCACCATGGAAGGCGGGTCTGTTGCAGATCCGGTCAGGCAGTACCTGCGCGAGATTGGCCGTGTATCGCTGCTTACTGCAGCCGAAGAGATTGAGCTGGCCAAACGGGCTGAACAAGATGAACAAAGGGCCAAAGACAAACTTATTTCTGCCAACCTCCGACTTGTTGTCTCAATTGCCAAAAAATATGTCGGCCGCGGCATGTCTCTCCTGGATTTAATCGAAGAGGGAAATATGGGATTGATGCGGGCTGTGGAAAAATATGACTGGAGAAGGGGTTTTAAGTTTTCCACCTATGCCACCTGGTGGATCAGGCAGGCCATTACCCGGGCACTGGCTGACCAGGCCCGGACTATCAGGATCCCGGTCCATATGGTTGAAACCATTAACCGCTTTAACCGGGCGCAGAGAAAATTGATGCAGGATTTAGGCCGTGAGCCTACCCCGGAGGAAGTTGCCAAAGAATTGGGAATAGAACCTTCCAAGGCCCGGGAAATTATCAAAGTTTCACAAGAACCAACATCACTGGCTACTAAAGTGGGGGATGAAGAAGACAGTGAGCTGGGTGATTTTATTGAATCTGCTACGGAAAAGCCTGATGAGCAGGCCACCCGGGCACTACTGCGCAATCACCTCGATGAAGTTTTGGACTCATTATCCCCAAGAGAGAAAAGGGTGTTACAACTTCGTTTTGGCATGGAAGACGGTAAACAGAGGACTTTGGAAGAAGTAGGGCGGGAATTTGGGGTGACACGGGAGCGGATCAGGCAAATTGAAGCCAAAGCCATCAGGAAACTTCGTCATCCCACCCGGGCGAAGAAGTTGAAGGACTATCTGGAATAGCTGATTCCTCAAGTAAAGTTATCCTGACGGGTGTAATATCCCCTCCGCCGATGGCCTCACGGAGTCCTCTGCTGAGATCGGCAATTCTAAGCCAGGGTTTTTTCTCAAAACCGCCGGTATCAGTAATTTGAGCCACTGCTTCGCCAACAACCTCGCCCGTTTCTCGACTGATGTGCTGAACCAAAACATGCCGGTTAAGAGGAGCGCGCATAAAGGCCAAAGTAAGATCCTCGCTGTTCATCGGCATGCCATTTGCTGTGTGAGGAGGGTAATGCTTCTTGTCGCAGCCTATGCAATGATCCTCGTCATACCAGCTGGCATTACCTTCCCAAAATTGAGAGGTTGGTTCGAGCCGTAGCCCTCCTCTTGAAGTTAACAGCGGTGGGAGAGATTCCCTGGCTGGTTCTTCGGTAGCTGGTCCCTGTTCTGGTTTTGGATCTAGTGTAGGATTTATTTCTTGGGAAAAATCAGCAGCAAATAATGGGATAGAAGACGGAGTGGGATGATAGACAGCCAAAAGTTCGTCAATTTTAGGGACTACACTTTGACCCGGTTCATAGGTTGCAAGGGGATGCAGACCTCCCGATACATAAATATTAAAGTTTGTTGGAAGAGTACCATGCCCAAAAGGATTAGCGAGCATGGAAAAGCCAAATACCGGCCGCGCCGATGTTTCCAAGAGTTTTCTGATCAGTTTTAGTGATTTATGTATATTTCTTTCCATAATTTTACCCACGCAAAAGCGCCAAAAAACACTCAATCAGATTAGGGAAAACTCACAAATAGGAAGAATTCCCTCCATATCTCGCCGCGGCGAGGGTGCTTTCTTGGTACCCATCAACACTGTTTGGTTACAGCTACGACGTCCACCTAGGCGGATTTGTACCATTTGCTCAAGAAGGTTGAGCGCTTGTTCCTTCGATTTCTCTCAGGATAGTTCTAGCACCAGATTTTCAAAAGAACTCCCATATTATATCAAAATTTGGGGAGAATTGGAAGTAAATTAATAACCCAAACTACCCTTGGCGATTATGAAGTAATAAATCAGGCCATAAATTATTGCCCCAATAATTAGGTATATTAAAACCCACTGCCAAAGCGGCCTTTTACCATATCCATAACTTTTATTCTCTTCAGCCATCAGGATTATATTATTTAACTTTAGTGTAAGGGAAGAATAATAAAAGGACAAGAGTAATGAAACAAAATGGTACTTTTTATGGTTTTTCTTCTAAGGACTTCATCTCATCCCTAATCCATCCCACCCAAGAAACATTCCCGGGATAGTGGCTACAATAAAAGTTAATTTGGCAAATTGATATGCCTTGTTATAAATACCACCCATAAAACTTTTTTCCACAAGCTGCCAAAGATAGGCCAGGGCAAAACCCAAAACAAAAGGATAGGCAAAATAAATCATCATCAAAGGATCAGACCAGGATCTAAATAAACCACCGGTTTAATATTCCGCTCAAGTATCAAGGGGAATATTGCGTTGACTTGAATATTTTTCCTATATCTTGTATACTACGCAAATTATGCCGGAGGGATTGCAAAATGGTCATGAAATAAAAGTTGAAGATGCTAAACCTTCAGAGGTAGTCGCTGGTGTTCCGGATTTTATCCAGGTAACTGCAAGGACATTTCCTGCAATGATGGAAAATTGTTGCTACTGGGATGACAAAAGACATTTTGTAAATGTTGAAGAAGTGGTTCAACAAATTATATCTTCTCTTCCATTGAGGGCTAAAATAGTAGATGTAGGCAGCGGGGTATATCAAGAACTAGCCAGATTTTTTAAGGAAAAAAGACCGGATGTGACAGTATTTTCTCTTGACCCAACTTTATCAGTAAATCCGCAAAGAATTGATTCCGGGGAATTAATTGTATTTAGAGACATAGATGAGGAATGTAAAAATAAAGTTTCCGAAAGAGTGACTTATGCAACAAGGCCATTTCTTGCAGAGGGGATTGATCATTTTAGATCAGATGACAATAATTTTTTTGCACTTATAGCTGATCCCAGGAAGAGTTTGCTTAGGACATTTGGCGAGCAATTACCACCCGGAGAAGCTTTAGCTATTCATAATAAAAGACTCGAATCTGCTCAAGAATTTGGGGGGGATACCTTTTGTTTATCCTTTTTCCCAAAAGGGCTTGTAGATATTGATTGGATATTAGAATTTTGTGGGCCTTTGTATTATGCCGATGTTAAAGATCCCAGAAAATATACTTATTTACGTGCTTTAATAGAATCATTGAAAAATGGGGGAAAGGTTGATATTGATCCCTGGCAACGGTTAAGTTTTAATATGGATGAATATTATTATATAGATGGAAGTCATGAATTTGAAAAAGAGTTTTATAAAAAATTAGGTAAAGTTGATGCCCAAATTGAAATTGAGTACCCGAACTCATCAGTATGCTCAGTAAGACCACGAATACATCTTGTCCGGACTGCCTAATTAGTGCTCTAGATTTTCACCATATTGATGAATCAGAAAAATAATTTAGCCTTTCAGCAAGGGGTCTAACCAGGAGCTGGAAGAAAATTCAACTAATAATAGACAAATATTTACTGGTTTGTGCCAATTGCCACAGGGAGATTCATGGCGGAGTAATAATTCCGCAACAAACAGAAAAACTTCCCTAAAAGGACTAATTATAGTAAAATAGGCGCACAATCCTCGGTGGCGCAATGGTAGCGCGGCTCGCTGTTAACGAGATGGTTGTAGGTTCGAGTCCTACCCGAGGAGCCCAG